>JAAIGF010293226.1_pt1 | contig 61866 bp, 53 predicted proteins | sample 6487441 | NCBI WGS metagenome assembly JAAIGF01 (sample SAMN13974129, study PRJNA590717) | phyllosphere metagenome | biome: pepper field; feature: multiple bacterial spot infested pepper fields; material: pepper leaves; isolation source: leaves from pepper fields | host: Capsicum annuum ...
CGATGCCCAACGAGCCGATCAACATCAACCTGAATGTGAAGATCGAGCACGAGATCTATATCAAGGTGGATAAGGCGCTGGACAGCATGTTCAGTGAATCCAGCGGACTGTTCTGAGGAGCCACGCATGAACCTGATCAAATCCTTCGCCGGCCTGTTGCTGCTGTTCAGCCTGAGCCTGCCGGCCCATGCCATCAGCCTCAACGAGGCGATGTCCGCCCTGGGCGACGCCAAGGCCAGCGGCCAGCTTGGCGAAATGCCCAATGGCTACCTGGGCGTGGTCAAAGCTGGCGGCCAGGCCGACGAGATCGCCAAGTTGATCAACGCCGCGCGCCGCGCCGAGTACCAGAAGCTCGCCCAGCAGAACGGCATCCAGCTCAGCGACGTGGAAACCATCGCCGGCCAGAAGGCCATCGACAAGACCCCGGCTGGCCAGTACATCCAGCAGCAGGGTCAGTGGCGCCGCAAGTGACCGCCAGCAACGCCCGCAGGCTCCCTGCGGGCGTTGCCTGACCGCCCCCGCCAACACCGCCAGAGCCTCGCCAGCGCTGCCCCGCGCTGCACGCCCTTGCCAGGCGCGCCTGAGGCTTTGTCCAACCGTGCAGCCTGCATCCCATCCAGCCCGGCACCAATCGGCGGCGTCTCGATCAGGCCTTGCCAGTGCTGCCCCGCCTGGCATTCCCAAGAGCACGGCCGCCTGCGGATGCCATTTCGGTGCCGGCCTGACGGCTGACAATTTCCTTCAATACGGCTCGTACACGCGGCGGCAGACTGCCGGGCATCTTCTCTCGACGAGCGACGCCCACCATGCAGCAGTTCCTGATCATTGCCGCCGCCCACTTCCTGGCGCTGATTTCCCCCGGCCCGGATTTCTTTCTGGTGGCCCGCACCTCCCTGGCGGCGGGCTGGCGGGTCGCCAGCGGTGCCTGCCTGGGTATCGCCGTGGCCAACGGCCTGTTCATCGTCGCGGCGTTCACCGGCGTGTCGGTGCTGCAGCCAGGCAGCGCGCCCTTCATCACCCTGCAACTGGTCGGCTGCCTGTACCTGCTGTACCTGGGCGTGCTGTTCATTCGCCATGCCGGCAGCAGCGTGCTGCAGGCCCCGGGCAATGCGGCGCCTGGCGGGCGAGCCTCCTGGCTGCAGGCGGCCGGAATGGGGTTTCTGTCCGGCATCCTCAACCCCAAGAACGCGCTGTTCTACGTCAGCCTGGCGAGCATGTTGGGTGCCCAGAGCAGTGCCGGCTGGAAGGCGTTCTATGGCCTCTGGATGTTTACCGTGGTGCTCGGCTGGGACCTGCTGGTGGCGCTGGCCATCGGCAATAGTCGCCTGCTGCGCAGATTCCAGCGCGCCCTGCCGCTACTCGAGCGACTCTCGGGCCTGGTGCTGATCGCCCTGGCGGCAGGCATGGCCGGGTTGCTGGCAAGCTGAGAGCGGCTTAGCGTTCGTCACCATTCAAGGCGTGGTACAGACTGGCGCGCCGTGGTTTGTGCAGCAGGTAACGGATGGCCCGATAGCACGCCAGGCTGCCCAGGCCGGCGACACCGATCACCAGGCACATGGGCCGCGCCGTGCCATCGGCCAATACGCTGACCAGCCAGCTGAACAGCGCACCGCAGGCGAACTGCAGGGATATGCCCAGGCCCACGGCCGCCCCCGCATTGCTGGGGAACAGGCTCATCAGGCTGGCGATGCAGTTGGCGCCGATCATGCCGCTGATGCCCATGAACAGCAGCACGCCGCCGGTGATGGAGAACGGCTGCCCCCAGCCGGTGAAGCCGATGACGATCAACAGCGCCCCGGCACAGGCCGCGACGATGCTGCCGAAACCAAGCATCTGCAAGGGGCCGAGACGGCGAACCAGCCGGGCATTGATGACGGTCGCCAGGATGATGCCGGCGATGTTCAGCCCGAACAGCAGGCTGAACGCCCGTGGCGAGAAGCCGAAGTGATGGATGAACAGAAACGGCGAGGCGGTGATGAAGGCGAACATGCCGCCCACCGACAGGCCCATGGCGAGGATGTAGCACAGCGCCAGGGGATCGCGCAGCACAGTGCCGTAGTGGCGAAACGAGGCCAGTACCGAGCGAGTGCGTGCCTCGACCGGCAAGCTCTCCTGCAGGGCTACCGCGACCGCCACCAGGCAGCCGGTACCGAGCAGCGACAGCATGACGAAGATGATGCGCCAGCCGCCAAGCAGCACCAGATAAGTGCCCATGATCGGCGCCAGCAGCGTGGCGACCATGGCGATCACGTGCATCAACGACAGCACCCGCGCCGCCTCGCTCAATGGATACAGATCACGCACCACGGTTCTAGCCAGCACCAGCGCACCGGCGCCACCGACCGCCTGCAGAAAGCGCAGCACGATCAACTGTTCGACGCTCGCCACCCAGATGCAACCCACCGAGGCCAGGATGTACAACACCAGACTGCCCAGCAGCAGCCGGCGGCGCCCGTAGCGATCCGACAGCGGCCCGTAGAGCAACATGCCCGAACACAGCCCGGCCAGAAACACACCGATGGTCAGTTGCACCTGGGCATCCTGGGTGCTCAGCTCCCGGGCGATATCCGGCAGGCTCGGCAGGTAGGTGTCGATGGACAGCGGCGAAAAGGCGGCGAGCGTGGCCAGCAGCCACACGAGCCAGCGTGGCCGGGTTTGCGAAGACATTCGAGTGTTCTCGGGTAGGCGAAAGGGGATCGGTCAGCCGGATGCGCGGCGGGTTTCGGAGGGGTATTCGCCAAACAGGCCGCGGTAGTTGCGCGAAAAATGGCTCAGGTGATAGAAGCCCATCTGTGCCGCCGCTTCGCCAACCCCACAGGCGCCGCTCGTGGTACTGGCAAGCCGCCGCCGCACCGCGTTGAGACGCAGGTTGCGCAGGTACTCGACCGGCGGGATGCCGGCGACCACGTGAAAGCTGTTCTGCAAGGTTCGCCGGCTGACGCGCAGGCGCTCGCACAGATCGAGCACGCTCAGTGGCTCGTCGACGCAATCGAGTGCCAGCTCCTGGCTTTTCTTCACCAGGTACGAGCTGACCGCGAAGTTGCCATGCCGGCCGCGACACTCGCTCTGTGCGCTGCCGAACAAATCCAGCAGGGCGCCGATCAGGCTGTCCTCGAGCAATTTCTCGGCGGCGGCACTGACGCTGTTCGACTTGTACAGCAGGTGCTGGAACATCGGGTAGATCTGCTGATGAAAGCGTTTGAGCGCCCCATCGGGTACGCCGATCTGCGAGGCGCTCTTGAGCAGGTCGAGCTGCTGCTGAGGCAGGTCGAGGGCCGCCAGCCTGGCAAAGCGCACGGTGTCCACCGTCACGGCGAAAAAGTGCGTGCCTTGCGGGGCATGCAGCAGAAATTCTTCGCCGTCACGCAGCAGCACCACACTGTGGGCGCCCACTTCATGCTTCTGCACCACCGGCGCACAGGCCGGGTTGAGCACCAGCGCCAGGCACAGGCGCCCTTTTGGCGCATAACCGTGCTGCACCACGCGCTTGTCGAGCACCTCCTGAAAGATCTGGAAGCGCTCGGACGACACCTGCTGCAGTTTGCTGCTCAGGCTGCCACGGCCGAGCTGGTCGTATACCTGCCGCCAGCCCAGAATCGAGCCGGCGTGTTGTTGTGGGTCGTTGAAGGAACGGACTTCTGCAAACATGATGGCTGCACTCCACGGCTTTTCTGTAACGCTTCGCCACACATGGCTCTGGCGGTGAAAGGCGCTGTAGCGAAACGCGCGCTTTCCCCTCCCGGCCACATTTATTGTTGTCGGCGACACCGCCTGATCAGGCGATATGCCACTACAGGCTCTCCGGCCCTCGACCCACTTGAAATTGCATAGCCAACTCCATGCCAAGCATGCTCAGCCGGTAGCAACCCGGCTCGATTGCGATAGGCGGCAGCAGCGCGCCGGACAAGATGATCTGCCCGGCACTGAGCCGATGCCCATCGGCCAGCAACCGGCGAATCAGCCAGCAGGTGTTGCTCAGCGGCGATTCGTCGCCAAGGCTGCTGAGCCCGCAGCCCAGCGCGTGGCCTTCATGCATCAGGCGATACTCCACCTGGGCATGGCGCCGCGCATCGAAGGGCTGCCGGGCGGACAGGCAATAGGCTGCAGCAGCCGAGTTGTCGGCCACGAAGGCACCCGCCTCGAAGCCCCAGCCTTGCCAGCGGCAATCGGCGATCTCGAAGGCGGCGGCCACCTCGCCGATGGCCGCGAGCAACGCCTCATCGCTGTAGAAACCGGGATTGAGACCCTGCCCCATTACCACTGCCAGTTCGATTTCCAGCTTGGGCTGGATCAACCCGGCCAGGTCGACCGTCTGGCCCTCGGCAACCGCCATGGCATCGGTCAGCGCGCCATACACCGGCTCGCTGAGGCCAAAGCGGCGCTGCGCCGCGGCACTGGCGAACGCCACCTTCCAGCCGCTCAGGCGCTCATGCCGTGCCTCGCGCACCAACACACCGAGACGCTGCAGCTCATAGCCCGCGGCCAGGCCCAGGCCGTCGCCCTGCTCCCTGGGCAACGCCACCTGCTCGCGCGCGGCCTGCAACAGGCGCTGGGCCAGATTGGCCTGGCTCATGACAACTGCCCCTGCAACTTGGCCAGCACGCTTTCCAGACGCTCGGGCGTGGTGATGGCAGCGACGAAACGGTCCGGCCGCACGATCACCACGCAGTCGCGCACCTTGGCGAACCAGTTACCGAGCTTGTTATCGACGTCTTCCACGCTGATCACCCCATCGGCGCTCAGCGGCTGGTTGCGGCTGCCGCTGCGCGAACGGTTGACCTGGATGAACCGGGTGTTCCAGCGCGCCCAGTAGGCCTTGGTCGTGGCGCTGAGCTCGGCCGTCGGGTTGACCCGGTAACCGAGCACCGCATAGGAGTCGCCAAGCACCTCGTCGAGCCGGCGCCTGGTGCGCTCGGCATCTTCGACGAAGGGCTGCACGAACAGCTGGCCGACCAGATCCCCTTCGCGCAGCTCTTCGCGCTCGTGGTAGACCAGCCCCTTGATGATGGTGGCCTTGGGTTTGAACTTGAACTCCAGAAGGTGCGAGCGCAGGTTGTCGACGGTATTCACCGCCTGGAACAGCCAGTCGCGCACGCCCGCCATCAGCGGGTTGGTCAGGCCCAGCACGGCGCCCATGTTGTCGGCCAGGCCGATCAGGTCGGTGGCGTGGCCACGACGCTCGATGTCGTAGCTGGCGATGATCTTCGGCGCAGCGCGGCCTTGCAGCACGGCGACCAGTTTCCAGGCCAGGTTGGCGACGTCACGCAGACCTGAGTTCAGGCCCTGGCCGGCCCACGGCGGTGAGATATGCGCCGCGTCGCCGACCAGTGCCACGCGGCCTTCGACGAAGCGTGCCGCCACCCGCGAGTTGTGGGTGTAAGCACGGATGCGCACGATCTCCAGCTCATCCACCGCATCGCCGATATGGTTGCGAATCAATTTGCGAATGGTGGCTTCCTCGCACATCTTCGCTTCGTCCTCGCCCTCCTTGAGCATGAACTCCCAACGGCGCTGGCGGTACGGCAGGTAGATGCACACGAACGGCCGCTCGGGGTCGGCGTGCAGCGCGGTGTAAGGGGCGTCGAGGGAATCGTTGGTGACGTCGACCACCACCCACTTGCGTGGATGGGTCATGCCCAGCAATTCGATACCGAGCTTCTTGCGCACGCAGGAGCGGCCGCCGTCGGCACCGACCACGTATTGCGCGTGCAGCTCGTAGGCTTCGCCATCGGCGCCCTTGACCTGCAGGGTCACGCCCTCCTCGTTCTGGCTGAGGTCGAGCATCTCGTGGCCCAGGCGCAGATCGACGCTGGTGTGGCGCGGCAGCGCTTCACGCAGGGTGCCCTCGAGCAACTGCTGCATGAAGATGTTGCGCATCGGCCAGCCATACTCGGCGACCGTCGGTTTGACCTCGGCGAAGCACACGCCACGGGCGTTGTAGTAGCGCAGCGGCACGTCGCAGATCATGTCGCGGATGGCGATGTCGGCGATGCCGATGCCCTGCAGTACACGCAGCGCCTCATCGTCCATGCCGACCGCGCGGGGGTACGGGAGGATGCCCTCGGCCAACTCCAGCACCACGCACTCGATGCCGTGATGGCCCATGTAGTGGGCCATGGCGATGCCATTCGGGCCGCCGCCGACGATGACTACCTGAGTCGTCTCGCGTTTCATGCTTTCACCTGTTTCTTGTAGGTTTCGGTGTAGATCGGGCTAGGCGCGATGCGCCCGCAGGTAGTCGCCGACGACCTGGTTGAACAGTGCACTCTGGTCGTCATGCACGTAGTGGCTGGCGTCGGCGATCACGGTTGTCTGGATATTGCGGTTGGCGTTTTCCAGTGCGCCGAGGGTTTGCAGAGGCAGGAAGTCCGAGCGCCCGCCACGAATGAACAGCGTCGGGCAGTCCAGTGCCTGCACCGCCGGCCACAGATCGGTCGGGGTGATGCTCAGGCGCGCCTCGGCGATGCCCTGCTGATCATGGCGCCAGGTGATGCCCTGCTCGGTCTGCTTCATCGAATGGGCCAGCCTCGAGGCCAGCCCCTCAGCCGACAGGCCCGGGCGCGAGCGCTGCCAGAAGGCCCGCGCGTGCTCCCAGTCCGGAAAATACAAAGGTGTTTCCTGCATCTCGCGGCGGATCCGCGCCGCACCGTCGCCGACACTCGACGAGCCCGGGCCGATGTCCTCGATCACCAATGCCGACAGCCGCCCGGGATGCTGGCGGGCGTACTCCAGGGCATTGGCGCCGCCCAGGGAATGACCGACCAGCATGAAGCGCTGCAGGTGCAGGTACTCGACCAGGTCTTCGAGGTCGCGCACGTAATGCTCGGTGCAATAGGTGTGGCTGTCGGCCCAGTCACTCAGTCCGCGTCCGCGTTGGTCGAGGGCATAGCAGCAGAACTCGTCGCCCAGGGACTCGGCCAGCGACTGCCAGGTCTGCGCATAGGCGCGCAGGCCGTGCAGCAGGATCACCGGCGTGGCGTCCAGCTTGCCCCACTGCAGGAAATGCAGCGGCAGCATCGAGCGGTTGTGGAAAAAGTGACTGGTGGACATGGCGGTTCTCCGGCCAGCGTGGCGTGATCAGGTCAGACCGTTGTCGCCCTTGATGGCGTCGGCAGTCAGGCCGCCCAGGCGGGCATGCAGGCGCCCACGGGTGGCGAAGGCCCAGATGATGATCACTTCGTCCGGTGCCGGGCCGTCGCCAAAGGAGGCCGACACGGTGTCGTAGTGCGAACGCACGTAGAGGGCGTCCTTGTGGGCCAGCGGAATGTCGATGGTCACCCCTGGCGCGCCGCGCTTGCCGGTCGACGGCACCCACGACTTGCCGCCACCCAGGGCGACGCGGATCGGGTCGGCGGCCGGGTTGGTCAGGAAGGCGTTGCCGTGCTCGTACTCGCTGGCGCTGCCCACCAGGCAGGCCTTGCCGTAGCTGATCACGGTGCGGCCGGCAGCCAGTTCGTTGATCCGTCGGCCGAATTCCTGGCCGAGCAGCGGCGAATCATTGATCAGCTCGTCGAGGCTCTCGCTGAAGCGCCCGGCATAGGGGTTGTGGATGGCCGCGGCGATCACGTACTTGAACACCGGCTCGCCATCGGCCAGTTTGCCGGTCTCGTTGGCATGGGTTTCTTCGGTGAAGCTGTACCACTTGCGGATGTGGTAGCTGGCGAAATTCTTGGCTTTCATCTGCATGTTCCTTGCTCAGAGGGGGTCGACGGTGAAGTTGCGGCTCGGTGCCCCGGCCGCCTTGAAACGCGCCTTGGCCAGCGCGTCGTCGTGTTCGGTTTCGAAGAAGAATTCCAGGCGGTTGCCGTCCGGGTCGTGGAAGTACAGGCCGTTGCCGATCTCGTGGTCGGTGATCTTGACGATCTCCACCCCCTTGCTCAGCAACATGCCGTACAGCTCGCGCAGGGTGGTCATGTCGCCGGCCACTTCCAGCCCGTAGTGCTGCAGGCCCAGGCCGCCCTGATGGGCACCGGGCTCGGCCTTGATCAGCGCGATGTCGTGGTGCTTGCTGCCGAACGCCATCATCACCCAGGCCTCGCCGCGGGCACTTTCATGCATGCCCAGCACATCGGCGTACCAGAGCGCCGAGGCGTCCGGGTCGGTGACGAACAGCGAAATATGGGTGCGCAGGATGTCGATCTTCATCGCATGGCCCTCACTTCTTGATGACGGACGTGTGCCCGGCCTTGATCTGCGCCACCGCAGGCGTCCACAGCACGTCAGCGATCTCGCTGAATTCGCGCCACTGCTTCTGCCAGCCGTTGCCGCCGTTCACCGAGGTGAACAGGTGGCCGTACTTGGTGCCGGCGACGATCTGCAGCGGGTTGGCCGGGTTGAAGGCGATGGCCCAGACGCAGGAGTTGGGCTGCTGGGACAGCGGCAGCACTTCCCAGGTGGCGGCCGCGTCACGCGAGACCAGCACCTTGCTGGTGGTGCCCGGGGTGCCATCGGAAATGCTCAGGTACAGGGTGTCTTCGCTGCCCACCGGTGCATTGAGCACGCGCACGTAATACAGGCCGAAGGCTTCGGCGCCGATGATCCCGGTCCAGGTCGCGCCCTCGTCGAAGCTGCGGTACACGGCGTTGACGCAGACCACCACGATGACCTTCTTGCCGTGGTTGGGCAGCACCACGATGTTGTGCACATCGGAGTTGTAGTCCCACAGCAGGCGGTCATCGAGGCGGGTGAAGGTTTCGCCGCCATCGCGGCTATGGAACAGGCCGCCCTCTTCCAGGCCGAACCACACCTGGTTGCGGTCGGTCGGGTCATAGGCGAAGGCCAGCAGGCGTGGCTTGCTGACGCCCTCGCAGAACTCGGGAATCTCCACCGGCACGCGGTACCAGCTGGCGCCGGCATCCAGGGTGCGCCACAGCACGGCCCGCGATGGCGCGCCGGTGCCGACGAAGATGCGCTTGGCGTCCTTGGGGTCGACCGCCACCTTCCACACGGTTTCGCCATTGAATGGCGAGTCGACGCGCGTCCACCTGCCGCCGGTGTCGTGGCTCACGCACAGGCCGACATCGGTGCCGGCGTAGATCACTTCCGGCGCTTGCGGGCTGACGCTCAGCGAGCGGGTGATGGCGTCGAACTCGATGTCCTGGCCAAGGCCCAGGCGATGCCAGGTCTTGCCGTCGTCGGCGCTGCGGATCACCGCCTGGCCGACGGTGGCCACCAACAGGGTTCCGTTGCTCATGATTGCCTCCTCAGATGAAGATGCCGCGGGTCAGGCCGCCATCGATACCGATGGATTCGCCAGTAACGGCGGCCGCTTTGGGGGATGCCAGGAAGCCGATCAACCAGCCCATTTCGATCGGCTGCAGGGTGCGGCGGATCGGCGTGGAGTCGATATAGGCCTGCTCGACCTGCTGCGGGGTCTTGCCCTGCTTGACGCCTTCACGCTCGTACAGCTCGTGGATGTGCGGGGTGTCGACCACGCCGGGGTGGATCAGGTTGACGGTGATGCCCGACGGGCCGAGCTGGTCGGACAGGGTCTTGGTCATGTGGCTGATGGCCAGGTTGCGCATGCCCGACAGCACCTTGCTGCCACGCCCGGTGAGGCCGCCGATATTGATGATGCGACCGAAGCCGGCGGCCTTCATGTGCGGCGTCACCGCCTTGGCGCAGCGGAAGTAGCCGATCACCTTGGTGTTGAGGTCCGACAGCAGCTCGTCATCGCCGGCGTGCTCGATGTCGTTGCGCACCACGCCGGACGGCGCGGCGGCGCCGTTGACCAGGATGTCGATGCGGCCGAAGTGATCCTTGGCCTGCTGCACCATGGTCGACACGGCCTGCATGTCGTTGGTGTCGCAGAACAGCGGCAGCACTTCGTTGCCGGTTTGTGCGCTGATTTCCTCGGCGGCGGCGCGCAGGAACTCCATGCGGCGCGCACAGATGACCACCTTGCAGCCCTCTTCGGACAGGAAACGCGCGACTTCTTTGCCGATACCCATGCCGCCGCCGGTGACGATGGCGACGCGGCCTTGCAGTTGCAGATCCATGATTGTTCCTCTTGTTAGCGTGTGGTCAGGCGAGATCGACGTAGACGCTTTTGGTCTCGGTGTAGGCGTCGATCACGTTCTTGCTCATTTCCCGGCCCCAGCCGGATTGCTTGTAGCCACCGAAGGGCGAGGCCGGGTCGACCACGTTCCAACAGTTGATCCATACCGAGCCGGCCTTGAGCTGCGCCGCCAGGCGATGCGCCGAGCGCAGGTCGCGGGTCCACAGGCCGGCGGCCAGGCCGTAAGGCGAGTCGTTGGCGCGCTGGGCGAGTTCGTCGACATCCGTCCAGCTCATTACCGTGAGCACCGGGCCGAAGATTTCCTCGCGGGCCACGCAGGCCTGCTCGGCACGGTCGAAGAACACCGTGGGTTCGATGAAGTGGCCCTGTTCCAGGTGCGCCGGGCGCTTGCCGCCGCAGATCAGCTCGGCGCCGTCCTGCACGCCGCGCTCCAGGTAACCGCTCACGGTGCTCAGCTGGCGCTCGGAAACCAGCGGCCCGAGGGTGCTACGGCTGTCCAGCCCGGAGCCGATGACGTGGGCGGCGGCGTGCTTGCGCAGCTCCTCGAGAACCTGGTCGAGCACCGATTCATGCACGTACAGGCGCGAGGCGGCGGTGCACACCTGGCCCTGGTTGTAGAAGATGCCGTCGGCGGCGCCTTTGGCAGCGCGCACGATGTCGGCGTCCGGCAGGATGATGTTCGGCGACTTGCCGCCCAGCTCCAGGGACACCTTCTTCATGTTGCTGGTGGCGGCCTGGGCGATCAGCCGGCCGACATGGGTCGAGCCGGTGAAAGCGATCTTGTCGACATCGGCGTGCTGGGACAGCGGCGCGCCGGTGCGGGCACCGAAACCGGTGAGCAGGTTGACCACGCCGGCCGGGAAACCCGCCTCCTCGATCAGTTGCACCAGGCGCACGGCCACCAGCGGCGTTTGCTCGGCGGGCTTGAGCACCGCGGTGCAGCCGGTGGCCAGGGCCGGGCCGAGCTTCCACACGCACATGTTCAGCGGGAAGTTCCACGGCACGATCAGCGCGCACACGCCCACCGGCTCGCGCAGGGTGTAGTTGAGCATCGGCGCGCCGCTGGCCGGCGATACCGGCAGCGTGCTGCCTTCGATCTTGGTCGGCCAACCGGCGAAGTAGCGCACGATGTTGGCAGCAGCAGTGGCTTCACCACGGGCGGCGGCGATGGTCTTGCCGTTCTCCAGGGTGATCAGTTGCGCCAGCTCCTCGCGGTGAGCGTCGATCAGCTCGGCCAGGCGGAACAGCAGGTAGCCACGCCGGGCCGGGGTTTCCCAGCGCCACGGGCCTTCGAAGGCGGCACGGGCGGCGGCGACGGCAGCGTCGACATCGGCCTCCTCGCCCTCGGCGACTTCGCACAGCTGGGTGGCGGTGGCCGGGTTTTCGACGCCGAAGCGCTTGCCGCTGGCGGCGTCCACCCACTGGCCGCCGATGAGCAGGCGCTTGGGTGTGGCAAGAAACTCACGGACGGCGGGTAGCAGTTGAATCTCGCTCATGGCTCAGAGCTCCATTTCGATCAGGCAGGGCGCCGCACTGGCGATGGCACTCGCCAGGGCCTGACGCAGTTCGAGGTTGGTGCGCACGCTGCTGGCCGGTACGCCGTAGCCTTTGGCCAGGGCCTTCCAGTCCACCCGCGGGCGGTCCAGCTCGGTGAGGGCCAGAGCCTGCGGGCCGAAGTCGGTCACGCCGTAGCGGCGCAGCTCGTTCTGCAGGATCGCGTAGCGGTGGTTGGCGGCGATCAGGATGATCACCGGCAGCTGCTCGCGGGCGATGCTCCACAGCGTCTGGATGGTGTACTGGGCGCTGCCGTCCGATTGCAGGCAGAACACCGTGTTGCCGCGCTCGGCCAGGGCTGCACCGAAGCCGGCCGGAATGCCCTGGCCGATGGCGCCACCGGTGTTGGTCAGCACCCGGTGGCGCGCCGCACCGGCCGAAGCGGTGAAGAACGGGTAGCCGCAGGTGCCGCCCTCGATGGATACGATGCAGTCGTGGGTCAGCGCCGCGGACAGCACCCGGCCGATGGATTGCGGCGACAGTGCGTCGTCCGCCGGCGGCATCTCGATGCCTTGCGGCGTAGGCACATGGGCCGGCGCCTGCAGGGCGTCGGCCACGGCGCTGAGTGCGCCGACTACGTCATCACCGACCTCGGCCAGCGACAACAGGCGGTCACGTTCGGCCAGGCGCGAGGCGATGCCTTCGTAGCCGAAGTAGCTGATCGGCTCCGGCACACCGGCGCACACCACCAGGTCGTACTGGTCGAGAATCTCGATGGCCACTTCCGGGAAGTACGGCAGGCGGTCGAGATCCGGCAGGCCGCCACCGCGATGGCTGACCCGCGGGAAGGTTTCGGCGAACAGGCGCACGCCCGGCAGCTGAGCCAGGCGGCCAGCTGCCTCCAGCCCCTGGGCCGACAGCCCGCTGTCGCCGACGATGAACACCAGGCGCTTGCCAGCCTTGAGGGCGGCCACCACCTGCTCGACCTTGTCACCGGCCAGGCGGCGAACCGGCGCCTGCAGCGGTGCGAAACGTGCGGCAGCAGCCGACACCGCATTGGCCTGCAGGTCCATCGGCAGGATCAGGCTGGCGATCTGCCCGCGCGGCTGCCAGGCGGCCTGCACGGCGCTCTGGAAATCCTCACCCACCCGCTCGGCGCTGCGCGAGGTGCGTACCCAACCGGATACCGCACCGGCCAGGGCTTCGATGTCGCTGGCCAGGGGTGGATCGTAGTTGACGTGCCACGAGGCGTGATCGCCGATCACATTGACGATCGGCGTGTTGGCGCGACGGGCGTTGTGCAGGTTGGCAATGCCGTTGGCGAAGCCCGGGCCGAGGTGGGTCAGGGTCATGGCCGGCTTGCCGGCGATGCGTCCGTAACCGTCGGCGGCGCCGGTACACACGCCCTCGAACAGCGACAGCACGGGCTTGAGCGTCAGCGCAGGGTGCTTCGCAATGGCCGCCACCAGGGGAATCTCGGTGGTTCCGGGATTGGCAAAGCAGTATTCGACTCCGCTGGCAGCAGCGGCCTCGATCAATAATTCGGCACCATTCATTCGTCTGGCCTCGCAGGCATCTTTTGTTTTGAGATTTATTCCATCAAACAAAAAACCCAACAAGTTATTTTTGTTGTTTTACTCAAAATACGAGACAAATGAGATTTTTAAGGGTAATTTGACAATCAAATATCAGCCTGCGAGATTCCCTGACCTCGCCTGCGCGTTTCGCGCACCTGGGCGCACCGCTGTTCAGGGTGCTGAACGGATAGATTGGGCAAACGCAAGGCGGCAAGCAGCCGCCCCACGAGGAGTGACATGAGCAGCTTGAGCAAGACCCTGGGTGTGCTGGACCTGTTCGGCCCCGAGCAGCTGCAGGTGGACCCGGAGACCATCGCCGCACGCATGGGCCTTTCCAGGGCCACCGTGTACCGCTACGTGAAGGACCTTTGCGACGCCGGCCTGCTGACGAGAGTCGGCGCCGGCAGCTACGGCCTGGGGCCGCGGATCATCGAGCTGGACTGGATGATGCGCCAGTACGATCCGATCCTCAGCGCCGGTCGCGAGCTGATGCACGAGCTGGCCGACAAGACCGGCCTGGCGGTGTTCGCCAGCGTGTTCTACGACGGCCACATCATCAACACCTACATCACCGAATCCCATGACGCCTCGCACTTCGCCTTCGGCCGCGGCCACCCACTGCCGCTGTTTCGCGGTGCGCAGTCCAAGGTGCTGGTCGCCTCGCAGAAAGGCAAACGCCTGCAGAAACTCCATGAAGAGATCGCCCGCGACCCCAGCAACCCGTACAGCACCTGCAGCTGGTCGGAGTTCGCGCGGATGGCCAAGAAGATCCGCAAGGATGGCTACAGCATCACCCACGACGAGCTCAACACCGGGCACACCGGTATCGCCGCGCCAATCGTCAGCGCCGACGAGAAGGAAGTGGTAGGCAGTATTTCGGCGGTGGGCACCACGGCCAATTTCCGGCTGCTTCGCCAGGAGACGGTACTCGACATGCTGATCGAAACCACCAGGCAAATCGCCCAGAACATGCACGCGCAGCGTTCGATACCGACGGTTGAAGCACGCGACTGAAAGGCGTGGCGGGAAAGGAAAACCGACTGCCCGAGAGCGGGCAGTCGTGCGACCAAGTGCGTGGAGCAGATCGCCAAGAGGGTCAGGTGAACGCCGCTCGGGCGACGCGTCGTTCACGATCTACATGCTGGGCTTTATCTATCTGGCTGCAACGTGGCGATAGCAGCCATCGGCGCAATATCTGTGGGAACGGGCCATGCCCGCGAAAAATCACGGGCATGGACTAGGCGTCCCCGCCCGTTCCCACAGGTAAAACAGTGATGCCCGATTCTGCCTTATAGCTGCCCGCAACCATGCCTGGAAGGATCGTGAACAGGTTCTTAGAACGGCACGATGACCATCAGCTGGCTGTAGACGTTGGTGCCATTGCCGCCAACCTGGCTGCCGATACCACCGTTGTCCGAGCTCTTCTTCGGCTGATACAGGCCCACCAGCGGCGAGATGGTCAGGTGGTCGTTGACCGCCCATTCGGCATACAGGTCGAGCTCGCGCGCGTCGCGGTTGATGGTGTCGCGGTCGTGCAGCGTGCTGAAGTCGAAGTACAGCGCGCCCAGGGTCAGCCCTTCCATCGGCGTGGCTTTCAACCCCACGTGGTGAATCCCGGTGTTGGTGTTGAACGGGCCCGCATAGTTGGCCGCCACCTCGCCCTGGAACCAGGTGCCATAGCCGGTGCTGAGGCCGGTGAACAGCGAATCCCAACCGCCCGAGAAACGCGTGTAGCGGTAGGTCAGGCTCGGCGCCCAGGGCGCATCGGCGAAGGTGTAACCGGCCTCGGCGTACCAGCCTTTCTCCACGCCGGTGTCGACGTCCTGCCAGGCATATTCGAAGGCGAAGTTGGCATTCTCGATGCCGGCGCTGCCTTCGCCGCGGATGCTGTACAGGTTCATGTTGTCGCGCTGCGCCTGGATCGGGTTGGCCCAGCGCTTGTTGACGTCCAGGCCATGGATCCAGGTCAGGCCCAGGGTGCCGGCGTCGGTGGTGTAGTCCAGGGTACCGGCGGCCAGCTCGGTCTCGGCCTGCACGCGGTTGTCGGACTTGAGCCACAGCACCGAGCCATGCACGCCCTCCTGGCCACCGAGGCGCAACACCGCAGTGCGGTCGAAGGCATGCCGAGCAGCGGCATAATAGGCGCCACCGCGGTTGAGGCTGCCACCGTTCGGCCCCTGGGGGCCGTTGCCCAGGTTGGTACCGTCGTCGTTGATCAGGAAACCGCGCCCCAGCTTGATCACCTGGCGCCCTGCGGAGAAATCCACGCCATCCTGGCCGAGGGCCGGAAACAGGTCGCCGGAGCGCCAGCCCAGGTAGGCGTCCTCGATCTTGGTGGTGCGCTCGGAGCCATCGGTATTGCCGCCGGCATCGCCGTCGCCCCAGGTCGCCGAGCTGACCAGGCTGAAGGCGCCATAGGCGGTGCCTGCACCTGCCAGCCCCTGGTCGCCGCTCAATCCGTACTTGATGAACCCCTCGCGCCAGGTTGAGCCGCCGGTGGTGCCGTCATAGTTCTTGCGGCTGTTCATCATGCCGAACACGGCCAGTACGTCGGCGTTGAGGTGGGTGTCTTCGTCGCTGTACAGCTCGACGGCGCCCGCTGGCGCCGCCAGCCCGAGGGCCAGGCTCAGGGCCAGGCCGCCGCTGCAAAGGCCGATGGCCCGATTGCGATGCTCCATGGTGATGCTCCTTTTCACGTCGCTTTCATTATTGTTGTTGGCGTTGAATCGACTGGATCCGGGTGCCGCGCGGGTGCGTCACACCGCCCCCGGCTTGCGCACGTAGAGCAACTGCTGGCCGGTGAATTCGAGCAGCCCCTCGAGGCCGAACTCGACCCCGAAACCGGACATCTTGCTGCCGCCGAACGGCGTATTCGGCTGGATCTGCGCATGGCAGTTGACCCAGGCCACACCACTCTCCAGGCGCTTGGCGACCGCCAGCGCCTGCTCGGCATCCGGCCCCCAGACCGAACCGCCCAGGCCCATGTCGCTGTCGTTGGCGGCGCGCAGCACCTGCTCGACATCGCGGTAGGCGATCACGGGCAGCACCGGGCCGAACTGTTCCTCGTCCACCAGGCGGTCACCGTTGTTCACGCCGCTGACGATGGTCGGCGGGTAGAAGAACCCCGGGCGCGCCAGGCGCTCGCCACCACACAGCACCTGGGCGCCCTTGCCACGGGCGTCCTCGACCAGCTCGGTGACCAGCGCCAGTTGCTCGCTGTTCTGCACCGGGCCGAAGGTCACGCCCTCCTCCAGGCCGTCACCGACCACCTGTCGCCCGGCGATGGCCACCAGCGCGTCGGCGAATGCCTGCTGCTGCGACTCGTGCACATACAGGCGCTTGAGCGCCGCACAGGTCTGGCCCATGTTGAGGAACGCGGCCTGGAAGATCGCCTCGGCCGTTTCCTCGACCGCGGTGCCGGGCAGCACGATGGCCGCGTCGTTGCCGCCCAGCTCCAGAGTCAGACGCTTGAGGTTGCCGGCCGCCGCCTGCATGACCCGCTGGCCGGTGGCCGTGGAGCCGGTGAAGACGATCTTGTCGATGCCCGGGTGGCTGGAAATCGCACTGCCGAAGCCGCGCTCACCGGTGATGATGTTGATCACCCCGTTGGGCACGTGCCGGGCGATGATCTCGACCAGGGCGATGGTGCTCAGCGGGGTCAGGCTCGACGGTTTGCTGATCACGCAGTTGCCCGCCCGCAGCGCCGGCATGATGTGCCAGATGGCGATCATGAACGGCCAGTTCCACGGCGTGATCGAGGCCACCACGCCCAGCGGTTTGCGGTGCAGTTCGACGCGCTGGGTGGCGTTGTCCTCGATCAGCTCGACGGGAATCTCCTGGGCGGCGGCGTAACGGGTCCAGGCGACACCGCCCATGACTTCGGAAAACGCCAGCGCCAGCGGCTTGCCCTGCTCGCTGACGATCAGCCGCGCCAGGCGCTCGGCGTCCTGTTCGATGGCATCGGCGATGCGCTGCAGGCAGGCGCTGCGCTCGGCGTGGCTGGTCAGCTGCCAGCCGGCGAACGCCCTGCGGGCCGCTGCCACGGCCAGGTCAAGCTGAGCCAGGGAGCCGGCCGTGCACTGGGCGACGGCGGTTTCGGTGGCCGGGTTGAGCACTTCGAAGTGGCCGCCCTCGCCCGCTACGCGGGCACCGTCGATCAGCATGCGATAGTCGTTCATGGAAAAGCTCCCGTGCACCACCGCCAGCAGCGCTGCACGGTGGGCTTCGTGTCGATGAAAGGAAGGCGGTGCTTACAGCTTGTGGCTGCCCAGCTTGGCGAAGCACTCCGGCGATTTGCGGCGCAGGCGCATGGCCAGCAGCACACCGCCGATCAGGGCCGCCGGAATCACCGCACAGAGCGCGTAGGAGATCGCCTTGCTGGAGCCGGTCAACACATCGAAGTGGATCACCGCGATCACCAGCACGATGCTCAGGGCCACGCAGGAGAACGCCGGCAGGATCAGGCGACGCAGCACGCCCAACTGCAATTGCGGGTTGCGCTTGAAGTACATCAGCACCGCCGCCGAGGTCAGCGCCATCAGCAGCAGCAGGCACAGCGTGGCCAGGCTGGAGAACCAGGCGAACAGCTGCAGGATCGGGTCGGCGTCCATCACCGCGAAGATCAGCACCACCACCGCGGCGATCAGGCTCTGCAGGGCCGAGCCCATGTGCGGGCTCTGGTGGATGCGGTGGGTCAGGCCCAGCGACTTGGGCAGCATGCCGTCACGGCCGATGGCGTAGAAGTAGCGCGCCGCCGAGTTGTGGAAGGCCAGCAGGCCGGCGTAGATGCTGACCACGAACAGCACGCGGATCACCTGGGTCAGCTGGGGGCCGACGTAATGGTCGGACAGGCCGTAGATGAAGGTGGTCGGATCGGTCAGCGCCTGCAGGGTAGGCACGATCTTGTCGGTGCCCACGCCGATGACCATCGACCAGATCGAGACGGCGTAGAAGCAGCCGATCAGCAGCACCGACACATAGGTGGCGATGGGGATGGCGCGCTGTGGGTTCTTCGCCTCTTCACCGTAGATGGTGGTCGCCTCGAAGCCGATGAACGCCGCGAAACAGAACAGCAGGCCGATCGACGGGTTGCCGCTGAACGCGTACTCGGGCGTGAAGGAGTCGAAATTCACCCCGCTGTCGCCGCCGCTGCGCAGGATGGCGATGTCCAGCACCAGGATCGCCAGGTACTCGGCGACCACGATCAGCGACAGCACCCGCGCCGACAGGTCGATATTGCGGTAGCCAAGGATCGCCACGCTGGCCATGGCCAGCAGCGAATACGCCCACCACGGCAGGTCGATGGCGAACACGCTGGACATGGTGCCGGCCACCACGCCGCCGAACATGCCGTACAGGCCGACCTGCAGGATGTTGTAGGCGAACATCGCCAGCACCCCGGCCGCGCCACCCGCCAGGCCACCCAGGCCCCGCGAGGAGAAGGCGTAGAAACCGCCGGCATTGGTCACATGCCGCGCCATGGTGGTGTAACCCACCGCGAACGACAGCAGCACCAGCAGGGCCAGCACCAGCAGCGCCGGGGTGCCGGCGCCGCTGCCGAGCATGATGCCGATCGGGAAACCGCCGGCCAGCACACTCAGCGGGCTGGCTGCCGAGACCACGAAGAAGATGATGAAACCGACACTCAGGGCGCCACGCCGCAGCTCGTTCGAGCCTGCGGGCGGACTCATGGATACGCTCATTCTCTTGACCTTATTTTATGAGGCAGTTTTTCAGGGGTCGGAGGAAGGCGACACGCCCGCCTGGCCGACCGAAACGCTGTTGTTATTCGCTGACGAAATCGATCCTAGGCCGTTCCCCTGCGGTGTGTTAGCCCAAATTGGCAGTCAAAAAAACGCCCCGTTGCCAAGATGGTTCACGGCCGTGCAGGGCCACGGCGCGACGTTGCCAATTTGGGATAACGCAGGCGCCAGGCGGGCCTCTACCATCGCCCCATACGGGTCAGCAGTGGCGACACGCGCTTCCGGCCATATCCAATAAGAACAGTAGGCGTGCGAGGGCTCGAACATGATCCGGGGCAGCATTGCGGCCATCGTCACGCCCATGAACGCCGCCGGCGAGGTGGACGAGCAGGGCCTGGCCAGGTTGGTCGACCTTCACCTGCACGAGGGCAGCGACGCGCTGCTGGTCGCCGGCCCTCGACGAACACTCCAGCCTGATCCGGCGGGTGGTGGAACGGGTCCAGGGCGAGATCCCGGTGAACGCCGGCAGCAGTGGCTGCTGCATCGCCGCGATCTCCTGGGAGTGATGCCATGAAAACCCTGCTCTGCCTACTCGCCCTGCTCGCCTGCAGCAGCGCTCACGCCCAACCCGTGCTGCGCTTTCTGAGCTGGCAGGACTACTTCGACCCCGCGGTGATCGAGGACTTTCAACAGAGCACCGGCATCCGCGTCGAGTACCAGGGCTTCACCACCGCCGAGGAACTGATGCAGGCCATGCAGTCGGGTACGGCGTATGACGTGATCGTGCCGTCGCACTTCATGCTCAAGGAGCTGGCCGGCAGCGGCAGACTGGCGCCACTGGATACCAGCCGCCTCGCCCACTACAAGCAGCTCGACCCCTGGCTGCTATCGATGCTCGCCGGCCAGCCGGCGGCAAAAGAGCATGCAGTGCCTTACCTGTGGGGCTCGGTAGGCATGGTGGTGAACGCCACGCTGGCCCAGGCCGCCTATGGCGAAGCACTGCCGACCAGTTGGAGCCTGCTGTTCGAGCCCAAACAGGTGTCGCGCCTGTTCAACTGCGGCGTCGGGTTGATCGACGCGCCCCAGGAAGTGTCCTCGCTGATGCTCAATTACAAGGGCCGCAACCCGGCGGTCAGCAGCCCGCGGCAGATCAGCAAGGCCTTGCAGCCGCTGGAGCCGCTGATGCCGAAGTTCGCCGAACTGAACAACTGGGCGTATGTCGATGCCCTGGCGCAGGGCAAGCTGTGCCTGGCCATGAGCTGGGGCGGGCATGCATTGCGGGCCATCGAACAGAACCCGGCGCTGAGCTATGTGATCCCCGATGAGGGCGCGGCCATGTACATCGACACCCTGGCCATCCCCGCCAATGCGCCTAACCCGGAGCTGGCCTACCGCTTCATCGACTTCATGATCGCCCCGCAAAACGCCGTGCGTAATGCCCGCGCCACGCGCTTCTACGCGCCGCTGCCAAGCGACTCGCCGATCATGCAACAGTTCGCTGCCGAGCACCCGATGCAGGTCATGAACGCCAGGCAACGGCGCGTCAGCTACCTGCTGGAATCCCTGAGCGATGACCAGGAGGCTGCGCTCGATGGCACCTGGCAGAAACTCAAGGCCACTCGCCCGTAGAAGCCTGGCGGTCGCCGCCAACTCGACTAGTGTCCATATGACAGCTAGCGAAGCGCTACACCGCCATGATCCCTGCTCATGAAAGGAATCGCCAGGCCGATACCCAGGAAGCCCCCCACCCATGCGCGTTCGACACAATAAGAACGGCCGTACCCCGAGAGATAGCGCCATGTTCAATTCGATGTCCATCCGGCTGAAAATCGTTCTGCTATCCGGTCTTTGCCTGCTGGGTGTAACAGCCCTGATCGTCGGCATGAACCTCTACCAGAGCGGCCAGAACAACCAGCTGACCAGCACCTCCAGCCGGCAGATGCTGACCAATGGCGTCGAGAACCTGCTGCAGGCCCGTGCCGCCGAGCAGGCGGTGCGCCTGCAGCGCACCTTTGGCGACAGCCTGCTGATGATTAACGCGCTGGCCGACCAGACCAACGACCTGCGCGCCCTGGCCGACAAAACCGGCATGCCGGCTGCCGCGCTGCGCGAAGCGCTGAACCAGAGCATCAAGACCACCTTCGAGCGCAACACCAAAGTGCTGGGTGTCTGGTTGGTGTTCGAACCCAATGCACTGGATGGCCGCGACGCCGACTTCGTCGCTGACGGCGCCCGTGGCTCCAACGAAACCGGGCGCTTCTCCAGCGCCTGGACGCGCAGCACGCCGCAGCCGATGAACATCATGATCACCGAAGGCGATATCCAGAAAACCGAGCTGAGCATCAGCGGCACCCCCTACAACAGCTGGTACACCTGCCCGCGCGACAGCAAGGCGCCCTGCCTGCTGGAACCCTATGCCGACACCCAGGGCGGCAACCGGCTGATGATGACCTCGCTGTCCATTCCGCTGATGGCTGGCGACAAGGTGATCGGTGCCATAGGCGTGGACCTGGAGCTCAACGCCCTGCAGACCGCCGCCAGCGAAGCCCAGCGCGAGCTGTTCGACAACGCCGGGCGCGTGTTGATCGTCTCGCCAAGCGGCACCCTCGCGGCCTACAGCACCGACGACAACCAGATCGGCAAGAACATCGGCGAAGCCCAGGGCGAGCCAGGCAAGAAAATCCTCGCCGCGGTGGGCAACGCGACGCCCAGCGTGCTCAGCCAGGGCGATTACATCTACGCGGTGTACCCGGTCAGCGCCATCGCCAATGCCAGGCCCTGGGGCGTGTCCATCGGCCTGCCCGAGCAGGTACTGCTGGCCGACGCGGTGAAACTGCAGAACCTGCTCGACCAGGCCCAGACCAGCGGCACCTTCAAGGCCCTGGCCGGGGCCCTGGTGGCCTGCCTGGTGGGGCTGGTGCTGATCTGGCTGACCGCCTCCGGGGTGACCCGGCCGATCAACGAAGTGGCCCATATGCTCGAAGACATCGCCAGCGGTGAAGGCGACCTGACCCAGCGCCTGCGCTACAACAAGCGCGACGAACTGGGGGAACTGGCCAGCTGGTTCAACCGCTTCCTCGACAAGCTGCAGCCGACCATCGCGCAGATCAAGCAGAGCATCACCGAAGCACGCAGCACCGCCGACCAGTCCGCGCATATCGCCAGCCAGACCAGCGAGGGCATGCAGATCCAGTTCCGCGAGGTCGATCAGGTGGCCACCGCCTCCAACGAGATGAGCGCCACCGCCCAGGAAGTGGCCAGCAGCGCCTCCCACGCGGCCGAAGCCGCCCGCGGCGCCGACGAATCGGCGCAGCAGAGCAAGAACCTCATCGAGCGCAGCAGCCAGGACATACGCATGCTGGCCAGCGAAATCAGCAAGGCGGTCAGCGAAGTCGAAGCCCTGGCGGTCAACAGCGAACAGATCGGCTCGGTACTCGAAGTGATCCGCAGCATCGCCGAACAGACCAACCTGCTGGCCCTCAACGCCGCCATCGAAGCGGCCCGCGCCGGCGACAGCGGGCGTGGCTTTGCGGTGGTGGCCGACGAGGTGCGCAACCTGGCCCGCCGCACCCAGGACTCGGTCGAGGAAATCCGCCTGGTTATCGAACGCATCCAGGGCGCCACCCGCGGCGTGGTGACCACCATGCACGCCAGCCAGCAGCACGCCCAGACCAACGTCACACAGATTCAGCATGCCTCCGAGGCACTGGGGGGCATCAGCGATGCGGTGTCGGTGATCAGCGACATGAACCTGCAGATCGCCAGCGCCGCCGAACAGCAGAGCGCCGTGGCCGAAGAGGTCAACCGCAACGTCGCGGCCATCCGCACCGTGACCGAGACCCTGACCGAACAGGCCACCGAGTCGGCGAAGATCAGCAGCCAGCTCAACAGCCTGGCCAACCAGCAGATGAAGCTGATGGATCAGTTCAAGGTTTAACGCAGCTCGAGAGGGCGATACCGCCCTCTCCTTCCCATGCCTGACTAGTGCTGCAACCGCGCCGCCAGTATCGACAGGTCACCGGACAGCCCCTGCATGGCGCGGCTCGCCGATTCGCTGCGCTGCAGGTCGGCCTCGTTGCGCTGGGCGATGGACACGATCTCGGCGAGATTGCGGGCGATGTCCTCGGCTACCGAGGTCTGCTCCTGCGCCGCGGTGGCGATCTGCCGGTTCATGTCACGGATGGCTTCCACCGCCAGGGTGATGCTGCGCAAGCGCTCGCCGGCCACGCCAACCTGCGCACGGCCGGCCGCACTCTGCTGAGCCCCGGTAGCGATCGCCGCGCTGGCCTCCTTGGAGGCACCCTGCACGTTGGAGATCAACTGGTGAATCTCGCTGATCGAACTCGCGGTGCGCGACGACAGGTTGCGCACCTCATCGGCTACTACCGCGAAGCCACGGCCCGCCTCACCGGCGCGTGCGGCCTCGATGGCAGCATTGAGGGCCAGCAGGTTGGTTTGGTCGGCGATGCCGCGGATCACTTCCAATACCCCACCGATGCGCTCGCTGTCGGTGTCGAGCCGGGCGATCACTTCGGCGGTGCGGGTGATTTCCCCATGCAGGCACTCGATGGTGGCGATGGTACTGGCCATGGTCGCCTCGCCTTCCTGGGCCGCCTGGTCGGCCTCGTCGGCAGCCCTCGCCGCGCTGGCCGAATGACGCGCCACTTCTTCGGCCGTGGCGCTCATCTCGTGCATCGCCGTGGCTACCTGGTCGGTGCGGGAAAACTGCTCGCGAATACCCTGGCCGATATGCCCGGCTACGCTGCTCAGTTCCTGCGTGGAGGCGTCCAGCTCACCGGTACCGCGACGCAGTTGCTGTGACAGCGCCTGCATGAACTCGCGCAGGCGATTGGCGGCCTGGGCCAGTTGCCCGACCTCATCCTCACGGCCTTCGCTCAGGCGCTCGCCGAACTGCCCGCGGCTGAGCAGTTCGAGCTGCCCGGTGGCCTGCAACAGCGGCGTGGTGATGCGTCGATTGACCAGCCAGGCGCTGAACAACGCCAGCAGAACGCCGAGCGCAAGCATCGCCAGGCTGCCGAACAACACGCTGCGCTCGGCGTTTTCACTCAGCTGCCTGGCGCTCGCCTGGCTACGCGCGTGCAGTTCGTCGACCAGTAACGACAGCTGCTCACTGGTGGCCCGATCGATGCCCTTGACCGCCGCATCCCCAGCCTGGGCGGAAAACCCTGCCGCTGCAAAGGCCTGGTGACCACGGCGGTAGGCCTGGCCCATCTCGGCGTGGGCGGCGCGCAACTCGCTCAGCCGCTGGCGCAGCTCGGCGCTGTCTGCGGTATCGATCAGCGTGCCGATCTGCGTCTGCACCCGTTTCTCTTCATCTTGGAACTGCTGCCAATAACGATTGCGCTGCGCTTCGTCGGCGCCGCGCAAGAGCACGTTCTTCCATTCCTGAACCTGGACCTTGAAGGCCAGGTTGGCGCCGTCCACCTGGCGCGCCTCTTCCAGCGGGCCACTGAGTAGCGCCCCATAGCCATCCAATTGGCGCGACAACAACGCAAAACCAGCCAGCGCAATCAGCAACATCAACACCAGGCCACCGCCAATCAGCAACACCAATTGGGCACGCAGCGAACGACCAAAGCTCATGGAAATCTCGAACGGGAGGGAGGGTGTGGCGAGCTTATGAAGATTGCATGACAAATATATTGCAGAAGGAAAACCGGCCGTCTGACCGCTAAGGCGCAGCCTAGGGCTTTTTAGCCCGCAACCTGGCCTCGCTTTGCGCCCCCTCCATGGCCGCCGCCATTAACCCGGAACACACCAGCACACCGGCGCCTCTGGAGAGGCATTCGTAACGCTGCTGGTCTTCCCCAGAACTGGCGGTGCAGTCCTGCAGGCTGATCCGCTGCTCCACGCCGGCCAGGTTCTGCTGCGCCTGGGCGTATTCGGCTGCGGTGATACGCCCGGCGCTTTTGCGCTCCTCGGCGATCTCGTGCAGGTTCTTCAGGTCGATGACCGTCCAGCGCATGGCGCTCTGGCACATTTCGCGCTTCGACGTTTTGGTTGGCGCAGCCTCAGCCCGCGCCGCCTGGGCGGGTGTAGCAGCTGCTGCCGTTCGCGCCTCACCGGCGTAACCGGGTTTGATCGTCACCGCCTCGACCTGCCGGGCAGTCGGGGGCTGGCTGCCGAAATGCTTCTGCCCCTTCTCGTCCACCCAGGTGTACACCTGGCTCAGCGCTTGAGTGGAAAGGCTGCACAGCACGAGCAACACGAGCGTCGGACGAACGAGCATGGTCGATAAATCCTTTTACTGGGCGCGGGCTGCGCTGCAGGCAATCTAGAACCAGGCGGCGGCTTTGCCAAGGGGCGGCCGCACTCCCCGCCTGATAACTGCGAACGGGCCCACGATGGCGTTGCATAAAGTTGCCGCAACGCAGCGGCCAAGACTGCATACAATGCGCATCCGCTTTCAGCTCCGCACAAGGATCCCGCCGCCATGGCCTCTCCCGACAAGCAGAAAAAACGCGCCCAGCGGGCCAAGACCAAGGCCAGGCAGAACCGCATGGGCAAGCCCAAGGCCACTGTCGTGCACCCGCTGCTGGCCAACCCGCTGATCGACGAGCCCTTCGATGACGTGGAGATCGACCTCAGCGCCTTCGACTTCAAGGACATCGAGGAAAACGGCTTCGACCCGGCGCATTTCGACGACCTGTTCCAGGCGATGAACAAGGCCGAAGCCATCAGCCTGCTCGCCCTGTGCCTGGTGTTTTTGCAGTACCCGGTGCTCGAGCTGGTGGTCGCCGAGGAAGACCCGGAAGCGGCGACCGACTTCATGATGGGTCTGCTGATCGTCTACCGCGGCCTGTTCCACGACGAGGGCGAAGACGCCGCCGTGCAATGGATCGGCAGCGAAACCTTCCAGACGGCCTACAACGAGGCCTCGGAGGTTCTGCAGAAGAAGAATGCCCGTGGCGGTGCGCGAACCTGACCGCTACTCAGTCACTGCTCCCCATAAAGCCCGGCCTCGGCCTCGCGCATGAAGATTTCCACCGTCTTCGGGCCGATGCCCTCGAAGGCCAGCAAGCGCTGCGCGAAGTCGTCCCGGGTGGGGCTGTGCTGGCGGATGGCGCTGACGGTGCCGCCGTACTCGGCCAGTAACTTGCGGCTGAGCTTGTGCAGGCGCGCGGCAGTGGAAATGTCGTAACGCACGTAGCGCGCCTGCCCGAGCAACCGCACCAGTTGCTGCTGGCTGCAGTGGGCAAGCTTGGCAGGCGTGTCCAGCCCCTGCTGCTCGACGAGAACCCCATAGGCCCGTTCGGCCACCGCCTGCTGGATCGGTTTGCCGAACAGGAAGCTGGCCAGCAGCCATTTGAACAGCGCCTGCTCGTCTGCCCCATCGAGCCCGACCGCGAGCCCCAGTTGCTCTGCGCTGATGCGTCTTTCGGCCATGCATACCCTCCTCGCCAATCCGCCAAGCCACGGCCGAATGCCAACAGCGCCCAATCGCCCTATCTCAAGTCAGAACCCCGTAAGCACATGAGGTTTCAGCTGCAGCTGGATCGCGAGCTTCGCGTTCTTCATGCAAACGCGGCCCTGGAGAGAATCTGTCCGCCGGCTTATCGGCCCCTTTATCAACCCGGTCGATACCCAACATGCGCCATGGCCTCTCGAACAGCGGGCGTAATCGGGCTAGCCTCGCGTTCACATGCATTGCCCCATCACGCGATAGCGAGGATTCGATGACCCAATCAACCTATGTTCCGCCAAAGGTATGGCAGCACCTTGAAGCTTCCGGTGGCCAGTTCTCCAAGATCAACCGCCCCACCGCCGGCGCGACCCACGACAAGGAACTGCCGGTCGGCAAGCACCCCCTGCAGCTCTACTCCCTGGCAACGCCCAATGGCGTGAAGGTGACCATCCTGCTCGAGGAGCTGCTGGCATTGGGGCACAGCGGCGCCGAGTACGACGCCTGGCTGATCCGCATTGGCGAAGGTGACCAGTTCTCCAGCGGCTTCGTGGGCGTCAACCCGAACTCGAAGATCCCTGCCCTGCTCGACCGCAGTGGCGACACGCCGATCCGCGTGTTCGAGTCCGGCTCGATCCTACTCTACCTGGCGGAAAAGTTCGGCGAGTTCCTGCCCAAGGACCCGACAGGCCGCACCGAAACCCTCAACTGGCTGTTCTGGCAGATGGGCTCGGCGCCCTACCTGGGCGGCGGCTTCGGGCACTTCTACGCCTACGCCCCGGAGAAGTTCGAGTACGCCATCAACCGCTTCACCATGGAAGCCAAGCGCCAGCTGGACGTGCTCGACCAGCGCCTGGCGGACAACCGTTACCTGGCCGGTGACACCTACACCATCGCCGATATCGCCGTGTGGCCCTGGTACGGCGAACTGGTGCGCAACAACGTCTACGGCGCCGCCGAATTCCTCTCTGCCCACGAATACACTCACGTGCAACGCTGGGCCCAGGAGATCGCCGAGCGCGAAGCGGTAAAACGCGGCCGCCGTGTCAACCGCACCTGGGGTGAAGAGTCGGAGCAAGTGCCGGAACGGCACCAGGCTGCGGATCTGGATAAGGCGTAACGCGCCAGCGAAGGCTGGCTGCCCAAGCCGCCAACTGAAAGCAAGCCCCGATGCGCTGCAGCCTCGGGGCTTCTTTTAACGCAATAACGTTTTCTGTCCCATCGGGTGCTAGGCTCGACACCCACCACGCCAGAACGCGCCGGACCAGCACAGCATCAAACTCTAGCCATCATGAAGATAGTCATCAGCCGCTCTCAGAAAATAGCGGGAACACTCGCCTTACTGCCCTTCGTTACCGGAACGCTCTACTTCGTTGGCTACCATGACTTCTACCCGAATCCGGAGCTGTTCAGGCTATCGTTGATAGCCACGGCACTGCTTTCGGCTGGCGTGTTCAGCCTGTTTTTCATCAAGTTCAGGAGCGGCTCGTGGCGACCAGCCGGCAAGCTGGACAATACCCTGAAGAACAAATTTCTATTGTTCCTCCTGCTGCCCCTGGCCTTTTACTTCTATGCCTTCCTCCACCTCTACCTGATCGCCCCCAGGATCTACACCGCGCTGTTTGGCAGCGAACAGGTCGTTACCGATGCCATCGAAGCAAAGCACCACGGCTACGGTAAATACAAGACCTGCGACTACCGGATAGAGACCGAGCATTTCCAGGCCCTTGGCTTGCAGCTGTGCGTTAGCCCGACGTTCTATCATTCGCTGCCCGACAAGGGCGGCGTCGCCATACTGAGCATCACACAAAGCCCTGCGGGCACCATTGTGCGCTCGGTCGCCAAACCGGATTAGGCTTGCTCCAGCTCGCTGTTCGAGCTCGTGATATCCCGGCCTGGCTTCAAGAACCGGTAGGAGTCTTCGTGGGTCCCTTCCTGCGCTTTGCCTTCGGGCGCACCAGCACTTTGAAGGTCCCCACGAATTACCACTTACCCGAGCCCCACATAAAAAACGGGGCCCGGGCCATTCACATCAGGCCGCCGCCTGCACCCGACGTACCCGGCGACGCCAGCCGCGCCACATCGGCAGGACGATCATCACGGCCACCAGTACCCAGGTACCGATGCTGATCGGGCTGGAGAACAGGATGCCCAGCTCGCCGTTGGAGATCGACAGCGCGCGGCGCAGGTTCTGCTCCATCAGCCCACCGAGGATGAAGCCCAGCAGCACCGGCGAGAGCGGAAAGTCCAGCTTGCGCATGATGTAACCCATGAAGCCGATGCCGACCATGAGGAACAGGTCGAAGGTGGTCGCATGCACCGCGTAGACGCCGATGCCGGTGATGATCGCGATTACCGGTGCCAGGGCCCAGGTCGGCACGGCGAGAATGCGGGTGAAGACCCCGATCATCGGTACGTTGAGCACCAGCAGCATGACGTTGGCGATGAACAGCGAGGCGATCAGGCCCCAGACGATATCCGGCTGCTGTTCGAACAGCAGTGGGCCCGGGGTGATGTTGTACAGCGTCAGTGCGCCGAGCATCACCGCGGTGGTGCCCGAGCCGGGAACGCCGAGGGTCAGCATCGGCACCAGGCCGCCGCAGGTGGACGCGCCGATGGCGGTTTCCGGCGCCGCCAGGCCGCGAATGTCACCCTTGCCGAAGTTGCCGCTGGCACCGGCCAGACGCTTTTCGGTCATGTAGGCCACGGCACTGGCCAGGGTATTACCGGCGCCCGGCAGCACGCCGATGATGAAACCGGAGATGCTGCAGCGCAGGTTGACCATCAGCACCGCAGACGCTTCCTTGAAATTGAACAGCATGCGCCCGGTGGCCTTGACCGCGACGTGGCCGTGGTGGGTCTTTTCCAGCAGCAGGAGGATCTCGCTGATCGAGAACAGGCCCAGCACCAGCACCACGAACTGGATACCGTCGGCCAGGTGCACGCTGTCACCGGTAAAGCGATACACACCGCTGTTGGCGTCGATACCGACGGCCGACAGGAACAGGCCGATCAGCGCAGCGACGAAGGTCTTCAGCGGTTTGTCGCCCGCCATGCCGCCCAGGCAGACGATGGCGAAAACCATCAGCACGAAGTATTCGGCAGGACCAAAAGCGACTGCCCAGGCGGCCAGCAGCGGCGTGAACAACACCATGCAGCAGGTGGCCAGCAGCGCACCGATGAACGAACTCCAGGCCGACAGCGACAGGGCGATGCCCGCCTTGCCCTGGCGCGCCATGGGGTAGCCGTCCAGCGCGGTCATCACCGTGGAAGCTTCGCCGGGGATGTTCAGCAGGATCGAGCTGATCCGGCCGCCATATTCGCAGCCCAAGTACACGGCCGACAGCAGAATCAGCGCCGACTCCGGGGGCAGCCCGAGGGCGAAGGCGATGGGGATCAGCAAGGCCACGCCGTTGATCGGCCCCAAGCCCGGCAGTAGACCAACCACGGTGCCGATCAGGGTGCCGATCAGCGCGGTGATCAGGTTGTAGGGCGTGGTGGCAATGCCGAAGCCGTGACCCAGATAGCTCAAAGTTTCCATGTGTCAGTTCTCCAGCACGTCTAGCGGGCCGAGGGGAAGTGGAACATCCATCACGCGGTCGAACAGCCAATACAGCAACACGCTCATGGCCACGATCACCACGATGCTGAAAGACCAGCGACCGCCGTACAGCCTGGCCATCGGCACGCCGATGAGGATCGAGCTGAGAATGAAGCCCAGGGGCTCGAAGGTGGCGGCGAACACCAGCAGCAATGCGAAACAGGCGATCACCTTGGTCAGGGTGGCGCGGTCCAGATCGGGCTCGTCATCGCTGCGGGCGATGGGCGTCGGGCGGATCGCCAGGAACACCAGCGCCAGGGCCATGAGGCCCAGAATCAACAGCGGAAAGGCGCGCGGGCCGACCGGCTCGTAGGAGAACGGCGCCTGGTAGGGCCAGGCCATCACGGCCAGCACCAGGCACACGGCCAGCAGGGACACGGCAAAAATGCGTTGCAGGATCATCGGGTAAATCCTCGTGGAGCGAGTACACGCCTGCCCGCGCTGTCGTTGCCGACCGCGCCGTCACGGTGAGGCCGTGACCTTGGAGCGTGCGTTCGCGCTTACTTGGTCAGGCCGAATTCGCTGGCCAGTTTCTTGTAATCGGCGACCTGCTTCTTCACGTAGCCATCCAGCTCGTCGCCGGTCATGGCGAAGGGATAGAGCTGGCGCTCGGCGCGCAGCTTGGCGAAGTCTTCGGAGGCAAGCAGCGTGTCGAAGGCGTTCTTCCACCAGGCATAGGCCTCGTCGCTGACCTTCGGTCCCAGGTAGAAGCCGCGGATCACCGGCCAGGTGACGTCATAGCCCTGCTCCTTGGCGGTCGGGATGTCCGCCACCACCGGCCCTTCCAGGCGCTGGTCGGCCAGCACGGCCAGAATGCGCATGTCGCCGGCCTGCACGTGGGGCACGGAGTCGGCGATGTCGGTACTCGCGACCTGGATATGCCCACCCAGCAACGCGGTGGCCAGCTCGCCGCCGCCCTCCATCGACACGTAGCGCATCTGCTTGGGGTCAACGCCGCCGGCCTGGGCGATCAGCGCGGTCTGCACCCAGTCCTGGCTGCCCACGGTGCCGCCAGCGCCGATCACCACACTGCCGGGGTTGGCCTTGAGCGCGGCGATCAGGTCACCCAGGTTCTTGTAAGGCGAATCCGCGCGCACCGCGATGGCGCCATAGCTGGTGCCCACGGCCGCCAGCCACTTCACGGCACTCTCGTCGAAACGGCCGAACTTGCCCTGGGCGAGGTTCAGCAACGAGCCGCTGGAGAACGCGGTGATGGTGCCCGCATCGGCCGGCCGCTGGGCGACCACCGCGTTGTAGGCCACGGCACCGATGCCGCCAGGCATGTAGGTCACGCGCATTGGCGACTTGAGCAGCTTCTCCTGCACCAGCGCGCTCTGCGCCAGCTTGCAGGTCAGATCGAAGCCACCACCGGGCGACGCCGGCGCGATGCATTCGGGACGACGCGGCTCATCGGCCAGCGCATGACCGACCACCAGCGCGCAACAGGCGGACAGCAGAACACGACGAAACATGGGACTCATGGAACGCACCTCTGATTGTTTTTGTAGTACGAACTGGCTCCCTCGCAGATTGCTGCGAGGTGAATGCACGGCAGCCGGTCAGGCAGCGGCCAGGGTTAAACCCGGCGCAGGAGGCCGAACGGCAATGGCATAACGGGGAAAGGCGTGACCGGATGCAGCACTGCGGGCGGTGACGAGCATAGGAAGGCTCTCCACTGAATTATTATTGTTAGGCGGCTTTTTCAGAGGCCGTCCGCCGGTGGTACACCGGTTACAGCATTAGTACGCCCGAAACCTTTCGTAAAGCTTTCAGGGGTGTTGTGGGGAATAAAAATGTGTAGGGCATTGGCTGCGGGGAGACGTCGGGCGCTGGCTGGCTCCGGGCAGGAGAAAAAACTGGCTGTCGACTAATGGATAAACTCGCCGCCGCTCTGGGAGGCTTTAAATTTTCCAGGCTAAACACATAAAACCCCTGAGATCTTCAAAAGATTCAGGGGTTTATGCATTGAGTATGGCGGGAAGATAGGGATTTGAACCCGTTTTTGAGCGGTTTCAGTGCGTCACAGTGCGTGCCAATCTGTGATTTTACAGGGCCTCAACGTGTCGATTAGTGGCTATGCGGCACACTGTTTTCGACACATCTCACACCTTACCTGTGGCCCTGATCATTGGCCCACGCTACCATCGCCTCTCTAAAATTTGCCGCCCACCAAGGAAGGTCACTAAATGCGCTATCTCATAGCAGCCATCTCTATTTTCATTGCCTCGCATGCTTTTGCTGATTCCAAGACTCAAAAAATTGAGGCTTTGCTTCGTGCCCAAGGCTTGGTTGACACTTGGGCTCAGCAGCTTAAGAGCAGTAGAGAATATAACAATGTAATGGCTCAGCAGATTATGGGGAAAGTTACAGCTAACTTGACCCCAAATGAGGAGTTCAGAAAGCGATTCAACGACGCGGGCGAGAAATTCCTTAATAATGTAGTCACTCCTTGGACAGCTGAAGACATGGTGGCTGTTTGGGGTGATTATTACGGCCCTGAATTCACTGAGTCGGAACTCGATCAGCTTATCGCTTTTTACTCCTCACCTCTGGCTCAAAAGGAAATCCAGGTTGGCCGAAGCGCATTAGAAAAATTCACATTGCACTTTCAAAATGCAAACAAACCCATCGTCGACAAAGCCACAAATCAGTACCTACAAGACTTGCAGCTTATTGCAAAAGAATGCAATTGCACCAAGTAAGCTACTTTAAGGCATCATGTTATTACCGGGATTGCAGGCGGGTTCGTAGCTTCCGCACATCTTCTTGAATGCGATCTTAGCGCCCTTCCTGCAATCACGGTAAGTCAAAGAGCCTTTCTGATAGTTTTCGCACACGCTGGAGTGGTCAATTACTCCGTTTCGTTCTGTCCACGAAAACTCTCCGCCTACCCTCTTTTTCTGGTGGCCGTTTTCCCAAGACCAGTAACCGGTTCTGCTTACCTCGCGCACTTGTTTCCGCTGCTGCCGTTGTGGCTGGCTCACTTGTTGGCTTTGATAGGTGGATGCTGCGTAGGTATTAGCGATTGGCTTCGGTTTGTAGTTGCTATCGTTAAACGAAGTCTGCCGCTCTTGGGTTTCCTGGGCGCGTTGGCGTGACCATTCTTCAAGCTCGCGGTTGGCTTGGATGGTCTGTTGGGCTTGGCTGGATCTGATCCAGTCTTGATCGTTGCCTTGTAGCGCTTCAGTTGGTGGTTGCTGAGGCTGTGAAGACTGTTGGCTGAATATGGGTTCACCACCAAAGCGGATGGCCTGTTTGAGCTGCGCCACGTCGATCACGATGGGTTTTGCAAATACTGTGACTAAGCCCCAAAAGATCGCCGCGCCAACACCCAGGACAGCCAGCGCACGCCATGGGCCTTTTTTCTTGCGTGGTTTTAGATAATCAGGAACATCATCCTTATCAACCTTCATCACTACTCCTTGTGCTCATAAATAGATCTGTTACCTTTGCGCTTTTTAAGATATCGCGTTTCGCGCAGCAATTCTCATGTCATCCATCCTCGCACTTATGAGTATTTGGCTAGAAACAATGTCATGCCAAAAAAGTGCTTGAATAACATGTCTAATCCTAAAAGACCCGTATGCACTTTGAAATGCGATCACATCTGCAAAGGTTTCCATATTTTTATGAGCAGTACAGTTCCTTATTAACCTTATATGCTCAATCTTTGGAACCGTGCCAAGAGCCAACAATAACTTGCTCTTATTGCTAGGATTCAATGCATTTATCACATCAATTAATTTATCTACATGCCCCCAAGTTGGCTCTTTTCTAAGAATAGAATTGGTGCCAACTACGCTTGGGGGAGAGCCATTATTTTGCCTCCATGCAATATACGAGACAGCTTCCCAATTTGGATGGGTTCCAGCGACTGGATTCCCTAGTCCGTCGATGCATCCCGTACATGAAGAAACAGTTAAATCCCTACAAAACCTACCCCAAACCTGCCACAAGTCAGATAAAAAACTTTCTAACTTATAAAGGTCATCTTTTTTAAGATTATTTGTATCTACCTCGGCTAGAATTGCTGTCAAGTACCCCTGAAAGCCATCTAGCCTTCTCTCAAATTTTGCCAGCAATCTTTCCATTTAATTAGATCGCCCTACAATTTCCCTTGCAAAGCCTTTAGGATAAATTCTGCTCTGACCATCCTTTGCGGCGCACGGTTTGACCCTGCTGTACATGCATCAACGTAGGCTTTATATCTGTTTGTATCTTTTGTCTCATGCGCAGCTGCTAGTGCGGAAAGATTGTCGAGCGCAACTTCGGCATCAGTCAGAAATTGGCCAGAAGGCGCGATCCCCGTAGCCTCTTCTACACCCGGAACCCCCCAGCGGTTGTGAATCAACGCAATTATTAGAGAAAGGAATGAATATGACTTAGTCATATATGTACCTTGTATTCCCGACAGCTGCTCAGCGACCACTCGCATGGCCTCATCAATTTTATTCCGCCATTCTTGAGCACACGGAAATTCCGCATCATTCAACTCATACATAGACTTCAAGCTACTATTGCTGGTGCTCCTCACTCCGTGCTGCAATGCAAAAGCTATTTCAGTAACAAATTCTGCATCTTCCATGCGCACTATTTGCCTGCTAGTCAGAATTTTCCAATCCGATAGCAAATTGCCCCAATTATTTAGCAGCTGATTAACCCAATCCTTGAATGCACCAAAAAACTCACTATGCCTTTTTTCAGCATCGTTTAATGGAAGGGTATATGCATTCATCCGACGAAACATCTGCAATATTTCTGGCCGCTGTGCATTTCTTATAACATCGACCGAAACAGTATATGTCAGAAACATTTCCTGCTGCTCAGGATCCAAGTCAGAAAACTTACACCCATTAAACGCTGTAGAATTCTTCCCAAGAGCAAACTTATCATTAATAAAATCAAAAATCGAAGTCATTCTCTGCTGACCGTCTACGATTTCTCTGATGGGTCTGCGCGTTGTAGGGTTTAGCTTTTCCCAAATATATATTTTGGGAAAGGGATAGCCAGATAAAATAGTATCAATAAAGTAACTTCTTGCGGCGGACGGCCATAATCGAGGAGCACGCTGATACTCTTCATTTACAATTAAATCTTTTCTCTTTGAAAGATCTGCTAGCTCCGCAATTGAATGCTTTGACTCTTCTATACGCATTTACTTCTCCCTCAAATACGATTACTAGCGGCGTCTTATGATGCGCCCATCTTGCGTAAACCAACGTTGAGCTGCTTCGTGAGTAATGGCTATCCCGCGTTCTGATTGGGCAAGTTTCGATTCGCTTCCTCGTATTCAGGACTCACCTGGCCTTTGTCCGGCATCACTTCACCGGTCAACATCCACCATCGGTACTGAGGGAATACCTTAGATACTGCTTCAATCTCTTCGGCTTTTATTTCTCTGTTCCGGGCTGGATTTTTGAGATTGTTCCAAGTGTACCTACTGATCCCAGTTTTCTCTTCCAGCTCTGGAAGTCTCATTTGTGATGCTTTAAGGATCGTTATAACGCGTTCTTTAATCATAACCAAATGATCTATATGTGATATATCCAATATGGATCAGAAATGGCATGATCCGTTTCGATATTATCCATTTTGGATAGCGCAATGCTGGATAACGTCGCATTGCCCAATATTGACACGAATAGGCACGGAACGACATGGGACTAGAAGGGCTGGACGCCAACAAGCTGATAGGCCCGCAACAGGACGTTGAAACCATCGAAACCTGGGCGGATCGCAATGGCATCACTTACGACACAGCCCGCTCCTGGCCATGCGTGTAGTGCTTCCCACCGTAGAGCCGCCTTTGATTTCTTGAGCAGAGGACATAGCAGCTCTTTACTGACAGCCTCTGAGTCTTGGCTTACCATGTTTGAAAACGTATATACGTCGTACACACGATCAAGGTATCTGTCATGGCTAAAGAAGCTGTATTCAACTTGAAGCTGGAGGCCGAACTGCGTAACGGATTTGTGGCTGCTGCAAAAGCTGCTCACCTTCCGGCCTCTCAGGTAATGCGCGACCTTATGCGCGATTACATTCGCCAGCAGCAGCAAGCCAAAGCGCATGATGAATTTGTTCAGCGCAAGGTGGCTGTTGCCAGAGCTTCGGTCGAAGCTGGCCGTGGTCGCTCCAATGAAGATGTAGAAGCCGCATTCGCTGCACGCCGCGCCAAGGCTCTGGGTCACGAATGAAGGTCATCTGGACGCCCGAGGCTGAGCGGGATCGTTTGGATATATGGGACTACATAGCGACAGATAACCCGCCAGCAGCCGTACGCATGGATGAGCTGTTCAGTGCTGCAGCAGCATCCCTGAGAGACTTTCCCGACAAGGGCAAGTTGGGGCAGATCGTCGGCACCCGCGAACTGATTCCCCACGAAAACTACCGGCTCATCTACCAGGCTGAAAATGATGCGGTCTGGATTCTCGCCCTGGTGCATGTAGCCAGGATGTGGCCCCCGCTCCAGGGTTGAGCGGCAAGCCAGAGCGCCTTTCTGGCACTTTGCATCCCGCAGATAGCAAAAGCCCCCGAAACTCTATGAATTTCAGGGGCTTAGGCTTGAGATATGGCGGGAAGATAGGGATTTGAACCCTAGGTACCATCGCTGATACAACGGATTTCGAATCCGTCCCGTTCGGCCACTCCGGCATCTTCCCAGGCGGCGCGCATGATATCAGCAGAAATCCGTTTGGCGAAGCCCATCGCGTAATTTTTTTCGCGTGCTATCAAATGCTTGGCTCAATCGCAGGGTAGCGACTGCACAGCCATGGGGCCGATTGGTGCGCTTGCCGCGCAGGATGCAGCGCTGCATAGCCCGCGGCCTCGGGGCTCAGTACGTGAAGCCCGTAGGCACAGCAGCAGCATTGCCAGAGACGAGCACCCTCCACTCGACGGATAGCATCTTGTCGGCAAAGTAGAATACTGTACATTTAAACAGTATTTTTCTTGCCCTCTGCCTGCCATGTCCTCTGTCGTCGCCATCGATCATCTGCTCAATGAACGCCGTATCTGGCGTGGCCAGGGCATTGTCGCGCCCAATGGTCACCAGCCCACCGGCAACGCGGCGTTGGATGCCTCGCTGCCAGGCGGTGGCTGGCCAGAGGCGGCGTTGAGCGAGTTGCTGGTCGAGGCGCCGGGTATTGGCGAGTTGCGGGTGTTGCTGGCAACGCTGGCGCGCCTGAGCACTGCCGGGGAGCGGGTGGTGCTGATCGCGCCGCCCTACCTGCCCTACCCCAGCGCCTGGCTGGCGGCTGGGGTGGAGCTGAAGCAGCTGACGCTGATCCAGGCGAACGCTCGGGATGCTCTGTGGGCGGCCGAGCAGTGCCTGCGCTCGGGCAGCTGCGGCGCCGTGGTGCTCTGGCCGCAACGTGCCGATGACCGCGCCCTGCGCCGCCTGCAGATCGCCGCGGAAAGCGGGCAGACCCTGGCCTTTGCCTACCGCCCGCTGCACGAGGCGCGCAACCCTTCACCGGCGGCCTTGCGCCTGACCATCCAGGCGCAGCCCGCCCAGGTACGGGTGCTCAAGTGTCGAGGTGGGCAGCCGCCGGCACGGGTATTTGCCTTGAACGCCTGGGGGCTTTGATATGCGCTGGGCCTGCATCCTGTTGCCGCAACTGGCCATGGACGGCGTGCTACGTGGCCGTGAGGACCATGACACGCCATTGGTACTGCTCAGCGGTACGCCACAGCGGCGCGTGTTGCAGGCGGTCAATTCGCCCGCCCGGGCACTCGGCCTGCGCCCCGGGCTGACACTGACGGCAGCGCAATCCTTGAACTGCGCGTTCGCCAGCGCCGAGTACGAGCCCTCCGACATCGAGCGCTGGCGCAGTTTCCTGGCTGCCTGGGCCTACGGCTTCAGCTCCCAGGTCAGCCTGCATTACCCGCGCTGCCTGCTGCTCGAAGTGCAATCGAGCCTTGCCCTGTTCGGCCCCTGGCCGCGCTTCGAGGCGCGCTTGCGTGAGGAACTGACGGCGCTGGGCTTTCGCCATCGCATCACCCTGGCGCATCACCCGGCCGCGGCGCGCATGCTCGCCAACCTACACGATGGCCTGGCGATTACCGACGAGCAGGCGCTGCGCGAGCGCCTGGCGGCCATGCCGCTGGAGCGCATCGGTCTGCCCGAGGAGCTGGTCACGACGCTGGCGCGCATGGGCCTGCGCCAGGTGCGCCAGCTGCAGGCGCTGCCCCGCGACAGCCTGGCGCGACGCTTCGCGCCCGAGCTGCTGGCTGGTCTGGATACCCTGATGGGCCTGCGCCCGCTGGCGCTGGATTACTACCGCCCGCCGGATGTGTTCGACAGCCGGCTGGAGCTGCACTTCGAGGTGGAATCGACCCAGGCCCTGCTGTTTCCGCTACGACGCCTGACCGCGGACCTGGCCGCCTACCTGGCTGGCCGCGACTGCGGCGTGCAGCGTTTCGTGCTGCACCTGGAACACCGCGACGGTGAAGACAGCCTGCTGCCCGTTGGCCTGCTCAGCGCCGAGCGAGAAGCGGGCATGCTGCTGGAATTCACCCGCGGCCGCCTGGAACAGCTGCAATTACCGTCACCGGTGCTGGCGCTGCGCCTGGTGGCCCGCGACCTGCCGATCTTCGTGCCGCAGCACCAGGCCCTGTTCGAGGATCGCCCGCAACAAACCCTGGGCTGGGAGCAGCTGCGTGAACGCCTGCGCGCACGCCTGGGCGACGAGGCCGTGCAAGGCCTGGCCGCCCATGCCGACCACCGCCCGGAGAAGGCCTGGCGCACCGATACCAACCGCGCAGCACTGCCCAGCCCGAGCGGTGCCCGGCCCAGTTGGCTGCTGCCGGAGCCGCAGGTGCTGCGCGAACCGCTGCATATTCTCAGCGGCCCGGAGCGCATCGAGTCCGGCTGGTGGGATGGCGAGGACGTGCGCCGCGACTACTACCTGATCGAGACCCGCAGCGGCCAGCGCGGCTGGGCCTTTCGCAGTGTCGGCGAAGACGGCCCGTTGCGGCTGCACGGCTGGTTCGCATGAGCCTGCCGGGCTACGCCGAGCTGCACTGCCTGTCGAACTTCAGTTTCCAGCGTGGTGCCTCCAGCGCCGCCGAGCTGTTCGAGCGGGCCAAGCTGCTCGGCTACCGCGCCCTGGCGATCACCGACGAATGCACCCTGGCCGGTATCGTGCGGGCCTGGCAGGCCGCTAAAGAGCACGAGGTGAAGCTGATCGTCGGCAGCGAGCTGAGCCTGCAAAGCGGCGCCCGGTTGGTTGTGCTGGTCGAGAACCTTGCTGGTTACCAGCGTTTGTGTGCGCTGATCACCCGCGCCCGGCGGCGTGCGAAAAAGGGCCACTACATCCTGCGCGACGAGGATCTGCCCGTGGAGCCGGACGGGTTGCTGGCCATCTGGCTGCCAGGCCCGGACGACGACGCCATGGCCGGTGCCTGGTTGCGCGAGCGCTTTGCCGAGCGCCTGTGGCTGGGCGTGGAATTGCACCGTGGCGCGGACGATGTGGCGCTGCTGCAGCATGGCCTGGATCTGGCCCGGCAGCTGGGCATCTCCGCCGTGGCCTGTGGCGACGTGCACATGCACGCCCGTGGCCGCCGCGCCCTGCAGGATTGCATGACCGCCATCCGCTACCACCTGCCGGTAGCCGAAGCCGGCGCCCACCTGTTCGCCAATGGCGAGCGGCATCTGCGCCGCCGTGAAGAGCTGGCCGAGCTGTATCCACCCGAGCTGCTCGCCGAAACCCTGCGCATCGCCGAGCGCTGCCGGTTCGATCTCGATGAGCTCAAGTATCAGTATCCCCACGAGCTGGTGCCGGCGGGCCATGACGCCGGTTCCTGGCTGCGCCAACTGGTCGAGGACGGCATCCGCTGGCGTTGGCCGGGCGGCATTACCGAGGAAGTACGCAAGCAGATCGACAAAGAGCTCGCGCTGATCTGCGAGCTGGAATACGAAAGCTACTTCCTCACCGTGCACGACATCGTGCGCTTCGCCCGCGAGCAGTCGATTCTCTGTCAGGGGCGTGGCTCGGCGGCCAATTCGTCGGTGTGCTTCGCCCTGGGCATCACCGAACTTAACCCGATGGCCAAGGGCAGCCGCCTGCTGTTCGAGCGTTTCCTGTCCCGCGAGCGCAACGAGCCGCCGGATATCGACGTGGACTTCGAGCACGACCGCCGCGAGGAAGTCATCCAGTACGTGTTCCGCCGTTACGGCCGCGAGCGGGCGGCGCTGACCGCGGTGGTCAGCACCTACCATGGCGCCGGGGCGATCCGTGACGTGGCCAAGGCCCTGGGCCTGCCGCCCGATCAGATCAACGCCCTGGCCGGTTGCTGCGGTCGCTGGAGCGATCGCATCCCGGATGCCGAGCGCCTGCGCGAAGCCGGCTTCGACCCACAGAGCAAGGTGCTGCACCGCGTGCTGGTATTGGCCGGCGAGCTGATCGGCTTTCCCCGCCATCTTTCCCAGCACCCTGGTGGCTTCGTGATTTCCGAGACGCCCCTCGACACCCTGGTGCCGGTGGAAAATGCCAGCATGGCCGAGCGCACCGTGATCCAGTGGGACAAGGACGACCTCGACGCCGTCGGCCTGCTCAAGGTCGATGTGCTGGCCCTCGGCATGCTCAGCGCCCTGCGCCGCTGCTTCGACCTGCTGGCCGCCTACCGCGGCAAACGCTGGACACTGGCCAGCCTGCCGGCCGAGGACAAGGCCACCTACGAGATGATCAGCCGCGCCGACACCCTGGGCGTGTTCCAGATCGAATCCCGCGCGCAGATGGCCATGCTGCCGCGCCTGCGGCCAAAGACCTTCTATGACCTGGTGATCCAGGTGGCCATCGTGCGGCCGGGGCCGATCCAAGGCGATATGGTGCACCCTTACCTGCGCCGCCGCACCGGTGAAGAAGAAGTCACCTACCCCTCCCAAGAACTGGTGCCTGTATTCGAGCGCACCCTGGGCGTACCGCTGTTTCAGGAGCAGGTGATGGAGTTGGCGATCATCGCCGCCGATTACACCCCAGGCGAAGCGGACGAACTGCGCCGCGCCATGGCCGCCTGGAAGCGCCATGGCGGCCTGGAGCCGCACCGCGAGCGACTGACCAAGCGCATGCTCGAGAAGGGTTACGAGCCCGCCTACATCGCGCGCATCTTCGAGCAGATCAAGGGCTTCGGCAGCTACGGTTTTCCCGAGTCCCATGCCTCCAGCTTCGCCCTGCTCACTTACGCCAGCTGCTGGCTCAAGTGCCATGAGCCGGCAGCCTTCGCCTGCGCCCTGATCAACAGCTGGCCGATGGGTTTCTACAATCCCGACCAGGTGCTGCAGGACGTCCGCCGCCATGGTTTGCGCATCCACCCGGTGGATGTGCGCCACAGCGCCTGGGAGTGCACCCTGGAAGATATCGGCAAGCCGCAACCGGCCATTCGCCTGGGGCTGTGCCTGGTCAAGGGCTTTCGCGAAGACGCGGCGCTACGCATTGCCACGGCCCGCGAGCAGGCGGCGTTCAGCGATATCGCCGACCTCTGCCAGCGCGCTCGCCTGGACGGCAATGCCCGCACACGCCTGGCTGATGCCGGCGCCCTGCAGGCCCTGGCAGGCCATCGCCACCAGGCGCGCTGGGCCATCGCCGGGGTGGAACCGCAGCTGCCGCTGTTCGCCAGTCTGCCGGCACAGCAGGAGGTCGCCATCAGCCTGCCGCGCCCCAGCGTTGGCGAGAACCTGCTGACCGACTACGCGACCCTGGGTACCACCCTCGGCCCCCATCCGCTGGCGCTGCTGCGCAGCAAGCTCAGGGCCGCCCGCTGCCGCAGCCGCCGTGAACTGGAATCGGTGGAGCCTGGGCGAATGGTCAGCGTGGCCGGCCTGGTAATCGGCCGCCAGCGCCCACAGACCGCCAGCGGCGTAACCTTCGTCACCCTGGAAGACGAGTTCGGCATGATCAACGTGCTGGTACGCCTGGAGCTGGCCGAGCGCCAGCGCAAGACGCTGCTGCAGTCGCGGCTGTTGCGTATCGATGGCCACCTGGAAGCGACCAAAGGCGTGCAACACGTGATCGCCGGGCGACTGGTCGACCTGACCGACTGGCTAGTGGGGCTGGATGTGCGTAGCCGGGATTTTCATTGAGGCAGGTATTGAGCGGTTGTGGTTCGGCTGCGGCTTTGATGGGCTTCGCCCATCCTACATGGTGGTGACTTCATAAGGTGTGGGAACGGGCGAGGACGCCTGGTGCACTCAGTCCTGTGGGAACGGGCCATGCCCGTGAGCTTTTCGCGCGCATGCCGCGCTCCCACATTCCCAGCGCCACACACAGGGTAAGTCTGGCGTACCCAGATCGTGCCGTAGCGCTGTCGCTTACAGCGTGCGACGCATACCGATATGGGGAATATCGTCTTCCAGGTATTCAGCGGTAGCCGCCACGAACCCATAGCGGCCGTAATAACCCTGCAGGTGCGCCTGGGCGGACATGTACACGGGCAGGCCCGGCCAGCGCAACCCGCAGGCCAGCAGGGCCTGTTCCATCATGGCGTGGCCAAGGCCGGTGCCGCGGGCGCTGGGTGCGGTGACCACGCGACCGATGACCACCTCGCCGTCATTGAGTGCCGGGTCGAGCAGGCGCAGATAGGCCACCAGTTGCTCACCATGCCAGCCCAGCAGGTGGCAGGTATCGCCTTCCAAGTCGCGGCCATCGACTTCCAGATAGGGGCAGTTCTGCTCGACCACGAACACCTGGGTTCGCAGCGCCAGCGCGGCGTACAGCTCGGTCTTGGTCAGTTCGCTGTGGTGTTTGCAGTGCCAGGTGACGGACATGGTCGGCTCGCGGCTGGAGGCTCAGGGACGGCAGGCGACTCTACCCGCTTTGGCCGATTTCGTCATGCCAGGGCAGCCACCCTTACTTCTCGATCACCTGCCCACGCAGGGCGGCCAGACGCGCCAGCAGGCGGTTCTGCACGGGCGTCGGCACGCCCTGGCTGTCCATCGAGGCCTGCAGGTTCTCGACCAGGGCATTGAAGTGGCTGGGCGTCAGGTTCTGGCCCTTGTGGCTTTCCTCGAGCGTATCGCCGGCATAGACACAAGGCCCGCCGGCGATCACGCAGAACTTGTCGACCAGCTTGTCACGCAGCCCGGCGATATCCACCTTGGTAAAGAACTGCACGATGCGCGGGTCGCCTGCCACGTTAATCAGCATGCCCTCGACGATACGGGTGATGCCAGGCTTCTCGCCCAGGTCGCGATACAGGCTGTCGTCCTTGGCCGGCTGTTGCGCGCAACCGATCAATATCAGCGCCAGCAGCGCAACGCACAGGGAACGCAGCATGCTCAGAAACTCCCCTGCACGGACAGGTAGGCGCCATCCTGGTTGTCCAGCGTGGCGATCTCGCCAAGGCGCGCGTAGGCCAGCACGATGGCCAGGTGCTTGTTGGGGAAGTAGCCGACGAACAGGTCGGCCCAGTCGCTTTCGCCGGCGAAATTGAGGTTGTCCGGTTTTTCCCGGTACTCGACGCCCACGGCCCACTGGCGGTTGAGCAGCACGGCCAGGGAGCCCTCCTTGAGCACCGAGCGGCGGTCACGGCGGTCGCCGCCGAAACCCAACAGGCCCAGCTCGTTGGCGCGGCTGTAGCGCACGCCACCATTGAGCAGCAGGTTATAGCCAAAGGCGCCGCCAAGGATCAGCCGGCTGGCGGTCAGGTAGCCTTCGGTGTCCTCGTCACGCTGGGCACCGACCAGGCTGGGAATCAGAAAGTCCTTCTGCCGCTTGTGCTGGATCCCCAGGGAAACCTGGGGCAGCCGGTCGTAGATCAGATCGCCGAACAGGCGCACCTTGAGGCCGAAGATGTCCTGGCTGAGGCTGTTTTCCGGCAGGCTCAGGTTGCGCACCAGGTTGCCTAGGTCAAGACGCTGGCGCGCGTAGGACAGCTCGATGCGGTTGTCGTAGGCCACGGCCATGCCGGCCACGTCCAGGCGGTAGTCACCGGTTTCCACCCGGGTAGCGAACACGTCGGCGCCCCATTCGCCCTTCTCGCCATAGCCGGCCAGCACCGCCCAGGGCGTGATGCCGCCACCGGCAGCGCCCTCCAGGCTGCTGGCGCCGCCCGTGGCCAGCAAGCGGCCCTCGCCGGCCAGGGCGGCCGAGGTGAACATACCCAGCAGCAGGGCGCCGGTCAGTTGCGATAGCCACATGGTCAATGCACCAGGGAAACGGAAGAGGTTGACGGCCGCTGCATCCAGGCCTCGAACGCCTGCGCGGTCAGGGGCCGGCTGATCAGGTAGCCCTGCACGCTGTCGCACTGCCAGCGGTCGAGCAGGTCCAGGCTGCGCTGCAGTTCGACGCCTTCGGCCACCACCTTGAGGCCCAGGCTGTGGCTCATCTCGATGGTCGAGCGCACGATCACCGCGTCTTCGCTGGTGTCGTCCAGCTCGCGGATAAAGGACTGGTCGATCTTCAACTCCTGCACCGGCATGCGCTTGAGCTGTGCCAATGAAGAGTAGCCGGTGCCGAAGTCGTCCACCGACAGGCCGATACCTTTCTCGCGCAGCCCGTGGAGTACCTGCAGGGCGACGGCCGGATTGAGCATCACGCCGCTCTCGGTGATTTCGAAGATCAGCTGCGAGGCGGGAACCTGATAATGCGCCAGCAACCGACCGACGCGAGCGGGCAGCTCGGCATCGACCAGATCCTCGGTGGAGATGTTCAGCGACAGCTGCACCACCTGGCCACGCTGGCCCCACGCCTGCAACTGCCGCACGCCCTCCTCGATCACCCAGGCGGTCAGGGTCTGGATGCTGCCGGTGCGCTCGGCCAACGGGATGAATTCGCCCGGCGACACCATGCCGAACTCTGGATGCTGCCAGCGCAGCAGGCCTTCGGCCTGGAGGCGCGCCGGCGTGCGGATATCCAGCTTGGGTTGGTAGTGCAGCAGCAGTTCTTCACGCTGGGCGGCGCGGCGCAGGTCGCGGATCAGTTGCACCTGGCGCTGCAGGGCGGCATCGCGGCCGCTCTCGTAGACCTGGATGCGACCGGCCAGGTGGCCGGCGTCCTGCATGGCGATGCTGGCGCGGCGCAGCAGCTCTTCAGGCGTCACCCCATCGCTGGGGTAGCCGGCAATGCCGATACGGCAATCCAGGGCAATGTCCACGTTGTCGATACGAAAAGGCTTCATGGACAGTTGCTGAACCCGGTCCGCGGTGGCCACCGCGCTGTCGACGTCGGCACCATCGAGCAGCAGCACGAACTCGTCACCGTGCAGCCGTGCCAGGCTGTCGGAGGGGCGCAGCGCCGCCTGCAGACGGGCGGCCAATTGCTGCATGAGGCGGTCGCCACCACCCGCCTCGCAGCTTTCGGTGACCGTGCGCAGGTTGCCGATGCTCAGGTACAGCAGGGCAATATGCCGCTCGGCCATGATCGCGCTGCTCAGGCGCTCGAGCGCCAGGTTGCGATTGGGCAGGCCGGTCAGCGGATCATGCAGGGCATTATGGGCCAGCTGCCGCTCACGTTCGGCAATGCCCTGCTGCATGCTCTGGAAGGCACTGGCCAGGCTGCCGAGCTCATCGGAACGGTTGAGTGCCAGGGGCACATCGTAGTCGCCCTGGCCGACACGTTGCGCCGCACCGGCCAGGTGGCGAATGGGCCGCGACAGGTTGCGCGCCAGCAACAGCGCACCGAGCAGGGACGCCACCAGAGCAGCCACGGCGATCAGCAGAATCTGCCTGTTGAGGGCGGCCACCGAGCCACGGGCCTGTTCGAGCGAACGCTGCAACAGCGCCTGCACCCGAAAGCCGTCGCCGCTGGCGATTACCAGGCGTTGCACCAGGAAGGGTTCACCACCATGCATGACCTCGCCGCTGTCGCCGTCGAAGGTGATCATCGGCATGTCCGGCAGGGTGCTCACGCGCACGTCCGGCTGGCCTTGCATGCTGCCGGTGAGGGTCAATTCCAGGTGAGTCAGCTGATTCAGTTCGCGGGCGAAACCTTCATCGATGGCAAACCCCGTCACCAGCCGCGCAATCGGCACCGGCGCATTGACGGTAGCTTGCACCAGCAGATAGATGCGGCCCTCGACCGGCATGAGCAGGCTCTGCCCATGCTGGCTCAGTTGCCCGTTGATCTGCTCGGCCCGTGCTACCGAGAGCGGCGCCAACGTGCTGGCGGTCAACTTGCCGTCCATGTCGAACATCATCACCAGGCCGGCATTGACTCGCGCGCCATAATTGAACAGCGCCGAGCGGATGGTCGCCTCGTCGCCGCTGGCCACCGCTTCGCGGAAACCGAAATCGGTGGTCAGCACCTGTACCGCATCGCGCAGTTGCCGGGCATGGACGTCGAGCAGTTGCCCGAACACCCCGGTGCCCACCTCCAGTTGCTCACGCGCCTGGGTGCGGATCGACGCAGTGGTGGCCGCCTGCACGGCGAAATACAGCGCGCCGATCACCACCAGCAACAGCAGGATCAGCACACTGGCGATACGCGCCTGGAAACTAGTGCGAACCATGTTCCACGGCTTTCTTGAAGGCATCGCCAAAGGCGCTGGGTGGCGCGCCCGGTGGCTCGCCCTCACTGGAGGCCTCGACCGGCAATGCGAAGCGCTGCGCCGCGGCGCCCTCGATCTTGAACGCCTCGCCCTGGCGCGGCTGCATGTCGGGCAGCGCCGAATGCCAGAGGGTCACGCGGTAGTCGCCAGCCGGCAGGTCGTCGAAGCTGACCTTGCCCTGGGCGTCGCTGACCGCGAACCAGGGATCATCGGTGACGTAGATGTAGCCCACCATCCAGTCGTGGATATTGCAGCCCAGCACCACCAGACCGGGCTTGTCGAACACCACCGGCTCGCTGGGCGTTCCCTGGTACAAGCGCAGCTCGAAACGTTTGGTCGGCGAGAAGGAATACACCTGATGACGAATGTCGTCGCGATTGGGAAAGGTCACCGAGGTGCCGGTGCGCACGGCCAGCACGCTGGGCACGAAACGCATCTCCTGCTGGTCCATCACCGCCTTGCCGGGCGCGGCAACGCCGCCTGCCGGGCCCTGCAGCGTCACCACGGCATTGCCCAGCGCAGCGCCCTTGGCATCCACCACGTCGCCCTGCAGGCTGGCAGCCTCGACGAGGCCCAGCGCGCCGATCAGGTAAAGAGGTGCAGCGAGGAACAAACGTTTGGTCATAGAAGCTCGTCAAGGGCCGCTCAGCCCTGCCGCGAGGCCGCACGGGCCTCTTCGCGGGATCAGGAAGGTCTGCAGAAAGATTAGCCGTCCCCGGCGATAAGTTCGAGCTTTTATAGCGACGAAAAAAGTCAAAACGCCACTATCGGGGCAAAATGGCCGCGAAGCTGGGCCCTGGGGAGTTACTCGCTGCCGCGCAGACGCTTTGGCGTGAGCCCCAGGTAGCGGCGCATGGCGGTGGTCAGTGCGCTCTGGCTGGAGAAGCCGCACTCCTCGGCGATGCGCACCAACGGCAGCCCGCTGCCGCGCAACAGGCGGGTGGCGCGATCGAGGCGCGCCTTGAGCAGGTACTGGTGGGGCGTGAGGCCGACGCTGTCCTTGAACTGCGCGTGGAAGTGGCTCGGGCTCAGGCAGGCGACATGGGCCAGCTCGGCCACGCTGATGCGCCGCGCCAGGTTGTCGGCGATATAACCGTCCAGGCGTTGCACGTCCAGCGAGCCGTGGCCGCGAATGGACGGCTCGCCAAACAGCCGCAGGTGCAGGGCGCGCAGCAGCACGCCGCCCAGCGAGCGGGCCAGCAAGGGGTCGCTGCCGTAGCGCTCCAGCTCGGCGCCGGCGTAGCACAGCAGGTGCTGGAAGTCGGCGTCGAGCTGCGGGTAGCGTGGGGTGTCGAACAGGTGGCCGAGCAGTTGCAGGTCTTCGCTGCTCATGTCCTGCTCGTTGAGGTCGACGATCAGCATGCGGTTGTCGCCGATACCGGCGAACTGGTGGTCGGCATCGCCCGGTACCAGGCAGGCACGCATGCGGCATACCTCACCGCCACGCCCCACCACCTCGAACTCGGCACGCCCGGACACCGACATCACCAGCTGATGGTGGTCGTGGGTATGTTCGTTGGCCTGATCGTCCAGGCGCATGAGGCGGGCGTTGAGCATGAGTCGCGACTCAAGGGGCGAAGCGCGCACTCTACCGCGTTGCCGGGCAAAACTGTATGGGTGGCGACAGGAGGCCTGAAGGCGGGAAAAACGCAGGCCTGCCAGGGCTGGCAAGCGAAACGCCTGACACATGAATAAATGTTGAAAAAAGCCGCCGGCGCCCCATCTAAGTCACAACGTCAATGGACAGGTGCCGCATGAACGACCCGCACGATATCGAAATCGCTTCGGAGCAGACCAGCCACAGCCTGATGCTGCCCGGCCAGAACCTGCCGGACAAACTCTATGTGATTCCGATCCACAACCGCCCCTTCTTCCCGGCGCAGGTGCTGCCGGTGATCGTCAACGAAGAGCACTGGGCGGAAACCCTGGAGCTGGTCAGCAAGACCGAGCACAAGACCCTGGCCCTGTTCTATGTCGACAAGCCGGTCACCGACCCCCGCCATTTCGATACCTCCAGCCTGCCCGAACACGGCACCGTGGTGCGTGTGCACCATGTCAGCAACGACGACGGCAAGCTGCAGTTCGTCGCCCAGGGCCTGACCCGCGTGCGTATCCGTGGCTGGCTCAAACATCATCGCCCGCCCTACCTGGCCGAGGTGGATTACCCGCGCAATGCCAATGACTCGCGTGACGAGGTCAAGGCCTACGCCATGGCGCTGATCAACGTGATTCGCGAGCTGCTGCCGCTCAATCCGCTGTACAACGAGGAGCTGAAGAACTACCTCAACCGCTTCAGCCCCAACGACCCCTCGCCGCTCACCGACTTCGCCGCTGCGCTGACCACCGCGCAATCGAAGGTGCTGCAGGAAGTGCTCGACACCGTGCCGATTCTCAAGCGCATGGAGAAGGTCCTGCCGCTGCTGCGCAAGGAAGTCGAGGTCGCGCGGCTGCAGAACGAGCTCTCCGACGAGGTGAACCGCTCGGTGGGCGAGCACCAGCGCGAGTTCTTCCTCAAGGAACAGCTGAAGATCATCCAGCAGGAACTGGGCATCACCAAGGACGACCGCAGCGCCGACGCCGAGCAGTTCAGCGGGCGCCTGGAGGGCAAGACCCTGCCCGAGCAGGCGCGCAAGCGCATCGACGAGGAGATGAACAAACTCTCCGTGCTGGAAACCGGCTCACCGGAATACGCCGTCACCCGCAACTACCTGGACTGGGCCACCAGCGTGCCCTGGGGCGTGGTTGGCAAGGACAAGCTCGACCTCAAGCATGCCCGCAAGGTGCTCGACGACCACCATGCCGGCATGGACGACATCAAGGAGCGGATTACCGAGTTCCTCGCCGTTGGCGCCTTCAAGGGCGAGATCGCCGGATCCATCGTGCTGCTGGTCGGCCCGCCGGGCGTGGGCAAGACCAGCATCGGCAAGTCCATCGCCGAATCCCTGGGCCGGCCGTTCTACCGCTTCTCGGTGGGCGGCATGCGTGACGAGGCCGAGATCAAGGGGCATCGCCGCACCTACATCGGCGCCTTGCCCGGCAAGCTGGTGCAGGCGCTCAAGGATGTCGAGGTGATGAACCCGGTGATCATGCTCGACGAGATCGACAAGATGGGCAGCAGCTTCCAGGGCGATCCGGCCTCGGCGCTGCTGGAAACCCTCGACCCGGAGCAGAACGTCGAATTCCTCGACCACTACCTGGATCTGCGCCTGGACCTCTCCAAGGTGCTGTTCGTGTGCACCGCCAACACCCTGGACTCGATCCCCGGCCCGCTGCTCGACCGCATGGAGGTGATTCGCCTGTCCGGCTACATCACCGAGGAAAAACTGGCCATCGCCAAGCGCCACCTGTGGCCCAAGCAACTGGACAAGGCCGGCGTGTCGACCAAGCAGCTGTCGATCAGCGACAGCGCCCTGCGCGCGCTGATCGAAGGCTATGCCCGCGAAGCCGGCGTGCGTCAGCTGGAGAAGCAGCTCGGCAAGCTGGTGCGCAAGGCGGTGGTCAAGCTGCTCGACGATCCGGCCAGCAAGGTGAAGATCGCCGCCAAGGACCTGGAAGGTTACCTGGGCATGCCGGTGTTTCGCAGCGAACAGGTGCTGTCCGGCGTCGGCGTGATCACTGGCCTGGCCTGGACCAGCATGGGCGGCGCCACGCTACCGATCGAGGCCACGCGCATCCACACCCTGAATCGCGGCTTCAAGCTCACCGGCCAGCTTGGTGAGGTGATGAAGGAATCGGCGGAGATCGCCTACAGCTATGTCAGTTCCAACCTGAAGACCTACAAGGGCGACCCGACCTTCTTCGACCAGGCCTTCGTGCACATGCACGTGCCGGAAGGCGCCACGCCCAAGGATGGCCCGAGCGCCGGCGTCACCATCGCCAGCGCCCTGCTCTCCCTGGCCCGCAACCAGGTGCCGAAGAAGGGCGTGGCGATGACCGGCGAGCTGACCCTGACCGGCCAGGTGCTGGCCATCGGTGGCGTGCGCGAGAAGGTGATCGCCGCGCGCCGGCAAAAGATTCACGAGCTGATCCTGCCCGAGGCCAACCGCGGTTCTTATCAGGAACTGCCGGAGTACCTCAAGCAGGGCATCACCGTGCACTTCGCCAAACGCTTCAGCGATGTCGCCAAGGTGCTGTTCGACTGATCGTCCCAATGACGGGTTGCCAGGCCTGACAGCCCGTCATTGCTCCGCTGCCGCCCTGCTGGCAATTCGATAGATCGAAACCCGAATGCTGCTGTCAGAATCTGACCCGGCTGCCGTGAGGCTCGCCTGTGCAGGTCGATCCGTGCCGGGGCGATAGTCGATATAAGGAGAACGGGGATGCCCCGCACCGACAAGGAACACTTCATCGGGCTCGAGTGGCTGCGCTTCATACTCGGCCTGTACATCGTGGTCTTCCACACCCTGCACAACTACCCCGAACAGCAGTTGCCAATCATCAAGCAGCTCAGCGGCGCGGGCTTCTTCGCCACCAGTACCTTCTTCGTGCTCTCCGGCTTTCTGCTCGCCCACGTATACTGCCAGCGCGGCCAGATGCGCGAGCCGGCAGTGAGTTTCTGGAGCCGCCGCTTCGCCAACCTCTACCCGCTGCATATCTTTTCGCTGCTGCTGACCATCTCGGTGATCTTCGTCATCAGCAACCTGGGCATTCCGCCGGACGACACCAAGGCCAGCATCCGCTTCGTGGTGTACGACACTAACGAAGACATGACCGATATCTCGCGCGCCACGCTCGAACATTTCATGAGCAACGGCGAGCTGGCCTTCAACAGCGCTTTGCAACTGCTGATGCTGCAGGCCTGGAACCCCTTCTACCTGACCTTCAACGCACCGCTGTGGTCGATCTCCACGCTGTTCTTCTTCTACCTCACCTTTCCCTTCGTGGCGCCGCGCCTGGCACGCCTGAAGCACAAGGTGCTGTGGCTGGGCATCATCACCCTGATCTACCTGATTCCGCCGGTGCTGGTGATTCTCAACGGTGACTACGGCATGCCGTTCACCGGCATCCTGCACCGCAACCCGCTGGTGCGCCTGCCCGAGTTTCTCGCCGGCATTCTCGCCTACGGCCTGTTCCGCGACCTGCAGGACGCCGGCCGCACGCCGGGTGCTGGCGGCGTCGGACTGATGATCGCCGCGGTGCTGGCCTGTTTCCTCGGCACCGCCTGGCTGATCGAAGGGCCGCAGTTCTGGTACTACCTGCTGCACAACGGCCTGCTGCTGCCGGCGCAGATCATGCTGATCTATATCTGTGCGCTGGCAGCCTCGCCAGGCAGCGAATCGGTTAGGCGCTGGTCACAACGCCTGGGCGCCGCCTCGCTGCCGCTGTTCGTGCTGCACGTGCCGGCCTTCACGCTGTTCTCACGCTCGGAAAAGGTGCTCGGGGTGGCCTCCGGCGAATGCTTCGCCAACTGGGCGCTGTGCGCGGTGCAGGCGGGCGAGCAGGAGCTGTCGATCGTCTTCTACCCGCTGTTCCTGCTGCTGACGGTGATCCTCTGCGTGTGGGCCCAGGAGAACGCCGTGGTACCGATCCGCAAACGGCTGCTCAAGTGGCTGCCGGTGCGGCGTAGCACAAGCTGAGCCAAAGGAAAGGAAATTCACAGGAATCATCTGCAATAGCGACGGTCGGAAGGAGGTGTTCGGCCGACCGTGCCGCTGTTTCTTACTGTTTTCTGGAGGGATCCGTGATCCTCAAAACCGTCAAGGCATCTGTCCGCCACAGCATGCTGCCAGCTGCGCTGTGCCTGGCCTGTACCACCTCGCTGTTCAGCGTTCATGCGCTGGCCTTTTCGCTCGATGACGTGGCTTCGCAAGCCAAGGGCTTGCTGGACAAACCTTACGCGGCACCTGCCAGCAACCTGCCCAACGAACTGCGCACCTTGTCGTTCAAGGACTATCAGCAGATCAAGGCGCGTGAAGACAAGTACGAATGGGCCGACAGCAAGACGCCCTTCAAGCTGAGCTTCTACCACCAGGGCATGCACTTCGAGACCCCGGTGAAGATCAACGAAGTGACCGCCACCAGCGTCAACGAGATCAAATACGACCCCGAGCGCTTCGACTTCAGCGACGTGAAGGTCGACAAGGATGCCACCAAGGACCTGGGCTACGCGGGCTTTCGCGTCATGTACCCGGTCAACGAGAAGGACAAGCTCGACGAGATCATGAGCCTGCTCGGCGCCAGCTACTTCCGGGTGGTCGGCAAGGATCAGGTCTACGGTACCTCGGCCCGCGGCCTGGCCATCGACACCGCGCTGCCCAGCGGCGAGGAATTCCCCTATTTCCGTGAGTTCTGGATAGAGCGCCCGAAAGCTGGCGACAAGCACCTGGTGATCTTCGCCCTGCTCGACTCGCCCCGTGCCACCGGCGCCTACCGTTTCATCCTGCGCCCCGGCAAGGACGCAGTGGTCGATGTGCAATCAAAAGTTTTCCTGCGCGAGAACGTCACCAAGCTGGGCGTAGCCCCGCTGACCAGCATGTTCCTGTACGGCAGCAACCAGCGCTCGGCCAAGGCCAACTACCGCCCGGCCCTGCATGACGCCAACGGCCTGGCGATCCACACCGGCAGCGACGAGCACATCTGGCGACCGCTGAACAACCCGCAGAACCTGGCGGTGAGCACCTTCCAGGTCGAGAACCCGAAAGGTTTCGGCCTGCTGCAGCGTGGCCGCGACTTCGCCCAGTACGAAGACCTGGACGATCACTATGAAGAGCGCCCCAGCGTGTGGATCGAGCCCAAGGGCGAATGGGGCAAGGGCAAGGTCGAGCTGGTGGAAATTCCCACCCCGGACGAGACCAACGACAACATCGTCGCCTTCTGGACGCCAGACGAGCAGCCCAAGCCGGGCGAGCCGATGCAGTTCGACTACCGCATGCACTGGACCAAGGACGAACGCGCCCAGCTGGGCAAGGACATCGCCTGGGTCAAGCAGACCATGCGCAGCGCCGGTGAGGTCAAGCAGCCCAACCTGACCCGCAAGCTCGACGGCAGCATCGCCCTGCTGGTGGATTTCCAAGGTCCGTCCCTGGAAGCCCTCAAGCCCGATGCGGCGGTGGCCAGCAACTTCAGCATCAACGACAACGCCGAGGTGCTGGACAACAGGCTGCAGTACAACAAGGCCACCAAAGGCTGGCGCATGACGGTGCGCTTCAAGGTCAAGGATCCCAAGCAAGCGGTAGAAATGCGCGCGGCTCTGGTCGAGGGTGACAAGACCCTCAGCGAGACCTGGAGCTATCAACTCCCGCCCAATACGGTTACCGCCCAATGAAAACCACCGAGCAGTCCGCCCTGGACGAGTACCTGGACAGCCTGCCGCTGAGTGCCACCGAGCGTGAAGCGCTGGCCGATTGCCGCGACTTCAGCGAACTGCACAGCCGCCTTGGCGGCGTGCAGACGGCAGAGGCCGAAGAGGCCGTACACAAATCCGCCGCCCGGCGCATCGAGCTGGGTGCAGGTGAATCGCTGCAAGACACCGGCCTGCTTTCGCTGGATTCGGCCGGCCGGCCGGTGCTGCGCGCCACGCCGCCGCTCAATCGCACCAAGATGACCCCCGAGCCGTGGCACACCAACCTGTTGAGCCGTGGTCTGCGCTCGCTGTTCGGCAAGCGCAACCCGCCACGCCCGCCCAAGCGCGAGCTGGAGCCAGCGCGCTGGCGCCGGGTCGGCTCGTTGCGCCGGCACGTTTTGCTGTTGCTGATGCTCGGCCAGACCGCCGTTGCCACCTGGTACATGAACAGCATCCTGCCCTATCAGGGCTGGGGGCTGATCAACCTGCAGGAGGTCATGGAGCAGGGCTGGCAGGAAAGCTTCTTCCAGGTGCTGCCCTATGTCGTGCAAGGCAGCATCCTGGCGCTGTTCTCCCTGTTGTTCTGTTGGGTATCGGCCGGTTTCTGGACAGCCCTGATGGGCTTCTGGGAGCTGATGCGCGGTTACGACCGCTACGGTATCTCCGGTAGCAGCGCCGGCGACGAGCCGATCGACCCCAAGGCACGTACCGCGATCATCATGCCGATCTGCAACGAGGACGTACCACGGGTTATCGCCGGTCTGCGCGCCACCTATGAGTCCGTCAAAGCGTCTGGCGAGCTCGATCAGTTCGATTTCTTCATCCTCAGCGATACCGGCGACGCCGACATCGCGGTCGCCGAGCAACGTGCCTGGCTGGAGTTGTGCCAGGAGACCAAGGGCTTCGGCAATATCTTCTACCGCCGTCGCCGTCGCCGCGTGAAGCGCAAGAGCGGCAACATCGACGACTTCTGCCGTCGCTGGGGCGGCGACTACCGCTACATGGTGGTACTCGACGCCGACAGCGTGATGAGCGGCGAATGCCTGACCAAGCTGGTGCGGTTGATGGAAGCCAACCCCCAGGCCGGCATCATCCAGACCTCGCCGAAAGCCGCGGGCATGAACACCCTGTACGCACGCCTGCAGCAGTTCGCCACCCGCGCCTACGGCCCGCTGTTCACCGCCGGCCTGCATTACTGGCAGCTTGGTGAGTCCCATTACTGGGGCCACAACGCGATCATCCGCATGCAGCCGTTCATCGAGCACTGCGCCCTGGCACCGCTGCCGGGCAAGGGCTCGTTCGCCGGCGCGATCATGTCCCACGACTTCGTCGAGGCCTCGCTGATGCGGCGTGCCGGCTGGGGCGTATGGATCGCCTACGACCTGCCGGGCAGCTATGAAGAATTGCCGCCCAACCTGATCGACGAGCTGCAGCGTGACCGCCGCTGGTGCCACGGCAACCTGATGAACTTCCGCCTGTTCCTGGTCAAGGGCATGCACCCGGTACACCGCGCGGTGTTCCTGACCGGCGTGATGTCCTACCTGTCGGCGCCGCTGTGGTTCATGTTCCTGCTGCTCTCCACCGCCCTGCTGGCCATTCACACACTGATGGAGCCGCAGTACTTCCTGGTGCCCGGCCAGCTGTTCCCGGTGTGGCCACGCTGGAATCCACAGCTGGCGGTGACGTTGTTTTCCACCACCCTGACCTTGCTGTTCCTGCCCAAGCTGCTTGCCGTGATCCTGATCTGGATCAAGGGCGCCAAGGCCTACGGCGGCGCCTTCAAGGTCACGCTGAGCATGCTGCTGGAAATGTTCTTCTCGGTGCTGCTGGCGCCGGTGCGCATGCTGTTCCACACCCTGTTCGTCACCGCTGCGTTCCTCGGTTGGTCCGCCACCTGGAATTCCCCGCAGCGCGACAATGGCATCACCACCTGGGGTGACGCCACGCGCCGTCATGGCTGGCAGGCATTGCTGGGCATGGTCTGGATGGCCGGCGTAGCCTGGCTCGACCCGAACTTCCTGTGGTGGCTGTCACCGATCGTGGTGTCGCTGATGCTGTCGATCCCGGTGTCGGTATTCTCCAGCCGGCTGAGCCTGGGGCTGGGTAGCAAGAAGGCCAAGCTGTTCCTGATTCCCGAGGAATCCAACCCACCCCAGGAGCTGCTCTCCACCTACGCCTACACGCGGCTCAACCGTGAGCATGCGATGGAAAACGGCTTTGTCGAAGCAGTGCTGCGGCCCTTCCCCAATGCCCTGGCCTGCGCCATGGCCACGGCGCGTCACGGCCAGGCGCCGCTGCTCGAACAGGCTCGCCAGCGTGCCCTGAACGAAGCCCTGGAACTGGGGCCGAAAAAGCTCGATGGCAAGCGCAAGCTGGCGCTGCTCAGCGACCCGGTTCTACTGGCACGCCTGCATGCGCAGCTGTGGCAGCAGGCCGAGCAGCACCCGCTGTGGCGCCATGCTTACCAGCAGAGCGCGCCGCCCCAGCCAAAACATGACAACCAGGCGCTCAGGCTGGCGCCCGTCAGCACCACCTCACCCCTGGTTAACTGACCGCCACGCGCTCATCCAGCTCAGGCTGGCACGGGTATCGCCCTCTGCGGGGCGGTACTCGGCGCCCAGCCAGCCGTGGTAAGCGGCCTTCTCCAGCGCATTGCGCACAGCCGTAAAATCGATGCCTCCTGTGCCAGGTGCACCACGCCCCGGGCAGTCGGCGAACTGCACATGGCCGATTCGCCCGGCCAGCATGTCGATAGCAGCCACTGGATCGATGCCCTGTCGGGCCATATGGTAGATATCCAGCTGCGCCCGGAAATTGTCGTGGTCAACGGCAGCCAGCAGCGCCTGCAGGTGCTGCGGCGTGTTGACCAGAAAGCCCGGCATGTCGAGGGGATTGATCGCCTCACTGACCACGCCAATGCCGAGCAGTCCGAACGCCTCGGCCGCCTTACGGATATTGCCGGCCAAGGAGTCCAGTGCCTGCTCGCGCTGCAGATCGTCGGCCAGCCGCCCGGGCAGCACATTGATCACGCTCGGCCTTACCATGGCCGCGTAGGTCAGCGCCTCCTGCAACGCTTTGTCGAATGCATCCTGGCGCTGCGGCACTGCTGCCAGCCCAAGGCCGCCCTGGACAAAATCGCCGCCCGGAAAATTCATTAGCGCCAGCGGCAGCCCTGCCCGCTCCAGCTGGTCTTTCAGGCGCAGCGCCGGCACCTCATAGGGGAACTGGATTTCCACACCGTCGAAACCCGCTGCCGCAGCAGCGACGATGCGCTCGAGCAAAGGCCGCTCGGTGAACAGCATGGTCAGGTTGGCGGATAGCTTCATGTACGACTCCCTGGACTGCCCGCTCGATAGCTCGGTACGGGCGATAGATGAGCGGCCTTGGAACCTGTTCATAATCTTTCAACCCAGGTTCTTCGATTTTGGCAGCCAAATGGCGAAAGCGGCTGGTGGGCAGAGCTTTTGCGGGAGAGGCCGGAGCGATCCGCTTTAGCCTCGATTTTGCCTAGCCAGCCAAGCATAAAGAGCGCGCGGCTAAAGCCGCTCCCACGCAATCGCTGGGCGAGCGTTTCTGTCTTGGGGCTGCCGCTTTATGCGCAGTAAAGAACGTGAACAGCTTCTTACAGGCCATCCTTTTGCAGATGATCGAGATCGACCGGATCGCCACTGTGGGCATCGAGCCGATGACGAATATCCTCGAACATCTGGTCGAATTCCTCATGCTCGTGGCTGATCAGCACCACATTGGTCGGTAGGCCATGCTTGTGAGCCAGGCGGCTGACCACGCTGGCGAAGTTGAAGGCGGTGTCGCGGTGCAACTCGAAGGACTCTTCGAAGGCCGTACCCTTGACCTCGCCCCTCAAGGTCATGTGCAGCATCGGCCCCTCGGCCGCATCCTGGCGAATGTCGTAATGCAGGTCTATTGCGTAGTTGGGAATGTCAGCGGTTGCCACGCTGTTGCTGCGATGAAAATGGCCGGGCTCGAACATATGTTGCCTCCTGTGCTGAAGGATTGACCGAAGCGCCACTCCACTTTGGACACTTCACCATAGACAGTCATGGCACAGGATGATGCTAAAACACCACCGCACCACAAAGGAGCGCATCAAGCACCAATAGTGGGCAAATTCGAAACACGCGAGCCGCTGTAAATACCCATCGCAGAGCACTTGATACGTCAGCTTGGACTCAGTGCTTCTTTTCAGCGCGCTCCTGCACCAGTACCCAGGGAGCAACGACCACGGCCCACAAGGACGGATCGCGGTTGAGCAGGTCCTCGGCACGGGAGTCACTCAATGCCGCGACACGCCCCGCCTCCAGCCAGGCGGCGACTACCTCCTGACGATTTTCGGCAACCGCTTCGGCTACCTCGATCAGGTCCTGCTCGCTGTCCACCCACAGCAACGAGCCGCGGGCGAAGAACGGCTGCAGCTCTTGCCAGGTGATGGGAGCCGTTTCGCCGAGCAATTTGGCATAGAGGGTGCTTGGTTGTTCGTTCATGGCAGCTCCGTATTTCGATGGCCGTTTTTTGACGGCCGCCATGATAACGACGGACGGCTGACAGGCAAGGGAGTGTCAACCGTCCGGCGGTCAGGAACTAGCCGTTTTTCTATACATTTCTTGCAATTACGCGACATTCTTACCGATCTCTTTCGACTGCCGACTTTCCAAGGCGCAAATCTGCGCTCTACACTGTATCGGTACAGTTGCCGGGGATCTGGCCGGAAGTCGACTCCGGTTCTGCTGCTTTGGCTACCAGAACTACAACAAAACACAACGAGTGGAGCACTATGAACAACGCTACTAAGCAGATTTCCAAGCTGTTCGCCGCTATGGCCCTGGCTGGCTGCGCCAGCTACTCGGTCGCTGCCGACACCATCAAGATCGCCATGGCCGGCCCGGTGACCGGTGCCGTCGCTCAGTACGGTGAAATGCAGTTCGTCGGTGCCAAGATGGCCATCGAGCAGATCAACAAGGCCGGCGGCGTGAATGGTGCTCAACTCGAAGGCGTAGTCTACGACGACGCGTGCGATCCCAAGCAGGCCGTAGCCGTTGCCAACAAGATCGTCAACGATGGCGCCAAGTTCGTCGTTGGCCACCTGTGCTCCAGTTCCACCCAGCCGGCTTCGGACATCTACGAAGACGAAGGCATCCTGATGATCACCCCGGCTGCCACCAGCCCGGAAATCACCGCCCGTGGCTACGAGCTGATCTTCCGTACCATCGGCCTGGACAGCCTGCAGGGCCCGACCGCCGGCAACTTCATCGCCGACCACATCAAGCCCAAGAACGTCGCCGTCATCCATGACAAGCAGCAGTACGGTGAAGGCATCGCCAGTGCCGTCAAGCAGACCCTGGAATCCAAGGGCGTGAAAGTCGGCGTGTTTGAAGGCATCAACGCCGGCGACAAGGACTTCTCCTCGCTGATCGCCAAGCTCAAGCAACAAGGCATCGACTTCGTCTACTACGGTGGCTACCACCCGGAACTGGGCCTGTTGCTGCGGCAGTCCAAGGAGAAAGGCCTGGACGTGCGCTTCATGGGCCCTGAAGGCGTAGGCAACAAGGAAATCTCGGCCATCGCCGGCCCGGCTTCCGAAGGCATGCTGGTGACCCTGCCGCAATCCTTCGACCAGGATCCGAAGAACAAGGCGCTGGTTGAAGCGTTCAAAGCCAAGAACGAAGACCCGAGCGGTCCATTCGTATTCCCGGCTTACGCTGCCGTTCAAGTCATTGCCGAAGGCATCAAGAAAGCCGGCAGCACCGACACCGCCGAAGTAGCCGCAGCCCTGCGCGCCAACACCTTTGAAACCCCGACCGGCACCCTCGGTTTCGACGAGAAAGGCGACCTGAAGAACTTCAACTTCGTGGTCTACGAATGGCACCAGGACGGCACCAAGTCCGAAGCCAAGTAAAGCCCCCCGCCTGAGCCTAAAGCCCACTGCACGTGCAGTGGGCTTTGTTTATTAGAAAGAATCCCGGTTTCGCGCTGCGCCACAAGCGCTGTCGTGCGCGCAAACCCAGGAGTTAGGCAATGCCTGATCTTTATCACTACCTGCAACAGCTGCTCAACGGCCTGACCGTCGGCAGTACCTATGCCCTAATCGCCATTGGCTACACCATGGTTTACGGCATCATCGGCATGATCAACTTCGCCCACGGCGAGGTGTACATGATCGGTTCCTACGTCGCCTTCATCGCCATCACCCTACTGGCGATGATGGGCCTGGACAGCCTGCCGCTGATCATGATCTGCGCCTTCGCGGCGAGCATCATCGTCACCAGTGCTTTCGGTTACAGCATCGAACGGGTTGCCTACCGGCCGCTACGCGGCGGCAACCGGCTGATCCCGCTGATTTCGGCGATCGGCATGTCGATCTTCCTGCAGAACGCCGTAATGCTTTCCCAGGACTCCAAGGACAAGGCCATCAGCAACCCGCTGCCCGGCAACTTCGTGTTCGGCGAAAGCGCCATGAACGGCGTGGTGATCTCCTACATGCAGGTGCTGATCTTCGTGGTCACCTTCCTGACCATGATCGGCCTGACCCTGTTCATCTCCCGCTCCCGCCTGGGCCGCGCGTGCCGCGCCTGCGCCGAAGACCTGAAGATGGCCAACCTGCTGGGCATCAACACCAACAACATCATCGCCCTGACCTTCGTCATCGGCGCCGCCCTGGCGGCCGTCGCGGCGGTGCTGCTGGGCATGCAATACGGCGTGATCAACCCGCACCTGGGCTTCCTGGCCGGCATCAAGGCGTTCACCGCTGCGGTTCTCGGCGGCATCGGCAGCATTCCGGGCGCCGTACTTGGCGGCCTGGTGCTCGGCGTGGCCGAAGCCTTCGGCGCCGATATCTTCGGTGACCAATATAAAGACGTGGTCGCATTCAGCCTGCTGGTGCTGGTGCTGCTGTTCCGCCCGACCGGTATTCTCGGCCGTCCGGAGGTTGAAAAGGTATGAGCAAGAACCTCAAGACCGCCCTGTTCAGCAGCATTCTCCTGCTGCTGATCTCCTACCCGATTCTCGGCCTCAAGCTCAGCGTCGTCGGCATCAGCCTGCAGGTACAGGGCGCCAGCGCGCAAACCCTGTGGACCATCGGCATCGCCGCTGCACTGCTGTTCGTCTGGCATCTGGTGCTGCGTGATCGTCTGATGGGTGGTGAAAAGCTCAAGGGCGCGCTGCCGAGCATTCCGGCGAACCTCAAGGACACCCTGACCCTGCCCAGCGTGCAGCGCTGGATCATGCTGGCGCTGTTCGTGGTCGCCCTGGCCTGGCCGTTCTTCGGCTCCCGCGCGGCGGTGGACATCGCCACGTTGATCCTCATCTACGTGATGCTGGGCATCGGCCTGAACATCGTGGTCGGTCTTGCCGGCCTGCTCGACCTGGGTTACGTCGGCTTCTACGCGGTGGGTGCCTACACCTACGCGCTGCTTGCCGAGTACGCCGGTTTCGGCTTCTGGACAGCGCTGCCGATCGCCGGGCTGATGGCCGCCACCTTCGGCTGCTTGCTGGGCTTCCCGGTGCTCAGGCTACGGGGTGACTACCTGGCCATCGTGACCCTGGGCTTCGGCGAAATCATCCGCATCATGCTGCGCAACCTCACCGATATCACCGGTGGCCCGAACGGCATCAGCTCGATTCCTAAGCCGGAGCTGTTCGGCCTGTCGCTGGACCGTCGTGCGCCGGATGGCGGCCAGACCCTGCATGATTTCCTCGGCATCGCCTACAACTCCACCTACAAGGTGATCTTCCTCTATCTGATCGCCCTGCTCCTGGTGCTGCTGGCCATCTTCGTGATCAACCGCCTGATGCGCATGCCGATCGGCCGCGCCTGGGAAGCGTTGCGCGAAGACGAAATCGCCTGCCGCGCCCTGGGTCTGAACCCGACCACGGTCAAGCTCTCGGCCTTCACCATCGGCGCCAGCTTCGCCGGCTTCGCCGGTAGCTTCTTCGCTGCCCGCCAGGGTCTGGTGACGCCGGAATCGTTCACCTTCATCGAGTCGGCGATGATCCTCGCCATCGTCGTGCTCGGCGGCATGGGCTCGCAGCTGGGCATCATCTTCGCAGCCATCGTGATGACCCTGTTGCAGGAGATGCGCGACTTCAACGAGTACCGCATGCTGATATTCGGCCTGACCATGATCGTGATGATGATCTGGCGTCCGCAGGGCCTGATGCCCATGCAGCGCCCCCACCTGGAGTTGAAACAACGATGAGCCGCCCGATTCTAGAAGTGAGCGGCCTGTCCATGCGTTTTGGCGGCCTGCTGGCCGTCAACGGGGTCAGCCTC
>JAAIGF010112506.1_pt1 | contig 61425 bp, 62 predicted proteins | sample 6487441 | NCBI WGS metagenome assembly JAAIGF01 (sample SAMN13974129, study PRJNA590717) | phyllosphere metagenome | biome: pepper field; feature: multiple bacterial spot infested pepper fields; material: pepper leaves; isolation source: leaves from pepper fields | host: Capsicum annuum ...
GCCCTGCATCCGCTGTAACAGGCCGCACAGGCGGAGTCACGCAGCGTGGACGACCTGTTCTGTATCCCTCCGGGCAGGCCATGCAGGGAGAAGACCGTGACCGATCTGTTCGAGCTGGGCATGCCGTGGTTCGAGTTCGTATTACGGGCCACCGCCGTTTACGTGGTGGTGCTGCTGTTGACGCGCCTCAGTGGCAAGCGATCGATCGGGCAGTCCGCACCGTTCGATATGCTGGTGATTGTCCTGCTGGGCACGGCAGTACAGAACTCGCTCATCGGCGAGGACACCTCCTTGCTTGGTGGGCTCATCCTTGCCGCCACGTTGCTGGGTCTGAACTGGCTGGTCGGCTACGTGACCGCGCGCAATCGTCGGCTGCACCGTTGGGTGGAGGGCGCGCCCGTGGTGCTGGTGCGCAACGGCAAGGTGTTCTGGGACCAATTGCGCCGTTGCAATGTGGCGCCGGAGGACCTGGACGTGGCCATGCGCAAGGCAGGCTGCGATGGCCATCACCAGATCGAACTGGCCATGCTGGAAACCTCGGGAGAGATCACCGTGGATGCCGAAGGCCGCTGAAGCTGCAACAGTGGAATTTACACGCCGCACACGACAAGGTCACCGTGGGCACAGCCGTGCCCATGCAACCCTGCAGTCCCCAACGGCAGGAGAACGACGATGCAGGCGCTGACCTATCACGGCCGCAAGGACGTCCGCGTTGAGACCGTACCCGATCCGGCACTCGCGGCCGAGGACGACCTCATCCTGCGCGTCACCGCCACTGCCATCTGTGGCTCCGACCTGCATCTGTACCGGGGCAAGATTCCCGATCTGCACACCGGCGATGTACTTGGCCATGAGTTCATGGGCATCGTGGAAGATGTTGGCAGGGGCGTGACCCAGGTGCGCCCCGGTGACCGTGTGGTCATCCCGTTCGTGATTGCCTGTGGTGAATGCTTCCACTGCCAGCTGGCGGAGTATGCCGCGTGCGAGACCACCAATCCCGGCAAAGGCGCGGCACTCAATGCGAAGGGATTGATGCCGCCTGCCGCATTGTTTGGCTACAGCCACCTCTACGGTGGGGTCGCTGGCGGCCAGGCGGAATTCGTGCGGGTGCCCAAGGCCAACGTCGGTCCACTGCGCATTCCTGAAGGCGTGGCAGATGAACAGGTGCTGTTCCTGTCCGATATCCTGCCCACAGGCTATCAAGCCGCACTCAACGCCGGGGTGAAGGCGGGCTCGACGGTAGCCATCTTCGGTGCAGGCCCGGTGGGGCTGATGAGCGCTGCCTGCTGCCGCCTGCTGGGTGCGGAAACCATCTTCATGGTGGATCATCTGCCGTATCGGCTGGACTTCGCGCAACGCACCTATGGCATCACGCCCATCGATTTCGGCAAGGTGGACGATCCGGCCGACTACATCGTCCGCCAGACCAGTGGGCGAGGCGTGGATGCCTGCATCGAGGCGGTCGGGTTCGAGGCGGAGGGCAGTTCGCTTGAGACTGCATTGACCGCAGTGAAGCTTGAAGGCAGCAGCGGCGTGGCGATCCGCCAGTGCATTGCTGCCGCGCGCCGCGGTGGGGTGGTCAGCATTCCTGGTGTGTATGCCGGCTTCATCCACGGCTTTCTGCTGGGGGATGCATTCGACAAGGGCCTGACCTTCAAGATGGGGCAGACCCACGTGCAAGGCCTCATGCCTGAGCTGCTGACCGCCATCCTGGAGGGCAAGCTGGACCCCGGCAACATCATTTCGCACCGGATGAGCTTGGCCGAAGCCGCGCAGGGCTATGCCATGTTCGATGCGAAGGACGATGACTGCCGGAAGATCGTGCTGACCCCGTGACAAGCGATCACGCGAGCGCTGCTCCGCTGACCCCTGACAAGCGTTACATCGTGGTGCGCGGCCGGCTCTGGCGCGCGACCAATCCTGATCTCACCGCCACCGAACGTTCGCGATGGGTGGCAGCACTGATGGACGCGCGGCGCGCGGTGCAGGCCGCAATGAGGACTGGGGAGGCGACAGCGCTGCGCAGTGCGCGCCGTGCGGTGGATGCGGCAAAACGAGGCCTCGGCGAGCGTGGCCCGGTGTGGTGGACAGATGGTGGCAAGGACTACAACCGCTACCTGGTAAAGAATACGCCGTACGCGAGCTGGTTCGACGCACTTTGAAGGGGAGGGAGGCAGCTCAGTCTTTCGACCCTCGATGACCGCTCGTTGGATCGGCCTCGGGTCGCTCGTAATCGTCCGGATGTGCCGTTTCATCCTGTTCCGGCATGTCCTTGCCTTTCTTCCAGCTCTGGTCGGTACGGACCTTGTCCGGCGTATGCGCCTTGTCCTGGTCGCTGGCATCGCCCGTGGGGTTGAACGGTAGCTTGCTCATCGGAGGAGTTCCTTGCGGTGGGTGCAGTTTCAGCGCTGTAACGATTGTCCGCCACGGCTCTGGGCCAGCGTCTGGTTGACGGCCTCCTGCAGCTGCGGGATGTGGAAGGGCTTGGCGACGAAGCGCGCCTTCTGGTGGCGGGCCGGAACGACCTGATCGTAGACGGCGGAGGCAAACAGGAAGGGCACGCCGAGCTCGGCCAGCCGGTCGGCGACCGGGAAGACCACGCCGTCGCCGAGCTCGATATCAAGGATGGCGGCGTCGAACTGCTCGTTGCGCAGCAGGCTGAGTGCCTCGAACACGCTTTCAGCGTGCGTGATGGTGTTCCCCTCGTTGGACAGCGCATCCTCAACCAGTTCAGCCAGATCCAGCTGATCCTCTACCAATAACAGGCAGTGCTCCTGCGTCTGTTCATTTCCGTACTTCTGCATAAGCAGGTCGTGCTCGTATTGTCATGTTGCCGCCATTTTCCGCTTCCGGGCATCAAGCCAGCGGCTGGCTGCCGTGTGCGCGGCGCGAAGGTCGCATGACCCGATGGATGCGGGTCGCAGTCGGCGGGCGGACGTGAACCGCCTTGGTAGATGCCCACCTTGGTGGGCCGCAGATCCAGAGCGCCAACCAAGGTGGGCATCTACCGAAGCCCGTCCAGCCAAGGTGCCAACCAGGGTTGGCGTCAACCGGAGCCCATCGCAGGCGATCACGCTGTGTTGGTCTTCTGCGCGCCACACTGGACCACCCCCTTCACAGGATCCAGCATGAGCCAGGTATTCATCGTCGGCGCAGCCGGCAAGGTCGGCCGTTCCCTTGTTGAGCAGGCCAGCGCACGCGGCCACCGCGTACTGGCCCTGCATCGCGCGCAGGAACAGGCCGCCGAACTCACCGCCCTCGGCGCACGCCCGGTGCAGGGCGACCTGCTGCAGCTGGATGTTGCCGCGCTGGCGGCACTGATGAAAGGCTGCGACGTGGTGGTGTTCTCGGCCGGTGCCGGCGGCAAGGGCGGCGCGTCGATGACCGACGCCATCGATGGGCGCGGACTGGAACTGGCCGTTGCCGCCGCACAGGCCGCCGCCGTGCCGCGCTTCCTGCTGGTGTCGGCCTTCCCGGAGGCCGGGCGCGGCAAGCACCTGTCGGATACGTTCGAGAACTACATGGTGGTGAAGAAACGTGCCGACGTACATCTGGCCGAAAGCCCGCTGGACTGGGTGATCCTGCGCCCGGGCACGCTCACCGACGAACCGGGCACGGGCCGGGTGCGTGCCGGCCTGGCCATTCCCTACGGCAACATCGCCCGCGCCGACGTCGCCGCCACGCTGCTGGCATTGATCGAACACCCGCAGCTGCGTCGCTGCATCATCGAACTCACCGAGGGCGAAACCCCGGTGTTCGATGCGCTGCAGGCGCTGTCGCCGGCATGAGGGCTTGACCACGACAACGCGCTGACGCAGCATCGAGCGCATGATCCTCCGCGCCGCCACCGTCACTACCACCACGACTGCCCCTGGCAGGTCGTGAGGTCGTTACGTGACGTGAAGTAGCGCACCCTCGTAGGACCCCGCCAGTCATGGACGGGGTCTTCTGTTTCTCCGTCCGTGCCCACCCCACAGGAGAAACACCATGAGCCCTTCCCGAATTCCCCGCCGCGGCCTGCTGGTCATCGATATGCAGCACGGCCTGTTCAACGGCGCGCATCGCCCTTACCGCGCTGACGACGTGCTGGCCAACATCAACGCGCTGATCGACCGCGCACATGCCGCCGATGCACCGGTGTTTGCCGCACGCCACGTCGGCCCCGCAGGCTCGCCGCTGGCCAGCGACAGCCCGCTGTCGCAGCTGCTGACCGGTCTCGCCATCGATCCCGCGCGCGACACCGTGTTCGAGAAGACGCGGCCCAGCTGCTTCTTCGAGACCGGCCTGGCCGAGCGGCTGGCGGCCTCCGGCGTCGAGGAACTGGTCATCGTCGGCATGAAGACCGACTACTGCGTGGACACCACCTGCCGCGCCACGCGCGACCTCGGCATCCCTGCGGTGCTGGTGGCTGACGCGCATACCACCACCGATTCGGCCGTGCTTGAGGCGAAGATCATCGTCGAGCATCACAACGCCACGCTGCGCGGGGCCTTCGTCAGCCTCGTCGCCAGCGCAAACTGCACGTTCGCGGCAGGGTAAGCTCCGGTCAACGAAGTCAGCCAGGAGGGCAGATGGGATCGGTGACCCAGACACGGATACTCTGCAACAGCCTTGTGCTGATGCTGCTGTCCGCAGTGGCGGGCTGCAGCACGGCGGGGGGCGGTGATCGCCACCCTTCGTCGCAGCTGCGGTTGGTGAAGCTGAACCCGGCGGAGACTTCCATCCTGTTGACGGCTGCAGCGGCAGGTACGATCGCGCCGCGCGGCAAGTGCGTGTACTTCGTCGGTGCGCGCGATCAGCGAACACTGGCGCTGTGGCCTGCGTACTTCGAACTGGACACGCTGCGTGGAGCGCCTGTGGGGGTGCGCAATACCCTCACTGGCACGCGCGTGGCCTTCGGCGAGCCGCATACCTTTGGCGGCGGCAACATGCAGGCCTTGCCCGGCATGGTGCTGGAGCCGGTACCCGCTGGATGCAGCGGGCCGGCCATGATGCTTTACTTCGATTGAATCGAGCCTGCCTGACGCAGGCTCAGCGCTGCTCGTCCTTGCGCGCGCTCAGCTCACGGTCGGCGCGCAGGAACACCGCACTGGTGCTCTCCTCGCCGGTGCCGCCGGCGGCACCCAGCAGCAGCGGCCGCGGCAGTCGCGAGGAGGCATCGTCGGCCACGGCCTGCAGGGCGGCCAGGGTCGCGCTGGCCTGGTCGCTGCCCAGCACCGCGATGAACTCGCCGCTGCCGGTGACGCGGTTGATGCTGTCGCCGCGCCCGGCATCCAGGCATTGCTCCAGCGCCACGTCCAGCTGCTGAAGCTGGCGTTCCAGGCTGCGTTCGCCCATCTGTTCGGCCAGACCGGCCAGGTCCTGCAGCTCGAGAATGACCACCGTGCAGGCGGTGCCGGTGGTGGCGTGCGCGGCTTCCACCAGCGGGCTCTGCTTGAGGATGGTCGCCACTTCCTGCTCGCGCTCGCGGCTGCGCGCTTCCATCAGGTTCATGGTCAGCCGGGCCAGGGCCTGCAGGGCGCCGCGTTGCTCCGGGCTGAGCGAGCGCGGGGTCAGATCGACTACGCAGACGCTGCCGACCGCCGCGCCTTCACGGGTGACCAGCGGCATGCCCGCGTAGAAACGCGCGCCCATTTCATTCAACACCGGGTTGTCGACGAAGCGGCTGTCCTGCTTCAGGTCGCCCACTTCCAGCAGCTGCTCGGGCTGGCGGATCGCGTGGTCACACACCGCCACGTCGCGGTCGGTTTCGCTGCCATCCACGCCGATGCGGGCCTTGAACCATTGGCGATCACGATCGATCAGGGTCACCAGGGCCATCGGCGTACCGCAGACGGCGGCCGCCACCTTCACGATGTCATCGTAGGCCGGCTCGGGCAGGCTGCCGACCACGTGCAGCGCATCCAGCGCATGCTGGCGTTCGGTTTCAGTGAATGCGGCAGAAGAATGATCCGTCATGATGATCCTGGGCAGTCAAAGGTCGTCGCTCATGCTAGAGCACGCCCGCGCCCAATGGATGAACCACCACCTCACCAGGCCGGCGACCCGTACCCCGGCGAATGGCCGGGGCAGGGTGCGGGCCTCAGCCCAGGTCGCAACCGGCCGGCTGCGGCCAGGTGGTCGCCGGCAGCATGTTCTTCAGCGACGCCGGTGCGTTGATCGCCACGTAGCTGGCGCCGAGCAGTTCTTCCAGATCGGCGATGGTCACCAGGTAGTTGTCCAGGCTGCCCAGGTTGGCTTCGTTGGGAATGATCCAGCTGATCGCCTTGGCGGTACCGGTCTGCGGGTCGCGGGTGATGATCGTCTTCCAGAAGAACTCCGGCGTCGGGATGCCGTGGCTGGCCAGGAAGTAATCGTTGGCGGCATCGCCGTAGACCACGCCGCCATAGACGTCCACCGGCGCGATGTCGCGGTAGCACTCGGCCACGTTCTCGGCCTTCACCCAGATGCCCTGGTTGAAGCTGGACACCTGCGGCACGATGTTGGTCATGAAGTTGGCGCGGCGGATGTAGGTGGTGTCGTAGTCCATGTGGTTGGAGGTGACCAGGTGCCCACGGTCATAGCCGCTGTGCACGCTGGCATACGAGGCGGTGCTGTTCTGGCCCAGGCAGCCGGTAGGCAGGTCCGTGTCCTTGTAGAAGCTGGACGGGCGCTTGGCCGTGCCGGTATCGGCCAGCAGGGTGTACTCGTACCGCGTGGCGCTGTGGATGCTGCAGTCATAGGTCAGCACGAAGCCGCCCTTGTTGAGGGTGACCGTTTCCGCGTGGGCGGCGCCGGCAAAGGCGCTGAGGACCAGGGCGAACAGGAACGTGGCAAGGCGCATTGCAGTGTCTCCGTCAGGTTTTTCCAGCACGCAGGACGCCCTCACGGCGAAAGCGTTCGCCATGCGGAGGCACTGCGCGTGTGGGTGGGTGAGGACTGCGGTTGGAACCCGGCGGATGCCGGTCATGCAGGAGGAACTCGACCGCGCTCCCTGGCCACCGAGGTGGCGCGCGGCGTCGTAAGCGTCAGTGCGTGTCGCTTTCAGGTCAACGCTGGATGTCCGGAGTTGTGACCCGGCGCAAACGTCCTGCGTGTGTCAGATCGCAGACCGCAGGATGAAACGTGCGCATGGCAGGCGCGCGGGCCGGTATCGGCAGGCGGGGGATTGCGGCAGAATCAGCGCGTTGATCCATGGGAAGCGTGACGCGTCACACGCTCGCGCCACCGCAGTGCAGACTCAAGGAACGAGGACAGGTCATGGAAGTTCGCCCCCTAGTGCTGGCGTGGCTGCTGGTCGCCGCACTGCCGGCCGCCGCGCAGCAGATCCGCGCCGCGACCGGCCCCGCGCGCAAACCACTGCCGGCCGCGCCACGGCCGGCCCACAATTCGATGGCGAAGAGCACCACGCCCTTCAACTGCGCGCAGTACGCGTGGCCGAATCATCCGCATCCGGCGGCCAAGGCGTACTGCGATGGGGTCGAGGCCAATACCCTGCAGTACGAAGGCCGCCAGGCCGGACGTCCCGGCCCCTCCACCGAGGTGAGCGCGCTGCCTGCGCTGGGTTCGGCCGAAGCCAAGCGGACCGGCACCGCCTGCATTGGTGGCCAGGCCTTCCGGCGGCTGGCCAATGGCTGGGAACAGGTGGCCTCGCCGTCGGGCGGGTGGCTGCGCTGCCGGGAACGCTAGGCGCGTCGGCAGGCCTCAGAGCCTGCCTTCGGCCGCGTAACGCGCGGCGCCCTGGTCCACCAGCGCCTGCAGCTCCTGCAGCAGTGGCTCGTCCCAGCGGTCGAAGTTGAAGCAGGACTTGCCCTGCATGCGCTGCTTCAGCGCAGGGCTGATGCCCGCCAGCAGTTCGGAATGGTCATAGACGGGCATCAGGTGGAAGGCGTGCTTGCGTCCGGACACCTTCACCGCACCGAAGAACTGCGCCTTGCCATTGGCGGCCGGCGTGCGGCAGTTGGCGTAGAAGTGCTGATCCGTGTCGTGGACCACGAGCAAACCATCGCGATGACGCAGCAGCATCTGGCGCAGGGCGCCAAACAGATCGGGCGGCACCGTCTCGGTGGACGCCTTGGGTGTCGCTTGGGTGCGCTTCATGGGAACTGCCCGGTGTGGGGAACGTTCTGGGAAATACGCAGCGTGCCTCTTCGCGCACCGTAGCACGGCGAAGTGAAGCGGTCCGGGTGTGTGCGCCGGATCGCTCCTTCGTGGCACTCAGGCCTTGGCGACTGCCTGGATCAGCACCGTGGCGGCTTCGGCCGACGAGCCCGGGTTCTGGCCCGTCACCAGCAGGCCATCGCGGCGCACGTACGAACCCCAGTCCGGACCCTTGCTGTAATCACCGCCCAGGCCCTTCAGCATGTCCTCCACCAGGAAGGGCACGACCTGGGTGAGGCCCACCGCGTCCTCCTCGGTGTTGGCAAAGCCGGTGACCTGCTTGCCGGCGACCAAGGGCTTGCCATCGGGCGCCTTGACCTGGCGCAGCACGCCCGGTGCGTGGCAGACCAGGCCGACCGGTTTGCCGCTGGCAACGAACGATTCGATCAGCGCGATGGAGTGGGCGTCATTGGCCAGATCCCACAGCGGGCCGTGGCCGCCGGGGTAGAACACGGTGTCGAAGTCGGCAGCATCGACGCTGTCCAGGCGCACGGTGGCGGCCAGCTGCGCCTTGGCGTCGGCGTCGGCCTCGAAGCGGTGGGTCAGTTCGGTCTGGAACGCCGGCTCGTTGCTCTTCGGGTCCAGCGGCGGCTGGCCACCCTTGGGCGAGGCCAGCACGATCTCCGCGCCCGCATCCTTGAAGGCGTAGTAGGGCGCGGCCAACTCTTCCAGCCAGAAGCCGGTCTTGTGCCCGGTGTCGCCAAGCTGGTCGTGCGAGGTCAGAACGATGAGGACTTTCATGGTGGTACTCCTGTTGGAAGGTTGGTGCAGTAGACCGGTCGTCTAGCCGTTGGTCGTAAAAAAACACTCCGCAGGGAGTGTGTCGGATGCATGCCTCGCTCAGCGTGAGGGATGCAGGATCTGTCGGGTGGTAAGCCGTGCGTTCTCGAAGGGCTGCGGACCGCGCACGATCTTGACCATGATGCTGGCGCCCAGCCACAGCTGGTAGAGGCTTTGTGCCAGCGCGGCGGCATCACCGTTGCTAGCCAGGGAGCCGTCGGCCTGGCCACCTTCGATCGCCCGGGTCAGGCGCTCGATGATGCCGGCCGTGCCACTGCGCAGGGCTGCACGCATGGCCGGCGAAAGATCAGCCACCTCGGCGCCCAGTTTCACCGCCAGGCACTTGCCCTGGCAGTCTTCGAAGGACTGGCTTTCCATCCAGGCGGCGAAGTAGCGCTCCAGCTGCTCGGCCTTGTTCTGGCCGGCGCTGCCGAAGATCTGGTCCATCTCGGCCAGGTACTCGTCGAAGTAGTCCTGCAGCAGGGCTTCGCCGAAGGCCTCCTTCGAGCCGAAGTAGTGGTAGAACGAGCCCTTCGGCACGCCTGCGGCGGTCAGTACCTCGTTCAGGCCGACCGCCGAGAAGCCCTTGCCGCCCATGGTGCGGCGGCCGCTGGCCAGGATCTTCCGGCGGACGTCGGTGCCTGCAATGTCGGGCGCGGGGTTCATGGGTGCGACGATACTCCCGATTAGACCGGTCGTCTAGTGCCGTCTCAGGCGCGTGCGCTTGCCCAGTTTATGTAGAGCCGAGCCATGCTCGACTCAGGCCCTGCAGCCGAGCATGGGCTCGGCTCTGCAGATCAGCCTTTGCGCACCCTCTGCAGGAAGGCCTCGACCGCCGGCACCTGGTAGGCTCCCTCGCGGCGCAGGATGCTCAGCGGCCGTTGCAGGCCCAGCGCCCGCACCGGAAGCCGGACCAGGCTGCCGTCCTGCAGGTCACGTACCACGCTGATGCTGGGCAGCCAGGCGATGCCGCCGCCATGGATCGCGGCCTGCTTCAGCGCCTCGGTATTGCCGAACTCCACGATGCTTCCGGTCTGTACATCCAGCTGCTGCAGCAGCTCGCCGATCAGCTCGCGGGTGCCCGAACCGGGCTCACGCATCAGCAACGGCAATCCGTTGATGTCGGCCGGTTTGGCGCGTCTGCGCCTGGCCAAGGGATGCTGCGCACCCACCACGGGAATCAGCTCATCACGGCTGAATTCCTCGGCGATCACGCCTTCGACGCGGATCGGGCCTTCCACGAAACCCACGGTGAAACGCAGGTCCGCCACGCCCTGTGCGACCTGCTCGGTGTTGCCGACGAACAGGGAAATACCCACCTGCGGGAACAACGTGCGGAACTGCGCGACGAAACGCGGGAGCACATAGGTACCGATGGTGTTGCTGGCGCCCATCGATAGCTGCCCGGCGCGGGCATCGGCGAAATCGCGCATCGCCGCCTGTGCACTGTCGGCCACTGCGAACAGCCGCGCCGAGTAGGTGTGCAGCACCTTGCCCGGTTCGGTCAGCCGCATGCCGCGTGGCAGCCGCTCGAACAGCACCAACCCCAGACGCCCCTCGAAATCCTTCAACTCCCGCGACAACGCCGGTTGGGACACGCGCACACGGATCGCAGCGGCGGAGATGCTACCGGTCTCGGCGATGGCGTGGAAGATGGCCAGGTGATGGAGGTTCATGCGCGTGGGTTTCGGTCAGAGCTGCCCGATAAAGTACTGCACCATGAGGCTGCTGGTCGCCACGGCCACCCATACGCCCAGGCCCAGCAGGATGGGACGGACGCCAGTGGCGGCCATGCGCCGCAGGTTGGCGGAAAGGCCGATGGCGGACAGCGCGAACACGATCAGCACTTCAGCCAGCGTGTGCAGCAGCGGCAGCGCGGCGTCCGGCACCCAACCGGCGGTGCGCAGGCCCGAAGCCACCAGGAACCACAGGATGAACCACGGGAAGATCGCGCCGAGATTGAAGCCACCCGCACTGTCTGCGGTGTTGCTGCGCCGCTTCGCCAGCGCCGCCATCACCACGGTCAGCACCAGGCACACCGGGATGATCAGGGTCGAGCGGGTCAGCTTGACGATGGTCGCGTAGCCGCCTGCCAGATCACTGTAGGCGTAGCCGGCGGCCACCACCGACGAGGTGTCATTGATGGCCGTGCCCGCCCACAGGCCGAAGCCCAGGTCACTCATGTGCATCAGGTGGCCCAGCAGCGGGAACAGCAGCACCGCCACCAGGTTGAACAGGAAGATGGTGTAGATCGAGAACGCCGTTTCGTGATCGTCGGGCTTGAGGATGGGCGTGACCGCGGCAATCGCCGAGCCACCGCAGATCGCCGTACCCACGCCGATCAGCACGGTCATCTTGCCGTCCACGCGCAGCCACCGGCCGAGCAGCGAGGCACTGAGGAAAGCCACCGACATCGTCACCAGGGTCACCGACAGGGATGACATGCCGGTCTTCAGCACCTCACCCAGGCTGAGCCCGAAGCCCAGCGCGATGATCGACCACTGCAGCACCTGCTTGCCGCCGAAGCGGATGCCGGCATCGAAGCGGCTGCCCGGCGCGAGCAGGTTCTTCAGCACGATGCCGAGCACGATGCCGAACACCGGACCGCCCACCAGTGGTAGCCAGTGCCCCAGCACGAGTGCGACGGCGGCGACGGCGGCCGTCAGCAGCAGGCCGGCGTAATGGTGCTGGATCCAGGACGGGGTGGGGGAGAGCGGGCGGTTCATTTCAGCAGTTGCGTGGGATGGGATGGCCAGTGTGGTCGCCCGCCAGCCATGCATCCAATACAAATAATGCAGTCATTCCATATCGAAATGGCATGGCATCGGCTGCGGCCCAGCGCTGTACCATCGGCAGCGCCCCCCGGATCCGGCGAAGACGGCACACGATGCGATGAACCAAGCTGCTGTTGATGGAAACACCACGCCGTTTCGGGTCATCTTCGCTGGCATCTGCGCGCTGGTGCTGACCGTCGGGCTCGCCCGTTTCGCCTACACGCCCATGCTGCCGATCATGAAGGCGCAGACCGGCCTGGACTACGTCGCCGCCGGTTGGCTGGCTGCCATCAACTACGCCGGCTACATGGCCGGCACGCTGCTGGCGGCGTCGACGGGCGATCTCCACCGGAAGTACATGGTCTACCGCATCGGCCTGGTGGTGGCCGTGGCCAGCACCGTGGCCATGGGCCTGACACGCAACCCCGTGGCCTGGGGCGTGCTGCGGTTCCTGTCGGGGCTGTCCAGCGTGGCCGGGCTGCTGCTGGCCTCGGGCCTGGTATTGAACTGGCTGCTGCAGCACGGGCGGCGCCCGGATCTGGGCCTGCACTTCACCGGCATGGGATTGGGCATCGTGGTGTCCGGTGCGGCGGTGGTGCTGACCCTGCCTGCGCTGACCTGGTCGGGGCAGTGGATCGCCTTGGGCGTGCTGGGCCTGCTGTTCTTCGTGCCGGCCTGGCTGTGGATGCCCGCACCGGCATCCGCGCCCGGCACCGCGGTTGCGCAGGGTGCAGCTCCACCGGCCACGTCCGCCGCGTGGATGCGCCTGCTCAACGCGGCCTATGTCTGTGCAGGCTTCGGCTTCGTCATCGGCGCCACCTTCATCGTCGCCATCCTTGAGAAGCTGCCCGTGCTGCAGGGCAGGGGCGGCTGGGTCTGGGTCGTCGTCGGCGTGGCCGCGCTGCCGTCCACCTTTGTCTGGGACCGCATCGCCCGCCGCTTCGGTGCCACCCGGGCACTGCTGCTGGCCTACATAATGCAGGGCATCGGCATGCTGCTGCCTGCGGTCTCGTCCGGCACGGCCATCAATCTGTTGTCGGCAGCGCTGTTCGGCGCCACCTTCGTCGGCATCGTCAGCCTCACCCTGGCGCTGGTTGGCCGCCATGTGCCGTCCAATCCCTCCAAGGCCATGGCGCGCATCACCCTCGGCTATGGCGTGGCACAGATCATCGGTCCGGTCATCGCCGGGTACATGGCCAGGGCGACCGGCAGCTACCAGAGCGCGCTGCTGGCCACGGCGGTACTGATGGGTTGCGGAGCGCTGCTGCTGTATGTGGCGGATCGACGTGAGGCGCGCGGTCACACTTGACGGCCAGCGCAGTCGACGCTGAAGATCGGCACCACGCGCCGGCGCTCAAGGATTGAACATGTCTGGCTTCATCGGGGACCTGCTGGAAGGCATCGCGGACTTCTTCATCGATGTCTGGATGCTGCGCCGCCATCGCGCGGTGAAGGGCGGCCGTCCAACCGCTGGGATGAGGATGCGGCCACTGTCGTCGTGTTCAACGGCTGGGTGATCGCGGTTTCGGTCGCGGTACTGGTTGCCAGCGTCGTGCTGTTCTTCGTGCTGAAGCTGCCGGTCTGGATCAGCCTGCTGCCCATTGCCGCCGGTGCCGTGTACGTGGGCTACCGGTGGCTGGCGCTGGTGCGCGCATAGCCGTCCAGAGCGAATCCCAGGCGACCCCATGAAGATTCTCTGGGCCTTGGCAGCCGCCATCGCACTGGCATGCGCCGGGTTCCTGGCCTGGCGCGGGTCGGTCGGTGGCGCCGGGATGTTCCAGGCTTTTCTGCTTGGTGCGGCAGCCTCCATCGCGTGCGTCATTCTTTCGGTTGCGGTGGGCGGGCTCAAGCAAAGGCTTGTGGCCGGCGTACTGCTGGCCGGCTACGGGCTTGCATTGATCGTGTTCCTGGTCGCCCTCGGCAACGTGCGCTGAGGGGTGCCGGCGGACTGCGATGCCCGGCGATACATTTCGCCAGATTTCACCAATTGATAACTAATCTCATTTGGCATAGCATTCCGTCCGCCAGCCCCGGACCTTCGTCTCGCCAGCGCCCACGCTCACCGACACGAAGGCCCCATGAAGACTCTTTCCCTGCTCGCCGCCGCCGCGCTGGCGATGGCTGCATCCCTGCCGGCACACGCCCATACGCCCTACCTGGTGCCCAGCAACTTCGCGCCGCGGGCAGGGCAGACCGTTGCCATCGACGCCTCGTTCGCCGAGACCTTCTTCGTCCCTGAAACCGCGTTCGATGACAGCCAGTTCACGGTGACCGGCCCGGATGGCAAGCAGGCGCCGCTGGCCTCGCAGGTGATGAAGACCCGCACCGTGGCCGAGTACACGCTGCCAGCAGGCACGGGCACCTACCGCCTCAGTACGGGCCCGCGCCTGGGCGCGCTGTTCCGCACCTGGGAACAGAATGGCAAGCGCGAGAGTTCGCGCGACCCGGCGGTGAAGATTCCGGCCGGTGCCAAGGTGATCTCCGATTTCCAGTCGCTCACCCAGGCCGACAGCTACGTCACCGTCGGCAATCCCGACCGCGCCGCGCTGGCGCCGCGCAACAAGGGCGTGGAGCTGGTACCGGTCACCCATCCCAACGATCTGTACGTGGGCGAGACCTTCGATCTCATCGTGCAGTACGACGGCAAGCCGCTGGCCGACCAGGCCGTGGAAGTCACCGAGGCGGTGTGGAGCTCGGACCGCACGCCGCAGGTGGTCAACCTGAAGAGTGATGCCGCCGGGCACGTGCGCTTGCCGCTGTCCGCAGCCGGCACCTGGATCGCGCTGACCCGCCACCGCACCGCTGCGCCCGCCGGCGCGCAGGTGGCCGAGTACAGCAACAGCGTCACGCTCTTGTTCCGCGTGCTGAATCCCTGATTTCCCCGTAACACCGCCTTCGAGGTCGACATGAAAACCACCGTGCTTGCCAGTGCGTGCGTTGCCGCGCTGCTGCTTTCTTCCGCTGTCTCCGCACAGACCGCGCCCGCCCCGCGTCCGCTGGTGGGAGGCCACGGCAACAACGTGCTGGCATTCATCGCCGAGCACGATGACAACGCCGATGGCCGCGTGACCTGGGACGAGTTCGAGACCTTCCGCCGCGCCCGCTTCGACGCCACCGATACCGACAAGAACGGCACCATCGAAGAAGCCGAATACGTGGCCGAGTTCGATGCCCGCGTGGCCGCCGAGATCGAGCGCGAACGCGCCGCCCAGGTCGAGCAGACCAAGGCCCGTTTCGCTGCGCTGGACACCGACAAGAATGGCCAGGTCTCGCGCGCCGAGTTCGATGCCGCCGGTGAGAAGACCTGGCAGGGTGGGCAGAAGGCGCTGGCCAGCAAGGGCGCGGATGCCAAGGCCGCACCGCAGCGCGAAGCGAAGACCGCGGCCGGCGCGCAGCGCTTCGACAACCAGCAGCGCAGCCGCCTGGGCATGCCGACCAGCCACACCGCGGCCGGCTTCCTCGAGCTGTACGACGAGAACGGTGACGGCAAGGTCGACCGCGCCGAGTACCAGCGCGTGCGCGATGCGCAGTTCGCCCGCACCGACAGCAGTGGCGATGGCCAGCTGAGCCTGGATGAGTACCTGGCCGAGTTCGAGACCCGCGTGGACCGCCGCATCGATGCGCTGGACCAGGGCGGCGACCGCCAGGTGCACGTGCGCTTTGGCGTGCTGGACGGTGACAAGGATGGCCACATGACCTTCGCCGAGTACCAGGTGTCGGGCAAGCGACTGTTCGAAACCGCCGACCGCAACAAGGATGGCGTGGTCGATGCGGCCGACGCCAAGGTGCCGGCACCCGCACCGCGCCGTTGATTGCCCGGGTCACCCCGCGCGGGTGACCCGTCGTTGCAACCGTTGTTCTTTCTGCTGACCGGCCCGCCTGCATCAGGTGGTCCGGGAGGCCCCGTGCCTGATCGAGCCCTCGATGACGTCCCTTTCCAACCTGCTGCTGGCGACCTGCGTAACGCTGTGCGGACTGCATGCTGGCAGCGCCAGCGCTGCCGAACTGCACCGCGATGATGTGCTCGGCACCTCGATGGACCTGCGCATCGACGCGCCTGCAGCGCAGGCGGCGGCTGCCCAGCAGGCGGCGCTGGCCGAGATCGAGCGACTGGATGCCGTGCTCAGCCGCTGGCGCGCGGACAGCGAGCTCAGCCGCTTCAATGCCAGCAGCGCACCCCAGCAGCTTTCCGGCGATCTGCGCGCCGTGCTGCGTCTGTGCGAGGAATGGCGGGCACGTACCGAAGGGCTTTTCAGCTGCCGCTTGGGTACGCTGGCACAGCGCTGGCGGCAGGCCCAGGAGAGCGGCGTGCTGCCGACGCGCGAGGAGCTGCGTGCTTTGGCTTCGGCTGCGGCCAATGCCGACGTCAGCCTTGATGACCGCGCGCCGGTGACCCGTCCGCAGGCGGTGGTGTTCGATGTCGATGCCCTCGCCAAGGGTTACATCATCGATCACGCTCTCGCCGCCGCGCGTGCAGCGGCACCTGCCGCCACCGCGATCGCTCTGGATATCGGCGGCGATGCCCGTTACTGGCAGGCCAGCGGGGCAGGGCAGCCCTGGCCGGTTGGCGTGGCCGATGCCCGCGCACCGCGTGACAACCGGCCCGTGCTCGCCACCGTGGCGCTGCGCTCGCAGGCCATCGCGGCCAGCGGCCATGCGACTCGGGGCTACACGGTGGGCCGTCGCCAGTACAGCCACATTCTCGACCCCTGGTCGGGCTGGCCCATGCAGTTCGCACCGTCGGCGACGGTGGTGGCGCCCGATGCCAGCAGCGCCGATGCGCTGGCCACTGCGCTGTCGGTGATGCCGATCCGCTCCGGGCTGGAACTGGCCGATGCGATGCCGGACGTCGCCGCACTCATCCTCAGCGACACCGGTACCGCCTTCGCCTCGCAGCGCTGGCCGGCCTTGCTGGTGGCCACAGATGGTGCAGCCAATGCGCCCGAGCAGCTGGTCATCGATTACCAGGTTCCCAACCTCGCCAGCGAGCGCTATCACGCGCCCTATCTGGCGATGTGGATCGCCCGCGAGGATGGCAGCCCGGTGCGCCAGCTGCTGGTGCTGGGCGAGCGCTCCCGCTATCTGCAGGATCTGCCGCAGTGGTGGCGCCGCTACGGCCGCGACGATCTGCCGGCCATCCAGGGCATCGCCCGGCCGACCCGCATGCCCGGCCGCTATTCGGTGGCCTGGGATGGTCGCGATGACCGCGGCCAGGCGCTGCCGCCCGGTGCGTACCGCGTGCAGGTCGAAGCCGCGCGGCAGGGCGGGGGGCACGAATTCCTGTCCGTGCCGATCGATACCGGTCAGCGCAGCGATCTTCCCACGAAGGCGCAGGGCAGCAGCGAGATCGGCAGCCTTCAGGTCTCCAGGCCCTAGCCACATATCACTACCGATTACTCCCAGCAACGCAGACCGCGCCGCACCCCGGCGCTCCGCAGCCAGGAACGCCACGGGGCCACATCGCCTACGGGCACAACCACCTTCCACAACTGCGGAGTTCCCGATGAAACTGCAACCCTCACTGCTGGCCCTGGCCGTCGCCACCAGCCTCGCCGTGCCGGCCCTCGCCCGTGCGGCCGCGCTTGAAGCCGACAGCACCCTCGACACCATCCAGGTGACCGAGACGCGCAAGAAGTCCGACAACCAGAACGTCACCACGCTGTCGGCCAAGAATCTGCAGCAGCAGGGCGCGCAGAGCATGGAGGACGCCATCCGGTACGTGCCCGGCGTGGAGATGGTGGACCTCGGTCGCGCCGGGTTCAACGGTTTCAACATCCGCGGCATGGAAGCCGACCGCGTGTCCATTACCCTCGATGGCCTGAGCTTCCCGCAGAGCATGGACCCGGGCACCTACCAGCCCTATGAATTCTTCCGTTCCGGCCGCGGCAGCGTCGATCTGGAAGCGGTGAAGACGGTGGAGATCATCAAGGGTGCCGACGCGATCACTGCCGGCAGTGGTGCGCTCAGCGGCGCGGTGATGTTCACCACCAAGGACCCGGCCGATTTCCTCAAGGCCAGCGGCAACGACAGCTTCGGTTCGGTGAAGTACGGCTACACCGGTTCCAGCGACGAGAACATGGGTTCGCTGACCCTGGCCAACCGCACCGGCAAATTCGAATCGCTGCTGGTCTACACCAAGCGCGATGGCCGCGAGACCGAATCCTGGTACGACACCACCATTGACCGCCTTGGCCCGGGCCGCCGCACGCCCGATCCGGTCGACCGCGAGAGCGACAACCTGCTGTTCAAGGTCAACTTCCTGGCCACCGACACCCAGACCCTGGGCGTGGTGTATGAGCGCGCGCGCTCCACCAACGATGTCGACAACTGGACCCGCAGCGACGGCACCGGCTCGTACTTCTTCCGCAGCGCCGAAGACCGCAGCGACCGCGACCGCTACGGCCTGAAGTACACCTGGCGGGCAGACAACGCGCTGTTCGACAGCATGGAAGCCACTGCCGACTACCAGAAGAACTACATCCAGGGCCAGACCAATGTGCTGGTGGCCAACGGCACCGCGGCCACCTATGGCACCCGCTGCTCGACCACCGACCCGTGCTCGCGCCAGGAAAACCGCTGGGACACGCAGAAGCGCAACCGCGTCGCCCTGGACTTCGACAAGAGCGTTGAAGCCGCCGGCCTGCGCCATGACATCGTCTACGGTGCCGCCTGGCAGCAGGCGAAGATCCATTGGAACTCGGTGGACTCGCGCTGGGGCAACGATGGCAGCCTGTTTACCCGCGATACCGATCCGTCGCTGTGGCCGGACACCCGCGAGACCGACCTGACCGCCTACGTGCGTGACCGTGTGCGCCTGCTCGACGACCGCCTCAGCCTGACCGGTGGCCTGCGCTACGACAGCTACAAGTACACCCCAGAGACCTCGGTCGGTGGCAATGGCCAGTCGGGCTACGAGGACGACGCAGGCAGCGTCGGCGTCTCCAAGTTCTCTTCGCCGACCTGGAACCTGGGCGCCGAGTTGAAGTTCACCGACACCCAGTCGCTGTGGGTGCAGGGCGGCCGCGGCTTCCGCGCGCCGGGCGTGAATGACATGTACGGCAGTGCATCCAGCACCGACTACACCCGCGTGTCCGACGGTGCCACCGTGTCGTTGCCCGATGGCCGGAGCAACCCGGACCTGGACGCCGAGCGCAGCCTGAACCTGGAAATGGGCTGGCGCTTGCAGAGCGATCGCCTGCGCGTGGGCGTGTCGGTGTTCCGTGACAAGTACAGCAACTTCATCGACACCGCCCAATACCTGGCCGACGAAGGCATCCAGTACCGCAACAGCCGCGGCGTGGTCAGCAACGGCTACACCTACACCATGCCGATCAACCGCGGCGACGTGGAAGTGAAGGGCGTGGAAGCCGAGGGCATGTGGCTGCTGGCCGACGACTGGCTGGCCCGCGTGGCCTACTCGTACAACGAAGGCACCGACAACGACGGTGAGCCGCTGGCCAGCATCATCCCGGCCAGGGCCGTGGGCGGCCTGACCTACAACGCGCCGTCGCGCCGCTGGAGCGTCACCGCCAACATCACCCACCAGCAGCGCAAGGACCCGTCGGACTACGGCAAGAGCATCACCAACGGCAGCTACGGCGTTGAAGTGGTGCCGGTCTACGCCTACAAGGCACGCGAGTACACGCTGCTGGATGTGTTCGGCAGCTACGCCATCACCCCGAAGATCAACCTGACGGCCGGCGTCTACAACGTGTTCAACAAGGAGTACTACCTGTGGAACCGCGTGCGTACGGCGGGTGCAGGTACCGCGATCTTCCAGGGTGCAACCAGCCCTGATGGCATCGGCCGCTGGTCGCAGCCGGGCCGCAACGTGCGCTTCACCCTGAGCTACGACTTCCTGTAAGCAGCGCAGGGGTCGGATCCCTTTCCGCAGGAAAGGGCTCTGACCCCGCTGCGCAGGAATCATCCACGCGTGGCGTGGATCTACTGAGGGAGTTCCGCCTTGGTAGATCCACGCCATGCGTGGATCTACAACGTCCACTCGTACTGCAGCTTGATACCCATCATCGGGCTGGGCGTGCTGGCTCCTGGGACGCAAAAGGCGGCCCGCGGGCAGGAGCGGGGGCCGAGCTTGGCACCCGGTTGCGGCGGGAAGCCAAAACGCATTGCCAGTACTTCACGGGGCCGCGCATGGGGTCTATATACCCCGTTCGGGGCAGGTAGCAACCGATCTTGGCGGCTACTAATGCGCTTCATGGCTCAGGGGGAGCGATCTTGCAGCGGCTTTACGTGATGTTCCCTGACAGGGCGCCCGGCATCGGGCTGCTCTGGATGCGCCTGTGCCTGGCCGCGTCGCTGTGCCTGTCGATCGGCGACGACCCGTGGCACACCGCCGTCTCGCTGCTGGTCTCGGCACTGGTAGCGACCGGATGGCTCACCCTGTTCGCCGTGCTGCTGGCAACCGGCGTGATGCTCTGGAGCGGGCCGTTGACCGCACTGGTCCTGCTGCCGCTGGGCCTGTTGCTGCTTGGGCCGGGTGCGTATTCCCTCGATGCCTGCTCCTTTGGCCGGCGCGTGATCGATCTGGTAGGCGCCGCACGTAACCCGAAAGAGTAATCAACGCAGCCAACCAACAGGGCTACGCCGTCACGCGAGGCACCGTCAAGCTGTGCTGCCCCCACGAACCCCCGCGGTCGATGGTCCACACCGTTCCCTCCGAAGCCACGCGGCCAGCGAAGGCTGCCCGCCAGCGTGCGGTACTTCTGACCCTGACCCTGCTTGCCACGCCATCACTGGCGCTGGCCTGTGACGGCGGCGCCTGCACCGACGTCGGCGATGGCCAGCTGCAGCTGGATGCCTCGCTGCGCCTGCGCGGCATGTACTACGACCCGACCCGGTTCGGCATCGGCGAAAGCGAGGACGGCTATGGACTGCTGCGCGCCCTCGCATCGGCGCGGTACCGCCAGGATAACTGGCAGGCCATGCTGCAGCTGAGCGCCCATGCCGAAGAAGGCAAGGCCGGCGGCCCGGGCAAGACCGACCGCGGCGCGCTGGACATCCAGCAGGCCTACTGGCGCTGGGAAAACAACGGCATGCACGTGCAGCTCGGCCGGCAGGAAGCCGGCTATGGCAGCTCGCGGCTGCTGTCGGTGCGAGACGGGCCGAACATCCGCCTGGCCTTCGACGGTGCACGCGTCGGCTGGGCCGGTCGCCTGGGCAAGCTGGACCTGATGGCGCTGCGCGCGGTCGAGAACCGCCCCGGTGCCTTCGATGACCGTGGCGAGCACGGTGCGCATCTGTGGGGCGCCTACGCCACCACCGCCCCCGGCCACGGCCCGGGCCAGTGGGACCTGTACCTGCTCGACTACCGCCGGGAGGCAGGCCGCTTCGCCGCCGGCAGCGGCATCGAGCTCCGGCAGACCGTGGGTGCGCGCTGGTTCGGCCATGCAGGCGCCCTGGACTGGAACACCGAACTGGTCGCCCAGCGCGGTGAACTGCGTACGGCGGCGGCCGACCTGGACATCCGTGCCTGGACAGTGGCCACCGATACCGGCTGGCAGTGGCAGAACGTGCCGCTGCAGCCGCGGCTGGGCGTCAAGGCGGATATCGCCAGCGGCGATGGCAACCTGCACGATGGTCGCCTGGGCACGTTCAACGCGTTGTACCCGAAGTCGGCGTACTTCAGCGAAGCCAGCCTGCTGGCGCCGGCCAACCTGATGGACATCCAACCCACGCTGGCCCTGCGCCTGCATGAAAAGGTGACCACCGAACTGGGCGTGCAGCTGGCCTGGAAGCACCGTCGCGCTGACGCGGTCTACACCACGCCGGCGCCGCTGGTGGCACTGCCTGGTACGGCGGGTGGTCCCCGTCGCATCGGCAATCAATACAAATCCGAAACACGCTGGCAGGCCAGCGAACACTGGCAATGGCAGCTGCAGCTGGCCTGGATGGATGCGGGTCCTGCACTGAAGCAGGCCGGTGGCCAGGACACGCTGTTCGCCTCAATCGTTGGAGCATGGCAATGGTGAATGCAGCCGCATCACAAAACTCTGCCCAGGCTGGTGCCTGGTCCCCGCTGAAGATCGGCATGTTCCGATCGCTGTGGTTGGCCATCCTGGCCAGCAACATCGGCACCTGGGTCAATGACGTGGCCGCGGCCTGGGTCATGGCCGAGCGCACCGGCTCGCCGCTGATGGTGGCCCTGGTGCAGTCAGCCACCACGGTGCCGATCGTGCTGCTGGCGCTGGCCGCCGGCACGCTTGCTGACATCGTCGACCGCCGCAGGTACCTGATATTCACCCAGGGCTGGATGCTGCTGGTGGCACTGGTGATGGCCGTGCTGACCCACCTGCAGATGCTCAGCCCGGAACTGCTGGTACTGCTGACGTTCTGCATGGGCTGCGGCGCGGCGATGGCGATGCCGGCCCAGGCCGCGATCGTGTCCGAACTGGTGCCGCAGCCGATGCTGGCGTCGGCGGTGGCACTCAACTCGATCGGCATCAACATCGCGCGCTCGATCGGCCCGGCCATCGGCGGCGTCATCGTGTCCCAGCTCGGCGCCATGTACGCGTTTGCCTTCAACGCCATCACCTTTGCCGCCATGCTGGTGGTGGTGTGGGCGTGGAAGCGCGACGCGACCGCGTCCAGCCTGCCGCCGGAAGGCTTCGGTGCCGGCCTTAAGGCAGGCATCCGCTACGCCACCAAGGCCGGCAAGCTGCAGGCGGTGCTGATCAAGTCGGTCGGCTTCTTCTTCTTTGCCGCCGCCGCCAACGCGCTGCTGCCGGTAGTGGTGCGCGGCCAGATGCACGGCGGGGCAGGGCAGTACGGCATGTTGCTGGGCTGCATCGGCATCGGCGCGGTCGGCGGCGCACTGCTGCTGCCCAAGCTGCGTGCCAGGCTCGACCGCGACATGCTGGTGCTGCTGGCCACGCTCGCCCTGGCAGGCAGCCTGGTGGGCCTGGCGCTGCTGCGCAGCTGGTATCTGCTGCCGCCGGTGATGATGATCAATGGTTTTGCCTGGATCACCGTGCTGTCCTCGCTGCAGATCGCGGCGCAGACGTCGGTGCCGGCCTGGGTCCGTGCGCGCGCCCTGGCGCTGTACATCATGATCTTCTCGGCCGGCATGGCCGCCGGTGGCCTGAGCTGGGGCGCCCTGGCCCAGAAGACCTCGCCGGAGCTGGCCCTGCTGGTGGCCGCCATCGGTGCGGCGGTCGGTGGCCTGCTGGTGTGGCGCGTACGCATTGCCGGCACCGAGGAACTGAACCTGCGTCCGGCCGGGCACTGGCCCGCACCGGAGCTGTCGGTAGCCGTCTCGCATGATCGCGGCCCGGTGCTGGTCACCCTCGAGTACCGCATCGACGAGGCAGACCGCGCGGCCTTCCACAAGCATATGCACCAGCTGGGCATCATCCGCCGCCGCGATGGTGCCGTGGTCTGGGGTGTGGTCGAGGATGTCGCCAGCCCGGGCATCCATCTGGAGTATTTCGTTGCGGCGTCCTGGCTGGAACACCTGCGCCAGCACGAACGCATCACCGCCGACGACAAGCAGATCCAGGAAGCGCTGCGGGCACTGCACAAGGGCGAGCGTGCCCCCGTGGTCCGCCACTTCGTGGGCGGCGGCGATGCGCCCGTGACCCCGCCGGCACACCACCACCAGGACATCTGACAACGCCGTTGTCTGCAGCAATGCGTTAGACCGCAGGGCGCCCACACGGGCGCCCTGCGCACATGAGCCCTTCCGGAAACGTCCGATGCAGTCCCTGGCAACCCACCCATCCACAGACCTCACGCAGCTGGTAGACGAAGCGCTGCGCTCGAAGTCACTGCCCGAACTGCAGACCTGGGGCCTGCACCGTGGGCTGACCTGCCGCGGGTCGGTGCACCACGAAGACGCCGGCACCATCCGCGGGCGGATCGGCGAAGGCTACTTTGAACTGCTCTGGGAAAAGCCGAAGCCGCCTGCCCGCTGCGCCTGCATCGCCATGTCCTGCGCGCTGTGGGCGGCCAACCGGATCCTGGTGCTGGAGAAGGGGCGTATCGCCGCCAGCGATTGCGACGCAGCCGCCTGCACGCGGCGCTGATCTGCACATCGGTTCAAGACGATCTATCAAGTATTGCGGACCATACATCACCGAAACGCCCGAACATCGGCGCAAAGTACGTCCCACACCACCCACCCAAGCGAGCTCCCCCATGAAAACGATCACCCGCACTCTGGCCGCTGCCGCGCTGGCCCTGTCGGTCCAGGCCGGCCTGTCCGCCCAGGCTGCCGAACCGGCCACGCCGGCCGCGGTCACCAGCATCGCGCGCACCGCCAGCTACATCACCACCGCCGATGGCGTGCAGCTGTACTACAAGGACTGGGGCCCGAAGGACGGCCCGGTCGTCACCTTCAGCCACGGCTGGCCGCTGAACTCGGACAGCTGGGAATCGCAGATGATCTTCCTGGCCAACCACGGCTACCGGGTGATCGCGCATGACCGTCGTGGCCACGGCCGTTCCAGCCAGCCCTGGGATGGCAACGACATGGATCACTACGCCGACGACCTGGCCACGGTGATCAACACTCTCGACCTGCACGACGTGACCCTGGTCGGCTTCTCCACCGGTGGCGGCGAAGTGGCGCGCTACATCGGCCGCCATGGCACCGGCCGGGTCAAGAAAGCCGTGCTGATCAGCTCGGTACCGCCCTTCATGCTGAAGACCGCCCACAACCCCAACGGCCTGCCGATCGAAGTGTTCGACGGCATCCGCAAGGCGCAGATGGACAACCGCGCGCAGCTGTACAAGGACATCCCGTCGGGCCCGTTCTACGGCTTCAACCGCCCGGGTGCGAAGGTCTCGCAGGGCCTGATCGATGCCTGGTGGGCGCAGGGCATGCAGGGTGGCCACAAGAACACCTACGATTCGATCGCCGCGTTCTCGGCCACCGACTTCCGCGCCGACCTGAAGAAGTTCGACGTGCCGACCCTGGTCATCCACGGAGATGACGACCAGATCGTGCCGATCGACATCTCCGGCCGCCAGTCGGCCAAGCTCATCAAGGGTGCGAAGCTGATCGTGTACCCGGGTGCGCCGCACGGCTTGACCGATACCCACAAGGACAAGGTCAACCAGGACCTGCTGGCCTTCCTGCAGGAAAAGTAAGCGACAGGGGCCCCGGTTCTGCCGGGGCCTTTTGTTTTCCATCATCGACGTCGCAGACCGTGAGACCGCCCTCCGTATTCTCTGGGCCATGCTTACGTCCTCCGCACATCACGGCTTCCAGCGCGCACCCACCCCCTCTGGCTGGGTGCAGACCGGCGAGCGCTGGGCGTTGTGGTGGAACGCGCGCGAAGTGGCCGCGGTCATCCCGGACGGGCGGCCCGGCGTCCGGCTCTGGATGAAGGGGCAGAAGATGTGGCAGACCAAGGATGTGCGTGCCGCCAGCATCCGCCAGGGCAAACGCTTCGCCGAGCGCTGGTGTGCCGCGCGGCTGTACCCCGAGCTGCCGTTGCGCGAAGCGGTTGCCCGGCTGGTGGAGACTGCGGCGCTTGATCAGGCCCCGCCGTTACCGCCGAAAGAGCGGCAGCAGGTACGTCGTCTCGCCGACGCGGGCGGCCGGGATATTGAACGCATCAAGGAAGCACTGGACGCACGCCGGCCGCAGCAGGCGCACTGAGTGCTTTTGCCGCAGAGCGGAGCCCATGCATGAGCACGGGCCCCGCTGGCGGGTGTCACTTCGGCATCAGCACGCTGTCGACCACGTGCACCACGCCGTTGGACTGCATGACATCAGCGGTCGTCACCGAGGCCTTGCCACCCTTGGCATCGATCACCCAGACCTTGCCGTCCTGCAGCTTCACTGTCAGCGGCTCGCCCTGCACGGTCTTCAACGTGCTGGTGCCACCGTGGCTGCGGGCCGCCGCAGTCAGCTGGCTCGAGGTGTAGGTGCCCGATACCACGTGGTAGGTCAGCAGCTTGGTCAGCTTGGCCTTGTTTTCAGGCTTCAGCAGCGTATCCACGGTACCGGCCGGCAGCTTCTCGAAGGCTTCGTTGGCGGGCGCGAAGACGGTGAACGGGCCCTTGCCGCTCAGCGTATCGACCAGCCCGGCAGCCTTCACCGCAGCCACCAGGGTGCTGAGGTTCTTGGCCGTGGAGGCATTTTCCACGATGGTCTTGTTGGCATACATCGGTGCGCCGCCCACCATCGGGTTGTCGGCGGCAAACACTGCAGGTGCGGTACAGGCGACCGCGATACCCGCGGCAATGGCAAGACGCTGGATCTGGCTACGCATGTTCGTTTCCTCGCTGGACGAGGCCGTTCGGCCTCTTGATGAATGCAGGGGTGCCTGCGGATAACGCGCCAGTGGCAGCTTTCGCAGCGCGTTGTGCCTACCTCTACGTGTCATCGAGGCCGGTTGGATGCGGCGGATTTCAAGCGTCTTTTGAATGGTTCAACGACGTTGACGAGGCGTGACGAAAGCCGACGCGGGCGCCGCGGGCTGCGCCAGAAAATCGAAACTATTTGGCCCGGGCGCGGGCTTTGCTACCCTGCGCCCGGGGCGCGACCACGCGCGCTCCGGATGCCAAAAGGATGCTTCGGTAGATGCCCAACAGAGCAGCGCGGAAATGGCAGGGCCTGCCGAAGTTCCAGGAGGCACCGCGCCGCAGGAAGATCGGCACCATTTTGAAGCTGGCCGGCGTCTCATGCATTCTCCTGGGACTGGGCTGGGCAGCGTGCTACCTCTACGTTGACCGCGCCGAGTTGGCCGCGCCCTTCTTTGGTGTGATGGCGGTCGGCGTTCTCGCCCTGGCCCGCAGCCGTCGCGCCGATGCCACGTCCCTGCTGATCGTCGCCCACGGCGTCTTCCTGTCCGTGGTAGGCGTGGCGGTGATCGATGCCCCGATTGCCTGGGTGCCGCGCTCGGGGCACCTGTTCCTGCTGCCGCTCGCGGCGGGCGCTGCCTTCACCTTCGATGCGCGCGAGCGCTACGGCTCACTGGTGTTCCCGCTGGTCTGCCTAGCAACGTTCGCGGCATTCGCCATTGGTGCGCTGGATTTCCTGGCCCCCAGCACGTCGCCGCCGATCGAAGTGCGCGTGTGGGGCGCCCGCTCCAATACGGCCATCGCGATGACCCTGCTGGCCGCGATCTTTGCGATCTACCGCAAGGACATCGGCAACCGGCTGCGCCTGGAGCGCGAGCTCGGCCGTTCAGTGCGCAACGGTGAGATCGAAGTGCACTACCAGCCGCAGGTGCGCGGCAATGGCGTGGTGACCGGCGTGGAAGCGCTGGTGCGCTGGCGGCGTCCGTCGGGCGAGCTGCTGCCCCCGGGTGCGTTCATTGCGCAGGCCGAGGAGAGCGGCGCGATCCGAGATATCGGGCTTGAGGTGCTGCGCCAGGCCTGCGACCTGCTGGCGCAGTGGTCTGGCCAAGCGGAGACCCGCGACCTGCGGGTTGCCGTCAACATCAGCCCCATCCAGTTGCTGGATGAGAGCTTCGTTGCGGCCATCAGCGCCGTCATCCGCGACGCGGGGGTAAACCCGGCGTTGATCGAGCTGGAACTGACCGAGTCGGCACTGTCAGCGGAAACCGCTGAGACGATCGAGAAGATGAAGGCGCTGGAAGCACTGGGCGTGACCTGGGCGCTGGACGACTTCGGCACCGGTTTCTCCGGCCTGTCCACGTTGCGCACGCTGCCGGTACGCAAGTTGAAGATCGACCGCAACTTCGTCGACGAAGCCACGACCCAGGAACGCGCGCAGCACTTGCTGGGCAAGATCGTGGAGATCTCCCAGGTGATGGGCATGAGCGCGCTGGCCGAAGGCGTGGAAACCAGCGCGCAGCGTGACCTGCTGGTGGGTCTGGGTTGTGATCACTTCCAGGGCTATCTGTTTGCCCGGCCGATGCCGAAGGACGCGCTGGAGCAGTGGATCAACGCGCGGGTAGAGTTGAGCTTGGTCGACACATCGCTCCTGTAGAGCCGAGCCCATGCTCGGCTGCTTTTCACGGTGAGCAGCCGAGCATGGGCTCGGCTCTACACCTGCACTGCTGGTGCACAAGCCGAACCCGGCCCAGCCACCGCATGCCGCAAGGTCATCCGCCACGGCGGCACCTTTCCCGGGCCCGCCAGACTGACCATACTGGTCCGCATGAACCCGTTCCGCCGCATCCAGGCCTCTCTGGCCGGCCACCTGCGCAGCGAGGCCTGGCGTCGCCGCGCCGCGCTGTGGATCGGCGCAGTCGCCGTCGCGCTGGTCGCCATCCTGTTCGCCAAGGCCAGCGACGCGGCGTTCGGCCTGTTCCAGCGCGCCATCGACCACTCGCCGTGGTGGGCGCTGCTGCTTACGCCGGGCATCTTCGCGCTACTGGCCTGGCTGACCAGCGGCGCCCTGCGCCCGACCCGGGGCAGCGGTATTCCCCAGGTCATCGCCGCGCTGGAAAAGCCCGATGAGACCTTCCGCCAGGTCAATCTCTCGCCCGGCGTTTCCGCCGGCAAGCTCCTGTTGACCTCGCTTTCGCTGCTCGGTGGCGCATCGGTCGGCCGCGAGGGGCCCACCGTCCACGTCGGCGCCAGCCTCATGTATCTGTCCGGTCGCTGGTTCGGCTTCAAGGACCCTAAGGAGCTTTCGCACTTCCTGCTGGCAGGCGGTGCGGCCGGTATCGCGGCGGCCTTCAACACCCCGTTGGCGGGCATCGTGTTCGCCATTGAAGAGTTGAGCGGGCGCTTCGAGCACCGGTTCTCGGGCACGCTGTTGACCGCGGTCATCGTGGGCGGCGTAGTTTCGCTGGGCCTGCTGGGCAATTACACCTACTTCGGCCACGTGACCGCGCGCATGCCGCTGGGCCAGGCCTGGTTGGCCATCCTGATGTGCGGGGTGGTGGCCGGTCTGCTGGGCGGGGTCTTCGCCCGCATGGTGCTGGCCAGCGTTGCTGGCCGGCCGCGCTGGTTGGGCACGCTGCGGCAACGGCACCCGGTGCTGCTCGCTGCCGGGTGCGGGCTTGTGGTGGTTGGCTTGGCTGCGGCGTTCGGCGATGGTGCGTATGGCACTGGTTATGAGCAGGCGCGCAGCCTGGTGCAGGGCCACGCCGAGGTGGGCCACGAATTCGGTTTGATGAAACTGCTCGCCAACCTTGCCTCTTACATCGCGGGAATTCCCGGCGGCCTGTTCTCGCCGGCATTGGCCGTAGGCGCTGGTATCGGCCACAACCTGGCCGCACTGATGCCCGCGGTCGACCCGCGCGCCTTCGTCCTGCTGGGCATGTGCGCCTACCTCACCGGCGTGACGCAGGCGCCGCTGACGTCGGCGGTCATCTCGCTTGAGCTGACCGACAGCGGTGACCTGCTGCTGCCCATCCTGGCCACGGTGCTGATCGCCCGCGCGGTGTCCGGGCTGGTCTGCCCCGTGCCGATCTATCGCGGCCTGGCCGAGCAGCTGCTTGTGAAATGAAGCCCCGCCTGCGCGGGGCCTGGTATTTGCCCGCATCCTCAACAGGGTTTGAGCGGGGCAACAGGTATTCGGCTCATCCGGTGAGCCGAATAAAGCCGCTGTTCGGCTCATGGGCTGCGCACGCAGCCACTACACCGATGCGGCAGCGGTCCGCACCTTCAGGCGCAGATCATCCACCAGCCGCTTCCTGCTGCTACGCGGGTACTCGGCGGGCGAGAAGGGCATGGACGACCGGGCATAGGCGTCAATCAGCGCCAGCAGCTGGTGGTTTTCGTCAGCCGTGTCCGCAAGCCTGCTGCCATTTAGGGTGAGTTCCATCAGGCGTTCCTGCAACAGTTCCTTCTCCGCGATGCCTGCACCCGACGAAGGATCTGCGACACAGAGACCGAAGGTGCCGTTGAAGAAGTACGGAAGGAAGGCCTGTGCCTTCTGGCTGGCCAGAGCCGGATCATCCAGTGCAGGGGCAAGCGCTGCCTCCAGCTCCCTGCACAGCGCTGTGACCAGTGCGTCGCGCTCATGCCCGGAAGGCGCGGAATCAGCGATGCTGATCCAGCGCACGTATTCAGGACGAAAGTACTCGCCCTCGATATCGTCATCAGCCGGAAGCTCGCCGATGCAGGTAGGTCGTCAAGGGCATGTGTCACTCAGGCATGGCATGGTAGCGAAAGGGATGGCAGCATTCCCCTATGGCGAGCGCCACTTCCTCGGCCATGGCGGCGATGTGCTGGGCTCGCACTCGCGGGTGATCTACAACCCGGACGACGGCACGGCCATTCGAGGATCATCCCAGCAACTGACGCAGAAGCAGCAGACCGCCGACCGGGTTACCTGCGGGATCCAGCGAACGGTCCATGCTTCCCCAGGGCGCAACGAACAGGCGATCGAGTACGGTATTGGTTTGCATCAGGCAGCTCATATCCCATGCCGGGAATCGACGGGTTTCGATCACACTGTCACCCAGCATATGCAGACGCTCATGGTCACTGCTGGCCCTGATACGGCCGATGGCACCCTCGATGCCGTCCACTGGCCCTTCGACGTACTGCAGGAACCGCGCGCCATCAAACAGCATTGCACCGGTGACGCCCGCCATCCGGTTGAAGCGCTGGGCGCCGTGCACGATGCGTTCAAGGCGGGGGGCATCAATGCCCGGCACAGCGAAGCTTCGATAGGCAACAGCACGTAGCATGGATCAGTCCGGTCAGTTTCGAGGAAACAAGGTACTCCTTCCTGCCGGTCCACGCTTGTCCATTTCCGCCTGACAGGCCGCCGTCCCTCGACGCGGTTTCACACGGGGATCAACGGTGCAGCACGCCACGTTCTCCCCATTACCGGGATGCTGCGGCAAACATCACGGCTGGACATCACATGTGCGAGCGAGAGGGACACTACAGCTGCGGTGCAGCCGGCGAAACAGGCCGGTTTCGACTGGACCGGGTTGAATGCGACAAGGAGCGCGGGGCGGGCCACCGCATTGTGATGGTGCATGCTCATTGCCATGCCTGCGACAGCGACTTTGTCGCGCGCGAACCGCTGGGGCTGACGGCGATTTCCGGTGGCGCCGTTGTCAGCTGCACCCACTGCAGCAACCGCCAGGCCATAGGCCAGGGCGTCTTTGACAGCCTGCCAACCTCTGGGCGTCCATCGGCATCCGGAGCAACGGAATCCTGAAGTCTTCAGTAATCTGGACCCACTGCAAATCCGCGTGATGCCGCCGCCACACGGCGTCTACAGACGGACCGGGATGCTCCCGACTCCCCGGCTGCAAGCCCGCAACCGGAATACAGAGCAGCCTCCATGCGCGACCAGGTCAGATCCACACGCTACGCCACCCCGTCCCGCGTCCGCGAAGGGCGCCCGTTCCCCCAAGGCGCCTCTTTCGATGGCCAGGGCACGAACTTTGCACTCTTCAGCGCACACGCCACCAAAGTCGAGCTGTGCCTGTTCGACGACCAGGGCAACGAGCAGCGCATCGAGCTGCCCGAGTACACCAACGAGATCTGGCACGGCTATCTGCCCGAGGTAAAACCCGGCCAGCGCTACGGCTATCGGGTGCATGGGCCGTACGCCCCGGCCGAAGGCCACCGCTTCAACCACCATAAGCTGCTGCTCGACCCCTACGCACGCGAGATCGATGGCGACCTGACCTGGGCGGATGAGCTTTACGGCTACACCATCGGCCACCCCGACGGCGACCTCAGCTTCGATGAACGTGACAGCGCAGCGTTCATGCCCAAAGCCGTGGTGGTGGAAGACACCTATGACTGGGAAGGGGATGAGCGCCTGCTCACGCCCTGGAACCGCACGGTCGTTTACGAGACCCACGTGCGCGGTTATACCCAGCGCCATCCCGAGGTAGGCGAGGACGTGCGTGGAACCTGTGCCGGCCTCGCCCAGCCTGCCGTGCTCGATTACATCCGCCAACTGGGTGTGACCGCCGTGGAGCTGCTGCCGGTCCACGCCTATCTGGACGACAACTACCTGCTGGAAAAGGGCCTGCGCAATTACTGGGGCTACAACACGCTGGCCTTCTTTGCGCCCAAACGCCGCTACCTGGCCAGCGGCCACCGCGACGAGTTCCGCGACATGGTCAAGGCCATGCACGCGAAAGGCCTCGAGGTCTTCATGGACGTGGTCTACAACCACACCGCCGAAGGCAATGAGCTCGGTCCGACGCTGTCGTTCAAGGGTATCGACAATGCCAGCTACTATCGCCTGGCCGAGGACAAGCGGTACTACATCAACGACACCGGTACCGGCAACACGTTCAACCTGAGCAACCTGCAGGCCATCCGCTTCGTCTGCGACTCCCTGCGCTATTGGGCGCAGGAAATGCACGTCGACGGCTTCCGCTTCGACCTCGCCACCATCCTGGGGCGGGAGCCCACGGGCTTCGACCAGCGCGGCGGCTTCCTCGATGCGGTGGGCCAGGATCCCCTGCTCAGCCAGGTCAAGCTGATTGCCGAGCCGTGGGACTGCGGCCCCGGCGGCTACCAGGTCGGGCACTTCCCGCCGGGCTGGGCGGAGTGGAATGACAAGTTCCGAGACACCGCCCGGAGCTTCTGGAAGGGTGACGAGGGCAAGCTGGCAGAGTTTGCCACCCGGCTGACCGGCTCGGCGGACCTGTTCGACCGACGCGGCCGCCGGCCGTGGGCATCGGTCAACTTCATTACGGCGCACGACGGGTTCACGCTCAATGATCTCGTCAGCTACAACGAAAAGCACAACGATGCCAACGGCGAAGAGAATCGTGATGGTTCCAACAACGATTCGTCCTGCAACCACGGCGCCGAGGGACCAACCGACGATCCAGGCATCAACGCGCTGCGCGAGCAGCAGATGCGCAACCTGCTGGCGACGCTGCTGCTTTCGCAGGGTACACCGATGATGCTGGCCGGCGACGAGCGGGCGCAGACGCAGGGCGGCAACAACAACACCTATTGCCAGGACAACGACACAGCCTGGATTGACTGGGAGCGCGACACCACCGAGGGCCGACTCGCCCAGTTCGTCCGCGATGTGCTGGCCCTGCGCCAAAGCCATCCGATCCTGACCCGCGGCCGGTTCCTCAACGGCCAGTACAACGAACAGGCCGATGTGCGCGACCTGACCTGGCTGAATCCCGCAGGCAGGGAGATGACCGATGAGGACTGGAATGACGCGGGCGCGCGCTCGGTCGGACTGCTGCTGGAGGGCAGGGCACAGGCATCAGGCGTGCGCGAGCATGCCAGCGACGCGAGCTTGCTGGTGGTGATCAACGCCTACCACGAGGGTGTGGATTTCACGCTCCCTGATGACGAGGGGGCCTCGCTCAGCTGGTCGATGCTGCTGTCCACCGATGCTGGGCTTGCGGGTGAGCAGGACGTGCTGGGCGCCGGTCACTTCCTCGCCCCACCGCGCAGTCTCACCGTCTTCCGTTGCGGGGCAGCGACTGCTGGCTGAGCCACGCAAAGAAGCCCCGCTTTCGCGGGGCTTCCGTTGTTCACGCAATATCCCATTTGTCCGCAGCGGCGGGCTTCTGCTTGTAGATCCCGCCGGCGAAGTCCACGTGCAGCTCCATCCAGTCGCCACCCTTCTGGCGGGCCAGCACTTCAAAGTGCTTGGGGTGACGCTGCGGTTCCCCTGCAGATGTCCAGCCTGCCTGTTTCACGGCATCCAGGACGACGGCCGGGTCTGCCTGAACGTGCTTTTCGCCATGATGGCCCGGCCCATGGTGCGGCTTCTTGTGCTCGATCTGCACCCGCTTGCCACCGGTGCGGGCAATGCTGAGTACCTTGATCTCCGAAGGGCGACGTTCGCCCTCCAGCACAACGGCCAAGCCGGGCTTGATGGCGAAAGTTTCAGCGCCTTTCGGGCCCAGATCGGCCAGGTAAGGCTGGCCGTCCGCGAGCAGAGTGAAGCGGTGGGCGAACACGTGTTCAACAACGCCGGACAAGGCGATCTTTTCATGGTGCGGCATGTATTTCTCCTGAGAGCGCCCATGCTCGGGCGCAAATATCAGGTGGGTGCCGCACGGCGCGCTTGCAATGGACTTCGGTGCCGGAGTTCAGCGCAGGTTGCCCCACGCAGATTGCATGATCACTCAACCAACGCCGGTCGGCCCTTCCAGAACCAGGCGCACCTTGCGCAACAGCTGCTGCCGGTTGAAGGGCTTGTTCAGCACCTCGTACTCCGAACCACCTGCATCCGTACGTTCAATCCCGGCTTCGGCATAGCCCGTCGTCAGCAGCACCTTCAGCTTCGGCAGGCGGCGCTTGGCCTCACGGGCCAGCAGTACGCCGTTCATGCCGCCGGGCATGATCAGATCGGTGAACAGCAGGTCGAACACCTCGCCCTGTTCCAGCAGCGCCAGCGCCGATGCCCCATCGTTGGCGATGCGGGTCTGGTAGCCGCCGGCTTCAAGCAGCATCTGCGCCAGTTCAGCGACATCATCTCGGTCTTCGACAATCAGGATGCGCTCGCTGCCACCCCGGTCCATGGCCATATTGGAGGGCGCGGCATCCTTGGTCAGCGCATCGGTCGTGGCAGGGAAGTACAGGCTGACGGTGGTGCCGGCGCCTGGCTCAGAGGCGATCCGCACGGTGCCGCCGGATTGCTTGACGAAGCCATAGACCATCGACAGGCCCAAACCGGTACCTTCGCCTTCCTCCTTCGTGGTGAAAAACGGGTCCATCACCCGGCGCACGATGTCCGGCGACATGCCGCTGCCGTTGTCCTGCACCGAAATGCAGACCAGACGACCCGCCGGCAGGTGATCGAGCTCGTTGGCGGCCGCCGCCTTGGAGACCTCCACGTTGCGCGTACTCAGCAGCACACGCTGGTCAGGACGCCCCTTCAGCGCATCGCGCGCATTGATGACCAGATTGAGGATGGCCACCTCGGCCTGGGTCGTATCGATCCTGCAGTTCCAGAGAGCGGGGGCGAGGTTCATCTGCAGCTCCACGTCCGCACCGACCCGCTGCGCGGCCAGCTCCACCGTGGAGGACACGAGGGAATTCAGATTGACCGTGCGGCCTTCCAGTTTCTGCCGTCGTGAGAACGCCAGCAGCTGCTGGGTAAGCACCGCGGCCTTGTTGGCGGCGGACTGCGCCTGGGTGGCGGCGCGCCTGACGAAGCTGTCGGACGGAAGCTCCTTGTCAGACGTCCCGGTGATCATCTCCAGATAGCCGGACATGACCTGCAGCAGATTGTTGAAGTCGTGCGCGATGCCGCCCGTGAGCTGGCCAAGGGCCTCCATCTTCTGTGCCTGGCGAAGCGAATCCTCTGCATCACGCCGGCGCGATACATCCAGCTGCGAGCCGAAGAAATACACCAGCGTGCCGTCGTCATCGAATACCGGCGACACAAAAAGCGCATTCCAGAAGGTCGAGCCATCCTTGCGGTAGTTCAGAACCTCGGTCGCCGCCTCGCGGGTCTCAGCAATGGCTTCGCGGATCTCGGCGATCGCATCGGGGTCGGTTTCCGGTCCCTGCAGGAACCGGCAGTTGCGGCCAATCAGCTCGTCACGCTCATAGCCGGTCATCTCTACGAAGGCCCGGTTGGCGAAGATGATCGGATTATCGGGCTGGTGCGGGTCGGTGATGATCATCGGCATCCGCGTGGTTTCCACGGCGCTGAAAAAGATGTCCGAGCGCCTGTCGCCGATCGGCAACGCGTTCTCGCTTCTGACCGACGGCGAAGGAAACCCTTTGAATTGATCGTTCGACACGCGATTCCCTGCTCGGTTGGATCGGATCACCGGGATAGCGCCGGGCCCATCAGAGCCCGGCACCTTGCCACAACCGGCGTGATAATGACCGCGTTCAGTCTTAACGGTTCAGAATAAAGCTGCTTTTTCTCAGGCGATGCCGGCACCGCCGGTTACGCCGAACACTTCACCGGTCAGATAGCTGCCTTCCTGGCTGGCCAGCAGCACATAGATCGGCGCGATTTCCACCGGCTGGCCCGGGCGCTTCATCGGCACCTGGGTGCCGAACTTGGTCACCGCCTCGGTCGGCTGCCCACCGGAAGACTGGAGCGCGGTCCAGAACGGACCCGGCGCAACCACGTTGGCGCGGATTCCCTTTTCGACCAGCTGTGCCGACAGGGCCTTGGTATAGGCGACGATGCCTGCCTTGGTGGTGGCGTAATCCAGCAGGATCGCTGAAGGGTCATACGCCTGGACGGATGCAGTGGTGATGACCGCGGCGCCCGGCGGCAGGTGCGGAACGGCTGCCTGGCAGATCCAGTGCATGGCGTAGAGGTTGGTCTTCATCGTCTTGTCGAAGTCCTCCGCACTCAGCTCGGCGATGCTTTCGCGGTACTGCTGGCGGCCCGCATTCACCACCAGGATGTCGAGGCCACCGAACGCTTCCACCGTGCGCTCAACCAGTGCCTTGCACCACTCCGGGTCGGTGATGTCACCCGGCAACGCCAGCGCCTTGCGACCCTCGGCTTTGATCAGCGCAAAGACCTCCTCCGCGTCCGAGGCTTCGGACGGCAGGTAGGACAGGGCAACGTCAGCCCCCTCACGGGCGTAAGCGATGGCTGCAGCTCGCCCGATGCCGCTGTCGGCACCGGTGATCAGCGCCCGGCGTCCGCTCAGCTTGCCCGAACCCTGGTAGCTGGTTTCGCCGTGGTCCGGCACAGGGTTCATGTCTGCCGCCTTGCCCGGCACCGGCTGCGGCTGGGCGGGGAAGGGCGGCTGCGGATACTGGCTGCGCGGGTCCTGCATTTTCAGACGATCATTCATGGTCAATCCTTATCGTGGGACGGGGGAGGGTGGGCCGCTCAGGGGCAGCCCTGGGTGTCTGCAATGGTGGCCATGGCCATCACCTGGGCCAGGTGGCTCAAGCCTTGCGGAGTGTTGCCGAGGTAGTGGCCCGTGGCCGGGTCCACCATTTCGCTGAGCACGCCCTGGCAGCGGCCAAGCGCGCCGTTCAACGCATCCACACGGGCGCGGGCGTCCTCGACGAAGCCCAGCCGTGCGTAGGCCTCAGCCATCCAGTAGGAGCAGGCGATGAAGCAGCCTTCTTCTTCCGGCATGCCCGAGTAGCGGTAATGGAAGTCCGACTGGCCCAGCTCGCGGTCGATGGCGCGCAGCGTGGCCAGCAGGCGGTCCCTGCCGTCAAAGCGGAAGCGCACCGCCAGCGCCAGCGCCGCGTCCAGCTTGCCGCTGCCGGGGTACATCTCGAAGGCCTGCAGGGCATCGGACCAGCAATGGGTTTCGATCCAGTCACTGATGCGGTCGCGCTCGCGTTGCCAGCGGTCGCGACACGTGGTCGGCAGCTGGCCCTGGTCAGCCAGCTCGACCGCCCGCGCCAGCGCCTGCCAGCAGCTGATCTTGGACATCGTGTAATGCTCAAGCTCAGGCAGTTCCCAGATACCGGAATCTTTCGCGCGCCAGTGGTCCGCGCAGAGGTCGGCAATACGCGAAAGCAGCTCCGCGCTGGCGCCATCCAGAATGTTGCCGGCCGCCACGAAACAGAACGCGGTCTCGAAGATGTCGCCGTAAATGCCATGCTGGTGCTGGTCGCCGGCAAGATTGCCTTTCACCACCGGCTGAGTATTGCGGTAGCCGCGCATGGGCAGTTCTTGCACCGGTTCGACCATCTCGCCGTCCAGAGTGAATACGACCTTCGGCCCATGGCGGCGCAGCTGGCGCAGCAGCCAGGTGAATGCTGCCTTGGATTCAGCCTCCAAACCCGCGGCCAGAAACGCCTGGATCGTGTAACCCGCGTCGCGCACCCACGCGTAGCGGTAGTCGAAATTCTTGTCGCCGCCAATCCGCTCTGGCAGCGAGGTCGTGGCGGCAGCGGCAATGGCGCCCGAGGGCGAGTACAGCAGCAGTTTGAGGGCCAGCGTGCTTCGCACGAACGTGGCGCGGTCCCAGCCGTCGTAGGACACATTACGTGCCCACGCCTTCCATTCCCGATCGGTCAGGTCGATGCGGCCGTCCACTTCCTCAACCGACGGCGCCACCAGTGGCTCATCCTCGCCGACCACAAGCGCTACCGTCACCCGCTCGCCGGCACTGACCGTGCATTCACCGCGTGCACCTTCGTCGGACCACTGCAGCTGCAGCGCCGGATGATGGATCACAACGCCCAGCAGCCGCTGCACATGGAAGACCGTGTGCTCGCCAATGGACGAACAGTAGGGGCTGGCTGATTGCGCACGCGTGCTCGGGAACATGTGCACGGCAAACCGCACCTCGCCCTCCAGGCCCTCGATGCGGCGCGCCAGTTCGCACCAGGGCAGGCGACCGGCGTTGCCGCTGTTCAGCGATTCCGTCAGCGACGCGCGGCCGGACGCCGTCGTGAAGATCGTCTCCAGCACGTTGCTTTCCGCCCGGTAATGGCGTTGGACGGTGCAAGGCTCGGTGGGTGCAATACTGAAGTAGCCACCATGGCTGCCGTCCAGCAGGCGATCAAACAACGGCGGGCTGTCCATGTTGGGCGCACACCACCAATCGATGGAACCGTCGCAGCCGGTCAAGGCGACGGAACGCCCTTCGCCCAGCGCCGAGTATTGTTCGATGGGCAGCGCGCCGTTGCGCCTGCGCTCACTTGCGACCGGTGATGCGCCGATCTTCGTTTCATCAAGGGAGGTAGCCTCGGGCAACGTCGACATCAACGCACCCTCCGGCAAGCGTGCAAGGCTGCCGGAACAGCAGTAGGGGTGCACATGATGGACATCTCAGACGTGGGGTGCATCGAAACTAGGGAGCCGCATGCGCAAATGGGGTGAGGCAGTGTTCAACGCCACGTGATCATTGCGCGCCGTTGACACCCGCATGCACGCTCCATCGACACACCGACGACCATGCTCGCGCCGCTACACGCTGAGGTCTGCATGCAACGTCCCACACTTTTCCTCCTGCACAGCCTGGGCGCCAGCCATCGGGAGTGGGACGCGGTGCAACGCGTCCTCGGAAATCAATTCGAGTGCGTCGCACTGGACATACCTGGCTTTGGCGGAACCTCCGCAGGCAGCGCGACCGATATCGATGCCCTCGTGGACTGGTTCCAGCAGGAAGTCATCACACGTGCGCCCACCTGCTGGTTCGCCGTGGGCCACAGCATGGGTGGCAAGATCGCCACGCTGCTTGCCGCCCGCAGCCGCGACGGGGTACAGGGCCTGGCAGGCCTGGCCGGCGTGGTGCTGGTGGCCGCATCGCCCCCATGCCCCGAACCCATGCAAGAGTCGCGCCGCGAGGAGATGCTGGGCTGGTTCGCCGAAGGTGGACCCGCCCGCGCCAATGCTGAAGCATTCATCGACGCAAACACGCATCGACCCCTGCAGGGTGCCACCCGCGAAGCCGCCATTCTCGACGTGCTGCGCACCGATCCCATCGCCTGGCGTGCCTGGCTGAACCAGGGTAGTCGCGAACATAGGCAGGAGGAAGCGGCACACCTGCACGTGCCTGCGCTGATACTGGCCGGCGCAGAGGATGGCGACCTCGGTGAAGCCGCCCAGCGTGCACTGAACGCGCCGCATTACATGCACGCAACCGTTGACATCGCGCCGGACGCTGCGCACCTGATTCCCGTCGAGCAGCCGGAGTGGCTTGCCCACCGCATTGCGGTGTGGGCACTGCCATTGGCTGCACGCGCGCTGCCGCCGGCATTCATCGAGTTGCTGGATGCCGAACGGGTTGCACCGCGCATGCGGGCCCGTCTGCTGGCCCGACATGCCATGCCGCTGCCGCTTACCGAGTCTGCGCTGCCCGCACGCCGTCTGGGTGTGCTCGCTGCCTTGGCGGCACGACTGGTACCCGGCGCAGATGCCGATGATCTCGCACTGCGCGTCGGCCACGCACTGGTGAACCACGAGAGCGACGGCTGGCGTTTTGCCGACCTGCCACAGGATGCGGATGCCTGGGCGCAGGCGCTGGATCAGCTGGATGCCGCTGCTGATGGATTCAGTACGCTTTCGCCCGCCGCACAGCAGGCACTGCTGGAACAGGTGCAACGGGAGAGCGTCGCCGCGCCTGCAAGCGCCGCGCTTGACCCTGCGCAGTGGGCGCTTTGGTTTGAAGATGCGAGGGCGCTCTTTGCCAGAACCTGGATGAGCCTCCCCTCCACTTGGGCCGCCATCGGCTACGACGGCTTCGCTGTCGGTGGCAAAGGTGCGCATAGTCCCGGCTACGAGCACACCAAGGCAGGGGTCATCGATGCGTGGCAGCTGCCATGCTGAGTCGAACCCACCGCAGTGATGGAAGAGATGAGTCAGTCGATGCCGTCATCATCGGCAGCGGCGCCGGCGGTGCGCCTCTGGCGGCCTGCCTGGCCGAGGCGGGCGTATCGGTGCTGGTGCTGGAAGCCGGCCGCACATTCACGCCGGATGATCACCTCGCCGACGAACTGGCGACGGATATCTACTGGATGGAAGAGCGCCTCAGTGGTGGCCAGACTCCGACGGCCTTCGGCGCCAACAATTCCGGGCAGGGCGTAGGCGGCTCCACCCTCCACTGGGGCGCGTTCTGCCCGCGGCCCGATGCGCGCGACCTGCGTCTGCGGTCGCTGACAGGGCAGGGGGCGGACTGGCCCATCGCGGATGCCGAGATGCGGGCATACGTGCAGCGGGTCGAGGCCTTCATCGGCGTCTCGGGCCCCGCGCACTACCCGTGGGATCCGGCGCGCCAGTACGGCTATCCGCCCGTGCTGCGCAATGCCTCGGCCCAGGCCATGCAGCGCGGCTGCGACGCGCTGGGCATCCGCGTAACCGATGCGCCCGCCGCGCTGGTCAGCCAGGCCCGCCAGCAAGCGCACTGGGGCGTGCGCCAGGCCTGCAACCATTGTGGCGCCTGCCATCAGGGCTGCAGCAATGGCGCCAAGGCCAGCATGGATACCTCCTGGCTGCCGTGGGCGACGGCGCATGGTGCGGTCATCCGCGATCAAAGCCGGGTGGTGGACCTGGAGCGTGATGCCCTGGGCCGTATCAGCGCAGTGGTCTACCAACGCGACCATCAACTGCACAGGGTGAAGTGCTCGGCAGCATTTCTGTGCGCGGGCGGCGTGGAAACACCGCGCCTGCTGCTCAACCTGGGGCTGGCCAACAGCAGCGGCCAGGTCGGTCGCAACTTCATGGCCCACGTGGCCACCCAGGTGTGGGGGTTCTTTGACGCGGACATGTGCATGAACCGCGGCTACCCGTCCTCGCTCATCACCGAGGATTTCGTGCGCCCGCACGATGCCTCGTTCGCCGGCGGCTACCTGGTGCAGAGCCTGGGCGTGCAGCCCGCCACACTGGCCAACACCCTGGCCCGCGGCGCAGGGCTGTGGGGCCAGCCGCTGGTGGATGCACTGTCTTCCTACCGTCACTTGGCCGGCATCGGCATCAATGGCGAGTGCCTACCGCAGGGCGGGAACCGCCTCACCCTCAGTGATGAGCGCGATGCGTTTGGCATGCGCCGTGCGCGGGTTGATTTCAGCTATGGCGCCAACGAAAAGGCACTGGACGCGCACGCCCAGAGCCAGCTGACCCGCATCTGGGAAGCTGCGGGTGCCACCGGCATCTTCGTCGCCGCGCGCTCGGCCCACACCCTGGGCACCTGCCGGATGGGCGACTCGGCCGACACCGCTGTCGTGGATGCCGACGGCCGCAGCTTCGACATCCCCAATCTCTTCATCTGCGACAACTCCATCTTCCCCAGTGCCCTGGCCGCCAACCCGGCGCTGACCCAGATGGCACTGGGCCTGCGCACCGCCGAGCGGTTCCTGCAGACGCTGCCACCGCGCAGCACCACTTCCTCCCCAACAAAGGACACATCATGGATCTCGGAATAGCAGGGCGCATTGCCCTGGTCAGTGGCGCCGATTCGGGCATGGGCAAGCAGACCGCACGCGAACTGCTGCAGGCCGGGGCACGCGTGGCGATCACTGACGTACCCGATGGCACCCTTGATGAAGCCCTGCAGGAACTGTCGCCGCTGGGCGAAGTGATTGCCGTTGCCGGTGATGTCACCGATGCCAAGGATGTGGAACACATCTGGGCCTCGGTACGCAGCGAACTCGGTGACCCCGACATCTACGTCAACGCCGCGGGCGTCACCGGCGCCACTGGCGATTTCCTTGATGTGGGCGATGAGGGCTGGCTGCGCACCTTGGACATCAACCTGATGGGTGCGGTGCGCATGTGCCGCCACGCCATCCCCGCAATGCGCGCCAAGGGCTGGGGTCGCATCGTCCTGTTCGCCTCGGAAGATGCCGTGCAGCCGTATACCGACGAGCTGCCTTACTGCGCCTCCAAGGCGGGTGTGCTGAGCCTGGCCAAGGGGCTGTCCAAGCAGTACGGCAAGGACAACATCATGATCAATACCGTCTCACCGGCCTTCATCCATACGCCGATGACAGACGCGATGATGCACAAGCGCGCCAAGGAAAAAGGCATGTCGTTCGAGGAGGCCATCCGTACCTTCCTGGACGAAGAGCGCCCCGGCATGGTGCTCAAGCGCCGCGGGCGCCCCGAAGAGGTTGCCGCCGCCGTCCTGCTGCTGTGCTCCGAACGCGCCAGCTTCATCAACGGCGCCAACATCCGCGTAGACTCGGGCTCGGTCTTCACCCTGGCCGGGTAAGATCCATCTCCGCCCCAGGTAGTGCCGGCCGCCGGCCGGCACCCCTCCGAAGGTTCATGATGCCCACCATCGCCACCGCTACTGACTGGAAAACCAAGCCGCTCCCCGCCCGCCATATTGCACTGAAGCTCGACTTTGACCTCGATGCCGCGGAGTCGGCCTGCGTGCGCCATGGGCTCCGTCCCCTGGAAATGGAGGACAAGTGGTTCCTCTACTACGAGGGCAGTACGCTCTACATGCACCGCAGCTGGACCGGCGTCTGCATCGCCCGGGTTCACTTCGTGCCAGAGGGCGACGGACTGCATGCCGTCAGCACCGAGATCAATCGCGACCCTGAGCAGTACGCGGGTACCGACGATACCGCGGATATCGCCCTGATCGAGCGCATGGTGCGTGGGATGGGCGCCTCGCAGCGTTACCTCGAACAGCGGCAGGCCAGTGACCATGCGTGGGTGACCATTACTCCGCCTAAGCCGCGCTGAATCACCCACAGTTACAGCAGCAGCAACGCACCGATCAGGGCGGGGGGCATCACCAGGATCCCTACACGCAGGAAATCGAGGGCGCCTACGTGCTCGCCCTCACGTCGCAGCGCCACCAGCCACAACAGCGTCGCCAGTGAACCGGTCACGGACAGGTTGGGCCCCAGGTCGACGCCGACCAGCAGTGCGGCCCGCACCTGCGCGGGCAGATCCGCCGCCTGCGCCACGGACCCGGCCGCCAGGCCTACCGGCAGATTATTGGCCACATTGCTCAGCAGGGCGGAGGCAATGCCCGCAACCCAGCCAGCGTGGCTGGTCGAGCTGCGCGCCACTGCTTCCAGCGCATCCGCCGCCTGCTGGATCACCCCGGTCTGCGCGACCGCCTCCACCAGCACGAAAAGACCCGCCACCAGCGGCAGCACGCTCCAGGAAACATGGCGCAGCAGCGGAAGGGGGCTGCGCCGTTGCGCCAGGGCCACGACGGCCACGCTCAGCAGCCCGGCACAGAATGTCATCAGCCCCAGGCGACCATTGAGTGCGGAGGTGACCACCAGTACCGTTCCGGTGAACACAACACCCCCTGCTGCCAGGCGGCCTCCAGGGGACAGCGGCTGCTGTTGTGGCGACACTGAGATCGGCTGGGCAATCTCACGGCGGTACAGCAGCCTCAACACGGCATATGTGGCGGCGATGGCGGCCAGCGAAGGCAGCGCGAACTGCTTCAGCCATTCCAGCAATGGCGGCATGTGTGCGCCAAATACCACCAGATTGGCAGGGTTGGAAATGGGCAGCACGAAACTGGCGGCATTGGCGATGAATGCACAGACAAACAGATAGGGCAGGGGCGTGACCCCGGCCACCCGGCATGCCGCGTACACCGCAGGGGTGAGCACAACCGCCGTGGCATCGTTGGACAGAAGGACCGTCACCACCGTGCCGACCAGGAATACCAGATCGAACAGGCGCCGTCCCGAGCCGGCCGCGTGCTGTACCGCGTACAGCGCCAACCAGTCGAACACGCCTTCGCGCCGTGCCAGCTCGGCCAGCAGCGTCATGCCCACCAGGAACAGGTACACATCCTGCCCCTCGGCCACCGCGCCCACGAAGGTTGCCACCGGCACGGCCCCGGTCAGTGGCAGCAGCAGCGCGGCGGCCAAAGCCCAGACATATTCGGGAATGCGGAAAGGGCGGAACAGCAGGCCGGCAATGGTCGCCGCCACGGCCGCCCAGATGATCATCGACGAAGCTTCAACGTGCATGTACTACCCAAGCCTCATGAATGCTCAATTGCCGGCGTATCCCTTGTCTCCGGCACCTTCAGCGCCAGCAGCACTGCCGCCGTGGCAACGACCGCCAGGACAAGAAAGGCGGCATCATAGCCTGCGCGCTGCACGATGAAGCCCGCCAGAGCGGGACTGAGCGCGCCGCCCACCCCGAACACGGTCGTGACCGCGCCCAAGGTGACATTGAAGCGCCCGCTCCCTTCGCTCAGGTCCCTCACCATGATCGGGATCAGCGCACCAAAAATGCCGGCACCCACGCCATCCAGCAGCTGCACGCTCAACAGCCAGGCCGGGGCATCGGACAGAGGGTAGAGCGCAGCACGGATCGGCAGGATCAGAAAACCCGCCAGCAGCAGCGGCCGCCGCCCCCACCGGTCCGCCCGCGCCCCCACCAGCCACGCCAGCGGAATCATCACCAGCTGCGCGGCCAGGATGCACCCGGCGGTCAGTGTGGTCGCGAGGGCCGGGCTGCTCAACGCCAATTTCTGCCCGACCAGCGGCAGCATCGCCGCATTGGCGAGGTGGAACAGGCAGCTGCACGCGGCCAGCAGCAGCAACCGGCGATCCCGCAACAGCAGCCGCGCGGGGGAGGGGGCGTGCGCCTGCCTTGGCTCGTCAACCAGGCCGCGCGCCCGCGCATCGTCAATGGCCGCTCCCGGAATCGCAGCCGTGGCGGCCACGCTTGCCAGTGTCATCGCTGCCATCAGGTAGAACACCACCGTCGGTCCCCACAGGTAGGCCAGGCCACCGGCCAGCAGGGCCGCCACGACGTTGCCGGCATGGTTGAAGGTCTCGTTGCGCCCCATGCGCCGCGCAAACGCGCGCGGTCCGCTGACGCCCAGCGAAATGGCCGCAATGGCCGGCGCAATCACCGAGGCAGCCACGGCACTCAACGCCTGGGTGGATGCCACCACCGCGAAGCCCTGCGTCCATGGCAGCAGCAGACACGTAGCGGTAACCAGCACCGCAGCGATCGCCAGTGTCATCCGCTTGGCGTGCAGCCGGTCCATCAACGCCCCGGCAGGTGTCTGGGTCATCAGCCCGATGATCGCCGACACCGTCATGACCGCACCGATGCTGGCCGGCTGCCAGTGGTGTACCGACAGCAGATAGATGGCCAGGTAGGGCCCCAGGCCATCGCGCACATCTGCCAGAAAGAAATTCAGGCCATCCAGGCCGCGCTCGGCGCGCCGGCGCGCGGGGGCATCGGGGGTGGGGTCGATCACGGGGCTGCTGGAAGGGGGAAGGCCGGCAGTGTTATGCGCGCCTCGCCGTGATGGCGATGTGGCGTTCAGGCATCCCAGGTAATATCCGCCTCGGAAGCGGCCGCCTCAAGGCGGGGCCGCGCGAACCAGTACCCCTGCATCAGCGTGATGCCCAGATCAGACAGGCAGCGTGCTTCGTCAGCCGTTTCAATGCCCTCGGCAATGACGTCGATGGACAGCTGGCTGCACATGGCCACCACCCCGGCAATGATCGCGCGTCGGGAAGGACTGCGGTCCACGCCTTGAACGAGGGCCATATCCAGTTTGACGATGTCGGGCTGGAAATCAGCCAGCAGGTTCAGGCCCGCAAATCCCGCACCGAAGTCATCGATGGCCGTCTTGAAACCGATGCGCTTGTACTCCGTGAGGATCTCCGCCAGCCATTTGCCATCGTCGATTTTCTCGCCCTCCACCGTCTCAAAGATGATCCGCTCGATCGGGAAGCCATACCGGCGAGCAGCCTCCAGCGTGGAGCGTATGCACACTTCTGGCCGATAGATCGCGTTAGGCAGGAAGTTGATCGACAGATGCGACTGCATCTGCAGCGAGGCCGCAATCCGTATCGCCTTCTCGCGGCAGGCCTGGTCAAACGAGTACTGGTTCTCAGCAACTACCTGTGAAAGCACCGACTGGGCAGACTCGCCCGCCGGACCGCGTACCAGCGCTTCGTGCGCGAAGATCCTGCGTGCACGGATGTCCACGATCGGCTGGAATGCGTAGCTGAACTCAAACGGCAGCGGCGCCGCATCCCGGCACAGGGCACATCCGGCAGGTCGGTCGGGGGTGGGCATGCATGCGACCTCAGACGGCAGGGGCACTCAGCCTACTGCCGGCGGCGACAAGGTTGAGTGCAGGTGCACAGAAGCGCTGAACGCTTCATTGCAGGCTACAGCGCATCCAGATTGCGCAGCAGCGCCTCGGTCTGCTGGGCAATCGCATCGCGCTTGCTGGCGGGCATGCGTGCCAGCTGCCGATAGGGCATCTCCAGGCGGGGGTTGCCGCTCAGTTGGTGCGCATTCCTTGCCAGGAAATCCCAGTACAACGCATTGAACGGGCAGGCCCTTGGCCCGGTGGGCTGCTCCTGGCGATACGGGCATCGGCCGCAATGGTCGCCCATGCGGTGCAGGTAGGCGGCAGTGGAGATATAGGGCTTGGTCGCCAACAGGCCACCATCGGCGAACTGGCTCATGCCCACCGTGTTGGGCAGCTCTACCCACTCGAACGCATCAATGTAGATGCCCAGATACCACTGGTGCAGGGCATGCGGATCCAGACCGGCGAGGAGGGCAAAGTTGCCGATCACCATCAGCCGCTCTATGTGATGGGCGTGGGCATTGGCAAGGGAGCGCCCGATCGCAGCGCGCACGCACGCCATGCGCGTGTTGCCGGTCCAGAACCATTCCGGCAACGGACGGGTGTGGCCGAACGTGTTGTTGTGCTCGTAGCCGGGCATCTGTGCCCAGTACACGCCGCGGACATACTCGCGCCATCCCAGAATCTGGCGGATGAAACCCTCCACCGAGGCGAGCGGCGCACGACCGTCGCGGCCCGCAAGCTCCACCCGGGCAATCACCTCCCACGGCGAGAGCATCTTCACGTTCAAGGCAAACGACAGCAGCGAATGGAACAGGCGCGACGCCTGCGCACTGATTGCATCCTGGTAATCGCCAAAATGAGGAAGGCCATGTTCAATGAAGGCGTCGAGCTGCTGCAGCGCCTCGCCGCGATCCAGCGGCCAGCGCAGGGCATCTGCATTGGGATCGCCGAAGCTGGCCACGCCGGCATCGCGGATCGTCTGCCACAGCGCGCTGTGATCATGGGTTGGCCGCAGGTCCTGCGGCTCGGGTGGGTCGCCAGGCCACGGCTTGCGGTTCTCCGCATCGAAGTTCCAGCGACCGCCCAACGGCGCGCCATCGGGCGCGAGCAGCACGCCGTGGCGTTGCCGCATGTAGCGATAGAACACCTCCATCGTCCAGCGCTCGCTACCTCGGTTGCCGAAGAACTGCGCCACTTCGTCGCGCGTGGTCAGGAAGTGCTCACTCTCCACGCAACGCACCGCGATTGACTGCTGCGCCGCGTAATCGCGCAGCTGCTGATCCAGTCGCCATTCGTCCGGCGCCTGGTATTCCAGCTGGCTGGCCCCGTGCTGGTGCAGCAACCGGGTCAGGTTGTCGGGCAATGATTGCCGGTTGGCGGGGTCATCGATGGCTAGGTAGCAGACCCGGTGCCCCGCCTCACGCAACTGTTCGGCAAAGCGACGCATCGCAGCGAAGATGGCCAGGATCTTCTGTGCGTGATGCATCACATAATCCGTCTCCTGGCGGATCTCCATCAGCACATACACCACCTCATCCGACCGCTCGGCAAACCACGGGTGGGCAGGATTGAGCTGGTCACCCAGCACCAGGCGCAGGCAGGTTACAGGCGGCATCAGTGGCGCGGGCGAGGGCAGGGACATCGGGTTCATGGCGGAGGGGGTGTCGACCACCTGAACGTCTACGCAGCGGAGGCCGCTCTGGATGCATCCGATTCCGCGCTCATCGCGTAGGCGAGGGACTATGGCAACGATGAAGAAGCGAGCAGACCTGCCGCAGAAGATCTGTGCGACCTGTGGCCGACCGTTCGCCTGGCGCCGCAAATGGGCGCGGAATTGGGAGAACGTGCGTTATTGCTCCGACCGCTGCCGTGACCAGCGTGGGCGGTCGGGCGCCTAGCAGAATCCTGGCGGCAGACACGCCCTTCATCGCGAACGCAGCACAATAAGGCGCTTTACCCGCATAACAGGAAGGCAGGTGGCGCCATCGTGAGAGCCATTTCCTTGATTGCCGCCAGCATGCTGGCCACTACCGCATTCCACGCCCGCGCATCAGAGCGTGGCCCGGATGCAGCACCTTATTTCGAACCCGGTGGTGCCGTACGGTTCAATTATGGCTGGCTCGATTACGCGCCGACCAGCCGCCTGCAGCTGGAGCTGCTGCAGGCGGACATCGACACGGGAGTCGGTCCATTCTCATTCTCCGCCCAGTACCGCTGGTATGACGGCTTCCATGCCGTGCACCATGCCTATGCAGGCTGGCAGTTCTCCGAGCAGACCCAGCTGAAAGCCGGCATCCAGCAGGTGCCGTTCGGGCTGCTGCCTACGGTCTCGCAAAGCTTCTGGTTCGGCTCCGGCTATTACCTGGGCATTGAGGATGACTACGACCCCGGGGTCGTATTGGTCCACACCCATGGCGACACCACTTGGCATGTTGGTTGGTTCTCCGGGGACGAATACGGCTCCGGTGCCCGCTACGACCGCTATTCGTTCGATGTGGCGCAGACCGACACGCTGCCGTATCGCGAGCGGCAGCGGCTTCATGCACGGGTAGAGCAGGCGCGCGGCTGGGCAGGGGGCGAACTGCTGCTGGGCGCATCAGCCTTTGCAGGCAAGGTCGAGAACACGCAGACGCGTCGCGATCATGGCCACCAGGGCGCTGCCGTACACGCGCAGTGGAAGCGCGATGGCTGGACGACGCAGCTGCAATGGGCACGCTACCGCTATGACATCCCCGGCGACCGTATTGCGATGTCGGCTTTCCTGGCGCCTTTCGAGATTGCGGCGCAGGCCGATGTGCCGAGCGCCAATGTCGCGTACTCGTTTGCACGCAAGGGCAGGCTGGACAATCTGACCTGTTACAACAACATCAGCATGACGCGCCCGGTGGGGCATAGCGCAGGCGTGCGGGATTCGTGGCAGAACGTCACTGGCTGCAGCCTGCAGAAGGGCATCATGACCACGTATGTTGATTGGATTGCAGGTCGTGATATGTGGTTTGCGGGCGGCGAGGGTATCGGCATCAGCGATGGTGGGCCCTCGCGGTGGCATTCAAGATTGAACGTAAACATCGGGTTCTACTTCTGACCTGTCGCACGGGTCCCGTAGAGTCGAGCTTGCTCGACTGGCGTCCAGTTCCGCTTTCATCAATTGATGCAACAATGACGTCTACCCGTCCGCACCGCACTCCCATGAAATACCGGCTTGCCCTTCTGCTGTCCCTGATTGTTCCCATGACCTGCTTGGCGGCCCCCTCGCATACCGTGACCTCACCCGGGCCGCTCCCGCCATCGGACGGGCGGGTGACCGTGTTCCTGGCCGGCAGCATCGAGATGGGCAAGGCCGGCGATTGGCAGGCACAGGTTCAGCAGGCGCTGGCGGATGACGGCGTGCTGATGCTCAACCCGCGGCGGGAGGACTGGAATCCCGCATGGAAGCCCAGCGCCGACGACGCAAACTTCCGCCAGCAGGTCCAGTGGGAGCTTGCCGCGCTGGAGAAGGCGGACATCGTGCTGATGTACTTCGCCCCAGGCACGCAGAGCCCCATCACGCTGCTGGAATTCGGGTTGTATGCGCGTTCCGGAAAGCTGCTGGTTGCCGCCCAGGAAGGGTTCTGGCGCAAAGGCAACCTGGACATCACTGGCGACCGCTATGGCGTGCCGCGTTATGACAGCCTGCCCGAGCTGATCGAAGCAGTGCGCGCGCGTATCCAACAGCGCCGCCCGGTAGATTTGAGCTTGCTCGACTGAGCCATCTGCCCGCTACGGGACGCGGCACCGAACAGCACCCGAGCCTGCCGCTTCGCCGCCCATCGACTCTACGCCTCCGGCTTACCCGCAGCTGCCGGGTGGTTACCCTATTCCTGCCCCGGAGGCCGCCGACGCGCCTCGGCGACAAGGCGATGGAATGCATAGATGGCGATCGTGCCGCGAACACTTACGAGCGTCATCACGGCGGACACGACCAGCGCGGGCACCGATACATCGCCCATTGCCGCCCTCACGAACGCCCCCAGCAATCCAATCACACTGATTATCAGCGTGCCCACGGCCACAAGCGGGATGCGTTTGTAGATGCCAATCGCCAAGGGAACATACATGCAGGTCGTCAGCCCCAGGCCCGCGGCCAGGAAGGGTCCATGGCGCTGGATGGCAAACAGCAGCACCAGGGCTGCAGCAAGCGAGATGGCGCTCAGCACCGAAAGCATCAGCCACATGTACTTGATGGGGCGAGTGATGGAGCCTGGAATCTCAATGACCCAGCTGTCTACCGGTCGGCCCGGAAGGGGTGGGGCGGCTCGGTACGGGTCCTGATCCATGGTGGGCAGCTCCGGTTGAAGGCTGTCGAAGTCTAGCGCCATCGAGACGTACCGGAAATCGGACTTCCCCTACGCTGGGCTCCAGGCCAGTAGAGTCGAGCTTGCTCGATTGCCCCGGCATCCCATCCCGTGCGATACCCCGGCCCGCAAAGGCTAAGATGCCTTGTTACCAGCGCCTTACGGGACGGGAAACGCAATGGATGTGCAGATGAGCAACGAAGCCACGCAGCCGGGCTTCGCAACCGATGAGCGCCTCACGTTCCACTGGCTCTACGCGCGCGTGCAGGGGCTGGTGGACCACAGCATCTACCCCAAGCCAGGGCCGGTCGAGCGTTGGTCCCTACGGGTCGGCGCTGCTGCGGGCATGATCGGGCTGGTCACCGGGCTGCTGCTCGATCGGTGGGTGCCGGTCAGTGTCCTGCTGCCAGTCGCGCTGCTTTGCCTGTTGATCGAGGTCGGTGGGTTCGCCGTCCATGGCGTTCTGGCAGGAAAGAGGCAGTACCAGCAGTACCTGCAACCCAGGCTGTCCCATGCCAGGGAAATGGACAGCGAGTATCTGCAATGGGAATCCGTGCTGGCCGATATCCGGCGGTTCCCAAGGAGCCAACGTGAGCAGCGCCTGCGTTTCGTTAGCACCCTCAGAACAAGCATGATCGACCGCATGGGCCTGCTGTATGGCGGCGTGCAGCGGTTGGGACCATTTCCGCTGCTGGTTGCCGTCTACGTGCAATACCGAAGCTGGGAGAAAAACGGTTGGGCGGGCGTCTTCGATGTGGGCTTGGCAGGCGGCATCCTGATCTTCTTCATGGTACTCCTCTATGTCATGGCCTGGCTTTTGATAAGCCAGCGCGTCCGAGTGGAAACCTACATCAGCCTTCTGGAAGCCTCCTTGCAGGACCCCGAGTCAGCCCCGCCCAACAAGTAGAGTGGAGCTTGCTCGACTACTCATCAGCCCGTAACCGTTCGCCATGCTCCAGCCAGATCCGGAACTCATTCCGCAGCCGCAGCACATCCGGCGCAAGTAGATCCACGCCTGCCGGCACGCTGACGACCAGCCCCGCCGGCGTGTTCTCCACCGCCATCACCGGGCGCCCTTGGTAACGGATCTGGAACCAGCTGCTAGGCGCCTCGTCCGCATCCAGCGCAAAACCCGCTCGCTGTTTGGCGTCGACGAAGGCCTGTGCGTAGCTGCGGAGCATCTCGATCTGCTGCGGTTCCAACACGTTGTAGGTCTGAACCTGCGCGGGCGCAGGTCCAGCCTAAGCCGACATCGAAGGCAGCAACAGCCCGATCCCCAGTAGAGTCGAGCTAGCTCGACTGCTCCAGACTTTGCGATCAGCCACGTCAGGCCGCCGGTCGCACGCGTTCCTGGATGAAGATCGTCAAAGCAAGGCAGGCCATGGCCAGACCCTCCATCACCCGATCACCCACATACTGGTCCGGGTCTCCATTCTGGCGCGTCCGCTCGGCCGCCAGCAGAATCTCTTGGATGACCCGCTGGCCCGCCAAGGCGCAGTCGGCATCGGCGAGCGCGACCCTGCGCCACGGCAGCGGGTGACGCTCGGGCCACGGCTGGCCATCGGATGCCGCGCCAGCGCCGATGCTGTGGAGGATGGCAATCAGGCTGTTGGGGTCCTGCGCAGCTTCGGGAGCGGGAGCTTCCGGGGTGGACTTGGGGGCAGGGGAGTAGGGCTTGGACATGATGTGGCTCCGTGCGTGCAGGCAGAAGCCGCCACCGATAAAGGTGGCGGACGATGCGTGGTTCGAAATCCGGAACACGACTAAGCCCGGGCGGGCGCAAGGCCCCCACGCACCGCCCGCCATAGCCGGCCGACGGATTGCCAGCCGGCACCACGCAGGGCGGTGCCGGCTGGCAAGCGTAAACAACAGTCGCGTTACCGGGATTTCGAGCCCCGACCACCTGATTTCGGTGGCCCGGCTAGGATTACGCCCGGTTGGGCGCTGTGGCTAGGGGTTGGGGTCAAATCCACCAAATGCCCTGACGCTTTTGGCATTGTCGCATAGGAGCGGAAGCCGGCAAAACGCAGGCCACACAAAGGATTGCGACCAATCACCGGCAACGTCTCAGTTCCCATGACTACTCGTGGACCGGTCCGTTAAACACGTCAAATGCGACGCACTTTCAGTGGAAACTGCGGAAATCAGAGTAGAGCCTTTGAGCAAAAAGGTTCTTCTCCAGTCCGCAGGACGTTGCAAGACAGCGCCAAGCTCACAGAGCCTGCTCACAGGCATGCCGTTCTCAACCATCTGTCTAGTTCACACCGAGGGCGAGGCAATGACCTTGGGCTATCATCGCCTCCAGGAATCACAGGGGGTGACATGGAAGTTCGTTTTGGCCTCATCCTGGCCGGTCTAGTTCTTGCACTTCCGGTGCAGGCCCAGCAGATTCGCTCTGCCACCGGGCCGCAGACCGAATCCGAGTACAACCCCGGTCCGCCCAAGGCGCATATTCCCGGCGCGGAGCCGATGAAATGTGACCAGTTCGTGGACCCGCGTATGCGTCTGATCTGCTCGGACGTGGAGAAGGCCTATGTCCAAGGGGAGGCGCGCCGTCAGGGCCTCCCGACGCCGTCTGCCGAGGTGGTACGACTGCCCGCGTACGGCAGCGCCGAATCTAAGCGCATTGGAGCTGCATGCATGGGTGGCGCGGCGATGCGGCGTCTTAGTAACGGCTGGGAACAGCTGCGTAATGGTAAAGGCGAATGGTTGCGCTGCCGCGATCAGTGAGCCGAAGCATAGGGGGCAGGGCGGCTACGGATAACGCCCTCATCCGCATGATCGAGGCACAGACGATTAGGGCGCGTGATCGAGGGTAGGGCGGATGTCCGCTACTGGCCGAAAGCAGACACCTCGTAGCGCAGCCGATTTCCTGTCTAAAAATGTTGGGCTGTGGGTGAGCGGCGCCGGGATGGGCTTTCGCAGGTGGCCCGCGTCAACGAAGACTGTCTGCCCCGGTTGTTCACTCGGGCTCGCGGCCGTCGCAGGTGTGCCGATCGAGCGGCCTGCTAGACATCATCAGACTTAGCAGCGAACAGCGCCGTCGCCCATGCGGTGAATGCCTGGACGATCGGCGAGACGTAACGGTGATGCGGATAGAGGATGGACACCGGCACTGCGGGAGGGCGCCACTGCGCCAGCACTTCGACCAAGCGACCATCCTGCAGCTGCTCCTGCACCAGGATCCGCTGCAACTGTGCCAGTCCGTAGCCCCTCATGCAGAGCTTGATGTAGAGCTCGGTTTCATTGACCGCAATCGAACCCTCGATCGGCACAGTGCGCCGCTTGCCGTCGACCAGAAACTGCAGGCTTCCGGCCCCTCGTGATCCCGAAGAAAAGTGGTGCACCGCGCGGTGTCCGGCGAGATCGTCCAGGGTCTGTGGCACGCCGTGTGTTTGCAGGTAGGTCGGCGAGGCACAGGTGATCCAGCTGAAGTTCCCCAGCGGCCGGGCTACCAAGGTGGAGTCTTCTAGTGCTCCGGTCCGGATCACGCAGTCCACGCCTTCCTGGACAAGGTCGACAGGCCTGTCACCTACCCCGATCATCAGATAGACCCCGGGATACTCGCGGCGGAAACTGTCGAGGTTCGGCAGAATCACCGAGTGCGCGATCCCGCCCGGCATATCGATCCTCAATCGCCCACGCAGGTCCTTTGGCGCTGATTTCAAGCCTGTCTCGGCTTGCTCGATGAGGTTGAGGATCTCACGGCTTTGAGCGTAGTAGCGTTCACCATCCGAGGTGGGGCTGACGCTGCGTGTCGTCCGATTGAGCAGGCGGACGCGCAGGTGCTTCTCCAAGCCCTTGATCAGGCCGGTGACGGTGGATGGCGGCATGGAGAGGGCCTCGGCGGCACGTACAAAGCTCTTGGCCTCTACCACGCGGACGTACACCTGCATCGCAAGGATCCTATCCATTTCGCCCTCTGCTGCGGCTGACGGTCTGCCCAACGGGCATTATGCGTATTCTACGAATAATTAAAACGAGGAATGCAGCTTTTTCGCAGGGTGGGCGGGGTCTAGAGTGCCCCCATTCCCAAAGCGAGCCTGCCCCTTATGAGCCTCCCGCGAGACATTGTTCAACCATCCACGGTACCCGCTGTCGAAAAGACGCTTATCCGCGGCGCCACCATCATCAACATGGACGAGGCTGTGGGCAACCTGCTGATGGGCGACATCCTGGTCACGGGGCGCACCATCACCGCCGTCGGCGAGAATTTGAGCGCCGAAGACGCGTTCGTCATCGATGCCAAGGACATGATCGCCATCCCTGGCATGGTGGACTCCCACCGCCACGCCTGGGAGGGCCAGCTGCGTCGGATCAACTCCAACGCCGAGACGTTGGAGCACTACTCCAACGCCACGCATTTCTCGTTCGCCAAGCATTACCGGCCGCAGGACATGTATGTCGGCACCTTGCTGTCGGCGCTGGGCGCAATTGATGCAGGCATCACTACGGTCATCGACAACTCCCACAACAGCCGCACAGCCGCGCACTCCGATGCATCCGTTGAAGCCCTGCTCGATGCTGGTATCCGTGCGCTGCATGCATCGGGTGCTCCAGTGTCCGGCACCTGGGACCGCGCGCACTGGCCGGGAAACCTCGGCCGACTGCAGGAAAAGTACTTCAAGGACCCGGCCAACGACCTGGTCACGCTGGCCACCATGGCCAACATCGAACCGGAACTCTGGGCCGAGGCACGCCGGCTGGGTATTCCGATCGTCACCGAATTCTTCGGTGAACAGATGGGCGCCCAGCTCCCTCTCTTGCATGCGCAGGGGCTGCTGGGCCCGGACAACATCTTCAACCACTGCACCTGCTTGAAGGATGAGGGGTGGGAGATTCTTCGCGATGCCGGCGTGCACATCAATGTTTGCCCCCGTTCGGACGCCCACTACGGGATCGAGGATGGCATGTTCGCCTGGGATGCAGCGATCCGGCATGGACTGCGCCCCGGCTTCAGCGTCGACAACGAGACGTCCTATAGCGGCGACATGTTCATGGAAATGCGCGTGGCCTACTACCTGGAGCGCGTGCTGCGCGTCAATGCACGCCCCCCGCGAAGCGCCGGTACGCAGCAGGATCCGCTCAATTCGCATCGCCTGCTTGAGGCCGCCACGCTTGATGGCGCGGCCTGCGCAGGGCTGCAGGACAAGATCGGCAGCCTGGCGCCCGGCAAACAGGCCGACATCGTGCTGTTCCGCACCGGCGATATCAACCTGTATCCGTCCAACAATGCGTTCGGAACGGTGGTGCATGCGGCGGAGCGCAGCAATATCGACACCGTAATGGTCGGCGGCCGGGTGCTGAAGCGGGGCGGCGAAATGTGCGGTCTGGATATGGCCAAGTTGCGCGCGGCGGTGGACGAATCCTGCGAGCACTTGTTCTCGGCAGCAGGCTACACGCCGGACGTGTTCGGTACATCCTTCCCCGTTCTGGCCAAGCACTGAGAGAGCACATGAACAGCTTCGGTGCCTGGGCCTTTCCGTTGGCAATGCTTGCGGGAATGGCCGTCACGCTGCAGACCACGTTCAATGGTCAGCTGGCAAAGGGCTTGGTCGGCGATCCTGTTGCAGCCGCCATCTTTTCCTTCATGGTCGGACTCTTGTCGCTGACCATTGTCGGTCTCGTTAGGGGCAACACCCTGAGTCTGCTTGCGGGCATCCCCGCGCAGCCGGCTTGGGTGTTGTTTGGCGGCGTGATGGGGGCATTCGCTCTGCTCAGCAACGTCATCCTGGTGCCCCGTATCGGTATGGCCGCCCTGGTGGGGCTGGTCATCGCCGGGCAGCTGCTGTCTTCGTTGGCCATCGACCACTTCGCATTGATGGGTTCTGCGCATCGTCCCGTCTCCCTCATCAAGCTTGCAGGCGCGCTGGTCATGCTGGCCGGACTTGCAATCTCGCTGTTTGGAGATCGCTGGTCCAGGTTGCTTGTGTGATTGCTCGAGGAACGGTGCAGGCGGCCGCGCGCTCGAACCCTGGCTTGACCGAAAACGTCCGCTTCTGGCCCGAAGCGGACGTCGGCGGGGCAGGGGATTAGGAAGATTTATCGGGGGTAGGGAGGATGTCCGCTGCTGGCCGAAAGCAGACATAATCGGTAAGGCAACTCGGCGACGGTTCTCCCTATCTCGTTTTGATGGCGGCCGCCGAAGGTCACGTCCGTGCCTGGCCTAAAGCTGGCGTTGAGAAGGGCAGGGGATTGGGGTCGGGCCTTTCAGACTGAAGCAATGCTATGTGCGGAGCCGCTAACTCAGTGTCGTTCGTTGGGGGCCGATGCCCGCCGCGCTGCGGTGGTCACGACGAAGGCAGGTTCCGCGGTCACCGATGCGTGAGGAAGGCATGCGAATGCCTAACTACGTAAAGCCTGGGAGTGCAACAACACGCCGCGCGCCCAGTACCGGACGCCCCCCCCCGGGCGCGCATGACCGCGCGCAGCCTAGTTGAGATTATCACCTACTACGCTTAAAACGAGGCCGAGGCATTCTTCGTCCAGCAGCTTATGACGGTCGTAGGCAGCGAGGCGGATAGCGGCATCGGATAGGGGCGAGAGACCTGATGGCAGTTAGCCGTTCTGCTGAAACCGGACGAGCTGACGCATTAGAAGGAAGTCATCAGGGCCTTTCTCGGCGACTGCGCCATCGTCCCGTGGAATAAGCTGAACCACCCGGGAATTGTCGAATGCCGATGGGGGAACGGGATGGATAGCATGGGGGTTGTGCAGAATGTACAACCCATCCATCAGGTGCTCGATGTATTCGGACTTACGTGCCGCTCGGACACGTGGCATCAAGCCAGACTTGTTGGGATGGAAAGTCTGGAAGATGATGGGCTTTTCAGGCGCAACGGCGAGAGCCCGAACTTTTCCCCACATTGAAAGGGGCGTGTAGACGACCGCCGACACGTCGCGGTATTCGTCCGTTGCAAACAGGCCAACGGGGATGTCCACGCCCTCTTTTTTCGCCACGCTTTCGAGGTGATACCGGACAGTGCTTTCACTGCCTGTCCGGATGGTTTCGTCCTCGTCAACATAAGTCCCGTAAAGCGCAGCGATGATGGGCCGGCTTGCCGCCATGTGGGCCGCCGGGCGGTCGAACGGCGCAATGGCAATCACGTAGGGGAGCCCGGCAGCCCCCGGTAGGTTCTGATAGTGGTCGCGGAATCGACGCACCTTTGCCGTAAAGCTGTTGCACAGGCGAAGGATGGCGAGACGGTTGAACTCATTTAAGTCTTTTGGCAACTCGGGCGGACCCTCACCAAAACCCGGCTTGCCACCTTCCTCGGGCGCGGCAATCGTCACCTCCATGAGAAACCCAAGGGGATGTGTGACATGGAAATCCGGTGACGCTCTGCGAAAGTCGATGGCGTGCCCCAGCTCTTTCAAGCAGGCATGCAAGTAGAGTTCCCAGACGCTCGATTCGAAGGTGGTCTGGAACTCCCGGACGAACTTGCCGTCCCTGTCCGGCATGCCCGACGCCCACGCAGTGAGCACATCCCGCTCAGGTACATTGTCCGGGGTCAAGAGCATCGAAAACACCGGATGGATCTTTTCTTCGCTGACCTGTAATCGAAAGAGGTCCATCCGGGTTCGTCCAATTGGCTGATCGGATACAGAAGTCTATCCGGGGAGTGGGAGGGAACAAGTCCAGCGGTCGCCCCGGCTGATCGCAAGAAGAGTGTTGACTCTCAGCGAACAAGTGTCTACTGTTGGCGACACTTGAACGGGTACAGGGTGGAACTTTCGGTTTTGACTGAGCTGGCTGTTTCGGCTCGCGGGACTTCGGTCCTAACACTTCTGAGGCGTCAACCACCGGTCCAGCCCCATCGATGGAAGGTGACGAAACGGCTCGACTATGACCGTCCCGAAAGGCGACGGGGTGCTACTACAAAGGGACAGCAACAGCGGCTCGCCCGCGCATGGTTCTTCAGTTGGTCCGAAAGGGGTGGTCGCCGACCGCTCGCCAACAGAAGGATAAAATCATGCGCAAGCGTAAGACCGTTCATGTGTCGCAGTTGTTGCCGGAGCCGCGCAAGCGGCCGTGGTGGAAACATGGAGGAAAGGGCCTTATCAGGCTTTTGAACACCGTGTTGAAGCTGCTCGGAATGGTCCTGAAGCTTCTGAATGTCCTCGGCGAGGTTGCCAAGGAAATCAAGAAGCTGATTGACCTCATCTGGCCTGGCTGACCTTCGTAGTTAAAGCATCCCCCTTGGAGATGCAGACATGAATGAACATCTTGGACGGGCGCTGAAGCTCGTCAGGTCGTACCACGACATGAGTCAGATCGAGCTGGCCCAGAAGCTCGACATTTCCCGCTCCTACCTCTCTGAAATCGAGGCAGGACGCAAGACGCCTAGCATGGACCTCCTTGGCGCGTATTCCCGGCAGTTTTCCGTCCCCCTCAGCACCCTCATGCTGGTGTGGGAAGGGTTCGAGGAGCACACGCTCACCGGGCGCCTGAAGAAGTCGGCAACCGACAAGGCCATTCGGTTTCTCGAATGGGCTGACGCAAGGAAGTCAGGGTAGGAGACGACATGGACAAGCCTGTGCAGTACGCCATCAAGGACTCGCCGTTCTACAGGCTTTCCAGCCGGAAGAGAATGCTGTCCATCCTCAAGATGACGGCCGACGAATCGTCTTTCATCCGCCGGAAGCGGACCTACAACCTGTTCGACACCCCGGACAAGTACAAGTCGGACCTGCCCGCGCTCAAACACAAACCTCGTCATATCCAGTCGCCTGAGGCTGTATTGAAACGCGTGCAGGCTCGGATGGCGGACCTCCTTGTGCGCATTGAGCTGCCCGACTACCTTCACTCTGCGCGAAAGGGGCGGTCCTACAAATCCAACGCCCGGGTGCATCCTTTTGGGCATTCGGTTGCCAAGGTCGACATCAAGAAGTTCTACGAGCGCGCCCATGTGTCCTACATCCACAGATACTTCGTGGATGAACTCCGCTGCAGTAGCGACATTGCCCATCGTCTAACACAACTGGTCACTTACGGGACACGGCTACCGACAGGCAGCCCTGCAAGCCCCATCATGTCATTCCTCGCTTACCGGTCGATGTTCGAGGAGCTGTATGCGCTGGCCCTGTCCATGGGCCTGACGATGACGGTCTATGTCGATGACGTGGTCGTATCGGGGCCGGGCCGAGCCTCCTGGTTCATCGAACCTGCTAGGGCCATCATCGCCCGGCACGGGCTCAGCGCGCACAAGTTCTCTACCACCTGTGCGGGATTGCCCACGGTCATCACCGGATTGCAGCAGACCGCAGCCGGAGAGGCTGCCCCACCGGCGCGATTCCGAAAAATCCGGGCGCTGGAGACGGAATTGCGCCGGACCACGGACCCTGCTCACAAGGCTGTCTTGCTCAAGGGCCTCATCGGTCAGTTCCGGGAAGGCATGGGGCTCATTCCCAACGCCCTCTCGCATGCCAACCGCTACCAGCGTGAGTTTGATGGCCTGCCATTCGACGTCCGGTTGAAGGCATCCAAATGCCGGAACCGCAAGGCGAAGACAAAAGGCAAGGGTGGGCAGGGCGCCCTTGGTCGGCATGCATCGCGCGCCGTGTCAAACGGATAGCTCCAACGGCACAAGGCTGTGGTCGTCTACCGATTCGTTTCCGGGTCCAACGGCGATGGCTGTCCAATTATGGGCGCCGTGCCGGCGCCGTGCTGGCCACCCCATTCCTGTGAATAAACTTGCTGGAATGTGGCGGCCCTAATCTCCCGCCCCCGTTTTTCCTGCCTGTTCGGCGGAGTAAACTGACCGTGCCGCCGGCACAGGGCGGTTACAGGGGAACATCATGCATCCAAGACTTCCCCAGGGAGCGGCGGTTTTGGCGCCCCTTCTTTTATTGTTTTGCGACATCACGGCCCCCAGTCGGAACGACCGTGAAGGTTGAACCGTTCACGCCAGCCCCTCGATTTTGGACTCCATCATTGACCGGGCCGCAGATACGTTGACCGACGCTGGCTCCCTGCGTTTAGAGGTCATTGAGCCCAAACCGGCAGATGGCGGAGGTGTTCCTGCTCGGTGAAGCGGTTTGGCTCGGGCGCATCGCTCTCAGCGCCCGAAAATCCGGGTCACACACCAGTACACCGGTTTGCGCCTGAAGCGCATGGGAGGGAAGGGGAGAATTGTTCAACGCCCTCTCCGCGCATTGTTTAGTGGTCCTCGAGAAGACGAGCAGCGGGATTATCCGCCGCACCGCCTGCTTGGAAATAGCCCATCACGCTTGATACGGCGCGATGTTCAGTCATTGCCATAATCGCCGGAAGCGACACCCCTTGGCGGCTGGCCTCGGTCACGAAGCCCGAGTGCAGACTATGGGCACCAAAGTCTCCCTCGAGACCCGCGAGCTTGGCACGCCGTTGCACGGTCTCGCCGACGGCTGCGGGGGGAGAGGGCGTTGTCAACGCGGTGTTTCCACAGCCGCCGAAACATCGCCCCTTCGGTGACCCCCGCGGCGCTAAGCCAAGCTTCCAGCGCTCCGGCAGCGCGATCGAGCACCGGCTTGTCTGGCGTCGAGCCGGTGGTAACGCCGCCTTGCGCTTGAGTCGGTGCGCGGTGGACAGCACAGCAACGCGATGCCGCACGGTAGCCAGGGTCCAGGGCCCAAGCTTGGCTTTTAAGCCGGCCGTCACCAAGGCCTGATCCACGTCCGGCGGCAACCTCCAGGCCAATTCGCCCTCAGCCGACCGGCGCTGTACATGGTCGACCACGAACTGCAGCACGACGGCCTCGGACACCGGAATTGAACCTGATCATGGAGGAACCGTACGCCAACCGTCTTACGAACAGGGTCGAAGGCAGCTACAGCCGACACTTCCTTATTTAGGATGGTGTCCCGGGGCACGATCCTAAGCAAAAGGACAAGGATCAGGAAAACTGACAGTATCCCTCGAGCAAAGATGCCAGATCATGGTCAGCATATTGAGGATGCCTCGCCACACTTCATTTCGCATAATGTATATTATGTTCTCACGCATCTTGGCGTGGCTGTCTCACCGACTGAGACAGTCTGCCTTGCCCCCACTGCATCGGAGGCAGCATGCGTGATAGACAGCTGACCGGCCCTTGGGCCGGTTTTGCTTTTAAGGGTGGTCGA
>JAAIGF010289027.1_pt1 | contig 61273 bp, 55 predicted proteins | sample 6487441 | NCBI WGS metagenome assembly JAAIGF01 (sample SAMN13974129, study PRJNA590717) | phyllosphere metagenome | biome: pepper field; feature: multiple bacterial spot infested pepper fields; material: pepper leaves; isolation source: leaves from pepper fields | host: Capsicum annuum ...
AGCCGGCGGCGCCGACGACGACGGCAGTCGGGTTCGACGGCGCCGCAGCGCCGGACGCGGCCCCGGCCGGCGGCGTGCCGGGCGAGGCCGGGACGGCCATGACCACGGGACGCACGGCCCCGGCAGCGGACGGGGCCTGCGGGCTGGCCGCTTCCCCGGCAGGTGCCGTCCCGATCACCGGCGCCCTGCCCCCCGCGGCCGCAGCCACGGCGGCTGGCGTGGGCCCGGGCGCTGGCGTCGTGGCCGCAGTCTGGACCGGTGCATCGGCAGGCGCACGCCCCGACGCCGCCGCAGGCTGCGTCGGGGCCGCCACCCACAGGGGGACGGCCGCGAGTTCCTTGCCCTGGCGGCGCACGGCCTCGCGCGTGGCCTCGCCCAGCCCCGCCCGCTGCATGATCGCTTCGCCACCGTCGACGTTGCCCTCGGCCACCATCAGCAAGGCCAGATTGGCCACCGCCTTCAGGTTGTCGGGCGCCAGTTCGGCCGCCTGCGCAAGCGGCACGCGCGCACCACGCCGATCACCGGCTCGCAGGCGGGCGTAGCCCAGGTCGCCCAGGACATCGACGTCCGTGGGGGCCATGGCGGCCGCACGCGCCAGCGCCTGCGTGGCCTGGCCGAAATCGCCCTCTGCCGCGGCCAGCAGACCCAGGCCATGCCAGGCGGCGGCGGCCTGCGGCCCGTTCAGCAAGGCCTGATAGGCCTGGACGCTGGCCTCGCGCTGCCCCGTGGCGCGCAAGGCGTTGGCGCGCAGCACGGCCACCTCGGGCGAGTCGCCGAACCGGTTCTGGTGCGCATCCAGGTGCGCCAGGGCCGCGAAATGCCGACCTTCGTCCTGCAGGCGCCGGATGGTGGACAGATGCACGATGTCCTCGCCCGTGGCCGCATCGGCGCGGCTGCGGGCTTCGTAGTCCTGCGCGGCGCGCTGGATCTGCTGCTGCTCGCGCACGAGCTGCAGCGCAGTATCCGGCGCGGCGCAACCGGCCAGGGCAAGCAAGGCGAGGCTCAGGCCAAGCGTTCTCATGTCAGGCTCCCATGACGCGGGCAAGCCCGCGGAACAGGGCGAGGAAACCCGCGCCCGCGGTCACGATCAGCAATGCCGGCAGCAGCGTGAGGACCATGACGCCGGTCATCTTCACGGTCAGCTTGCCGACGCGTTCCTTGAACTGCATGCGGCGCTGCTCGCGCAGGCGCTCGCCGAACTGGCGCAAGGGCTCCTGCACGGCGCCGCCCTGCTCGTCGACCTGCACGATGAGGCGCGCGATGGCCGCCAGGTCATCGTTGGCAAACCCCTGCGACATGCGCGCGAGCGACTGCGCGCGGGTCACGCCACGGGCATGTCGCTCCACGGCCACGGACAGCTCGAAGCCCAGCACCGGCAGCACATTGCGAAAGTCGCTGATGATGACGTGCAGCGACTGGTCGATCGACAGCCCCACGCCCTGCAGCAACCGCAGCAGATCGACCAGGAGGGGCAGTTCTTCTTCCACCTCGCGACGACGACCCGCCATGCGCCGCAGGATGAACCACTTGGGCAGCATCCAGCCGATGGCAAAGCCGGCGAAGGCCACCAGCACGAAGCCCAGCGCCCCGCCGCGCGCCCCCCAGGCGGCCCACGCAAGCCACCCGAGGAGCGGCAGCACGACGGGCAGCGCGACCCGCACGAACGCATACAGGGCGCGGGCGCGCGGGATGTCGCGATAGCCGCAGACGTCCAGCGCCTGGCGCTCTTCGTCGGGCAGCAGCGATTCGCCCCACTTGCCCTCCAGCCAGCGGCGCCCGCTGCGGCTGGCGGCGTCGAGCCAGCGGCCGAGCAGCGACGGCGAGGCCGGCGTCGTCACCTCACCGGCCAGCGCGCTGTCGCGGCGCGCGAGGACGGTGTCGACGGTGCTGCGCGCCCGCTGCTGGCGGCGCAACTGCACGGTCACCGCCAGGGCGAGGACGAGCACCGCCGCCGCCGCGCAGGTCAGCGCCATGGCCTGCAGCACGGTGGGGTCAAAAAGCTGGGACAGGACGGTCATGGCGGGCTCAGACGGATCGGGCCATGCGGTACAGCCACACGGATCCGAAGATTTGGAGCGCCACGGCGCCGGCCAGCATCCAGCGGCCGGTGGCGTCATGCCACATGGTCATGAAGAGCGCGTTGTTGAAGACGATGATGAACAACGCCACGCCCACGGGCAGCGCCGCCAGGATCCAGGCCGACAGCCGGATCTCGGCCGACATGGCCGTCAGTTCCTGGCGGGCCGAGCGCAGGTCGCGCATGAAGACGGCCATGCGTTCGAGGACCTGGTCGCTGCGCCCGCCAAAGCGCAATGCGAGGCTGGTGATGGCCGCCAGCAGGCTGAATTCGCGCACGCGGTACAGGTCGGCCACCGCGTGCAGGGCCGCATCGAGCTCCATGCCCGATCGATTGAGCGCGGCCGCGCGCGCCATCGCCTCGGACAAGGGAGCCTCCGTGGTGCCGACCGCGCTCTGGAATGCCGACCCCAGGCTGTTGCCGATGGTCACGAGGCGCACGATGGCGTCCAGAAAGCCCGGCAGCTGATCGACCATGCGCGCCTGGCGTCGCGCGCCCAGCCACATCACGTGACCCAGCACGCCCGCCACCGCCAGGGCCACGCCCAGCACCAGCCCGGGCCAGCTCAGGACGAGCGCGCCCATCAGCCCCAGGACCAGCACCACGGCACCGCTGGACACGAGCCATGCGCGGTCCGGGGCACGGCCCGCACGCAGCAGCAGTCGGGTCAGGGCCGGCGGGCCGCTGCGCGCTGGCGCGCCGCCCCCCGCGGGCGCTGCGAGCGCCGCGGGCGCCGTGTGCTCGAGCCGCGCCAGTTGCGCATCGATGTAGCGTTGCGTGGCGACGCGCTTGTCCCGCCCGGCCGCCACCTGCCACAGCAGCAGCGAGATGACGAGCAGGAACAGGGACAGACTGCCCAGGCCAAGCGCCAGACCCATGTCAGCGTCCCCTGCCCCAGAAGCCGCCACCCGGCTTGGCGGCGGGCTCGGCGGCACCGCGCGCAGCCGCCCCGGCGCGCAAGGCGTCGCGATGGCGCGCCAGCTTGGGCGTGTGCGGATGGATGCCCAGTGAGACCCAGCGGTCCGCATCGGGGCCTTCTGCCTGCGGCACGGGCTCGTGCCGATACAGCTCCTGGGTGGAAATGACGTTATCGCCCATGCCCGTCACCTCGGTGATCGACAGCACGCGGCGCCGGCCATCCGGCAGCCGGCCGATCTGGATGATGAAGTCGATGGCGCTGGCGATCTGGCGGCGCAGGCTGTCCTCGCTGCCCTGAAAGCCGGCAAAGCCCGCCAGCATCTCGATCCGGTACAGGCACTCGCGCGGCGAGTTGGCGTGGATGGTCGCCATCGAACCCTCATGGCCGGTGTTCATGGCCTGCAGCATGTCCATGACCTCCGCACCCCGCACTTCGCCCACCACAACACGGTCCGGACGCATCCGCAGGCTGTTGCGGATCAGGTCGCGAATGCTGACCAGGCCCGAGCCATCGAAGCCGCCCTGCCGGGATTCCAGCCGCACGACATGAGGGTGGTTCAGCGACAGCTCGGCCGTGTCCTCCACCGTGACGACACGTTCGGTCTCGGGCAGGAAGAACGCCAGGGCGTTGAGCAACGACGTCTTGCCCGAGCTGGTGCCGCCCGACACGAGGATGTTGCAGCGCGTGCGCACCGCGAGTTCCAGCAGCCGGTAGACGTCCTCGTTGAAGGTGCCAAGCTGCAGCAGGTCGTCCGGCTTGAGCGGATCCTGGCGGAACTTGCGGATCGAGACCATCGGCCCGTCGACGGCCAAGGGCGGAATGACGACGTTCAGGCGCCCGCCATCCGGCAGGCGCGCATCGACCATGGGCGCGGACTCGTCCAGGCGGCGGCCCAGCGGCGCCAGGATGCGACGCACGATGCGCAGCACGTGCTGGTTGTCGGAAAACTGCAGCGGCTCTTGCGCCAGCACGCCACGCCGCGACACGAAGACCTTGTCGTGGCCGTTGATGAGCACATCCTCGACCGCCGGGTCGTTGAGCAGGTCCTCCAGCGGTCCCAGCCCGGCAAGCTCCTTGGTCAGGGCCTCGGCCAGCTGGCGCACTTCGCTTTCGTTGAGCGCCATGCGGCGCTGGCGCGCGAAGCTGTCGACCTCCATGTCCACGAACTGCTGGATGGCGGCGCGCGACCAGCGGCCGAACTCCGCGCCGAGCTCTTCGATGCGGCCCAGCAGATGCTCGTAGGCGGCGGACTTGATGTCCTGGAACCGCGCGGACACGGCAAAGCTGGCGGCGCCCGCATCGTCGGCGAATTTGACGGAAGATCCCATGACCATGGCGTTGGCGTCCTACGAAGGGCGGCGCGTGGCGCGCCCGGTCTTGTCCATCAGGCGTTGCAGCCAGCGGGCGCGGCCTGCGCCGGGCTCGCCGCGCGACCCCGCGCGCAGCAAGGCCTGCACGGCACGCACGTAAGGGTCGGTCTCGGCGCTGGCATGCAGCAGGCGGCCCTGGTTGGCGCTGTTCATCAGCTGGCGCGTGCGATCCGGGATCTCGCCCAGCAGGCGCAGGCCGAAGCGCTCGGCGATCTGCTGCGCGGACATGCCGTACGCCGGATCATGCCGATTGACGATGAGCTGGATCTGCGAGCGCGCGATGCCGCGCGACTCCAGGTCGCGCAGCGTCTGCGCGAGCGACACCAGCGCGCCCACGCTCTGGTCCGTGACGAGCCAGGCTTCATCGGCCTGGGCGGCCACCCGGGCGGCGAAATCCGCATTCGGAAAGCCGCCCAGATCGGCGACCAGCATCCCGAAATGTCGCGACAAGGTCCCGATGAGAGCCATGGCGTCGCTGTGCGACACCGACTGCATGGCGTCCAGGTCGATCGGCAGCGGCACCACGGTGACACCGCCCGCGCTGGTGGCAAAGGCGGTCCGGATCAGGGTCTTGTCCAGGCGTGGCAAGGCCTGCACGGCCTGGGCGAAATCGAAGTCGCCCGCCCCCGTGTCCAGGTACAGCTGGCCATCGGCCACCGGGCAGCCCAGGTCCAGCAACACCACCCCGTCGGTGCGTCCGGGCGGACGCGGCGCCTTCACGGCCAGATCGCACAGGTGCGCGCACAGCGTGGAGGTGCCCACGCCCGGTCGCACGCCGAGCACGGCCAGGCTGCGCGAGGCGGCCGAGGGGCCCATGGCGTGGCCGACCAGCCGCTGCACGGCTTCGCGCACTTCCTGCGGCGCACCGAACGGGTCCACGAAATCGCTCACGCCGGCGCGCAAGGCGGCGAGCGGCCCTTCCGGACGGTCCTGCCGGCCCAGTCCCACGCGCGGCACGTTGGGCGCTAGTCGCGCCAGGGTCGCGACGCGCACCGCGGCCCCCGCCAGCTTGGCCGGGTCCGAGGGGTCGGGATTGAAATCCAGGAAGACGAGGTGGGGATCGATCTCGGCCAGCGCCTCTTTCAGGCGCCCGGCATCGGATTCCACGGCCAGCTCGCCCGCCGCGCCCAGGGCCAGCGCCAGCGCAGCCGCCAGCGTGCGGTCTGCCGAATACAGCAGAAAGCGTTGGCCTTGCGCATCGGCGCGCCCACTATGTGGCATCCATCCCTCGGCACTCATGTTCATGATCCTGCCTCGTCAACGCGAGAACCCCGGCATCTCGTCACCACTGGCCGAACCCATCAGGTAATAGCCCCAGGCCGTGGTGGGCGTATCCATGCGCTCCTGCCGCTCGCCGGGCAGCGGCAGCGTCACGCCGCGCGCCACGGGCCGCACCAGGCGCGGCGTCACGACGATGACCAGCTCCATCTCGTCCTGGCTGTAGCGCACGCTGCGAAAGAAGGAGCCAATGATCGGCAGGTCGCCCAGAAAGGGAATGCGGTCGACCGACGCCACGGTGTTGCGCGAGACGAGCCCGCCAATGACGTAGCTCTCGCCGTCGCCGAGTTCCACCGTGGTGTCGGCGCGCCGGGTGCGCAAGGCAGGCAGCAAGGTCGTGGTGGTGCCGTTGCTGACCGGGATGCCGTTGGCGAAGTCGAGCTCGCTGGCTTCGGGCGCGACCTTGAGCGCGATGCGATCGGCGGACAGCACGGTCGGCGTCACGGTCAGCCCGATCCCGAAAGGCTTGTACTCGACCGACTGCGTCCCCAGGCCGCCAGCGCTGGGCACGGGGATCTCGCCACCGGCCAGGAAGCTCGCGCTTTGTCCCGACAAAGCAAGCAAGGTGGGCTCTGCCAGCACGCGCGCGAGTCCATTGCTCTGCAGAAGGCTCAGCGTGGCGTTCAGGTTGAAGGCGCCGCGCGCCAGGCCAAGGCCAGCCTCCCAGCCGCCGCTGACCAGGCTGCCGCCGCCCAGGCCGAACGAGAATCCGCCGCGCGTGTTGCTGGCGCCGAACTGGAAACCCACGTCCTTCAGCACGTTGCGGCTGACTTCCACGACCTTGACCTCGACCTGCACCGTGCCGGTCGGCCCGACGGTCGTGCCGTCCAGGACCTTCTCCGCACCGACGGCGTCGACCGCGGCTTCGCGCACCGCGCGGTGCGCCAGCAGCGACGGGGCTTCGCCCGACAGCACCACGGCATCCCCGCGCGTGTTCGTCGTCACGCCGCTGCCCGCGGGCAGCGCCGACTGCATGCCGCCCTGCACCGTGACTGCCGTCACCCGCGGCTCGGCCTCGCCGCGCAACCACACCTGCAGGCGCGTCGCGCCGGGCTTCTTGCCGATCACCATCACCGATGCCGGGCGTCCACCTGCCGCGCGCAGGATCTGCACATCGGCCACGGTGGGGTCCGCCACCAGCACCCGCACGGGCTGGCTGGGCAGGGACAGGGCATGCTGGTCGTTCAGGTCCAGCAACAGGGTGTCGGCAGGTTGCGCCAGCACCGGTGCGGCCGTCGCCCACACAAGGGCGCCCAGCGCGGCGCCAAGCCAGCGCCGCGTGTCAGGCGCAGCCACACGCCCCGGACTCAATGCTCGCGAATTCAAAACGCCTCCTGCTGGGTCGAAGTGCCCCGGATGATCTCGATGGTGCCGCCGGCGCCCGTGCCGGTGCGGCGCGGTGTCTGCACGGCGGGACGGGGTGCTGCCGGCTCGGGCGGCACCGGACCGGCCAGTGCCGGCAGGTCCAGGCCCGCATAGGCGCGGTTCTCGGGTTGGGTCAGCAGGCCGCGCTGCTCCGCGCTCAGGCCCGCGCGCCCCGCCAGCACCGGCGTGCTCTCGGGAAACAGCGCCAGGGTGGGCGTCACGTCATCCAGCGGACTGCGCAAGGCCAACTGGAGTGCGCCATTGCCGCTCGCCAGCAGCAGATCGTTGACGTCGGCCACCGGCACGGCCAGGACGGCCGTCGAGGCGGCCCGGCGTTCGCGCGCAGCGGCCTGACCGCCGGCGCGGGACTCCGGCGCGGTGGTGCCGTCCACCGACACGTCGCCGTATGCCAGGACGCGCACGCGGGACAACAGCAGCCGCGCCTGGTTGCGCTGCGCATCGGTGCCCACGCGCGGCAAGGTGAAGAAGACATCGACCCAGTCGCCGGGCTGCACCTGGTCGGCCACGCCCAGCACCGGGTCCACGGCGATGGCGACGGCGCGCTCGCCGGCCTGAAGTCGCAAGGCCAGGCCGCTGGCCAGCTCGGTCTGGGTGATGGCCTCGTCGGGCTGCACATCGAAGCGCGTGACCTGGCCGACGACGGCCGCGGCATCGCCAAAGCCGCCGCCCGGCAGCGCGCCCCATTCGGCCAGGCGCACGTCCTCGGCCACGATGCGCTGACCGGCGGGCAACGCGCGCGCGGCCACCACCACCGACACGGTGGGAATCGCGGGCGCGGCCGGTGCCGCCTCGGCGCCGCCCTGCGCCACCAGCGGCACGGGCGCGGGCGCCGGCGCCGGCTGCCGCGCGAGCAGAAAGGCGAACACGCCCAGGATCACCGCCAGGAGGAACAGCAGGATGGCAAACAACTTGGTGGCGGTATTCATCACGTACGTCCAGGGGGGAATCGGTCGCGCGCGTCAGGCGCAGCGCAGGTCAGGGTTGAGGTTGGAACCCGTGCTGGGCGCGAACTGCACGGTGGCCTGGGCCCAGAGATGGCTGGACATCGGCCGGTCCGCGGCATTGGCCCCCATCACCTGGGCCAGCATGCCCAACACCGGATAGATGCCGGTGCCGGTCGGCGGGTAGCACACGCGCACGTGCATGCAGGTCAGGACACTGGTGCCGCAGGCCGCGCCATCGGGCGCGGGCCACACGCCGCACGCGGCCGTGGCACCCACCCACGCATTGGTGCGTGCCATCACCGCGTCCACGACCTGGCAGGCCTGCGCCGGGTGGACGGGGCCAAGACGGCTTGCGCTGGCGATCGCGCGTGCGCCCTCGCTGGCCGCGCGCGCCAGGCTCTGCTTGGCCAGGAACAGCATGCCCAGGCTGGCCAGGGCCGCCACGATGAGGACCATCGGCATCAGCACCAGCGCCAGCTCCAGGGCTGCGGCGCCGCGCTCGCGACGGTGGTGGGCGAATGGGGCGGCGCGCGTCACCACACGCCTCCACCGCCGGACGATTCCAGGCGAACCGTGGCCTGGCCCGCCAGCTGGGCGGGCAGCACCACGTTGAACAAGGGCACCTGCGGGATCGGCATCGGCGCGGTGACCCGGACATGCAGGCACTCGCCGCCGGCTGCGCTGGACATGGCGCAGGCGGGCCCGGCGTTGTCCAGCAGCGCCACGCAGCTGCCCGAGAACAGGTCCGCGCGTCCCTCGGCCACGCGGCAGGCTTCGGTCTGCTTCTGCGCCAGCGTGCCGGCGCGCAAAGCCGCCCGCGCACCATCTTCGGCGGCCACCGCCATCAGCTGGTTGCCCGCGAACGCCACGGCCAGCGCGATGCCGGCGTAGGTCACGGCAAAGAGGATGAGAAAGGTGAAGGCGAACTCGATGGCGTAGGCGCCGCGCTGGCGGCGCGCGATGGACCGGCAAGCGCCACGGGCAGTCGATGCCCGTGCCGCCCGGAAGCGGTAAACCGTGTACAGGCAGGCGACCCGCGCCCCCAAGACGCCCGTGCCACCACCGTGCTCGTGCCGCAGGAATCGAGCGTCAGGATGTGCTGTGGCACGCGCGGCCGCGAGCCCGCCCGCAGCGCTGCGGGGCGAACCGAGCACGGCAGTGCCGGCGCTCGCGCGCCAGCCCACGTCCCGCGTCAATCGTCTCCACCCCATCCCGCCGACTCCTGCCGCGTCCACCGAAGTGGGAGCTATTGTCTGTACAAATAAAAGATCCAGATCAGCGCACCGGCCGCCAGGTACGTGGCGTACGGTGTGCCGCGTCGCCCGTTGCGCCGCGCCAGGATCCAGGCCCAGAGCGGCGCCAGTCGCCGCCAGATGGCGGCACTGACCCGGTGCGTGCGAAGCCTGACCCACTCACCCAGGGGCGAGCCGTTCAGGTTGCCGATGACGATCACCGCCACGGCGTGGATGCCGGCCATGACGCTGGCCAGCAGCCAGCTCCAGAACAGGCCGAGCGGCCCCAGGGCAAAGCCCAGGACCGCCAGGAACTTCACGTCTCCGGCCCCCATGGCGCCGAAGCGCCAGAGGGGGAAGAAGACGATCAGGGCGAGGGCGAAGCCGGCCAGGGCCGAGCCCCACTCCGGAGCCAGAACAAGCGGCGTTGAACCGCTGAAGCTGACGATCAGAGCTATCAGCGAGATGCCAAAACTGGCTAACACAAGCCCATTTGGAACTCGCCTTGCAACGAGGTCGAATGCCCCCACCAACAAGCACATCACTAAGAAGGCTGCAATGGGCCACATGCTCACGGTGGAGACCCTCGCCTGACCGTCGTATGCCTGTTAGCTCGCTGCCGGAACCGACGGCAGACGCGTGCCAATTGCGCGGAAGAAGGTGTCGAGGTTCGCACCAAGAGCAGACAGGGCGGCGATGATGCCAACAGCGATCAACCCAGCGATCAGGCCATATTCGATCGCCGTCGCACCGTCTTCTTCCTTCCAGAACTTCTTCAGCATTGCGTTCATAACTCACTCCATGTGTGTGTAATCGAGACCGGCAACCGCCACGGGATTGTGGCTGGCGTCCGACGCGCGGGAGGGGTGCAACGCTTCGCACCGGCCCGCCGCCGCGCCCGTCAGGGCGCAGGGTTTCTCCAACTGTGTCCGACGCCTGGTCCGCCACTCTCACGAACGAGAGACGCGCGACTTCGACGAAAGAACTGTTACTTGCCGAATCAATCCTCACCGCAGTAAGGTTACGAAAGGTGATCAGCGCGTAGGTGAAAAGATATATTAAACTTTTGCATACATCAATGCTGATATTTCATCTGTTCCTGAAAAGCAGCATTTATGCGCATCTACCTCACAAAACGAGGCTTTTTTGCCTCCTGGGCTAGGCCACGGACGAGCATCTTTCGCAAATGACGATGGTTACAATACGACATATCCCTCTCGTTACTTTTGCGAGATTTCTCACAGGCTGCTTGCTGCTTCCGGTGTCGGTCCACGCTCTGGCCGCTGACGCGCCTCTGCTGGGCGACCCGCAGCAGACCCTGCCGCCCAACGAGGCGCCCCGCCCCGCGACACCGGTGCTGACGCCGCCGGCGGCCCCACCCGCCCAGGCCGAGGTGGCCGGCATATTGGCCCGACAAATCGTGCCGCAGTACTTCGATGTGACCGGCGTCAGCGCCGTGCCCTTCGAAGATGTGGTGCGCGTGCTGGAACCCCTGGCCGGCCAGGCCATCACCGTGCGCGAGCTGGCCGAGCGCGTGAACGGCATCACGGCGCTCTATCAGCGTCTGGGCTATCCGATCTCATTTGCGCTGCTGCAGAATCAATCCTTTGCCGACGGGCTGGTGCAGGTGACCGTCGTGGAAGGCTACGTGGCCGATGTGCGCATCCAGGGCGACGCCGGCACCGCCGAGGCGCGGCTGCGCCAGCTCGCCGCCCACATCCAGAACGAACGTCCCCTGCAACGTGCCACGCTGGAGCGCTATCTGAACCTGATGCGCGGCATCCCCGGCCTGACCGTGCGACCCGACATGGCCTTGCCACAACGGGCCGACGGCGCGACCGCGCTGGTGCTCAACGTCACACGACAGGCCATCAGCATCGAAGGCGGCCTGTCGGATCTGGGCCTGGGCTATCAAGGCATGGTGAGCGTATCGGCCAACAGCCTGACGCCACTGGGCGAACGGGTGCAGCTGACCACCACCGTGCCGATCGGCAGCGCCGACGTGGAGTACTACCGGGGCGCGGTCGATGTGCCCTTGAACAGCCACGGACTGCAGCTGCGACTCGACGCATACAAGTACCGATCCAGCCCGGAAGACGCACAACTGCAAGCCCTGTCGATTCGCCGGGATGTCCGCAACGAGCGGGCTTCGGCCATCGTCAGCTATCCGCTGATCCTGGAGAACCAGCGCGCGCTGATGCTGAGCGGCGGCTTCTATGCCACGCGCAGCGTCGATCGCTACACCTTGTTCGACGACACCAGGTCCGAGACACGACACACCGATCTGCGTGCCCTGCAGGCCGGTGTGCGCTACGCCACCAGCACGGCGCGCCAGTCCCGCAGCGTGGATGTCAATGTCCACCAGGGTCTGGATTCGCTGGGCGCGCGGCAAGGCGCCACGACCGACCATGACCTGGACTTCACGCGCATCACGGCCTCTGCCTCGCAGGTCTTTGCGCTGACGGACAAGGTCGGGCTGACCTTGGCGGCCGCCGGTCAGTACAGCGGCGACGACCTTGCCAACTCCGAGCGCATCGGCTTTGGTGCGTGGCGCTTCGGCATGGGTTACCCCGCGGGTGAGATCGCCGGGGACTCGGGCTGGGGGGCCGCTGTCGAAACCAGCTATCTGCACACGCTCAACCATCGCTGGCTGGCCACGGCGCAACCCTACCTGCGGGTGGACACAGCGCGGGTCTACGAGAACAACCGACAGGCCCTGCCCTTGGCGGACGATCGCCGCCTGGCCTCGGTCGGCATCGGCGTGCGATTGAGCGACAAGCGCTTCTATACGCTGGATCTGAACGTGGCGCGTCCGGTCGGGGACAGGCCGCCGAACGATAGCGGGCGCGGCCTGCGCTTCAACGCCAACTACTCGATGCGCTACGACTGAGCGCCGGGTGGGTGCGGCTGTCGGTGCGCGCTCAACATCCGCGACGCGATGCGCCACGACGCGCATGCCAGACGGACACCACCCGTCGATGCCCGCCGAACGCCCTGGCGTCGATATCGGACGACGCGAGCGCCAGCCGGATGTCGACCATCGACACGTCGCTCGACGCCCGTGACACGGGCGCGCCCCCCGTGCGGGTCAGCTGGGTCATCCCCTGCATCGGGACACCCCCGCATTGCAAGGCCGGTCTGGGCCGGACTGCCCATGACCCGGTCGGAGCGCGAAGCCGGCTCCAGACGTTACGTAACGTCGCCCCGCCAAACCCGCGACGTTACGTAACGCCAGGGCCGAGATCCCGTCGGCGCCGCGCGCCACAGCCTGTGGGCACGATGCTCGAATCCTGGCGAAAGCCCCTGTTTTCGAGCCTTTGCGGGCAGCAGCCGCCTGGCGGGTGAAACATCCCGACAAATTGGCATGCATGTTGCAAAAAGGGTTGGGTGGACGGCGAACGTCCGTCAATCGAGGAGCCCCAACATGCACACCCAGTCTCAATCCCCCCGTCGTCAAACGCAACGCGGCGCACGCCGCGTCGTGGGCAGCGCCCTGCTCATCTCACTGCTGGCGCTGGCTGGCTGCGCCTCGAGCAGCGGCCATGGCATGGACGACGTCACGCCCGTGCCGCCGGTGACCGACATCCCGGGTGGCGGCGTGGGCGATGACGGGGGCAATGGCGGTGGCAATGGTGGTACCGGCGGCGGTGGCAACGGCGGCGCCGGTGGTGGCGGCAATGGTGGCACCGACGGTGGCAACAACGGTGGCAACAACGGCGGCGGCGACGGCGGCAACAACGGCGGTGACGGCGACGGCGGCAACAACGGTGGCAACAACGGCGGTGGCGGCGACGGCGGCAACAACGGTGGCAACAACGGCGGTGGCGGCGACGGCGGCAACAACGGTGGCAACAATGGCGGTGGCGGCGACGGCGGCAACAACGGTGGCAACAACGGTGGTGGCGGCGACGGCGGCAACAACGGTGGCAACAACGGCGGTGGCGGCGACGGCGGCAACAATGGTGGCAACAACGGTGGCCAGCCTGTCAGCGGCGTTCTGCAGCCCACGCTGGGCGGCCTGGGCAACGCCGTGGACACGGTCGCCGACCTGGGTCTGGGCCCGACGCTCGGCCACGTCGGCCAGGCACTGGATGGCGTCGTCGTGCCCGTGACGGACACGCTGGTGGACGGCACGCAGACGCTGGGCGCGGCCACCGGGCTGGGACAACCGCTGGACGGAGCGCTGGGCCAGATCGGGGGCGCCGTCGGCGGCCTGGGTGAGTCGCTGGCAGGGCCTGGTCTGCAAGGCGGCGTGAGCGGTCTGATCAGCGGCCTGGGCGACACGGTCGCCAGCGCCGGCGGCCTGGTGCACGCCAACCCGAACAACCCGAATCCGCTGGGCAACACGCTGAACCTGGCCGTGGGCTCGGTAGGCGCGCTGACCCAGGGCCTGGCCGGCGAAGGCGGCCTGATCGATATCCAGCTCGGCCCGCTGACCGGCCTGACCAACGGTCTGCTGGGCGGCCTGGGTGGCACGGTGCAGCCCGTGCTGGAACCCGCGCTGGGCAACACGGGTCAAGCCGTGGACAACCTGACGAACCTGGGTCTGGCGCCAACCCTGGCAGGCCTGGGCGCCAACCTGGATCCGCTGGTGTCACCCGTCACGGGCGCGGTCGGCAACCTGACCCAGGAAATCGGCAACACGACCGGCCTGGGCCAGCCCGTGGCCGGCCTGCTGGACGGTCTGGGCGGCGCCCTGAACCAGGTCGGTGGCCAGGTCGATGGCAACGGACTGAATGGTGTGGGCGGGCTGATCGCCGGTCTGGGCGACACCCTGAGCAGCGCAGGCAATCTCGTCAATGGTACGAGCGTCAACCCCATCGGCGACGTGCTGAACCACGCGACGGGCGCCGTAGCTGCACTGACCGACGGCGTGGGTGGCGCAGGCGGCCTGCTGACGCCGGTCACCGGCATCGTCGGCGGCCTCACGGGCGGTGACGCGGGCGGCGGCCTCCTTGCCCCGGTCACCGGCATCGTCGCAGGCCTCACGGGCGGCGGCGAACAGGGCGGCATCCTCGCCCCCGTCACCGGCATCGTTGCCGGCCTCACGGGCGGTGGTGAACAAGGCGGTGTCCTTGCCCCCGTCACCGGCATCGTTGCCGGCCTCACGGGCGGTGGCGAACAAGGCGGTGTCCTCGCCCCCGTCACCGGCATCGTCGCGGGCCTCACGGGCGGTGGCGAACAAGGCGGTGTCCTCGCCCCGGTCACGGGCCTGGTCGCCGGGCTCACGGGCGCGGTCGCCCCGCCTGCCCAGGAAGGTCAGCAAGGGGGCCTGCTGGCACCCGTGACGGGCGTGCTGGCCGGCGTGGTTGGCGGGCTGGGCGGCGCCCCCGTCGGCAACGACACGGGCGGCAATGGTCAAGCGGGCAATGGCAACGCCGGCAGCGCTGGCGGCCTGCTGGCGCCGGTGACGGGCCTGGTCGGTGGTCTGCTCGGCAGCCGTTGAGACAAGGAGCTTCCATGTACAAGACCTCCGCATTCTCCGTCACGGCGCTCGCGCCGCGCCACCACCTGCCGTCCTCGGCCCTGGCGGTCAAGCGCTACGAGGAGCCCGTCGTCGAGCAGGCCACCTCGCTGTATGACGCGGCCCGTCTGCTGGCCCGTTGCTCCGCCCTGTTCGGTGCGATCCACCAGGCCGAGGCGTCGCAACGGCTCGGCCTGTCGGCCACCGACATCAAGGCGCTGGAAATGGTGGGTGAATTCGAATCGCTGACCATCGGCCAGCTGATGCAGCTGACCGGCCTGAGCGCCGGCGGCACCACCGCCGTGGTGGACCGGCTGGAGGCGGCGGGCTACATCACGCGTGACCGGCACCATCACGATCGGCGCATCACCGTGCTGCGGCCCGTGGCGCACCGGTGGGCTGCGGTGCGCCAGAGTTCGGCGGCCAACCTGCTCGAGCTGACCGGACTGCATCACGTGATCGATCAGGAGCATTGGGATTCGATCCAGCTGTTCCTGAATCGCGCGCTCGAAGCCCTGCACCAGGAGGCTGGTCAGACGCTGACCGACCACGGCCCGCAACCCACACGGCATCGCTGAGCGCACGCCCGGCACGAGGGCACCCGGGTCCCCGGCGTGCCCCCGGAAGGACAGATGGGTCGCGGCCCGTCCGGCCCCACGCGGGCGGGACGGGCCGCAGTCACATCCAGGCACGGGGTTGTTGCGGCTACTGGCAAGGCGCCGTCTGGCGCTGCGCCCGACCGCCTGCCCAAGGGGCGCCGGGCCCTCGCGCTGATCAGCGCCGTCGGCCTCGACGAACCGCCGCAGGCGGGTCAGTGCGCGGCTTGCCCCGGCAGCCCGGCCTGTGCGCTGGGCGCGCGCAGCAGCGTCGCATACAGGGCTTCGAAGCGCTGTGCCGTGGCGGGCCAGGTGAACTGCGTGGCCAGCTCGTGGCCCGCGGCGGTCAGCTGGCGGACCACGGCCGGCTCATCGAGCAGGCGCTGCACATGACGCGCCAGCGTCAGCGCATCGGTAGGGTCGTCCAGCAGCAAGGCATCGCGTCCGTCCACGACATGGGAAGCGAAGCCGCAATGGCGCGGCGTGCTCATGACGACGGGCAGGCCATGCGCCATCGCTTCCAGCGGCACCATGCCGAAGGCGTCGCCGCGCGTCGGGAAGACGCACACGTCGGCTGCGGCATAAAAGCTCTGCACATCGCGGCGGGCGGGCCAGGCCTGCACCCGCGCGCCCTGCCCTGCGCGATCGGCCAGTTGCCCGACATGCGCCGCCATCGCCGCATCGCCGCCCACCGACAGCAGGCGCACGCGGGAAGGCAGGTGTTGCAGGGCTTGCAGGATCGTGGCCACGCCCTTGCGCTCGGGATCATTGGCGATCAGGAGCAGATACACGGCATCCGCGTCCAGCTGCAGGGCCTCGCGGGCTGCGGCGCGACTGGGCGGATGGTCGGGTGGCGTGACGGCCGGCGGGATGATGACGCTGGGCGCGATCTCGGGATAGGCCGTGGCGACCTGCTCGGCGATGAGGCCCGAGGCCGCGACGACCGCATGCCCTGGCCGGTCGCGCAGACGCATCGATTCCAGCGCCAGGTAGGTGAGCCAGCGCGGGTTGGTGCGATCGAGCACGCCGCGCAGCCAGCCTCGGCCCTTGTGGAACCGCGAATAGCGCACCGGCACCACGTGCACGACCTGCACATCGCCCACCCACAGGTTCTCGTGGGAATGCACGATGTCGTAGTCGCGCACGAGCGGCGCGCAGCGGCGCCCGAAGTCCACCAGATTGAGCCAGCGCGGCAGCGACTCGCGGCGCGCCAGCGTGGTGTGTGCGAGCGCGAGCGGGCTGTCCCATTCCTGGCAGAAGACATGCACGTCGTGGCGCTGGGCCAGTTCGGCCATGACCCGTTCTCCATAGGCCTCGGCGCCACCGAAGCGCGCACCGAAGCGACGGGTGATGAAGGCGATGCGCAGCCGGACCGGCAGGCCGGCTGGCGGCGTCGGGAACACCGCGGTATCCGCGGCGCCCGTCGCGGATGATGGCGCCTGGACCGGACGCGGGGAGAGCATCATCCCCGCGCCCCGCGACGGTCTTCGTACGGCGTCGACAGCTTCTGCAGCAGGCTGAAGAAGTGCGTGGTGCGCAACACCGGCGCGCGCGGCAGGCTCAACAGCGAATCGCCGGACTGCACGCGCCCTCGATGGGTGGTCGTGGCGGTGCGGTACCCGGCGTCGCGCGCCATGTCGGCGTGCTCCGGGGCGAAATGTCCATACGGATAGCAGAAGGCATCCACGGGCTGCTGGGCGACGGCCTGCAGCACCGCGCGGGCCTGGGTGATCTGCCGTCGTGCCTCGTCCGGGGCAAGTGTCGGCAGATCGGCGTGGTCCAGCGTGTGCGCACCGACCTCCTGGCCGGCCGCCGCCCAGCGGCGGATGTCGTCGTCGGTCATGAGCGGCGAGGCTGGCACGCCCTTGGGAACATCCCAGAAGTTGTCGCCCCCGGCATGGTCCGCGACGAAATAGTTCGTCGCCGTGAAGCCATTGGCCAGCAGCACCGGCAGCGCGTGATCGAGCACGTTGCGATAGCCGTCGTCAAACGTCAGGCCAAATACCTGGCCGCGGCGCTCGCCGCTCAGGTAGGGGTCCAGGTCGCGCATGGACAGGCCTCGCCAGCCCAGGCGCCGCAGCCAGGTCATGTGGCGGGCAAAGCGTGCGGGGTCCACCGCCAGCCCGCGAAACGGCGTGCCACGGGGTGGCGCGGACGCGATCTGGTGGTAGGTCAGGATCGGAATGGGACGCTGGCAGCGGGCCGACATCGTCAGGGCAGGTAGGAAGGCAATTCCCGATTAGACGCCAAGCCGTGACGGCACGCCAGACCTCCTTCGCAATGCAATACACTCGGACGTCCTTCTTTTTGCAGGCCTTGCTTGTCCATGACCGACGCCCCTGCCGGCCACGAGCGCCACACCGTCTGGCTCGCCGAGACGATCCGCCTGTCCGAGGCACGCTGGGGCCCGTACGACGACGCGGACGTCGTGCGCCGGCTGCGCCACGCCGGGCTGCCCATCGGCGAGGCCGTGGCAGAGCGCCAGCTGAGCCTGGCGCGCCGCGAGGGCCTGGACACCGTGGCCAGGCGCTGGCGCGACTACGCCGTGCTGATCGCCCTGGTCGCCGGCGTGCTCGCGGTGCTCACCGGTTGCGCGGCCGCGCTGGGGGCGCTCGGTGACGGCAGCCGTCCGGTCAATCTGTTCTGGGCGCTGGGCGGACTGCTCGGACTGCACGCACTGACCTTCGCCCTGTGGCTGATCGGCCTGGCGTGGGGCCAGCGCCTGGGCACCTGGATCAGCCGGGTGGTGCTGGGCCTGGCCTCGCGCCTGGCCCGCCTGCCACCGCTCGTGGCGGCAAGCCAGCGCTTCGAGACCCGGCCTTCGGCCGCCGCGCTGCTGCCGCACGCCCTGGTGGGCCTGCTTTCGCGCGCGGGCATGACCCGCTGGGTTGCGGGCGCGATGGGCAACCTCTGGTGGCTGCTCTTCCTGGTCTCCGCCCTGGTGTGCCTGCTGGCGCTGCTGTCCACGCGGCGCTATGGCTTCGTGTGGGAAACCACCCTGCTCGGCCCGGACACGTTCGTGGCGCTGACCCAGGCCCTGGGTCGCCTGCCGGCCGCGCTGGGCTTTGCGGTGCCGGACGCCCAGGCCGTGCGGGCCAGCGGTGCCGCGCTGCCGCTCGATGCCCCCGTGCAGGTGCTGTGGTCCAACTTCCTGCTGGGCTGCGTCGTCGTGTACGGGATCCTGCCACGTCTGATCGCGAGTGCCCTCTGCATCGGCCTGCTGCTGTGGCGCCGGGGCCGGGTGGCGCTGGACCCCGAGCAGCCGGCCTACGGCGCGCTGCGCGAACGCCTGAGTCCGGCCAGTGCGGCCGTGGGCGTGGCCGACGCCGCCCCCGACAACCTGGACCACGCGGGCGGTGGCGCCGCCGCCTTTGCCGCCTCGGGTCAGGCATCGGCGCTCGCACCCGCCTATGCCGTTCGCCGCGACGAAGACGCAGCCCGAGTGCTGGTCGGCATCGAACTGCCGCCGGACTTTGCGTGGCCGCCCGTCGACGTGCCGACGACCGCGATCGATGCGGGCAACATCGACGCCCGGGCGGCACGCAACGCCCTGCTCGATCAGGTCGCCCGCCGCCCCCCCGCCCGCCTGGTGCTGGTCTGTGACGCCAGCCAGACGCCCGATCGCGGCACGGTGGGCCTGGTGGCCGAACTTGCCCGGACGGCACAGGCTGCGCGGGTCTGTCTGCTGGCCGCCGGCGTGGCCGACCGCCTGGCTGGCTGGCGGGAGCGGCTCGAGGCTGCCGGCATCGCCCAGGACGCCTTGCTGACCGATCCCGCGAGCGCCATGGCCTGGCTGGATGGCGTCACGACGGAGACCGCGCCATGATCCGATCCGACGGTACGGGGACCACCCCCTGGCGCCTGGCCGTGGTGGGCCACACCAATACCGGCAAGACGTCGCTGCTGCGCACGCTCACCCGCGATGCGGGTTTTGGCGACGTGGCCGACCAGCCGAGCACGACGCGTCATGTCGAAGCCGCGGCGCTCCTGGCCGAAGGCCGCGTCGTGCTGCAGCTGTACGACACGCCCGGTCTGGAGGACGCCGTCTCCCTGCGCGACTTCCTGGAACGGCTGGCGCCCGCCACGCAAAGGCTGGATGGCCTCGCCCGCATCGAGCGTTTCCTGGGCACCCGCGAGTCCAGCCTGCGCTTCGAGCAGGAAGCCAAGGTGCTGCGCCAGGTCGTCGCCAGCGACGCCGCGCTGTACGTGATCGATGCGCGCGACCCGGTGCTGGACAAGCACCGCGACGAGCTGGCCCTCCTGGCCGACTGCGCCCGTCCGGTGCTGCCGGTGCTGAACTTCGTGCGCGCCCCGCAGACCCGGGTGCCCGCGTGGCGCGAAGCCCTGTCGCGCCTGGGCCTGCATGCCGTCGTCGAGTTCGACACGGTCGCCCCGCCCGAGGACGGCGAAGCCCTGCTGTTCGGCAAGCTCGCCACCCTGCTCGATGCGGCAGCGCCCGAACTGCAGGCGCTGGTGGCCGACCGCCGGCTGCACCGCACCCAGCGCCGGGACGCGGCGGCGCGCCTGGTCGCCGAGATGCTGGTGGATGTGGCGGCCCTGCGCGTCTTCAGCCCACCCGATGACGCCGCCAGCCAGCGCCACGAAGCTGAACTGCGCGACGTCGTGCGCGCCCGCGAACGCCGCTGCGTGGACGAGCTGCTGGCCCTGCACGGCTTTCGTGCCGGGGACGTCGGCGACAGCGAACTGCCTGCCTGGCAGACGCGCCTGGACCGGGACCTGTTCAGTCCCGAGGCCCTGACGGACATGGGCGTGGAAGTCGGCAAGGGGGTGGCCGCCGGCGCCGCGGCGGGCGCAGCCGTCGACCTGGCCACAGGCGGCCTCAGCCTGGGCACCGGCACCCTGGTGGGTGCCGCCGTGGGCGGGTTGTGGCAGACGGCCGAACGCTACGGTGGCCGATTGTTGGGACAATGGCGCGGCGTGCGCGAACTGACCGTGAACGACGCCATCCTGCGGCTGCTGGCCGTGCGCCAGCAGTGGCTGATGGCCGCGCTGGAGCGACGCGGCCATGCGGCCCAGGCGCCCCTGCTGCGTGACACGGATGCCGCGGCGACGACCGACCCGGGCCTGCGCAAGGGCGCCCTGCCCCCGCCGCTTCGCGAAGCGCGCAGTCACCCCGAATGGTCGGTGCTGGCCAAGCGCCACGAGGACTCGGCGCGGCGGCAGGCCGCGATCGCGGCCATGGCCGGCCTGCTGGTGAACCCCGCGCCTGCCAACGACGAGCAGTCGCCGCACTGACGGCGCCGCCCGCCTGGCCGGATCGCCGCGTTGCCGAGCCCGCCACGGGCAGCGGCACACCGCATCGCCAGGCCAGGCCCGGCGCGCGCCCGGCCTGCGCAAGCCCGCGGTCCCCGTCGCCCGGCCCCACGCACGACGGCGCCCGAAGGCGCCGTCGTCATCCGCCTTGCCGTGCGATCAGATCTCTTCGTACAGCGGCAGCGTCAGGAACTCTTCGAAGGCGTCCTGCGTGCTCATGCGCTCGAAGATTTCCGCGGCGCGATCATAGGCCGGGCTGTCACCCGCGATCTGCTTGACCTTGGCCAGCTCCTCCGGGATCAGGCTGCGCACCAGTTCGGCCGTCACCTTGCGCCCGTCCTCGAGCTTGCCCTTGGGCGAGCGGATCCACTGCCACACCTGCGAGCGCGAGATCTCTGCCGTGGCGGCATCTTCCATGAGGTTGTGGATGGGCACGCAGCCATTGCCGTCCAGCCACGAACCCAGGTAGTGGATGCCCACGTTGATGTTCATGCGCAGGCCGTGCTCGGTGATGGGCGCCTGCGGCTGGAAGTCCTGCAGATTGGCCGCCGTCGTGTTCACGTCCGCGCGCTGCTTGTCGATCTGGTTGGGACGATCGCCCAGCACCTTCACGAACTCCTTCATGGCGGTGTCGACCAGGCCCGGGTGCGCCACCCAGCCGCCGTCGTAGCCGTCGGTCGCATCGCGCTCCTTGTCCGAGCGGATCCCTTCCATCGCCACCGCGTTCTTTTCCGGATCATTCTTGATCGGGATGAGCGCGCTCATGCCGCCGATGGCCGGCGCCTGGCGATGATGGCAGGTCTTGAGCAGGAGCAAGGCGTAGGCGCGCATGAAGGGCGCGGTCATCGTCACCTTGGCGCGATCGGCCAGGCAGAAGTCGCGGTCGGCCTTGAACTTCTTGATGCAGCTGAAGATGTAGTCCCAGCGGCCCGCGTTCAGCCCGGCGCTGTGCTCGCGCAGCTCGTACAGGATCTCGTCCATCTCGAAGGCGGCGTTGATCGTCTCGACCAGCACGGTCGCCTTGATCGTGCCCTGCGGGATGCCCAGGGCGTCCTGCGTGTCCTTGAAGATGTCGTTCCACAGGCGGGCTTCGAGGTGGCTTTCCATCTTGGGCAGATAGAAGTACGGGCCGGAGCCGCGCGACAGCAATTCCTTGGCGTTGTGGAACATGTACAGGGCAAAATCGAAGATGCCGCCGGACACGCGCTTGCCGTCGATGGTGACGTTCTTCTCGTCCAGGTGCCAGCCGCGCGGGCGCACCAGCAGCACCGCGACCTTGTCGTTCAGCTGATAGCGCTTGCCGCCCTGCTCCAGCGAAATCGTGCGGCGGATCGCGTCCTGCAGATTGATCTGGCCCTGGATCTGGTTCTGCCAGTTGGGCGAGTTCGAATCCTCGAAGTCGGTCATGTAGCTGTCCGCGCCCGAATTCAGCGCGTTGATGACCATCTTGCGTTCGACCGGGCCGGTGATCTCCACGCGGCGGCACTGCAGGTCTGCGGGCAGCGGCGCAATCGTCCAGTCGCCGGCGCGCACGCTGGCCGTGTCGGCCAGGAAGTCCAGGCGCTCGCCCGCGTCCAGGCGCTTCGCACGCGCCACCCGCGCGGCCAGCAGTTCCTGCCGACGGCCTTCGTACTTGCGGTGCAGCTGGGCGACCAGCGCCAGCGCCTCGGGCGTGAGCACGCGGCTGGCGAATGCGTCGGACACCGGTGCGGTGATCTGGATGCCGTCGGGAAGCGTCTGGGACATGGTCTCTCCTGGATGCGGGGGCTCGCGGCCCCGCGGGTTCTTCGATGATGTAGCCCAGTGTATTCCACACCGAAACGTAGATAAACCTATCGAATGTGTCATCATCTTTGCCTGAAAAGCAAAGGTGAGCGGCGATGGATCGCTTCAAGCAACTGGAAAGCTACGTGGGCGTGGCCACGCTGGGCAGCCTGTCGGCGGTCGCCCGCGCCGAGGGCGTAGCTCCGGCCCTGATCGGGCGCCGCATCGATGCCCTGGAGGCACGCCTGGGCGTCAAGCTGCTGGTGCGCACCACGCGACGCATCAGCCTGACACCCGAGGGTGACACGTTCCTTGAAGAAGCGCGCAATCTGCTGCGCGGACTGGAGGACGCCGAGGCCATGGTCGCCCAGGACAGCGCGACCCCCACCGGGCATCTTCGCCTGACCGCGCCGGCGGGTTTCGGCCGGCGCCACGTCGCGCCGCTGCTGCCGGGCTTTCTGGCGACCTACCCCCGCCTGACCGCCTCGCTGGACCTGACCGACCGCCTGACCGACCTGGTGCGCGAGCGCTACGATTGCGCCGTGCGGGTGGGCGACGTCACGGACTCGAGCCTCGTCGCCATACGCCTGGCCGACAACCACCGCGTCGTGGTGGCGGCGCCAGACTACCTGCATCGCCACGGCACGCCGCGCGTGCCGGCCGACCTGCTGCAGCACAACTGCCTGACGCTGGGTGCGGAGAGCAGCCAGAACCGCGGCTGGCTGTTCCGCCAGGGCGGCGAACCGCTGGTGCAGCGGGTGAACGGCAGCCTGTCCTGCAGCGACGGCGCCGCCTTGCTCGACTGGGCGCTGGCGGGCCTGGGCCTGGCCTGGCGCTCGATGTGGGAGGTGCGCGAGGCACTGGACAGCGGCGCGCTGATCCCCGTGCTCGAGGATTACGCCGCGCCGCCCAATGCCGTGCAGGCCTTGCTGCCCCAGCGCAAGCACCTGCCCTCGCGGGTGCGGGTATTCGTGGAATACCTGCGTGCGGCCTACGGCCGCGCGCCGCTGTAGGCGCGCGGCCCGGTGTCTCAGCCCTTGCCCGCCGCTGCGAACGCCGCCTGCAGTTCCTGCTGGCCTTGCGCGCGGCCAGCTTCCGGCACGCTGTCCTGGCTGCGCTCGCTGATCTCGTCCCAGCGCGCGATGACCTGTTCGGCCGCGTCCGGCCCGGTACCGATGTAGGCGCCGGGGGTGAGCGTAATGTAGGCACGTTCGAAGTGGCCGGCGCCCGCGCACAGGATGGCGCGCGTGGGGGCATCCTCGCCCACCAGCGCCAGCAGGCCTTCGCTAACCGCTTCGGGCTTGAGCGCCGCGAGCGCCTGCTCGGGCATCAGGCCTTCGGTCATCTGCGTCGCGGCGGTGGGCGCGAGGGAATTCACGTGGATGTGGTTCTTCGCGCCTTCGATCGACAGGGTCTGCATGAAGCCGACCAGGGCGAGCTTGGCGGCGCCGTAGTTGGTCTGGCCGAAGTTGCCATAGAGGCCCGTGGACGAGGTCGTCATGACGATGCGGCCGTAGTTCTGCTCGCGCATGATGTCCCAGACGGCCTTGGTGCAGATGACCGAGCCCATGAGATGGACATCCATCACCAGGCGGAAGTCGTCCAGGCTCATCTTGGTGAAGCTCTTGTCGCGCAGGATGCCGGCGTTGTTGACGAGGATGTCGATGCGACCCCAGCGCGCCATCGTCTGCGCGACCATGTCGGCGACTTGGCCTTCATCGGTGACCGAGCCCCGAAAGCCCAGCGCCTCGCCGCCATTGGCCTCGATTTCCCGGGCCACGCTGTCCGCGCCATCGCCCAGGTCCATGACGACCACGCGCGCGCCGTGGCGCGCGAGGAACAGGGCGTGGCACCGCCCCAGTCCGCCACCCGCACCCGTCACGATGGCCACGCGATTCTGCAATTGCATCTCCCTGCTCCTTGTTGGCATCTTCGGCGCCCGGACCCGCTGCCCGGCCGTACCGTGGCCTCCAGCATACCCGCGGTTCTGTTCCCGCGCCTATGCAGTCGTCGTGCCCGGCCTGACAAGGTCGGGGCACGATAACCAAGATACCGATAGTTCTGCGAAAAGCTGGCGACACGGATGTGGGGCTGGCCGGCCGCTGGCGCCGGCGGGATCGCGCGGGCCTGCAGGCCCGCGCCTTGACGGCGCGCCGCGCGGGCACTGCGACGGGCGGCAGGCGGGGTCGCTGCGCGCCGATCCCGCGGCGGATGGGGCTCAGCCCTTGCCGCCCCGGATCACGCCCGCGTCACGCCAGGCCTGGACCTGCTCGGGCGCGTGGCCCAGTTCGGCCAGGACGTCGGCGCCATGCTCGCCCAGGTGCGGGGCCGGGCCCGGCGCGGCGGGCGGCGTGGCCGAGAACCGCGCGGGCGAGCGCGGCAGGCGCACGCGCCCCAGCTCGCCCTGCGCCACCAGGACCAACGAGTCGTTGTGACGCAGCTGTTCGTGCGTGAGGACCTCGTCGCGCTGATTGACGCGACCGACCGGCGCGCCTTCGGCCCGCATGCGCGCGATGCAGGTGTCCGAATCCATCTGCGCTGCCGCCGGCTCGAGCGCCTCGCGCAGCGCCGCCGCGTGGCGAAAGCGCTCGCTCACGCCGGCAAAGCGGGGATCCCCGCCCACCTCGGGCCGGCCGAACCCCGCGCACATCGCGACGAACTCCGGCTGTTGCGGCCCGGAGGCGACGACGTGGCCGTCGGTGGTGCGCCAGGGCTTCTGGCTGATGCCGAACTCCGGCACGGCCGGTGGCGGTGCGTCCACGAAGACGTGGTTGTACATGGCATCCGGCCACTGGAAGGCGACGGCGGCATCCAGCATCGCCAGGTCCAGCCACTGGCCCTGCCCCGTGCGCTCACGCGCGTACAGGGCCGCGCAGATGGCCTGGCTCGCGGTCAGGGCGGTGAGCTTGTCGCACACGGCCGCGGCCAGCACCTGCGGCTCGCCGGTGGCCTGGTTGGGGTGCGAGGCACTGATGCCGGAGACGGCCTGGATGATGGCGTCATAGGCCTTGTCGCCGGCGAAGGGCCCGGTCTGGCCAAACCCCGTGATCGACAGATAGATCAGCCGAGGATTGTCGGCCAGCAGGGCCTCGTGCCCCAGCCCCAGTCGCGCCATCACGCCCGGTCGGAAATTCTCGATCAGGACGTCGGCACGCAGGGCGAGCTCGCGCACGATGCGTTGCGCATCGGCCTGCTTCAGGTCGAGCGCAAGCGAGCGCTTGCCGCGGTTGGCCGCGACGAACATGCCCGACAGGTCGTCCTTGCGTGGCCCGATGAAGCGCGACGTGTCGCCCCCCGGGGGTTCGATCTTGATCACGTCCGCGCCCTGGTCCGCCAGCATGGCCGCGGCCAGCGGCCCGGACAGCACGGCCGACAGGTCCAGCACCCGCACACCTTCCAAAGGTCCCGCCATTACCTGCCCTCCCGTGCTTCGATTGTCATTGCGATGCGCTCGCGCGCAGGGCCCGTGCGGCGCTGCGCGTCGATCCTCACTGCGCCTTGGCGCCCGAGACTTCCACCAGTTCCTTCCAGATCGGCAGGTCCGCCTCGTAGCGCGCCCGCGCCTTGGCGGGCGAGCTGTCGGGCACGGGCTCGAAGCCCAGCGCCCGCACGCGCTTTTGCACCTCCGGATCCTGCATGGCCCGGGCGGCCTCGGCGGCAATGCGGTCCTGGATCGCGGCGGGCGTGCCCGCCGGGGCGATCAATCCGGCCCAGCCGAAGATGCGAAACGGTGGGTCGGTCATGCCTTGCTCGACCAGCGTGGGCACCTCGGGCAGGATGCTCATGCGCCGCGGCCCCGTGACGCCCAGCAGCTTCAGCCGGCCGCTTTCCACGTGCGGGCCCATGTTGATCGCGCTGCCAAAGGCCACGTCCACGCGCTCGCCCAGCATGTCCTGCAGCATGGGCGCCTCGCCCTTGTAGCCGACGTGCGTCATCTTGCTGCCCAGGCGATCGTCCAGGTAGGCCATCGCGACGTGGCCGTACGACCCCGTGCCATACGAGCCGTAGGTGAGCTTGCCCGGGTTGGCCTTGGCGTACTCGGCAAACGCCATGGCCGTCTCATAGGGCTGGTCCTTGCGCGCGGCCAGCACGACGGCGGCGTCGACCAGCTGGTAGACGTAGTCGATGTCCTTGTTCGGGTCGTAGGGCAAGGGGTGGTAGACGAACTGGTTGCCCAGCACCGCCCCGCTCAGGATCAGCGAGATCGTGTAGCCGTCCGGGGCCGCCTTGGCCAGGGCGTCGGTGCCGATGATGGCGCCGGCCCCGGGGCGGTTCTCCACGATCAGCGGCTGGCCCAGCGCAGGCGCCATCTTTTCGGCGAGCAGGCGTGCCAGCACGTCCGTCGCGCCCCCGGGCGGCAGCCCGACGATGACGCGGATGGGCCGGTTCGGATAGTCAGACGCTGCCGCCGCGGCGTGGGCCTGGGCGGCCAGCAGGGGGAAGGTGCCGACCAGTGCCAGCGTGGCGGCGCGCAGGATCCTGCGGCGCGGCGCAGATGCATTCGACATGCTTGTCTCCTCGTGTCGCTGGGGCGCCAGGCGATGCCGGTACGCGCCCAGCCGTCCCGATCTCTTGTGCCCCTGTGCGGCGCGCCCACCGGTCTGCGCCGATGTCGCGCGCCAGGGGCGTGGATCGTGCCGCTATGGTCACACCCCTGGCAGTGCTGCACAAGCCACCTACAATACATCATGCTGGTGTGATCAGCGCATCAATCGGAGCCGCCTGTGGAAGCTTCCTCGCTGGTGTTCTTTGCCCATGTCGTGGATGCGGGCAGCTTTTCGGCCGCGGCGCGCCGGCTGGGCCTGGACCGCTCCAACGTCAGCCGCCGCATCCGCGACATGGAACAGGCGCTCGCCTGTCAGCTCTTGCGGCGCAGTACGCGGTCCATGGAACTGACGGATGCCGGCGCCTTCTTCTATGAACGCTGTTGCGTGGTGCGCGCGGAAACGGCCTTCGCGCATGCCTCGCTGCTGGACCTGAGCGGCGCCGTGCGCGGCAAGCTCAGCGTGAGCTGCCCGCCCACGCTGGGACGCGACGTGCTGGCCCCGCTGCTGCTGGCCTTCTGCGAGCGCCATGCGCACGTCGACCTGAAGGTGACGTTGATCAACCGTGTCGCCGACCTCATTCCGGCCCGCATCGATGTGTGCGTGACCATCGCGCACGAGCCTCCGCCCGGTACGGTAGCGCACGTGCTGGCGCCGGTGCGCTGGCTGCTGTGCGCCAGCCCGGCCTACCTGGCGCGGCAGCCCGCGCCGCAAGCGGCCGCGGACCTGGCCGCCCTGGCCTGGGTGGACCAGATCGAACGCGAGACCTTGGAGATGGCGGGCCCCGACGGGGCGACCCGGGTGCGCGTGCACACCCGATTCGAATGTCCCGACCTGCCGCTGGTGCGACAGGCCCTGGTGCAGGGACTGGGCGTGGGCATCCTGCCGGACTACATCGCCGCGGCCGCGCTGGCCGACGGCAGCCTGGTGCACCTCCTGCCCGGGCATCGGGTCGGCGGACTGCCGGGCGACACGCTGTATGCGCTCACGCCCGCCACGCGATATGTCCCCACCAAGGTCAGGGCCCTGGTGGATTTCCTGTCGGCGGCGTTTGCCGCCGGGCCCGGTGCAAACTGGCCCGGCGCGCCGCTGTCCGCTACACCGGCACGAACACCGGCACCGGCGCGCCGTCGTTCTCGGTCGGCGCGAACCTGACCTTCACGCGCTGGCCGATGCGCACCGTATCCAGGTCGCAATCGACGATGTGCGACAGCATGGTCACGCCCTCATCCAGGGTGACGAAGGCGATGCAGAACGGGTTGGGACCGGCGCGGCGCGTGATGCTGAACGAGTACACCGTGCCTTCGCCGCTGGCGTCGTTCCATTCGGTGTCGCCCAGGCAGAACGGGCACAGGGCGCGCGGATACCAGTGCTTCTTGCCGCAGGACGTGCAGGACTTGACCAGCAGGCGGCCTTCGCGGGCGGCGGCCCAGTAGGTGGCGCCATCGGGCAGCTCGGTCGGTGCGCGCAGCGTGGTGGGAACGTAGGGAGTCGTCATGGTGTCATTCCCGCTCGAGGATGAGGGTGGCGCTGCCATGGCGCGAGCCCAGCAGGCCGCCGGTGCCATGGGCGATCGCCAGGTCGCAGTTGGGGACCTGCACGGCGGCATGGGCTTCGCCACGCAGCTGGCGCACGGCCTCGATCACCTTGGTGATGCCGCCGCGGTTGGCCGGGTGGTTGTTGCACAGCCCGCCGCCGTCGGTGTTGAAGGGCAGCTTGCCCACGCCCGAGATCAGGTTGCCGTCCATCACGAAGCGGCCGCCCTCGCCCTTGGCGCAGAAGCCCAGGTCTTCGAGCTGCATGATCACGGTGATCGTGAAGCTGTCGTAGATCGATGCGTACTTGATGTCCTGCGGCGTGATGCCGGCCTCGGCGAAGGCCGCCGGGCCCGACACGCGCGCGCCCGACCAGGTCAGGTCGACTTCGCCACCGAGCACGCCCTTGATGTGCTCGCCCGCGCCGATGATCTTGACCTTCGGGCGCGCCAGCTTGGCGGCGATCTCGGGGCGCACCACGACCAGGGCGCCGCCGCCATCGGAGACCACGCAGCAATCCAGGCGACGCAGCGGATCGGAGATCAGGGGCGAGTTGACGACGTCCTCGACGGTCACGACATCGCGCAGCATGGCGTGCGGATTGTGCTGCGCATGGTGCGAGGCGGCGACCTTGACCCAGGCGAGCTGCTCGGGCGTCGTGCCGAACTCGTGCATGTGGCGCATGGCCACCATGGCGTACATGTTGACCGTGAGCGGCGTGAACGGCGACTCGAACGGCGCATCCGGCACGTTGGGCACGACGGCGCGCGGCGCGGTGCCGCTGGAGCCTTCCGAACGCGGGCGGCCGGCCAGCGTGATCAGCGCGACGTTGCACTTGCCCGCGGCGATCGCCTCGGCCGCATGCGCGACATGAGCGATGTAGGACGAGCCGCCCATGTCCGTGCTGTCGACGTGACGGACCTTCAGGCCCAGGTAGTCGACCATGTTGACCGGGCCCATGCCGGGCGCGTCGCCCGCGCAGAAGTAGCCGTCCACATCCTGCAGCGTGAGGCCCGCGTCTTCCAGGGCGCCGCGCGCGGATTCCGCATGCAGCTGCGCCACGGACTTGTCCGGTGCCTTGCGCGTCGGGTGCTCGTAGGCGCCTACGATGTAGGCCTTTCCTTTGATGCTCATGATGCCTTCCAATGTGACAGCAGAATGGGGGCTCCGGCGTACCCTGAGTTCGAAGACAGCGCGTGAGCGCGCGTGCAAGCTCTATGTGGCGGCATTCCGGTGCAACTAGACCGGTATTCGACAACAGGCGGGGGATGAAGGCAAGCGCGAACAGGCCCCAAAGGCGTCCCAGGGACGTCAAATTCCTTAGTCATTGGCAAACCACCCCCTCACCAATGCCGAAGCCTGGGGGGTGGGGGCGGGAGGAACGGCGCGGCTGGCGGGGACGACGGCGCTGGCCATCCCGCGACACGGCAGCCGGGCGCTGCCCGCCGCCACGCCGCGCGCTTCAGCCGGCCGGGTCGATGGGCTTGACCCAGTTCAGCGCGGCCGCATCTTCCATCGTGCTGAGGTCGCCCGGATCGCGCCCCTCGCAGACGGCCTGGATGGCCCGGCGCAGCAGCTTGCCCGAGCGGGTCTTGGGCAGCACGGGCACCAGCACCACGCGGGCGGGACGCGCAACCGGACCCAGGCTGGCCGCCACCCGGGCCAGGATGGCCTCGATCAGGGCATCGGCCTGGCCCGCATCGTCCAGTGGTCCCGGGCTGCGCGGCACGACGAAGGCCACCGCCACCTGGCCCTTGTCGGCATCGGCCACGCCCACCACCGCGGCTTCGGCCACGCCGGCGTGGCCCGTGATGGCCTCCTCGATCTCGCGCGAGCCCAGCCGGTGACCCGCGACGTTCATGACGTCATCGGTGCGTCCCAGGATGAAGTAATGGCCATCGGCATCGCGCACGCCCCAGTCGAAGGTGCTGTAGACCTGCTGGCCCGGGATGCTGCGCCAGTAGGTGTCGACGAAGCGCGCGTCGTTGCGCCAGAGGGTCTGCAGGCAGCCGGGCGGCAGCGGCGCCGCGATGCCCAGCACGCCCTTGCGCCCGGGCTCGTGGATCGCGTCGCCCGTCACGTCGTCGTACAGCCCGACGCGATACCCCGCCATCGGCACCCCCGGACTGCCGGGCTTGCCGACCTGCCCGGGCTCCACCCCGCGCGCCAGCGTCAGGATGGGCCAGCCCGATTCCGTCTGCCAGTAGTTGTCCGTCACCGGCACCCCCAGGGCGTCGGCGACCCAGGTCGCGGTGGGCTCGTCCAGCGGTTCGCCCGCGAGGAACAGCATGCGCAGGCTGGACAGGTCCGAGGCCGCCAGGTGGGCAGGATCGTGCTTCTTCAGGATCCGGATGGCCGTGGGCGAGGTGAACATCAGGTTGACGCGGTAGCGCTCGACCAGGCGCCACCAGACCCCGGCGTCGGGCTGGGTCGGCAGGCCTTCGTACATGAGGGTCGTCAGGCCCGCCAGCAGCGGGCCGTAGAGGATGTAGCTGTGCCCCACCACCCAGCCGATGTCCGAGGCGCAGAAGAAGGTGTCGCCCGCACGCGCCGCGAAGATGTGCTCCATGCTGGCCGCCAGCGCCACGGCGTAGCCGCCCGTGTCCCGCTGCACGCCCTTGGGCTTGCCGGTCGTGCCGCTGGTGTACAGCACGTAGCTGGGATGCGTGGCGGGCAGCCAGTGGCAGCGGACCTCCGCGTGGATGTGGCGGCGCCGCAGGACGCCGTAGTCGTGGTCTCGCCCGGCCACGCGATCCATGTCGGCCAGGCCCCGGTCCACCAGCAGCACCGCGCGCGGCGCGTGCGTGGCCTGGCGCAGCGCGCCATCCAGCAAGGGCTTGTACGGGATCACCTTGCCTGCCCGCGAGCCCGCATCGGCGCTCACGACCAGCACCGGCTCGGCGTCATCGATGCGGGTGGCGAGGCTGCCCGAGGCAAAGCCGCCGAACACCACGCAGTGGATGGCGCCGATGCGCGCGCAGGCGAGCATCGCCATCGCCGCCTCCGGGATCATGGGCAGGTAGATCAGGACGCGATCGCCCTCCCGCACTCCCAGGTCCAGGTAGATCGCCGCCATGCGCTGCACTTCGCGGTCGAGTTCGGCGTAGGTGTACTGCCGCTCCTGGCCCGTTTCGGACGACACCCAGACCAGTGCGGGCTGGGCCGCCCGGGCCGGCAGGTGGCGATCCACGGCGTTGTGGCACAGATTGGTCGTCCCATCGGCAAACCACTGCACGAAGGGCGCGCGAGCGTCGTCGCAGATCCGGGTGGGCGGCGTCTGCCAGTCGATGCGGCGGGCTTGCTCGCCCCAGAAGGCTTCGGGCTCATCCAGCGAGCGACGGTAAAAGTCGGCATAGTCGGCCATGCGGGTCTCCGGGCGCGCCGTCGTCACCGCCTGAGCGCGGGCGCGGCTTGTCATCCCGGCACGATAGACCAGCCGGCCGGGCACCGGAAGTAGCCGTTGGTCGCAGGTGCGCAAAGCGCAAGGGACGGCAGGCGGACGGCGAAGGCCCGGGGTACGGCAAAGGCCGAAGGACGCCGCGGCCCGGAAGGCTGCGAAGGCCCGCGGGCCCCCGCCCGGCCGTCACCCCCCGCGTGCGATCAGCCCAGCGCCGGCAGGCGCGCCACCAGGTCGGGCTTGCGGATCTTGCCGCCGCTGTTGCGCGGCAGGGCATCCACGACGAACACCTCGCGCGGCACCTTGTAGCGCGCCAGTTCGCGGCGGCACACCGCCATCAGCGCCGACACATCCAGCTCGCCCTCGGCCACCACGAAGGCGGCGACTTCCTCGTTGAACTCGCGCGAGGGCCAGCCCACCACGGCCGCGTCGGCCACGCCGGGCTGCGCCAGCAGCAGGGCTTCGACTTCCTGGGGATAGATGTTCACGCCCCCGCGGATGATCATGTCCTTGAGCCGACCCTTCAGGAACAGGTAGCCCGCGTCGTCCAGCGCCCCCAGGTCCCCCGGATAGAACCAGCCATCGCGAAACGCGTCGTCGCTCGCCGCCGCGTCGTTGTAGAAGCCCGGCACCATGCCCGGGCCCCGATAGCGGATGCGCCCGACCTCGCCCACGGGAAGGGCCCGGTGGTCTTCGTCCACGACCTGCATTTCCACCCCGAACACCGCGCGGCCCACCGAGTCGGTGCGCACCTGCTGGTCGCGCGGATGCAGGACGGACACCCCGCCGCCCTCGGTCGAGCTGTAGTACTCCAGGAAGCCCTCGCACAGCCGGGTGCGGATCGCCAGGCGCTCTTCGGGCGTGAGTGCCGAGCCCGAGGAGATGAGCGTGCGCAGGCTGCGCAGTGGCGCGAGGGTGGCGTCGTCGCAGGCAAGCAGGCGGCGCAACAGCGTGGGCACCAGGAACGTGGCCGTCGCCTGGCGCCGCCCCACCTCGGCAGCAAGCTCGGCAGGCTCGTAGGGCGGTGCGAACAGCACCAGGCGGCCACCGGCATACAGGGTCGACAGGCTGAAGGCGCGACCACCCCCGAAGTACAGCGGCGTGGCATTGACGTAGACGCTCTGGGTGCCGAACCCGAGCTCCGCCCAATGCGTGACGAAGCGCTGCAGCATGCCGCCGTGCGAGAGCAGCGGCCCCTTGGGCCGCCCGGTCGTGCCCGAGGACAGCGACATGACCAGGCCCCGATCGCCGTCCGCCGCCGGCGCCATGGGCGCGGCACCGGCCACGCCGGCCTGCCAGTCGGCGTCCACGGCGATGCAGCGCACGCCGGGCAGCTCGGCCTGCGGCTCGACCAGCACGCAGGCCGCGCCGAAATGCGCCGCCACCCGCTGCTTTTCGGACTCGAGCCAGCGGCAGTCCAGCGGCAGCACCACCGCGCCCAGGCGCGCCACGGCGTACAGCACGACGACATGCTCGATGGTGTCGCGCAGCGCCACACCCACGACGTCGTCGCGGGCCACGCCCAGCGCGGCCAGGTGCGCCGCGCGCCGGCCCACGGCGTCCTCGAGCTGCGCGTAGGTCAGCGCTTGCTGGCCCTGCTCGATGGCGACCTGGCCGCCCCGCATGCGGGCGTGCAGGGCCAGCATGTCGGCGAGGTTCGGCACGCGGGTGCTGATGCTCATGCGCCCTCCCCGCCCGCCAGGCCATAGATGCGCAGGACGTTGTCGCGCAGCAGCTTGCGCCGGGCTTCGGGGCGCAGCTCCAGGGCGTCGATCTCGTCGCGCGTGCGCTCGAAGCCCAGCACCGGGAAGTCGGTGCCGAAGATGACCTTGTCCTGGCCGAAGGTGTTGATGTAGTGCTTGAACGAGTCGGGCCAGTACTTGGGGCTGTGGGCATCGGTGCCGATATAGACGTTGGGATGCTTCCAGGCCATGGCGATCATCTCTTCGGTCCAGGGAATGCCGACATGGATGCCGATGAGTTTGAGTTCGGGGAAGTCGCAGGCCACGGCATCCAGGGTGATGGGGCGGCCCACGCTGCGCAGGCGATGGTTGGGGTCGTACAGCATGGACTGGCCCACCTGCAGCTGCACCGGCACATCGAGCTCCACGCACTTGGCGTAGAACGGATACCACTTGGCGTGGTCGGGCGCGAGCTCGAACCAGTGGGGGTAGAAGTGCGCGCCGATGAAGCCGTACTCGCGCACCCCTTTTTCCAGCTGCCGCACGCCTGCCATGCCCTCGGTCGGGTCCAGGCCCGCGAGGCCCAGGAACCGGTCCGGATAGCGGTTCACCGCTTCGGCCACCATCTCGTAGGGGACGTGATAGGACGACACGTGGCCGATCGGGCCGACTTTGGCCGCGATGAGGAACGACTTCTCGATGCCGGCCGCATCCATGCGGCGCAGCATCTCTTCGTGGCTGATGCCGCGCAGCGTATCGTCCTTGACCTTCATCTTGCCGCCGAAGAAGGCGTCGCGATTGGGCCGGATCTGCAGGGCCTCGGGCGTCCAGATGTTGACGACCGCATCGATGGCGGCGATGTCGTGAGCAGGATTCATGATGTCTCCGGAAGGAAAGTCGGTGCCGGCGGCGTGCCGGCGAAGATGGCCGTCAGCAGGCCGCGCGCGGCCGGTGCCGGCAGGCGCAGGCCGGCCAGGTGAAGAAACTTGGCCTGCATGCCCGCCTCGTCCAGCACCGGGGTGACGGAACCGAGCGGGGAATACTGGCCGGGCGCGCCCGGCGTGCCGTAGGCCAGCACGCACCGGCCGTGGCGGACGTGGCCGTCGTTCAGGGTGACCACGACGCGGGCGCCAAAGCGCTGGGGATAGTCCGCCTCGAACTCGGGCTCGCAGGTCACCCGCACGCGGGCGGCCAGCGCAAGACAGGCCTCGCGGCCGGGGGCGCAGGCATGCGCCAGCGGGTCGGGCGCCGGCGGCACGCCCACCTGCCCGATCACTGCGGCCAGGCCATAGCCGCCGTTCAGCAGCGAGCTGGCCACCGTCCACGGCAGGCTCATGAGGCAGTCATACAGTTCGGCCTGCGGGCGCGGCGCCTGGCCAAAGCGGGTGGCAACGGCATAGGTGCCCACCTGCACGTCCAGAATGTCTGAACATTCAACAGGCCCGTCGGCCAGCAGGGCCAGCGCGGCCTCGATCGCCGGATGGGCATGGCGGCAGGCCGGCACGGGCTTGAACGCGATGCGGTCCAGCGTCTCCAGGGTCCACGTCTCGGGCACCAGGCTGGCGGGGTCGCCGGCCAGCACCTGCAGGGCCCCGGGATCCTCGCCGCCTTCCAGGACGCGATCACCCGCCGACAGGCCGGCCTGTGCCTGCGTCACGGCCTCGAGCGCGCAGCGCGCGGCCAGCCCGCCGTGCAGGGGCACGGCCGAACCATGCTCGGTGAGGCCACGCAACGCGGCCAGCGGCGCACTGAAGGCGGCGATGCCCAGGGCGCGCGCCAGCGTCGGCGCGTCCAGGCCCAGCAGCCGGCCCAGCGCCGCGGTGGCACCGATGGCCCCGGTCGAGGCGGTGGGCGCGGTGCCGGCCAGCGTCTGGGCGGGATGCGACGCCCCGGCCAGCCGGTTGGCGACTTCGTAGCCCACGGCAATCGCCGGCAGCAGCTCGGCCAGCGGCCGCCCCTGCCCCGCCACCCACACCGCCGGGATGATGGCCGTGCAGGGATGGTTGCCCCCCGCGTTGAAACCATCATGCCATTGCAGCAAGGCGCCCAGCGTGCCCATCGCGATCGCGGCGGACGGCGCATCCAGACCGCGCGCGTGGCCCGGGATGCGCACCTCGCCTGGTCGCGCCAGTACGAAGGCACTGGCCGCCTCGAGCACGGTGCTGCCCGCCAGCGTGCAGGCCAGGTAGTCGGCCAGACACCAGGCAAGCCGCCGCTGGCGCGCGGGCGGCATGGCCGTCACCCGCGCCATGAGGGCGAACTGCGCCAGCCGCTCGGCCAGGGGCGCCGCGTGCGCCATCACTGGCCCAGGCCCGCCGAATCGATCACCGCCTTCCACCGCGTGAGTTCGCTGGCGATCTTCTCGGTGTATTCGGCGGGGGTCGTGCCTTCGGGCTCCAGGCCGTTGTCGCGGTAGATCTTGGCCAGCTGCGGATCGGCCAGGACGGCCGAGGCTTCCTTGGCCAGCCGGTCGATGATGGGCTGCGGCGTGCCCGCCGGGGCCATCAGGCCGTACCAGGAATCGACGTCGAAGCCCGGCACGAGCTCGTTGACGGCCGGCACGTCCGGAAACAGCGAGGAGCGCGACGAGGTGCTCACCGCGAGCGCCCGCATCTGTCCGCTGTTGACGAGCTGGACCACGCCCGCGACGCCCACGAAGGCCATGGACAGGTGCCCGCCCAGGATGTCGGTGTTGATCTGCGACGAGCCCTTGTAGGGCACGTGGACCATGTCGATGCCGGTGGCCTCGGCCAGCATGTGGCCCGCCAGATGGCTGGTGGAGCCCGGCCCGACCGAGCCGTAGGTCAGCTTGCCCGGGTTGGCGCGGGCGTACTCGATGAGCTCGGGCAGCGTGCTGGCGGGCAGGTCGGGGCGCGCGACGAGCACGATGGTGCCCGAGACGAGCTGCGTGATCGGCACGAAGTCCTTGATCGGGTCATACGGCGGCGGGGGCGTCATGGCGGGCGCAATGGCATTGGGCCCGACGTGCGACAGGAAGATGGTGTAGCCATCGGGCGCCGCGCGGGCCACGGCTGCCGCGCCGATGGTGCCGTTGGCGCCGGCACGGTTCTCCACCACCACGGGCTGGCCCAGGCGCTCGCCCAGCTTGTCGGCCAGCGGGCGGGCCAGCAGGTCGGTCGGCCCGCCCGGCGACCAGGGATTGATGAGGCGAATGGGCTTGGTCGGGTAGTCGGCGGCCTGGGCGGGTGCCGCACCGAGGATGGCGAGGGCGCAGACGGCACCGAACGAGCACGCCAGGCGGCGGGCGAAGGACGGAACGAAGGGGCGGATCATGGGCAACTCCGGTCAACGGGTGATGGCGTGCGGGGCCTGCCGTGCGCGAGCCGACAAGGTCTCCGCGGGCCGCGGGGATCTCCTCTACCGATGGCCGGGCGCCGTCGAGTGCGGCGCCCGGGGTGCTGTCACGGCACACCGTCGCGCAGCACGTGGCGCGCGATCAGCATCCGCTGGACTTCGGACGAGCCTTCGCCGACGCGGTAATGCCGCACGTCGCGATACATCCGCTCGACGGGAGAGCCGCGCATCAGGCCGGCGCCCCCGAGGATCTGCACGGCGCGGTCGGCCACGCGGCCCACCATTTCCGAGCAGTACAGCTTGACCATGCTGGCCTGGGCGCCGGGTTCCTCGCCGGCATCGACACGGCGCAGCGTGTCGTAGGCCAGCGCGCGCGCGGCGGCCAGTTCCGTGGCCGAGTCGGCGAGCATCCACTGGATGGCCTGGCGATCGGCCAGTGGCCGCCCGAAGGTCTGGCGCTGGCGCGCCCAGTCCGCGGCGATCTCGATCAGCCGGCGCGCGGCACCGATGCAGGCGCACGACACGCTCAGGCGCCCGCTGGTGAGCGAGCCCATCGCGATCGCAAAGCCCTGCCCCACGTCGCCCAGGACCGCATCGTCAGCCAGCCGGCAATCGTCGAACTGCAGCTCGGCCAGTTCGACCGCATCCGAGCCGATGGTGCGGTCCACCCGCGAGACGATCATGCCGGGCGTGCCCTGCGGCACGAGGAAGGCCGTGATGCCGCCCCGCGATCCCAGCGCCGGGTCCGTCACGGCGATGACCATCACGACGGCGGCGCGATGCGCGCCGCTGATGTAGTGCTTGGTGCCCGAGAGCACCCAGCCGCCATCGACGCGGCGTGCCCGCGTGCGGATCGCGGCGGCGTCCGAGCCGGCGTCCGGCTCGGTCAGGGCGAACGAGGCGCTCGACGCGCCATCGCACAGGCCGGGCAGCCAGCGGGATTGCTGATCGGACGTGCCATGGCGGGCGATCGCGATGGGGGTGAGACCACTGGTGGCATCCAGCACCAGCGTGAAGGCGCGATGGATGCGGCTGAATTCCTCGTGTGCCAGGCAGTAGGTCGACAGGTCCGTGCCGCCGCCGCCGAAGGCCTCGGGCAGACGCATGCCCAGATAGCCTTGCGCGGCGAGCCAGCCGCGCCATTCCGGCGGCGTCTCGCCGGCATCCAGCGCCTGGGCGACGGGTTCCAGGCGTTCGTCGGCAAAGCGGCGCATCGCGTGGCGGACGTCGGCAAGATCAGGGCGGATGTCGGTCGTCATGGCGCTCCTTGCAGCCACGGCCAACCGTGGCATATAATTCACTATGCGAATAGTTAATTCACTTCATGAATACGATCCTACGATCGTGCAATTGTCATGTCAATAGGTCATATCGATAGCGGGGGCAGCACGCCGTGAAGGAAGATCGTCTTTTCGTGACCGCGCTCGCCCGTGGGCTGGAGATCCTGCGCTGCTTCACGCCGGATCGCCCCGAGCTGGGCACGACCGACCTCGCCCGCCTCACGGGCCTGCCGCAGCCCACGGTCTGGCGGCTGTGCCACACGCTGCAGCAGCTGGGCTATCTCACGCCGACGCGCGCGGGCGACCGCCTGCGCGCGGGCGCCGGCGTGCTCACGCTGGGTTCGGCGGCGGTCACGCACGGCGGCATCGCCGAATCGGCCTACCCCTTCATGAAGACCATCGCCACCGAGTTCGATGCGTCCGTGTCCCTGGCCGAGCGGCATCGCACCGACATGGTGATCATCCAGCGCGCCGAAGCCCCCAGCATCCTGCGCCTGATCCTGTACATCGGGTCCTCGGTGCCACTGACCAGCACGTCGCTGGGGTGCGCCTACCTGGCCGCGATGCCGGCTGACGAACGTGCGGCCCTCGTCGCCGAGCTGGCGGCCGTCCCGGGCACGGATGCCGGCGTCCTGAATCGCGACATCGCCGAGGCGGTCGACCAGTACGAGCGCCATGGCTTCGTCCTCAACCTGGGCCGCACGCATCCCGACATCAACGCGGTGGGCGTGCCGGTGATCTCGCGCGATGGCCGGCGCATCATGGCGCTGACCTGCGGCGCCAATCGCCATCACACGCCCGTCGACAAGCTGTCCGGCCCGATGGCCCAGGCGTTGCACGGCCTGGCCGCACGCATCGCGCCGATGCTGGATGGTGACCCGCCCGGGCGCGCGCTGGGGTACTGATCCGCGCGACGGGTATCATGGCGCGCCGTTTCCCGGAGACACCCCGATGTCCTTTGCCGAATCCCTGCAGCTCGTCAGCCCCCGACTGCGGCTGTCGCCCCTGGCGATGGACGACGCGGCCACGCTCTTTGCCATCCAGTCCGACCCGGCGGTGATGCGGTACTGGAACCACGCGGCGTGGACCGAGATCGGCCAGGCGCGCGCGGCCATCGCGCAGGCGCGCCAGGCGATGGCCGACGGCACGCGCCTGACCCTGGGCGTGCGAGAACACGAGGGCGGTGCGCTGGTCGGCACCTGCCTGCTGTTTGCGATCGACGCGAGCTCGGGCCGGGCCGAGGTGGGCTACAACCTCGCGTCCAGCGCACAGGGGCGCGGCTACATGCACGAAGCGCTGGACCGGCTGGTGGCGCACGCCTTCACCGACCTGGCCCTGCGCCGCCTGGAAGCCGAGATCGATCCGCGCAACGTGCCGTCCGCCCGGGTGCTGGAACGCCTGGGCTTTCGCCAGGAAGGGCTGCTGCGCGAACGCTGGCAGATCGAGGGCGAGATCTCCGATTCGGCGCTGTATGGCCTGCTGGCCCGCGAGGACGCCGCGCGCCGCGACGGCTGAGCACGCGGCACGCGCGCCCGCGACCGCGCCCTGCCCCGGCGGCGGCTGGGCTCAGCCCACGGTGCGCCGCCCGTGCCCTGGCCGCGCAGACGCCGGGCACGGACGTGAAAACGCCCGCGTGGCGGCGAGGCGTGGCGGGCGAAAGCCGGGGCACGAGGCCCCGTCAGGGTGTCGGCGCCCGGGCGGGCGCCACGGCCTGTCAGTGGGCCTTGTGATCGAACTGGGCTTCTTCCGTGGAGCCGGTCAGTGCCGTGGTGGACGACTGGCCGCCTTCGATGGTCTGGGTCACCGCATCGAAGTAGCCGGTGCCCACTTCGCGCTGGTGCTTGACGGCGGTGAAGCCACGGTCGGCGGCAGCGAACTCCTTTTGCTGCAGCTCGACGAACGCCGTCATGTTGTCGCGGGCATAGCCGTAGGCCAGATCGAACATGCCGTAATTCAGCGCATGGAAGCCCGCCAGGGTGATGAACTGGAACTTGTAGCCCATCGCACCCAGCTCGCGCTGGAACTTGGCGATGGTGGCGTCATCCAGGTTCTTCTTCCAGTTGAACGAGGGCGAGCAGTTGTAGGCCAGCAGCTTGCCGGGGAACTGCTTGTGGATGGCGTCCGCGAACTTGCGGGCGTATTCCAGGTTGGGCGTGGCGGTTTCGCACCAGATGAGGTCGGCGTACGGCGCATAGGCCAGGCCGCGCGAGATGGCCTGCTCGATGCCGGGCGTCGTGCGATAGAAGCCTTCGACGGTGCGTTCACCGGTGATGAAGGGCTTGTCGTTCTCATCCACGTCGCTCGTGACCAGATCGGCTGCGTCCGCGTCGGTGCGGGCCAGCAGAATGGTAGGCACATTCGCCACGTCGGCGGCCAGGCGGGCAGCCACGAGCTTGGACACGGCATCACGGGTGGGCACCAGCACCTTGCCGCCCATGTGGCCGCACTTCTTGACCGAGGCGAGCTGGTCTTCGAAGTGCACGCCGGCTGCGCCCGCGTCGATCATGGCCTTCATCAGTTCGTAGGCGTTGAGCACGCCACCGAAACCCGCTTCGGCATCGGCCACGATGGGGGCGAAGTAGTCGATGTAGCCCGCGTCGCCCGGCTGCTTGTCTTCCATCCACTGGATCTGGTCGCAACGCTGCAGCGCGTTGTTGATGCGACGCACGACCTGCGGCACGGAGTTGACCGGGTACAGCGACTGGTCGGGGTACATTTCGCCCGCCAGGTTGGCGTCGCCCGCCACCTGCCAGCCGGACAGGTAGATTGCCTTGAGGCCCGCCTTGACCTGCTGCATGGCCTGGTTGCCCGTGAGCGCCCCCAGCGAGTTCACGAAGGGCTCGTCGTGCAGCGAATTCCAGAGACGTTCCGCGCCACGGCGCGCCAGCGTGTGCTCGACGGCCACCGAGCCACGCAGGCGGATGACTTCCTCTTCGGTGTAGCCGCGCTTGATGCCGTTCCAGCGGGCATTCTCGGCCCATTCGCGGCGCAGATTCTGGATTTCCTGTTCACGTGCAGACATGGCATGACTCCTGTCGAAAGATGGGAAAAGCCTGGGCGCCTGCGACGTTGCGGGGTGCGAATGACGCGGCGCCATGGAAAACAGTCTACGGAGTTGCCGCGCGGCATTCAACGCTTATATCTTATATAAGACTATAAATTTTCACCTTGCATATCAATGACATGCAAACTTCATTTTATGATGTGAAACGAAACTTCTATCTGTGAAATGCGCCCGTGTTGCGCAGCACCATTTCCGAGGGAAAACCCGCAGCGGTGCTGCGCGACGGCGCGCGGGCTCAGATGCCCAGGAAACGGAACGGCTCGGCAGGCTGGAAATGGCCGTTCACCGCGCCCGCATAGACGTTGCGCTGGTCCGGCCCCAGGTCCAGCTTGCGCACCCCGCCCGCGGGGGCGAAATCGACCTTGGCCAGGTCTACCCAGAAGACGTTGGGGGTCACCGCGGACTCGAAGAAATACAACTGGTTCTTGTGGTCGGCCACCGTGCGCCAGCGGGTGGAGGAAATGTTCGGCTCGTCCGGCGTGGTGATGCCGTAGGGCACCGACGCGTTGCGGATGACGCTGAAGACGCTCGCGATGGCCTCGCGCGGATCCTTGGACTTGGGCACGGCGTTGATGTAGAACTGCGCGCGGGCAAACCGATCCGATGCGCGGTTGGTGCCCGGCAGCATCACGGTGCCGCCGATCTGCTGCCAATACGTATTGAGGGCGAGCTGCTGCTCGAACGTGGGCGAATTGGTCATCACCTGGTAGCTGCGGTCGTGGTGGATGACCTGGCGCCCCTCGATGTACTCGATGATCGCGCTGTCGCCGGTCGGGTCGCTCATGGACAGATGCAGCGTGGCGAGGCGGCTTTCGCCCGGAACATGATCCGTGACCAGGATGAAGGGCTCGGCCGACAGGGCGTCGACGGCTTCCTTGACGGTGGCGAAGTTGTCCAGGACGTATTGCGCCCAGGCGGCGATCGACAGGCCCGGGCCCTTGCCATCGTAGGTCGGGTATTCGGACTCGACGAGCCACAGCACGTTGGCCACCAGCCCGGCCTCGTTCATGCCGTCGGTGGTCGAGATGTCATAGCCCGAGGCGATCACCGAGCCGTACTTGGACGTCCAGGCCACCGAGTTCGGCCCGGCCTCGCCCGTGCGGTCCATGCCGCGCGGGAAGATCCAGAGGTTGGTGCCGACGTCGGTCTTCCAGTCCATGGAGCGCGCCGTGATCACCTGGTCATCCGCGCCGAAATAAACGACGCGCGTGCAGGCATGCGCCACCGTGGCGATCGACGCCGTGGCAAGGGTCAGCGCGGCGCATGCGCCGGCCAGGGAGGAGAAACGCAGGGCCATGAGGAACCTCGGCAGGTCGGGGCAAGGGATGCGGGCCACTCTACCATTGGGCTGCCACGCGCCTGCACGCGCGCCCGAGCGGCAATTTGCGCCCGGCGCGGCGGGCGGCGAGCGCGTGGCCCTGCAGGCGGGACGCCCGCCCGGGTCCTGCCCGGTGCCGGGCGCCATGAAAAAGGCGGGCCGAGGCCCGCCTGCTGGTGGTGAAGACCTGCCGGCTCAGCCGGCCTTTTCCTTGATCACCGGCCAGGCTCGGCGCAGGTAGTACAGCATGGACCAGACGGTCAGCACCGCGGCGATCTCGATCAGGCGCGTGCCGATCCAGATGATGTCCAGGCCGGCGATCGGGCGGCCATACAGCAGGCACGGGATCGCCGTCATCTGCGCCACCGTCTTGACCTTGCCCAGCCAGTTGACCGCCACGCTGGCGCGCGCGCCAAGCTGGGCCATCCACTCGCGCAGGGCCGAGATCGCGATCTCGCGGCCCACGATGATCAGCGCGATCACCGCATCGACCCGGCCTTCGGCCAGCAGGATCAGCAGCGCCGCGCAGACCATCAGCTTGTCGGCCACGGGGTCCAGGAACGCCCCGAAGGAGGACATCTGGTTCCAGCGGCGGGCAAGAAAGCCATCGAGCCAGTCCGTGACGGCGGCAAAGACGAAGGCCGCCGCCGCAATGGCATCACGATGAACTGGCGAAACGACACCGTCAGGCAGGTAATACAGCGCGACGAGCAACGGGATCATGAAGATCCGCAGCCAGGTCAGCACGATGGGCAGGTTCAGAGGCATAGGGCGTATGTTAATGCAGCGCCCGGTAGATGCGCTCGGCCAATTCGGCCGATACCCCTTCCACGCTGGCGAGTTCTTCGACGCTGGCGGCAACCACACCCCGCAGCCCGCCGAAACGCGCCAGCATGCGCTGGCGCCGCTTCGGTCCGATCCCTTCGATTTCTTCCAGCCGCGACACGCCGCGCGCCTTGGCCCGCTTGGCCCGCATGCCCGTGATCGCAAACCGGTGCGCCTCGTCGCGCACCTGCGCGACCAGCATCAGCGCCGCCGAGTCCGGCCCCAGGGCCAGCGCCTCGCGCCCGTCGGCAAACACCAGGGTTTCCAGGCCGACCTTGCGCCCCTCCCCCTTGGCCACGCCCACCAGCACGCCGATGTCCAGCCCCAGTTCCTCGAATACCTGGCGCGCGATCGACACCTGCCCCTTGCCGCCGTCGATCAGGACGATGGCGGGCAACGGCGCATCGCCGCGCGCGGTCTTCTCGAAACGACGGGTCAGGACCTGGCGCATCGCCGCGTAATCGTCGCCCGGCGTGATGTCGTTGATGTTGTAGCGCCGGTACTCGCGCGTCCGCATGTCGTGGCTGTGATAGACGACGTTGGACGCCTGCGTGGCTTCCCCGGCCGTGTGGCTGATGTCGAAGCACTCGATGCGCAGCGCGGCCAGGGCCTCTTCATCCAGATCCAGCCCGAGCTGCTCGGCCAGCGCGCGCGTGCGCGCCTGCTGCGAGCCGACTTCGCTCAGCAGCCTGGCCAGCGCCAGCTGCGCGTTCTGCGTGGCCTGCTCCAGCCACTGCCGGCGCTGGCCGTGCGGCTGGTGCAGCACCCGCGTGCGCGGCGTGCCCTCGGCGTTGAGCAGCGCGGTGGCCTCGCTTTCCGCCGGCAACGGATGCGACACCACGATCACCGGGGGCAACTGGCTTTCCAGATAGTGCTGGGAGACGAAGGCTTCGAGCACGGCGGGTGGCTCGTCGCCGTCCACATGGGTGGGGAACATGGCCTTGTCGCCCAGGTGGCGCCCGCCCCGCACCATGGCCAGGTTCACGCAGACGCGCCCGCCCGCCAGCGCCACCGCGATGATGTCCGTGTCGCCGACGTCGGTTTCCATGGTCTGCTGCTGCAGCACCTTGGCCAGTGCCTGCATCTGGTCGCGCAGCGCGCCCGCTTCCTCGAAGCGCAGGTCCATCGACGCCTTCTGCATGCGCGCTTCGATGTCGTTCATCACTTCCTTGGTCTGCCCCTGCAGGAAGCGCGTCGCGCGGTTCACGTCGCTCGCATAGGCCTCGGGCTCGATCGCCGCCACACAGGGCGCGGAGCACCGCCCGATCTGATGCAGCAGACAGGGCCGCGACCGGTTGGCGAAGACCGAGTCCTCACAGGTGCGCAACTGGAACACCTTCTGCAGGATCTGGATGCTCTCGCGCACCGCCCAGGCGTTGGGATACGGCCCGAAGTACTGATTGCGCCGGTCGGTCGCCCCGCGGTAGTACGCGATGCGCGGAAACTTGTGGCCGGTGATCTTCAGGTAGGGATAGGACTTGTCGTCGCGAAAGAGGATGTTGTAGCGCGGCGACAGCGACTTGATGAGGTTGTTCTCGAGCAGCAGCGCTTCGGCTTCCGAGCGCGTGACCGTGACCTCGACCCGCGCCACGCGCGCCACCATGTGGGCGATGCGCGGGCTGCTGGGTGTCTTCTGGAAATAGGACGAGACGCGACGCTTGAGATCGCGCGCCTTGCCCACGTAGAGCACGGTGCCTTCGGCGTCGATGTGACGATAGACGCCAGGCAGATTGGGTAGCTGCGCCAGGAAGGCGCGCAGATCGAAGGTGTCGGACATGCCGCTATTATCGCAAGCCCGAGGCCCGCTTCAGCTGCCGATCGCCGCGATCTCGGCGCAGGCGCGGCGATAGCCCGCGTCGGCCTGCAGGGCGTCCCAGCCAAGCGCGGGCAGGCGCGGCATGAGGCGGCGAATGCGCGCCACCGAGGCGGGCTCGGGTGCTCGGGTCAGCCGGGCCAGCAGCTCGTCGGCCAGGTCGGGACGATTGCACACCAGCACCATGTCGCAGCCCGCATCCAGCGCCGCATCCGCACGCGCGAGGATGTCGCCCGCGACGGTCGCGCCTTCCATCGTCAGGTCATCGGAAAACACCACGCCATCGAAGCCCAGGCGCTGGCGCAGGATGTCCCGCACCCAGACCGACGAGAAGCCCGCGGGCTTGTCATCCACCGCCGGGTACACCACGTGGGCGGGCATCACGGCGCCGATGACGGCGTCTTCCAGCCAGGCATAGGGTGCGGCGTCATCGGCCAGCAGTGCCTGCAAGCTGCGCTCGTCGGTGGGCAGGGCATGGTGGGAGTCGGCCTCTGCCCAGCCGTGGCCGGGAAAGTGCTTGCCGCAGGCGCCCATGCCCGCGAGCGCCAGCCCCTGGGCGAGCGCCCGGGCCAGTTGCGAGACGATGGCGGGATCGCGGTGGAACGCGCGTGTGCCGATGACGGCGCTGCGCCCGTGGTCCAGGTCGAGCACCGGCGTGAAGCTGTAGTCCACGCCGCAGGCCCGCAGCTCGGCGGCGAGCACGTAGCCCACGCGGCTGGCCGCGCGCAGCGCGGCCGGTGCATCGGACGCCCACAGCCGGCCCAGCGCCTGCATGGCCGGCAGGTGGGTGAAGCCGTCCTCGCGAAAGCGCTGCACGCGCCCGCCTTCATGATCGACCGCGATCAGCAGGGGCTCCGCGCGCGCCGCATGGATGGACGCGGTCAGGGCCGTCAGCTGGGCGCGGTCGGCAAAGTTGCGGGCAAACAGGATGACGCCACCCACGAGCGGATGGCGCAGGCGCTCGGCCTCGGCCGGCGTGAGCGTGAGGCCGGCGACATCGACCATGACATTGCCAGGGGCCAGCGATTCAGACGTATGGGACATGAGGGGGGCAGATTCCGGAGTACCGAAGTGGCGCGCGCAAGGCGTCAGCGACTCTCGGCAATGACGTAGGCAGCGACCAGATCGGATTCGTCGGTCAGGGAAACATGGAAGGCGCCAAAGCGCTCGGCGCACCAGGCGTGCAGGACCGGATCGACGATGCGCACGACCGGACGCCCGGAGCGCTCGTTGAGGAACTGCACCGCGCGCCAGTACATGGGCATGCGCATGCCCAGGCCGACCGCCTTGGAGAAGGCCTCCTTGGCCGCGAAGCGCGTGGCCAGAAAGCGCACGCCGCGCAGCTCGGCGCGCGCGCGCCGGCTGCGAAAGCGGTCGAGCTCGTCGGGCGTGAGGATGCGCTGGGCGAAGCGCTCGCCGTGGCGCGCCAGCGCCGAGACCACACGCTCGGTGCGCAAGAGGTCCATGCCGATGCCGGCGATGGCGCCGGGCCCGGCAGGCGTGGCCATGGGCCGGGGCGCGGCGTCGTTCATGCCTTCAGCGCGGCCTGGCGCGCCAGCCACATGGCGGCCTTCATGTCGCGCACGGCGCGACTCCAGCCATCGAAGATCGACTGCGCGACGATGGCATGGCCGATGTTGAGCTCGGCGATGGCGGGAATCGCGGCGATCGCCTGCACGTTCTCGTAGTGCAGGCCGTGCCCGGCGTTCACGCGCAGGCCGTGCCGGATGCCGGCCGTGACGCCGTTCACGACGCGGGTGAGCTCGCGCTGCACGGCATCGGCGTCCTGCGCCTCGGCATAGGCGCCGGTGTGGATCTCGATCACGGTGGCGCCCACCTCGGCGGCAGCCTCGATCTGGGCGGCGTCCGGATCGATGAAGATCGACACGCGAATGCCGGCGTCATGCAGGCGCGACACCGCCGAGCGGATCCGCTCGCGCTGGCCGATCACGTCCAGCCCGCCTTCGGTGGTCAGTTCCGCGCGTCGCTCCGGGACCAGACACACGTCGTCCGGACGCACGCGACAGGCAATGTCGAGCATCTCGTCGGTGAGGGCGCATTCGAGATTCAGCCGCGTGATGATGCGTTCGCGCACGGCAAACACGTCAGCGTCCTGGATGTGACGCCGGTCTTCACGCAGATGCAGGGTGATGAGGTCTGCCCCGGCCTCTTCGGCGAGCACGGCGGCACGCACGGGATCGGGGTACAGAGTGTGGCGTTGCTGACGCAGGGTCGCAACGTGGTCGATGTTGACGCCGAGTTCGATCATGCAGCCAGTTTACCCGGCCTGCGCGTACCCGGCGACCGGTGGCGCATCTGCCACGCCCAGGCGTGCGACACGACCCACCAAAACGATCGCTGCCCGCGACTTCGAGCCCATCCTCAGACAGACTCGCAGCGGCGGACAGCTCAACACGGCGTCAGAAGACGAAGAAATACAGAAGCAGGATGATGGGAATCGGGATACCGATCAACCACAGCAGAATACCTTTCATGACACCGTTCTCCTCGGGGGCCGCGCTGCGCCCCCGTCAATGCTTGTCAATCACCGCAATCAACGGCGGCTCAGAACGCCCAGCACGTAACCCACCAGGCCGGCAACCGCGAGGGCGCCGAGGGGGTTGCGTTCGACGCGAGCAGCCAGATCACCGGTCACTTCCTTGACTTGGTCGCAAGCCTGACCGTACAGGTCCTGGGCAGCGCCCTGAACCTGACGCGCCACGCCTTCGCCGCGGTGCTCGTCATTGCCCGTCAGCGCGCCCACAGCTTCCTGCACGCGGCCCGCAGCCTTGTTCACGGTACCTTCAACGCGATCGCCGTTCATAGATTCTCCTGATGGTAAAAGTTAAGACCTGTCGGTCCATCGATTCAAATTCAGATGGGAAACGAAGCCCGCACGCGCTCAGCGCGTGGCGTCCTTCACGTTTTCCTTCGCATCGCCGAAGCCCTTCTGGGTCTTGCCTTCGACTTGCTTGGCAATGCCCTTAGCCTGGGTCTCGGTGTTGCCGGTCACCTTGCCTGCAGTTTCCTGCACCTTGCCGGCGACATCTTTCGCAGCACCCTTGACTTGATCCTTGTTCATGGTGGACTCCAGTGATACGGGAGGATTCCCGCGCAGATCATCAAGCAATCACCGTGCCCGCACGCGCAGCAGGTGCCGTTTCCCGGGCGATACTATGGGCCTCACACCTGGGAGAGGCCCTGTGCACGCTACCGACGACTTTGCCACCTCGACTTTCGCCACCGTCCTGCAGGCCTGGCAGGACGCATTCAATGCGCGCGATGTGACAGGCATGACGGCACTCTTTGCCGATGACGCCCTGTTCCAGGGACTGTCGCCCAACCTGCTCGTGGGCCGTGACGCGATCGCCGAGTACTACCGCCTGGTGCCCGAAGGCGTGCGGGCCGAAGCCACGCCAGGCAAGGCGCACGCCTTGGACGAGCATGGCGTGGTCGGCTTTGCCAGCGTGCGATTCGCCGGCACCGAAGGCATGCCGGATCGGCAGGCGCGGCTGTCCCTGACCCTGCGCCGCAACGGCGCGGCGTGGCGCATCGCGATGTTCCATGCCTGCGAAAGCGTGAGCCTCGCATGAGCACGACATCCGCGCCGCACGACATCCGCACCACGGCCGAGCTGGAAGCGATCTACGGTCCGGTCGGGGACGCCTCGCGTCGCAAGGAAGTCGACCACATCGCGCCGGTCTATCGGCAGCTGATCGAGGCGTCGCCCTTCGCGCTGCTTGCGACCTCGGGGCCGGACGGGCTCGATGCGTCGCCCCGCGGGGACGCGCCCGGCTTCGTGGCGATCGAGAACGACAAGACCCTGCTGCTGCCCGAGCGGCGCGGCAACAACCGGGTGGACAGCCTGCGCAACCTGCTGGCCGACCCGCGCATGGCGTTGCTCTTCCTGATTCCCGGCGTGGGCGAGACCCTGCGCGTGAACGGGCGCGCGCGCATCAGCATCGACCCTGTCCTGCTCGCGCGCTTCAGCGTCGATGGCGCCCCGCCCAAGTGCGTGCTCGTGATCACGGTGCAATCGGCCTACTTCCAATGCGCGCGGGCCATCCTGCGCTCGGGCCTGTGGACCGCCGCAGCCCCGGCGCCGGGCGCCCTGCCCTCGGCGGGGGCCATGCTGCAGGCCCTGACGCAGGCCGAGATCGATGGCGCCACCTACGACCGCGACTTGCCCGTGCGCCAGCGCCAGACCCTGTACTGATCCAGCGCCCCGCCACGAAAAAGCCGCCCCGAAGGGCGGCTTTTTCACAGGCCTGCGCGAGGAAACGCTCAGTTGGCGCTGAGGTTCTTGTCGCGGATCACGCCGCCCCAGGTGTCCAGGTCACCCTGGATGCGCTTGGCCATGCCGGCGGGATCTTCGTAGTTGGCGATCGCACCGGCGTTGAGCAGGCGGTCCTGCACGGCCTTGTCTTCCAGGATCTTGCCGATCTCCTGGCTCACGCGGTTGGTGATGTCGGTGGGCGTGCCGGCGGGCGCCAGCAGACCACCCCAGGACACGGCCTCGAAGCCGGGGAAGCCCTGCTCGGCGATGGTGGGCACGTCAGGCAGCATCTGCACGCGCTCGGGCGAGCCCACGGCGATGGCGCGCAGCGAGCCGCTCTGGATGTGCGGCAGGGCCGCGACCAGGTCGGCGTACATCATCGGCACCTGGCCACCGAGCAGGTCGGTGATGGCCGGCGTGCCGCCACCGTAGGGCACGTGCTGCATGTCGAAGTCGCCCAGCTGCTTGAGCAGTTCCATCGTCAGGTGACCGAAGCTGCCCACGCCCGAGCTCGTGTAGTTGAGCTGGCCGTTCTCGGCCTTGGCCTTGGCGATCAGCTCCTGCATGTTCTTGACGTCGAGCACCTTGGGGTTGACCACCACCACGATCGGCAGCGAGTACACGGTGGCGACCGGCGCGAAGTCCTTGGGCACGTCATAGCGCGCGCTGGGGTACAGGCGCGGGGCGAGCAGCGTCGGCGTGGCCAGCATCATGTAATTGTTGCCATCGGCGGGCATCTTGGCCACGGCGGTGGCCGCGATGGCGCCGGACGCGCCCGCACGGTTCTCGACGACGACCGGCTGGCCCAGGCGCTTGCTCAGCTCCTGGCCGACGATGCGCGAGGCGGTATCCGTCGGCCCACCCGGCGGGAACGGCACGACCAGGCGCAGCGCCTGATCGGGCCAGGACGCGGCCTGCGCGAAACCGGAAGTGGCGCACAGGGCGACAGCCACGGCGAGCAGGGTGCGGCGAGCGGGTTGGAACGAAAATGCCATGATGTAAAGCCTCTCCTTGTGGGACGGTGATGTGCCGCCCGGCGTGCCTAGAGGACGCCGTCGGCCTTGAGCTGGTCGATGTCGGCATCCTGCATGCCCAACACCGAGCTCAGCACATGCCGCGTGTGTGCGGCGAGTTCGGGAGGCGCGTTGCGCACTGGCAGACGCACCCCATCCATGCGATACGGCGGCGCCATCACGGGTACCTCACCCGCCCCGGCGTAGTCGTTGGTGCTCGTGAACAGCCCGGCCTTGGTGGCGCGCTCGGACGTCAGCGCTTCCATCAGGCCCAGCACCTCGCCGCAGGGGATGCCCGCGGCGTTCAGGCGCGGCAGCAGCTCGGCGCGCTGGCGGCGCGCGAGTTCGCCATTGATTTCCTTGACCAGGATCTCGCGGTGCTGCGAGCGGCCGTTGTTGGTCTTGAATCGCTCGTCGGCGGCAAGATCCGGCCGGTCGATGACCTTCTCGCAGAAGCGCGCGAACTGGGCGTTGTTGCCGACGGTGATCACCAGCGGGCCGTCGGCGGCCTCGAACACGCCATACGGAATGATCGACGGATGGGCGTTGCCGAACTTGGGCGTGTCGGCGCCGTTCATGAGCGCCTCCATGCCGTAGTAGGCGGTGATCGCGACACCGCTGTCGTACAGAGCGTGCTCGACATGCCGGCCCTCGCCCGTGCGCTGGGCATCGAACAGGGCGGCCAGGATGCTCTGGGCGGCCAGAAGGCCGGTGGTCATGTCGACCACGGCCACGCCGAACTTGAGCGGGCCCTGACCGGCATCGCCGTTGATCGCCATCAGGCCCGACTCGCCCTGCACGACCAGGTCGTAGCCCGGGCGTGCGGCTTCGTCGCCCGACCGGTTGTAGCCGGCGATCGAGCAGTACACGAGCTTGGGGTTGTCCTTGCGCAGGTCGTCATAGCCCAGGCCGAGCTTCTCCGCGCCACCGAACTTGAAGTTCTGGATGACCACGTCGCACTTGGCGGCGAGCGCACGCGCGATGCGCTGGCCTTCGGCCGTCTGCAGGTCCAGGCCCACGGACAGCTTGTTGCGGTTGGCGCTGTTGAAGTACGCCGAATTGTTCTGCCCGACGCGCAGCCCCCAGTCGCGGGTGTCGTCACCACGCCCCGGATGCTCGATCTTGATGACTTCGGCACCCAGGTCGGCCAGCGCCATGCCGCACATCGGCCCGGCCAGCACGCGCGACAAGTCCAGCACCCGCACGCCCGTGAGCGGCAATCGAGGAGAAGTATCCGACATCGTTGTCCCTGCTATTGTTGGAATGGTGTGACGCGCGGGGCGCCGCGCGTCGCGGCGCCCGCTGGCGTCAGACCGCCGTCTGTGCGGTCAGCGCCATGTAGCGCGCAAGATGGTGATCCTCGTCGCCGAACTGATGGTCGATCATGACGAGTCGCTTGGCATAGTGCGGCAGGGGCAACTCCCAGGTCATCCCGATACCGCCGTGCAGCTGGATGCATTCTTCCGCCACGCGGATGCCGATGCGCCCGATAGTGTACTTCGCCGCAGCCAGGGCCTGCTCGCGCGCCTGACGCTCGCCGCCGATGGCGGCTGCCGCGTTGATGACGGCCGAGCGCGCCTGCTCGATCTCCAGCAGCAGGTCGGCCATGCGGTGCTGCAACGCCTGGAAGCTGCCGATCGGCACCTCGAACTGCTTGCGCGTGCGCAGGTATTCGAGGGTGTCGTCCTTGGCCACGTCCATCGCGCCCAGCGCCTCGGCGCAGACGGCCAGCAGGCCAAAGCCCACGGCCTGCTCCAGCACGGGATAGGCCGCGCCTTCCGCGCCCAGCAGGGCTGCGGCGTCCAGGCGCACGTCGGTGAAGACGATCTCGGCCGAGCGCCCGCCATCCACGTTGGGATAGCCGCGGCGGCTGACACCGGCCGCATCGGCCGGCACGAGGAACAGCGAGATGCCGGCTTCGTCCTCGCCCTCGCCCGCCGTACGCGCGGAGACCAGCAGCACGCCGGCCTGCTCGCCCAGCGTGACGACGGCCTTGGCGCCATTCAGGACCCAGCCCTCGCCATCGCGCGTGGCACGGGTGTCCAGGCGGGTCAGGCTGGGGGCGTTGGCGGGCTCGTCATGCGCGAAGGCGGCGATCAGGCTGCCCTCGATAAGCTCAGCGATGCGCGCCTTCTGGGCATCGCTGCCGGCCAGGCTGATGGCGCGGCCCACGACCAGGGCGCCGAGGAAGGGCTCGGGCACCAGGCCGCGGCCCAGCGACTGGAACACCACCGAGATATCGAAACCCTCGCCGCCGAAACCGCCGTCGGCTTCCGGGAACAGGGCGCCGATCGCGCCGAGTTCCGCGAACCGTGCCCACAGGTCCTGGCTGAAGCCCGTGTCCGAATAGGCGATCGCGTTGCGGCGCTCGAGCGAATACTGGTCCGAGATGAAGCGGTCCAGCGTGTCGGCGAGCATGCGCCGGTCTTCCGTGTGTTCGAAGTTCATCGAGGCGTCCTCACAAGCCGAGAATCATCTTGGCGATGATGTTCTTCTGGATTTCATTGGAGCCGCCGAAGATCGACAGCTTGCGGTTGTTGAAGTACAGCGAGGCGGCGCTGGCGGCCTCGACCGGGCCGACGGGTGCCTCGGCGTACGCTTCGTCCTCGAGCGCTTCCTCGATGTAGGGCTGGGCGTACGGGCCCATGGCGCGGCGCGTGAGCGCCGAGATCTCCTGGCGGATCTCGGTGCCACGGATCTTGAGCATCGAGCTTTCCGCCCCGGGCACGCCGCCACCGGCCACCGCCGCGATGACGCGCAGGTTGGTGGTCTTCATGTTCTCGAGGTCGATCGCCACGCGCGCCATGCGGGCGGCGAACAGCGGATCCTCGATCAGGGGGCGGCCGTTGCGCTTGACCGTGCGGGCGATGCGCTTGAGGCGGTCATACGCCGCGACCGAGAAGCCCACGCCGGCAATGTTGGTACGTTCGTAGGTCAGCAGGTACTTGGCGTAGGTCCAGCCCTTGTTCTCTTCGCCCACCAGGTTCTCGAGCGGCACGCGCACGTCGGTGAAGAACACCTCGTTGACTTCGTGCTCGCCATCGAGCGTGATGATGGGGCGCACTTCCACGCCCGGGGTGTCCATGTCCACCAGCAGGAAGCTGATGCCCGACTGCTTGCGGGCTTCCTTGTCGGTGCGCACCAGGCAGAAGATCATGTTGGCGTGATGGCCCAGCGTCGTCCACGTCTTCTGGCCGTTGACGACGTAATGGTCGCCATCGCGCACGGCGGTCGTCTTGACCGCGGCCAGGTCCGAACCCGCGCCGGGCTCGGAGTAGCCCTGGCACCACCAGTCCGAGCCGTCCAGGATGCGCGGCAGCCAATGCTGCTTCTGTGCCTCGTTGCCGTACTTGATGAGGACGGGGCCAAGCATGTTCACGCCGAAGGGCACGATGCGCGGGGCACCCGCCAGGGCGCACTCGTTCTCGAAGATGAACTTCTGCACGGCGCCCCAGCCCGGGCCGCCGTGTTCCTGCGGCCAGTGGTTGGCGAGCCAGCCACGTGCGTTGAGGATGGCGTGCCATTCGACCAGGTCGTCACGGGTCAGGCGCAGGCCGGATTTCACCTTGCGCGACAGGCGGGCGGGCAGTTTGTCGTTGAGAAACGCCACCACCTCGCGGCGGAAGGCTTCCTCCTCGGGAGTGAAGGTCAGGTCCATGGTGTCTCGGTCCAGGCCGGCCGGGGGCCAGCGTCAAGTTGCAGCGGCAGCGCCTGCGGGCGCAGCGCGCGCACCCGGCGCGACGGGGATTCGCGCGGGTGGGTGGTCGTCGGGTCCGACGGCCACCACATGAAGCGGGGCATTGTGATGCCCCTGAATCTTGTTGACAATCCCAGCGAGGATTGACGCGATGTCAAATCTCAATTGACAATCACGTGCCGTTTCGAAATCCGGACGCCGGGCCGCGAAAGTGGGACACGAAGCCTGGCGTCTGCAGTCCGGACACGGGAGCTCGCAGTGCGGACGTTTCAACATCCCTGCGGCGCACCTGGAATCCGCCGCGCGCCCGCCCCCGGTTTTTGTGGCGTGGCGCGCCGCCCGCCCACGGCGGATCGACAGCCCAGCGCACTTTCAGTACAGTGAAAACCCTTATCCCGCCGTCTGCCACCGCGCCTGTATGAACGCCCTCGACCTGGAAGTGCTTGAACAGGCCCGTGCCTGGTTGCGGGACGGCCACGCCGTCCATCTCGTCACGGTCGTGCAGACCTGGGGGTCGGCGCCGCGACAGGCGGGTGCCATGCTGGCGCTGCGCGATGACGGCCAGCTGGTCGGATCGGTGTCGGGCGGTTGCGTCGAAGACGACCTCATCGAGCGCGCCCGCACGGGCGGCCTGTCGGCTCAGGTCGATCGCATCACCTACGGCGTCACGCGCGACGATGCCGCACGCTTTGGCCTGCCCTGTGGCGGCACGCTGCGCCTGATCGCCGAGCCCTTGCGGGACGCGGACTGGATCGACGCCGTGCTGGCCGACATCCGCGAGCACCGCATCGTGCTGCGCTCCCTGGACCTCACCACCGGCGAGGCAAGCGTGCGCCCTGCCCTGCCGACCGACGGTCCGGAGTTCGACGGGCGCGTCTTCCGCATGGTGTACGGGCCGCGGTGGCGGCTGCTGATCATTGGTGCCAACCAGACCGCACAGGTCCTGGCCGGCATAGCGATCACCCTGGACTTCCATGTGATCGTCTGTGATCCGCGCGAAGAGGTCACCGCCACCTGGCATGCGCCCGGCACGACGCTGCTCACCGACATGCCCGACGACACGGTGGTCGCGATCGGCACGGACGAGCGCACGGCGATCGTTGCCGTCACGCACGACCCGAAGCTGGATGACATGGCCTTGCTCGAAGCCCTGAAGTCGCGCGCCTTCTACGTCGGCGCGCTGGGCTCGCGTGCGAACCAGGCCAAGCGCCGCGAGCGCCTGGCGCTGTTCGACCTGACGCCGGAGGACATCGGCCGCCTGCGCGGGCCGGTGGGCCTGCCGATCGCTAGCCGCACCCCGGCCGAGATCGCCGTGGCGATCGCAGCCGAACTGATCTGGGTGCGCAACACGCTGGGGGCGGATGCGCCCGAGGAAGGCTGTTCGCGCCCCAGCCTGGCCGACGGCGCCTAGCGGGGCGCGCAGGCACCTGGCCGGCGCGGCGGCCGCCAGGGCAGCGCCGGCGGCACCTGGCCGGCCGACGCCTGAGGGCGCGGGCCGCAGCCCGCGCCTGCGTCGCCTAGGCCTTGTTCAGGCTGGCGAAGTTCTCGCCCTTGGCCACGAGCTGCTCGAGCAGGGGCGACGGCTTCCAGAACAGTGCATCTTCCTTGGCGAACTCGCGAATGTCCGCGAGCACCTTGTCCAGACCCACGGTGTCGGCGTACTGCATGGGGCCGCCGCGCCAGCGCGGAAAGCCGTAGCCGTGCACGAAGGTCACGTCCACGTCCAGCGGACGCAGGGCGATGCCCTCATGGACCACGTTCGCGCCCTCGTTGATCATCGCGGCCATGTAGCGACGCACGATCTCTTCGTCCGTGAAGGTGCGCGGGGTGATGCCGGCACGCTCGCGCTCGGCGTCGATGATGGCTTCGACTTCCGGGTCGGGCTGGCCCACGCGGGCGCCTTGCGGGTACAGGTAGTAGCCCCGGCCGGTCTTCTGGCCGAACCAGCCACGCTCGCAGATGCGGTCGGCGATCTGCACGTAGCGCGCATCCGGATTGCGCGTGGCCGCGCGGCGCTTGCGCGTCGCCCAGCCGATGTCGCCACCGGCCAGGTCGGACACCTGGAACGGGCCCATGGGATAGCCGAACTCGCGCAGCGCCTTGTCGATCTGGTAGGGCGAGGCGCCATCTTCCATCATGTAGTCCGCGGCCTGGCGGTACACGGCCAGGATGCGGTTGCCGATGAAGCCATCGCACACCTTGGCGCGCACGGGCACCTTGCGCAGCTTCTTGGCGAGCTCGAAGGCGGTGGCCACGACGTCGGTCGACACCTTGGCCGGCACGACGATCTCGAGCAGCTTCATGATGTTGGCCGGCGAGAAGAAGTGCAGGCCCACGACGTCCTGCGGACGCGAAATGCTGCCGGCGATTTCGTCGATGTCCAGGTAGGAGGTGTTGGTGGCGATGACCGCGCCGGGCTTGCACACGCGATCGAGCTCGGCGAACACCCCCTTCTTGACGCCCATCTCTTCGAACACGGCCTCGATGACGAGGTCCACATCGGCGATGGCGTCATAGGACGTGCTGCCCTGGAAGCGCGCCAGGATCGCGGCCTTGCGCTCGGCATCCAGGCGGCCCTTGGCGATCAGGCCGTCGTAGACCTTCTCGACATTGGCGCGGCCACGGGCCAGGGCTTCGTCGTCACGTTCGATCATGATGACCGGCAGGCCGGCGTCGAGCACCGCCACGGCGATGCCTGCACCCATCGTGCCGCCACCGATCACCGCGACCTTGTCGAAGGCACGCGGCTGCGCTTCGCGCGTCTCGGGTGCCTTGGCCGACTCGCGTTCGGCAAAGAAGGCGTGGATGAGGCCCGCGCGCTGCGGGCTGTCCAGGCATTCCATGAAGTAGCCGCGCTCGGTGCGCATGCCTTCGTCGAACGGCTGATCCACGGCGGCCTGCACGGCATCCACGACTCGCGCGGGCGAGATCAGGCCACGCAGCTTGGCGACCTTCTGGCGGGCAGCGTCGATGGCGGCCTGGGCGGCGGCCTTGTCGGCCAGGCCCTGGGCATCGCGCGTGGGACGCACGGGCGCGTTCGCGTCGATCAACTCATTGGCATAGGCCAGGCCGGCGGCCAGGGCATCGCTGCCCTCGCCCACGCGGTCGATGACGCCGGCAGCCAGGGCGGCCTTGGGCGACAGGTGGCGCCCGCTCAGGATCACGTCCAGGGCGAATTCGGCGCCGGTCAGGCGCGGCAGGCGCTGCGTGCCGCCGGATCCGGGCAGCAGGCCCAGGGCGACTTCCGGCAGGCCGAGCTTGGCGCCTTCGATGGCGACACGGTAATGTGCCGACAAAGCGATCTCCAGACCGCCACCCAGGGCGGCGCCGGCGATGGCGGCGACGACCGGCTTGGTGCTGGCCTCGATGCGCGCGCAGACGTCCGGCAAGGCGGGCGGCAGCGGCGTCTTGCCGAATTCGCGGATGTCCGCGCCGGCGATGAAGTTCTTGCCCTCGCCCACGATGACCACGGCCTTGACCGCATCGTCGGCCGCCGCGGCGTCCATGGCGGCGATCAGGCCGCTGCGCACCTTCACGTTGAGCGCGTTGACAGGCGGAAAGTCGATGGTCACCACCAGCACGCGGTCCTGGCGTTCGAAACGCACGGCGTCCGTCGCTTGCGTCTGAGTCATAGTCTTGATCTCCGGTTCAGCTCCCGTGGGAACGGGCTCACATTAACCAGCCATTGTCATACGCCACGTATTTGTTGACAATGCCAGTCTGGATTGACGCACCGTCAATTCATCATTGACAGTGTTTACCATGGACCCGAATGCCCTGATGCTGTTCGTCGAGATCATCGAGGCCGGCAACCTGAGCGAAGCCGCGCGCCGACTGAAGATGAGCCGCGCCAACGTGAGCTATCGACTCAACCAGTTCGAACGCGACATCGGCCAGCAGCTGCTGCGCCGCACGACGCGCCGCATCGAACCCACGGAAATCGGCGTCAAGCTGTACGAGCATGGCCTGTCGATCCGCAACGAACTGCTCTCGGCCAGCGAATCGGTCGAGACCCTGGGGCAGAGCCTGCAGGGCCGCGTGCGCCTGAGCGTGCCGACGGGCTACGGCCAGTTCGTCATGGCCGACTGGCTGGTCGAGTTCAAGCGGGCCAACCCCGGCATCGTGCTGGACGTCGTCTTCGAGAACCGCGTGGCGGACCTGCTGCAAGGCGAAGTCGACATCGCCGTGCGCGTCATGTCCGACCCGCCCCAGAACCTGGTCGCGCGCGACATGGGCCCGGTGCGCTACGTCGCCTGCGCATCCAGCGCCTATGCGCGCGAGCGCGGCGTGCCCACGCGCCTGGACCAGTTGCGCACCGTGCCGCTGATCACCTCGGCCGTGGTTGGCCGGCAGCTGCGCGTGGCCGGCTACCGTGGCGAGGAACGCCAGGAAGTCCTGCTCGCCCCCACCGTCATTTCCGAGAATTTCGTCTTCCTGCGCCGCTCCATCCTGGCGGGCCTGGGCGTAGGCATCGTGCCGGACTACGTGACCGAAGAAGACGTGCGGCGCGGCGACGTGACGACGCTGTTCGATGACTGGCGGCTGAGCATCTTCGGCACCCACATGTACATGCTGTACATGCCGAACCAGCATCAGACGCGTGCGGCCTCGGCGCTGATCGAGTTCGTGCTGGAACGGGCGCGGGCGCAGCACCCGACCGACTGACGCGCGCCGCGGGCGCGAGCCGACGGCGTCCAGGGCTCGCTGCGGGGTCGCGGCGGGCGGGCACGGCGAGGGGCGCTCCTCTTGACTCCCACGTTCGCGGCGAGCCCCCCGGTTCGCGGCGAGCCCCCCGGTTACCGCCGCGTCAGCCCGCCAAGTCGGCCGGCAGGTCCACGTCGCGCAGCACGCCCGGGTAATCCACGTGGATGCCGTGCACCGCTTCCTGCTGCAGCACGGCGCGCGCGCCCGTATCGCCGCTCAGGCGCGCGAGCGCGGGCAGCAGGTCCGCACAGAACCCCACGGGATGGCCACGCTGCCCGTCATGCAGCGGCGCGGCCGCCCGATGCGTGGCGATGGCCTGCGCCACCGCACGGATCACGTCCACGTCGATCCAGGGCATGTCGCCCAGGGCGACGACGACACCGGGTGGGCAGGATGGCGAGGCGCCTGGGGCGGCAGATGCGGCGGGCGCGGGTGGCACCGCACCGGCCAGCAGATGCCCCGCCGCCACCGCGAGGCTGGCACCCAGGCCATCCGCCGTGCGGTCGCTCTCGAGCACCGTGCAGCCGAGCTTGCGCAGCAGCGCGGCGCGCGCGGGGCGATCGGCCGGCACGACCGCCACCACGGCGGGCAACGCCGCCAGCAACGGGCCCGCAGCCGCCGCCAGCACCGCGCGGCCATCCGGCAACGTGGCCAGCAGCTTGTCCGCGCCCGGCTGCTGCGCAGCGAAGCGGCGGCCCGCGCCGCCGGCAAGCAGGATGCCGACCACGGGTGGGAGGGCCAGGACAACGGGCGGGGCAAACGGGGCAGCAGACGTCATGACGGGCAGTGTACGGCGTGGCGTCCGGCCGCCGCGCCGCCGCTGTCCGATGCGCCGCGCATTGACCCGCGACCGCCGACGTGGCAGCGTGCAGGGTTTTACCGTCCACCCACGCCGACCCCGGCCTTGCGGAGCTTCATGTCAGCCGTCAGCACGTTCATTTCCGAGTACGGCTACGCCGCAGTCTTTGCCGGCACCATCCTCGAGGGCGAAACGGTCGCGCTGGTCGCCGGCCTGGCCGCGCGTCACGGCTACCTCGATCTTGGCCTCGTCATCCTGACCGCCGCGCTGGGCGGGATGCTGGGCGACATCACCATGTACTTCGTCGGCAGGCGGGTGGGCGAGCCCGTCCTCGCGCGCCTGCACAAGCACCAGGACGCGATCGATCGGGTCCGCGCGCTGGTGCAGCGCCATGAATCCCTGGCCATCATCGGCGTGCGCTTCGCCTATGGCCTGCGCATCGCCGGCCCCATCGTCATCGGCGCGAGTGGCGTGCGGCCCGCGCGCTTCGTGCTCTTCAACGCGATCGGTGCTCTGCTGTGGGCGAGCGTGGTGGTCGGCGTTGGTTATGGCGCGGGCGAAGTCCTGCACCGGTATGTCGCGCACCACCATCACCATGCGCTGTGGTTCGTCGTGGGCCTGGCAGGCGCCGCCGTGGCGGCGTTCATCAGCCACCGGGTCTGGCGCCGTCGGCACGCCTGAGCGCAGGCGCCGGGGTGCGGGGCGCGGCCCTGCACCGCCCTGGGCATGACGGCTGCGTCATCTCCCGCGTGACCCACGTACGAGGAGAACGACCATGGCTACCCAAGTGCCCGCGCCGGAAGACGGCGACCGCCCCGACGGCCCGATGCCCGACACGCCGCAGGAAACGCCGGGCGGCGAGCCCGGCAAACCCGATCGTCCGGTGACGGACCATCCGGAAGAGCAGAACTCGGGCTGATGGCAGGTTGATATCGGGAGCGGGCGTGCTCACCGTGCGCTCGCCCCGTGTGTCCGGCCGCGTCGGGTGCCGTCGCCTGCCAGGGTCCGGCGGATCGACGCCTGGTTTGATCCGCCCAGTGGTGCGTCTGAAGGCGGGCGTTATGGCGCACAGCAGTCTGGCTCCGTCCGGCCGATCGCGGCCTGGTTTGATCCACACCGTGGTGCGTCCGAAGGCGGACCCTATGGCAGGCAGCCGCCAGGTTCAGTCCGACGGATCGACGCGTGTCTGGATTCGTAGTGGTGTACCTCCGGAGGCACCCACGCCCGCGCGTGCCGGCGGCTTGCGGCGTGTTGAGCGACCCGTCCCGCCAGGCCCATACGTGAAACCCACCGCCACCACGAGCCCCGCCACGGCCAGGCTGGCGCACCAGATCACCAGCCCGACGCCGATCCCCTGCGCCCAGCATGGCAGGCCGCCCGCCAGCAGCACCAGCGCCGTGCCGCTTCGCCGAAGCCAGCGGCACGTGCGCACGGCATCGGTGCCAGCGTGCTGCCATTGCTCGCGATGCCGTTCCATCGCCCCGGCAAGCGCCAGCATGCCGGCAAAGGCTGCCACCACGCCCCACGCCGTCATGGCACAGGCCATCCGGGCGTGACGGCCAGCCACAGCCCCATCACCGCCGACGTACCGGCGAAGACCGCCCAGACGCGCCACACGCGGCTGGTGTGGAAGGCCCAGAGCATCACGCCGAGATAGACCAGGAAGCTCGGCAGGGAGGCGGCGAGCACGGCCCCGCCGCGGTCTGC
>JAAIGF010003609.1_pt1 | contig 61217 bp, 44 predicted proteins | sample 6487441 | NCBI WGS metagenome assembly JAAIGF01 (sample SAMN13974129, study PRJNA590717) | phyllosphere metagenome | biome: pepper field; feature: multiple bacterial spot infested pepper fields; material: pepper leaves; isolation source: leaves from pepper fields | host: Capsicum annuum ...
ATTTTTGTCCCATGTAAGCGTTACAATTATAAAGGTTTAACGAAGCCTTGATCCGTGGTACGATAATAGTCGATTCGACCTATAAGGAGGACTTGTTCAGTGGAATACCGTGTAGAGAAAGATACGATTGGTGAAATTCAGGTTCCTGCCGATAAGCTTTGGGGTGCACAAACACAGCGTAGTAAAGAAAACTTCAAAATCGGTGGCGAGAAAATGCCGCTTGAAGTGATTTATGCGTTTGCTATGCTCAAAAAAGCAGCAGCATTGGCGAATGAACAGCTAGGCAAACTGTCTGCAGACAAGGCAGATGCGATTGTGAAAGCAGCAGATGAGATCATGGCTGGACAATGGAACGAGCACTTCCCGCTTGTCGTATGGCAAACAGGTAGTGGCACACAGTCCAATATGAATGTAAACGAAGTAATCGCACATCGTGGTAACCAACTGCTGGAGCAAGCGGGCAAAAGCGATCGTCTGCATCCAAATGACGATGTGAACATGTCCCAGAGCTCGAACGATACATTCCCGACTGCACTGCATGTTGCAGGCGTACTGGCAGTTGAAAATGACCTGTTGCCAGCCATCACCAAGCTACAGGATACATTGATGAGCAAATCTAAGGAGTTCATGAATCTGATCAAAATCGGTCGCACGCATCTGCAGGATGCGACGCCGCTCACACTCGGTCAGGAGATCAGCGGCTGGGAAGCAATGCTTCACAAAACAAGCCGTATGATCCTGCATAGCTCTAGCGAAATGAAGGAGCTGGCGATCGGAGGTACAGCGGTAGGTACAGGGATCAATGCGCATCCGGACTTCGGTCGTCTTGTCGCTGAGAAAATCGCCGATATGACAGGTAAAATGTTCACATCTGCACCTAACAAATTCCATGCACTCACGAGCCATGACGAAGTGGTGTACGCACACGGCGCTCTGAAGGCGCTGGCGGCCGATTTGATGAAGATTGCTAATGACGTACGCTGGCTGGCAAGCGGCCCTCGTAGTGGTCTGGGAGAGCTTACAATCCCTGCTAACGAGCCAGGTAGCTCGATCATGCCAGGTAAAGTCAATCCAACCCAATCCGAAGCGATGACAATGGTTGTTACGCAGGTCATGGGCAATGATGCTACCATTGGCTTTGCAGCAAGTCAGGGTAACTTTGAGCTGAATGTATTCAAGCCGGTTATCATCTACAACTTCCTGCAATCAGCGCGCTTGTTAGCGGATTCGATCATCTCATTTAACGATCACTGTGCAGTAGGGATCGAAGCGAACGTCGACAAAATCCAGTTCAACCTGGATAATTCACTCATGCTCGTGACTGCACTGAACCCGTACATCGGTTATGAAAATGCGGCGAAAATCGCTAAGCATGCACATAAAGAAGGATTATCTCTGCGAGAAGCAACACTGCAAAGTGGTTTGCTGACCGAAGAGCAATTCGACGAATATGTCGTTCCTTCCAAAATGATTCATCCGAAGGCTTAATCTAGTCCTACAGCGATACAGCCAGAAGCTGGTGACAAGTCTACATTTGTAGGTTTGCGCATGATAAACTGCATCTAGCAGGCATCCGGATCTATTGTTTTTCACTAATGACTCAAGGCAAGCAGAAGCGACGAAAGAGATCGTCGTTTTAGCTTGCCTTTTCATTTGTTACAAAATAGGGAACACATCTCCTTCAATAGCCTGTATTAGAGGACACAATCTGCTCACAATCACTTGCCAAATGAATCAACCTGCTATACAATGACTACATTAATTGATAATGATAACCATTATCAATTAATAAAAAGAATAAAGCGGAGTCACCAGCCTGTTGATCGGTTGCACTATGACGGCATAGATTCACTTGCTATGCGGGTGATCAGAGAAGTCGCTATACACGCTACAGAAGGAGGAAATAGAATGAGTATCTTTTCCGGGCATCTTTTGCATTTGAATGAACAGCTACAACGCGATGATTCTGTACTGGCTTTACTCATTACAGGAGAGCAGAACAGTCTGACACTTGGAGCTGAAGCTGATCTGGATGTGATTATTGTCGTTTCGGATGAACAGTTTGAAGAGCGTCTACAGGATGGACGTCTTTATTATAAAATGACTGATGCTACTGGAGGGGAAGGGACTGTAACAGGTCGATATATTTCGCCACGTTATTTGGAAAAGGTAGCGCGGTCAGGCAGTGAGCCGGCACGCTACGCATTTATGGGCGCGGTGATCGTATTTTCACATTTGCCAGAGCTACGCAGCATGATTAATGATATTACCGAATATCCGCTTCATCAAAAGCAGGCGAATATCCATCGTTTCTATGCGGAGTTTGAAGCCTGGTATCAGGAGTGTAAGCGTGCACTGGCCCAGCAGGAGCATTATGTGCTACATCAGTCGATTATGAATGTATTACTGTTTGGTGGACGTCTGATCCTGGCACATAATGAAATGCTCTATCCTGGTCATAAGCAGCTCCTACATATGCTAGAGCATGCTCGTCGCAAGCCAGAGCAGCTTCTGCCAGCGATGCAGACACTCATGGTATCTCCATCAGAGATGTCTCTGGAGCGTCTGTATCGACAGATCAGAGACTACCGGAGCTGGGTCAATGAAGAATGGAGTCGAACCGATTACGCGAGGTTTGATCCTGATTTGCACTGGTTGCGCCCAAGCATGTACGCAGGCGAAATTTAAAGTTTGTTCCAGCGTTTGGCATTATAAACGCGGGGTGAAATGAGAAAGGGATTTTTAGCGTAGCGAAAAATCCGTACTGTTCCAGCGTTTGGCAGTATAAACGCGAGGTGAAATGAAAGAGGGATTTTAGCGTAGCAAAAATCCGGATGTAACGCTATAATGAGCGATGACGATAAAGTAAAAAAGAAACGACTGTGTTCTCCAACTTCGTGTTGGGGAGTACAGTCGTTTCTTTTTGTATATGCTCTTGTACGGTCTAGCGAAAATGTACAACGAACGTTGGAGCCATATCTATTGAATCACTGAGCAGCTTGATCGAATACATGCTGGAAGCTGATCATACCGTTACCGTATACATTGTCTTTGCCTGGTGTGCCAAGATCGACACTATTTTGCTCAATCAGACTGCGGATCTGATCATTCGTCATTTGGGGATAAGCTTGCTTGAGTACCGCTGCCATGCCACTTACGAATGGAGCGGCGACCGAAGTACCATCACGCAGTTCATACTTGCCATTATTTGCTGTGCTTACGATATGCTGACCTGGTGCAGTTACATCCACTTCAGAGCCTGTTGCAGAAAAGGTTGGACGGGATAGGTTACTATCAATAGCGGCAACGGCGATTACATTGTCAGCCTTAGCTGGGAATTCAACGGTGTCTTGTTGAACATTCGTTGTACCTTTGTTACCGACAGCTGCGATAAGCAGAATTCCTTGATCGTGCGCCGTTTGAAGCATTTGCTGCACAGCAGGTGAAGCCTGTGGGAATGCGATGGACATGTTCACAATGTCCATTTTGTTTTGAATGGCCCAGTTTAAGCCTTGAGCCAGATCTTCTGTAGAACCATTGCCTTGATTATCCAAAATTTTGACTGCATATAGACTGGCATCTGGTGCTTCACCAATCAGTCCTTTGCCATTGTTCTGTGCGCCGATAATGCCAGCTACGAATGTGCCGTGTCCATTATCATCTGCGTAAGAGGACGTATAATCGACAACCGATACACCACCTGCAATTTTGAGATCGGAGTGATTAGAAATACCGGTGTCGAGAATAGCAACTTTAACACCTTTGCCTGTGTAGCCTTTTTGAAGAGCGATCTGTGCATCTATAGTTCCGTAGCCCCAAGAAGCTTGCTCTTTGCCTTGTACAGTAATAGCTTGAACATCAGGAGTGAAAGCTTGTGCTGCAGATGCGTAGGTAATACTTGGTTCGATACTGGTGATACCTGCAGTGTGAGCGAGCTGATCTTTTTGCTGTTCATTCAAGCTCAGTGCAGCCATGTCCAAATGATTGAAAAATTCGGTGTTTGCCGCTTTGGATATATGAGCGATGGCTGATTTTGCCTGGGAGTTCGAATATTGTACGATATATCGTTGCTCGGTATTGGATGCAGAGAAAGTATGGAATCCTAAAAAGGTAGCAGATAAAATGGGAACGAGGATTAGTGCAGAGACAGTAGATTTTTTCCAGGTTTTAAACATGTTCAAACTTTTCATTGTTTGTAGCTCCTTGAAAGTATGGGTAATTGTAATTAATCTTGAGTCTTATTACCCAATATAAATGTTATTAATCAGTATTTTCTATTAAATTATAACTATATTCGACAAAATTATCAACTTATAATAAATTTTGTAATAAAATGTCGAATAATGTATTTCTGATAAATAAGGAAACTTTACAATATTGGTATAATAAGGGTTCGATTTAGAGAGCTAGCAGTAGAGTTTCGTAGAGCGGTCACTTATACTAACGTAAAAAATGGGTAATTTGGATTACTTACTTAGCTATATTTTAACAGAAAATCGTAAAAAATGTCGAAATATTTTCTTGCTAATTTGCTTGAAAAATAAAATGAAAAGAATGTTGTCGAGGTAGATCATAAAAAACAAATAAAGCATGGTAAGCATAGGTAAACGCAAAAAAAGCTCTCGTTATTAGCGAGAGCTTTTTTTATATTTAATGATTAGGCATTGAGTGAGCGAGAAGAGACATGTGCATCTTCGGAGTCTGTTTCGATTATAGTTTCTACTGAATTTAGCTTAGGAGCTGGAAAGTAGCCGATATTGGCTGCATAGGTGAGCATCGCTCCGATAAATCCGAGATCAGGTGCAACGCACGTAATACCGTCTTGCTGGAGGCGCTTCGCAGTTAATGGATTTGCCAGACGATAAGGAGACTGACGTGCGCCGTCGCCTTCCAGTTGTGCCATGGCTAACTGCATGGCTTCTGCCGGCTTACTGATCGAAGTGTCAAGCAACCAGTTATGATACGCATCTGGACGAAGCTGCTCTACCGAATAACCTGCTTCATTGATCAGTGTAATAAGATCATTGTAAGGCAATTGCTCCGGATTACAAATGTGGAAAATGCGACCTGACGTATCGGCTTGGAGTGCTAGATGAACGATCGAGCGTCCAGCATAGTCGATCGGTGTAAAGTCCATCCATTGATCAACCGCAGGTGCTTTGCCAAGCAGCAGCATAGCTTTGATCATACGATACATAGCGTTACTGTCGATATTGCGCTGGAAGCTACCGCTTAGCGAGTGACTGGATAGATTGCCGGCACGATAAATATTAATCGCTAGTCCCTGCTCAGCAGCTTGCAGTACAAGCTTTTCACCTTCAAGCTTGCTGTTGGTATACACATTGGCTGCACGAAGCGATTCTGGAATCGTTCCACTATCTACAACCTGCTGCCATTTACCTTCTAGTGACAGATCTTCTGGAATGCCCATTGTCGATACATAATGGAATCGAATACCTTTACGAACCATCGCTAGCTTAAGCAGTTCATTCGTAGACAATATATTTGTTTTGCGGAAATGCTCTGGATCACCGAAGTGACGTACATCAGCAGCGCTATGAATAATTGCATCCATGCGGTGAGCCAGCAGCTCATGATCTTCGTCACGCAGTCCAAGTCCCGGTTGTTCCAGGTTGCCTTCGATGACAGTTACACGCTCGTCAAAGCCGGTCAGCATATTGCGACCGAAGTATAGCTCCATCGTCGACTTGAGACGATCCACACTACTGGCGTTACCTGATTTGCGAACGAGCGCATAAATATGCGCCTCGCTGCGATGAAGCAGCTCGTACAGCAGATAAGAACCTAGATATCCAGTAGCACCTGTCAGTAAAATGCCTGTTGACTTGAGAAGCTCATGTGGCTGTGGTGTAGTAACTTGTTCTGGATATTCAACCAGATCAATGAGCTCGCCAGATGGTGTGAACGGTAGTACATCCGCTTGACCACCGCCTGGAAGCTCAGCGCGTGCTGCCAGTGCTGCAATGGTCTTGCAATCGAAGAAGTCGGCGATTTTGAGACCTGGATAATCCGATTTGAGTAGCACAAGTACATGAATAACGTGTAGCGAATCGCCACCGATCGAGAAGAAGTCGTCATGAATACCGATCTGCTCTCGATTCAGCACCTCAGACCATGCGTCTGCAATACGTTTTTCCGTCTCAGTTACAGGGGCTACATATCCAGCGGCTTGCTCAGCTAGCTCAATGTTCGGATAGTTGACCAATTTTTTGCGTTCAGCCTTGCCTGTCGGCGAAATCGGAATCTCATCCAGTTGACAAACAAATTTGGGAACAAAATACGAAGGTAAACGATCTGCTAAAAATTGCTTGATCGTAGCAGGAGACAGCTTACTACCATCGCTAGTTGTAAAATAAGCGACCAGCATATTTTGATTGGAAGCGTCCTTCTTCGCAACGACAACAGCATCCTGAATAGCTTCATATTTATTCAGATTATCTTCGATTTCACCGATCTCAATGCGATGACCACGAATCTTGATCTGAGAATCACGACGCCCTACGTACTCGATTGTTCCATCCGGCAATAGCTTTGCCAGATCGCCAGAGCGATACAACTTCTCATCGCCGCCATTCGGATGCGGAACGAAGGCAGCCGCTGTTTTATCCGGCTGATTCAGATAACCTTTGGCAATACCGACAGTAGAAATATACATTTCACCAGGGACGCCAACCGGGCAAGGCATTTGTTGATCGTTCATAATCCACACTTCATAGTTGTTGATCGGACGGCCAATCGGTACATTTACGATATGTGCTGGAAGTTCACCGCTTACTTTGTGCATCGTCGCGCAGACCGTACATTCGGTTGGCCCATACGCGTTCACCACATGTACAGGTTGAGGCATCTTTTGCTGGAATGCGCGTACACGTTCGCCATACAATGCTTCACCTGCTACAGCGAGCAGACGTAGACTGCTTAGACGTGCATAACCTTCAGGGGAAAGATAAGCAGAGAGCTGATTGAAGAATACAGTTGGCAGTGCGGTAATGATCGTTGTTCCCGTACGCTCAATGGCTACTGCAAATTCTTCAATAGATACACGCTCATCTGCATCCAGCATATACATATGTGCACCGTGAAATAGGGGGGCAATCGTATCCCAGACCGATCCGTCAAAGCTATAGCTTGCAAACTGAGCCATCACATCCTGCGGTACAATCTCGAATTGCTCGTTCAGCACTTGTCCCAGATTCACAACGCCGCCATGAGCGATCAATGTACCTTTAGGCTTACCGGTGGAACCGGAGGTATAGATCACATACGCAAGTTCATCAGGTAAAACGCCAACATTCGGATTAGCGGTGCCCGTCTCGGTCGGTCGAACCGATTCGATAGGAAGGATGCCGCGTAGGGTAGAGATGCCTGCAGTAAGCTCATGTACTTTGTGGTAGTGCTCATTCTGAGTGAGTACAAAGGCAGAGCGTGTATCCTGCACGATGTAATGATTACGATCCTCAGGATGGGCAGGATCAACAGGCACGTATACACCGCCTGCCTTCATAATCCCGAGCAGACTGACGACACTATATAGACTGCGATCCAGGAACATTGTGACAAACTCGCCTTTTTGCAGTCCTTTGGCGATCAGATGATGAGCAATCTGGTTGGCTTGCTCGTTCAGCTCAGTGTACGTCCATGTCGTATCTCGGAAGCTGATCGCTGTACGCTGTGGATGAAGATGGGCTGCCTGTTCGAATGCACCATGGAACGTTTGTGCGTTGTTATAGGGTGCAGATGTACGATTCAGCGCAGAATACAGGACTTCGTCTTCCGCGTTCAAAATGTTAACTGCACCAACTGGAAGCTCTGGATGAGCAAGTAGTCCTTCAAGTAGTCGGATATAATAAGCGGAGAAACGCGCGATTGTTGCAGGCTTGAACAGAGAGTCATTATATTCCACCACCATCGTTAATGAAGATAACTGCGGCTCAATCGTCCAGTTAATCAGTTGCCCCGGTTGAGCAGGGATTGTCTGATTGAAACCAAATACGGTTTCACTTTGAACGCGTTGACCACCTTTGCCATCCTGGAGCTGTGCATAGACATGCTGAACAATCGTTTCAAACGAAGGAGACTCTTCAAAGGAAAGATGAACGGGAAAGGTTCCTTGATTGGAAGCAAACAGTACGGCAGTATCGTATTCGGCTGACATTCGATGAATCCAGCCCAGATAAGCAGCAAGTAGAACACTTTGCTGTTGGTGACCAGCCTCTAGACGGGCTACATAATCGGCAATAACAGGACCCAGGTCAAAGCGATGAATCGCAAATGTATCTTTTTGATGCTGGCGTGCATGATCAAGCGGAATTTGTAGAGCGGGCAGCTGCAACGGCTTATCAACGGGACGAATATTTTTTGATGAGGACATAATGATCTCTCCTTAAAATTGAAGTTGTGATAACTGTAAGTTGTATAAGCACAGTTGAAAAGAGAGTTGCGTTGTTTCATTTTGTTTCACATAAATATATGATTATATGTCTTCTTCTGTATGCCTGGGGAAAAGAAATGCCTTCCAGCACAATGTGGAGGGCATTCTTTTCCCTGGCTGTACAGGAGAAACCTATATTCAATCTAATCAAAGTGTTAGTGATTCAAATGTTGCTATTACTCTGCTTTACGAACGTGGAAATGAGAGATCAGTTCTTGTAACTGTTCTGCCATATTAGACAACTGGTTAGCTGCTTCGGAAGTAGATACGACCGTCGCTTTTTGACCTTCCAGGTTTTCAGATACCTTGTTACTGTTAGAAGCTGCGATATTCGCTGTTGTTCTTAAGTTCTCAGTTGTGGCAGCCATTTCTTCGGTACCTGCTGAGATTTGTTGAGTAGCACTAGAGATATCCTGAATTTGTTCAGTTACCTTCTTCGTTGCCAGGTGAATTTCGGCAAATAGTTTGCCAGTTTGGTCAGCAATAGACAATCCGTGCTCCACTTCAGTCGTTCCTTTTTTCATGGAGGTTACGGCATTTTGAATCTCAGATTGAATCTCGACGATCAAGGTGCTGATCTGGTTCGCCGAATCAGCCGATTGCTCAGCCAGCTTACGTACTTCACCAGCAACAACGGCAAAGCCCTTACCATGTTCACCGACACGAGCGGCTTCAATCGAAGCGTTAAGTGCAAGCAGGTTCGTTTGACCGGAAATGCCCGTGATAATACCAAGAATGTTACCGATCTCCTGTGAACGGCTTTCCAGCAGGTCGACCGCTTTGGCTGTTTCGTGTACGGAGTTTGAGATAAGCGTCATTTGATTCGTAACTTCAGTCACGATCTCGTTACCATGCGCTGACTTTTGTTCCATCGCGTAGGCTTCATCAGAAACGGTAGACGAGTTTTTCGCGATTGTACTAATTACTGTAGATACTTCATTCATTGCTTTTGCTGTTTCTTCTGTAGCAGCTTCCTGGTATTTCATACCGTCAGCGATATCCTGAACGCTGTTAGCAAGGCTAAGTGAGCGACTGCTATGATCAGATGCACTATCCATCATCATTTTCGCGGACTCGGTTACTTGTTTGGATGCAGACTGAACATTGACGATAACGCTGTTCATTTTAGCAACCATTTCATTGAACTTCTGGTTAATGATACCGAGGTCATCTTTACCGGTCTTAATGTGGATATCCAGATTACCTTTACTCACTTCTTCAATACCGCGGATCAGTTCACGGATTGGAGATAGTGTACGACGTACAATGAAGAATTGAAGCACGAAGATGATAATTAGGAAAATGACCATGATTGTAATCCCGCGAACAAGTAGTTGATGCAGACCATCTGGAACGGCACTTGCATCTACGTCAACACCGAAGTAAGCAAAAATCTTACCGTTGGAATCTTTGAGCGGGTAGAGGATCGTTGTCCACAGTCCAAAATCATCACTGTAGAAGCTGGTGAATGTGGTCTGACCCGTTTTCAGCATTTCTTGAATACCTTCAACGATCGTCTCTGGCTGTTCGTACATATCACCGATGTTTACCTTGCCTTCTTTGAGGGCTTCCATCAGCTTGGTTGGAACGGCAACAAGCTGTGTACCATTTCCATTTTCCAGCTCTGTACCGAATACATACGCTTGCGCGATATTCGGATTGTATTTGTTCACATTGTCCAGGTAGGAACGCAGTTCACTTTGTACGGTACCTTCGTAGCTTTTTTCCGTCATGGCTTGCTGTACCTGTTGAGGCGTTATCCCTTGAGCAAATGTATCTGTAACTGCTTGAATTTGCCCATGAAGCTGATCAATCAGAATTGATCGCTGCGTGATGTAACTACTGACCAACAGAATGACACCGATTAATACGATGCTTACTGCCGAAATGATCAGGTTTTTTGCTACAAATGATAGCCTGCCTAATTTTTTCAATGATCTCCACTCCTGTAATAAGTATGAATTTTGGTCCGGCATTTGAACGTTTAGAGCTATAGCCGCTTCCGACTTTTTGCAAGGACTAAGCGAATTAGGTATTTAGAATTATTTTTCTAATGTCAAGAATTCATTTTACTTTTAAAATAAAGGTAAAATTTTTCCTGATATTAGAAATAAAAACCGAATCTGCTAGCCAGCACACAAAAGTATATGTCGGAATTTGTAGGCAGTTATGTTATAGCATTGCAAAAAATTATCAGGAGTTGGAAATGCTACCGGAGGTGTAGTTCTTTTAGACTATTAGCTTATACCCCGGAGAATCAGGATTGAAACATAACTCAAATTATTTTTTGCGAATAAAATGATACATGGTTTGACACATTTCGAGCTCTCGATTTACTTTGTGTTTCTGAAATACATCGGATAAAATATGGTATAGAGCAGAGTTTAGCCGTGATACTTGCCTTGAGGATGATCAAGAACCCATTCCAACATGATCGACATATCGTCAAGTCGTGCCAGCTGTTCATTCAATGACGTATAGGCAGCAACTTCAGGTGTGAGCAGCGAGAGGCGAGTGCGCAAATTCGTCTTTTGTGTGTCCAGTTCATGTAGCTTGGCTTTGATTTGATCTTCTGTTCGCATGGATAGGCTCCTTTTTAGAGGGAATGAAAGAGGATTAGGATGTTATATCTTCGCCAATTTCAGTATAGTTCAGTTAAACGAGGAAATCTATGGATGCGGGCTTATTTTGATACATAAAAGGTCATTTATGCCAAACGAGAATCGTCATCGTGCAAATGAATACGGCGTTTGTATAAACCTTGTTAACAGAAGATTATCTGAAATAGGCTGAAAATTTGAGCGATGGAGTGAATAATACGATGAATATTAAGCAACTTGCTGCTGAAAAAGCGGTGGATTGGGTAGAAGATGGTATGACAATCGGTTTGGGTACAGGCTCGACCGCAGTATATGCGATTCGTAAGATCGGTGAGCTGGTAGCCGAGGGAATGCGTATTCAGGCGGTCGCGACATCGGTGGAATCCGAAAAGTTGGCACGTGAACTGTCGATCCCGATTTTGCCATTTGCTGAAGTGGGTATTATTGATCTCACGATTGATGGGGCCGACGAAGTTGACCCGGATCTGAATCTGATCAAAGGTGGCGGCGGTGCATTACTGCGTGAAAAAATTGTAGCCGCGCGTAGTCGTCAGGTCATGATCGTAGCGGGCGAAAATAAAGTGGTGAAGCGTCTGGGTGAATTCCCGCTACCAGTCGAAGTTGTGACCTTTGCTCACGAATGGACGATCCAGAAGCTGGAAAGCCTGGGCTGTACGCCTGTGCTGCGTAAAACAGACAGTGGCGAGGTGTTCGTAACGGACAATGGTAACTATACGGTCGATTGCCATTTCAAAGAAATTCTGAATCCGGCGCGTATGCATCGTCAATTGAATGATATTCCAGGGGTTGTAGATAACGGACTATTCGTTGGTTACGCCAGCGCAGCAATCATTGCTTATAACAGTGGGACGATTGAAGTGAAGCGTGCAGGTAAATAATTTAGGTAGAACATAAGAGCTATAGCCTGGAAATTTCGCGATATGTACTATAGATGGAACAGGTTAACGTGTTTTGAATAGATAAAATAAAAATAAAATTTTTCTATATAAGAGGCTGGATTATCTATGGTGAGATCATGGATAATCCAGCCTTCTGCTGTATTTTTAATCAATATTGTTTCTAAAATGAATTTGGCGATAACGGTTGACAAAAATGATTTGTTATACTATCTTTAAATCAAGATTTACTAATTCATAACTTTTGTAAAAGCCAAAGGAGAGAAATCCATGTCTAAAGTTTTATTTGTAAAAGCGAACAACCGTCCTGCCGATCAAGCAATCAGCGTACAGCTGTACGATGCTTTCCTGGAAAGCTACAAAGCATCCCATCCACAAGATGAAGTTGAAGTACTGGATTTGTTTGAAGAAAATCCTCCATACTACGATGCATTCGTAATCGGTGCAAACTATAAAGCAGGTCAAGGCTTTGACGTTTCCCCTGAAGAGCAAGGTGCTGTTGACCGCGTAAAACGTTACATGAGCCAATTCCTGGCTGCTGATAAAGTCGTTATCGCATTCCCACTGTGGAACTTCACGGTTCCTGCTGTACTGCATACTTACTTCGACTACCTGTCCCAAGCAGGTCAAACATTCAAATACACTGCTGAAGGTCCTGTAGGTCTGGCTGGCGGTAAAAAAGTAATGCTGCTGCATGCAAGTGGTGGCGTATATTCCGAAGGCCCTGGCGCAGACGTTGAGCTGGCTGTTCGTTATGTAAAATCCATGCTCGGATTCTGGGGCATCACTGATGTTGAGAAATTCCTGATCGAAGGTCACAACGCATTCCCTGATCGTGCTGCACAAATCGTTGCAGAAGGTCTGGAGAAAGCAAAAGAAGTAGCAAAACAATTTTAATATCAGCATGAACGATAGGAATGTACGCAGGTGACCAACGAGCCACGTACATGTCTTGACAGCTTGTTGTGGATAGCTTACCCGCCTTTTGGCGTTTGACTGGCTCTCATGCTTGTCTGTGATTCCCGTTACAGCGAATATCCCTCAGTCAAGCAGCAGGAGTCGGAAGGAATATGAAATGTCGATGTCGAAGTATAGATCTTAAGAGGACGTGCTGGACTAACCATTCGCACGACTCGAATGCGATTCATGCTCATTGGCAGATCATGCCCGCAGCGACTGCCCGCTGCCGAATGAATGGATGTATTCATCATACGCGATCCGTAAAGCGATCCATAGATTAGAATGGCGCCTGGATGTACTGCATATTGTGTAGTATATTCAGGCGTTATACATCATGAGGGAGGAACAAATCATGAAACAGGCCAATCGCACAACTGCCCCTGTAAACGATGTGGAGAAGGAGTCTCTGCATCTATGGATGGTTTTATCGCGAGCTTATCAGTCGGTTGTATCACTCGTCAATGCGGATATACAAAGCTATGGTCTTAATCCGACAGAGCTCGGTGTATTGGACTTTTTGTATCACAGCGATGAGCCACAGCCACTGCAAAAGATTGGACAAAAGGTACTCATTTCAAGCGGTAATATCACATATGTTGTGGACAAGCTGGAAAAGAAAAATTTGCTAGCTCGTCGTTCCTGTGATAATGACCGACGTGTTATTTTTGCCGAATTGACCGAGCAGGGCAACTCATTCTTTGAGGGCATTTTCGATCAGCATAAGCAAGCGATTGTTGAAGCCATGGACGGTTTGACTCAAGAGGAAAAACTTGTCGTGATTCCAATGCTAAAAAAGCTCGGCTTTGCCGCAGCGGATAAATCAGTCTAACCGAGTTTTTATCGGTTAGACTTTTTTTATAGATAATTCCTATCAATTTGGTAAGAATAAGGATTGACCTGTCTAAACGGAGCGAGTATAGTAATGAAAAAGTCATATTTTGTCGTCCGTTAAAATGGTCTAAAGTTCGTACCTTATACCTTAACGATGATGAATTGTAGACTGTTAGACGTGAGTCTACAGTAAGCTATCGAGGTTAGGATGATCGTACAGCAGGGAGGAGCCTATGCCTACATATTTTCCACAGCAATTTCAACAAGTCTCTCCCAAAAAGGTCAGTGATTTTATTTTCGATCAGTTGGAGGAGGCGATTATTCTTAAGGAGCTATTGCCTGAAGAGCAGCTTCCAAATGAACGTGAGCTAGCCGTGATGTTCAATGCGAGTCGTCTAGCTGTACGCGAGGCACTGGCAAGATTGGAAGCCGAAGGCTTGATCGACAAGCGCGTAGGTGCCAAGGGTGGAACCTTTGTGTTGCCACTTACGCTGCATTCTCATCGTCGTCATCGCGATCAGATCGCTGCGGATTGGGAGCAGTGGAGTAAGGTGTTCGAGTATCGCATGGTAATTGAGCCGGAGGCTGCGTATCTGGCTGCTGGTCATATTGGTGAAGATGAGCTACGTGAGCTTCAGCAATATCTGGACATGAGTATTGCAGCGGACTGCACACGCGAGTTATTTCGCGCACTGGATGTGAAATTTCATCTAGCCATTGCTACTGCGTCAGGTAATCCGTATTTTGAAAAGGCGGTACGTTCGATTCGAACGAAGATCAATCCGGCGCTGGATCTGATGCCGTATAGCAATGAAGTGCGTGTGCGTAACTCGAATAGTCACTTTGAATTACTCCATATGCTGCGTACACGAGATGCGGATGGCTCGCGCGAGCTGATGCGCAATCATATCCAGCAAGCGGCAGCTGCGATTCATCGCCGTGTGTTTGATGAATCGGTACAAATGGGTGAGGAGGAGCAGACATGAATCCATCCCGTTCTGACAACACGATACATACAGGGCAAGCGGAAAAGAAGGAACGATGGAGCATAGAGCGATGGCTGGAGAACAGCTTCTGTAAAGGCAGTATGGATAAGAGACTTCCGATACTGCTACAAGAAGCACGTAAGCTGCAAGATCAGCTATCCCACTGGCGACGCGATCTACACCGTCATCCTGAGATCGGTTATGAGGAGCATCGGACAGCGGCGATCGTTGCAGAGCACTTGAATGGACTCGGACTTCGTGTGCAAATTGGCGTCGGTGGTACTGGCGTTGTTGCGCTACTGGAAGGAACAGAGCCTGGGCCGACAATCGGGCTGCGTGCGGATATGGATGCACTTCCGATTCAGGATGAAAAGGATGTACCGTATGCGTCCACGGTCAAAGGAAAAGCACATTTATGCGGGCATGATGCACATACGACCATGCTGCTAGGTGCTGCGACATTGTTAACATCACTCGGCGCACCTGCAAAAGGGAATATCAAGTTTATTTTTCAGCCTGCGGAGGAAGGTCTTGCTGGTGCAGCAGCGATGATTCAAGATGGTGTACTGGAAGACCCGCCCGTTGATGCGATGACTGGCTTACATGTATATCCGGGTTTGCAGGTAGGTGAAGTGGCTGTATGTGAAGGCGAAGCGTTTGCTTCAGCTGACTTTTTCACGATTCGGGTATATGGACAGGCTGGACATGCAGCCCGTCCGCATGAAGGTATTGATGCGATTGCAGTAGCGGCGCAGATGATTACGGCGTTGCAGCAGATTTGCAGTCGTATGGTCAATCCATTGGAAGCAGCGGTGATCAGTATTGGACGAATTGAAGGCGGACAGATGGTCTCTGCGCTGGCCCAGCAAGTCGAGATGAGCGGCACTGTCCGCACATTATCCGCCGATTTGCGTCAGCAGATGCCGCAAATGATCGAGCGTGTGCTGGAAGGTGTAGCGTCCGCTTTTGGCGCTAAGGTGGAGCTGGATTATCGACTCAGTTATCCAGTTGTACATAATGATCTGACCATGACAGACTTTTGGAAGCGTACGATGGAGGAGCTTGGAGATGAGCTTCGCTGGATCTCCCACGCACCTTCGACTGGTGGAGAGGACTTTGCCTTTTATGCACAGCAGGTGCCGGCTGTCTTTTATCGGCTAGGTACAGGTAATGGTCATGCGGATACGATGTATCCACTGCATCATCCACGATTTGATCTGGATGAGTCGGCTTTGCCTTATGGAGTAGCTACACTATCTGCAATGGCGCTAGAGCTGCTACATCGTAGTCTGGCTGAAGCTTAGAAGGTAAAGGTAGATAGATCTGTGTAGTGTCATGAAGTGTCATGAAGTGTCATGATGAACGATCAGGTCAGGTATCATAATCACCTATAGGATGGGTCTACACCATACCGTAGTGCATGAATACAGGTTATTTACAAAGAACAAATGAATGGAGAGTGGTAGAGATGAAGGGGAAATGGCTAACTAGCGGTATCGTAGTGTTGATCGTAGCGATCGTACTGGCAGGTTGCAGCAGTGGTAGTAATGGCTCGGCGAAAGGCGATGCGGACAATTCTAGCAAGACCCTCACCATCGGTACGGCGACAGATATTGAAAGCTTTGATCCACACAACAATAACAACACAGCGAGCGAAGCTGTACTCGTCAACATGTATGATTACTTGCTGAAGAACGACAAGGATCAGAAAAGAGTGCCTGTGCTTGCTACCTCATGGGAGCAAACCGATGATAATATCTGGCGCTTCAAGCTACGTCAGGGTGTGAAATTCCATAATGGCGATCCCTTCACCGCAGCAGATGTGAAATATACATTGGAGCGCGTAGCCAAGGATACATCACTCAAGCAAAATTCATATTTTAAAAATATTACCGAGGTTCGTGTGATTGACGATTATACGGTGGATATTGTGACCGATGCTCCAGATCCATTGCTGCTTAATCGCCTGACTAAGATGGGTGCAGGTATTTTGCCATCCAAGTATATCGAAACCAATGGTATGGAAGCCTTTTTGAAAAACCCTGTAGGCACTGGCCCCTATAAATTTGGACAGTGGATCAAGGATGATCGCGTAGAGTTGGTACGTAATGATGATTATTTTGGTGGCAAGCCGAAGTGGGATCAGGTCGTGTTCCGCTCGATTCCAGAATCGTCCACACGCGTATCTGAGCTTTTGGCTGGTGGTATTGATATTGCGACCGGTATTCCGTCTACCGATGTGGAGCGTGTACAGCAAACGGAAGGCAAAGCGATTGTGAAAACACCGATTCAGCGTGTGCTTCAGATCATTTTACGTATGACTGAAGGTAGTTCAACTGCTGATCCGAAGGTACGTGAGGCAATAGATCTGGCAATTGATAAAAAAGGGATTGTTGATAGTATTGCCGGTGGTGCAGGTATCGTTACTCGTACTTCTGTCACTCCAGGAAACTTTGGTGCAGATCCATCACTGTATGAGAAATCGTTATACGATCAAGCTAAGGCGAAGCAATTGCTACAGGAAGCAGGCTATGCCTCCGGCGGACCGGATATTCATTTGAGTGTGTCGTCTCAGTATAAGGAATATGCCGAAGTGGTAGGTGCGATGCTAGATCAAGTAGGCTTCAAGACTACACTTGATGTGTTAGAACCAAGTGCATTCAGTGAACGCTACAGCTCCAAAACATTCAAGGAAGCCTTCATGATCGGAATTGGCAACTCTTTATTCGATGCTTCCAATAACTTCAATCGTTATATGAAATCAGAAGCAACTGGCGAAACGGATTATAACAATCCGAAAGTGGAAGAGTTGCTACAAGCGGCTGCGGTCAATATGGATACAGCTTCTCGTGAAAAGCAGTATCAAGAAGTTCAGCAGATTCTCGCAGAGGATCGTCCAGCTGTATATCTGTTCCAGATGGAGGGTGTATACGGCACCGATAATCGTGTGAAGTTCGAGCCACGTAAGGATGAAATGTTCTATGCAGAAGATATTGCGCCTGCTAGCTGATTGAGGGCTACTGGAAATTGAATGGACGGGGCAGGGATGAGCTAGCAATATTCCCTGCCCTTTGTCATTGATGGAGGGATGAAATTGAAAAGCTATGTCCTACGATCTCTGCTACAGATTATTCCAGTATTGCTGCTGGTATCTTTAATCGTATTCATTCTGGTGCGTGTTACGGGTGATCCGGTAGCGCTCATGTTGCCAGAGACAGCGACAGCGGCTGATCGTGCAGCATTAACAGAAGCACTCGGTTTGGATGAGCCTCTGTATAAGCAGTATATTACCTTTTTGGGCAGTGCAGTACTGGGGGATTTTGGTACATCGTTTCGGTATGGACAGTCGGCATTGCCACTGGTATTAGAACGATTGCCCGCCAGTATGGAGCTGGCTGCGGCGGCGATGATCTTTGCCCTAGTGATGGCGATTCCGCTTGGGATCTGGTCAGCCGTGAAACGGAACACGTTTACCGATCTGATCATTTCTGGAATATCGGTTATTGGGAAAGCAATGCCGAACTTTTGGATGGGTATTATGTTGATTTTGCTATTTTCGGTCATGCTCAGCTGGTTGCCGGTATCGGGTCGTGGCGGCTGGGATCATCTGATTTTGCCAGCGTTCACGCTTGGAATTGGGATCGGTGCTCAGATGACAAGGCTGGTGCGCTCCAGTATGCTGGAAATTCTGAATCAGGATTATATGGTAACGGCGAAAAGTAAAGGGCTAAGCCCTATCGTACGAATCGCCCGCCATGCGCTGCGAAATGGCATGATTCCAATTGTGACTATTGCTGGAATGCAGTTTACGAGCCTGATCGGTGGTACGTTAATTACAGAAACTGTATTTGCATGGCCGGGTCTGGGGCAGCTACTTGTAACGGCAGTAAATACGCATGATATGGCGATTGTGCAGGCAGCGGTATTCGTTATTGCATTGATCGTTATCGTCGGCAATCTACTGACCGACATGGCATATCGCTGGCTGGACCCACGAATCAAGTATGAATAATAGTTCGTGCCGGGTAGCGGGGCGTAAATAGGTATTGGTCTTGGATTGTCAGTGCGAAGCGGAAGGCAGGGAAGAGAATATTATGGAGATGAAACTAACGACAGCTGGCAAAATTCGAAAATTATCGGTTAGCAAGACAGGTATAATCGGTCTGATTATTCTGGTGATCGTGACGATCTGTGCGCTGCTTGCGCCTGTGCTGGCTACACATGATCCAGCAAGTGTCGATCCGCTCAAAAGACTGAAGCCACCGATGTGGCTAGATGGCGGCACATCGGAATACTGGCTCGGTACGGATAATCTGGGTCGTGATATATGGAGTCGTATCGTATATGGGGCAAGGGTTTCCCTGATTGTCGGAGTCGGTGCGGTACTCGTATCCGGCATAATTGGGGCAGTGTTAGGGTTATTATCCGGTTATTATGGACGCTGGGTTAATGCGATTATTATGCGACTTGCCGATTCATTTATGGCGATTCCAGCGGTACTACTGGCACTCGTCGTGCTAGCGGTAACAAGGCCAGGTTTGATTACTTTAATTATCGTTATCGGCTTGACCAACTGGGTGACCTACGCGCGCGTGATCCGAGGTGAGGTGCTGACGATCAAGGAGCGTGATTTTGTGCGCGCGGCACAAGCATCAGGAGCCGGGCAATGGCGATTGATTTTCCGACATGTGCTACCCAATGTGATGTCTTCTCTAATCGTGGTGTCCAGTATGAATGTGTCCACTACGATTCTTATGGAAGCCTCGCTGAGCTTTCTCGGTCTGGGTATTAAGCCGCCAGATGTATCATGGGGCGGTATGCTAAGTGATGGACGTCAGTATATTGCGACAAGCTGGTGGGTAGCTACATTTCCCGGTCTTGCAATTACATTAACGGTTCTGGGTGTGATCTTCCTGGGCGATTGGCTACGAGATAAGCTTGATCCACGGATTACGAATGATCAGGGATAAATAACATAGAGAATCAGGGATTCAGGGATAGGAGTATGAACCATGAAAGGAGCTTTGTGATGACAGCATTTCCGATACAACCAGAAGATCTGTATAACAGCAAGTGGGTTAGTGATCCAACGATCGCCCCGGATGGAACGATTGTCTATGTGCACCGAACGATAGATCGTGAAGCGAATACGTATCGAACCAGGCTACACATGATTGCTCCGGGTGAATCACATGCTGTAGAACTAACAACAGGTGAAACCGATGCGGCACCTGCCTGGTCACCTGACGGAAGTCGGCTTGCCTTTTTACGTCGTACGGACGGAAAGCCACAGCTATGGATACTACATGCTCATCAATCCGAGCCACAGCTGACGGTATCTTTAGAGCATGGTATAAATAGCTTTGCCTGGTCACCGGATAGTAAGCAGCTTGTGCTGATTGGACGAACGGTATTCGGTAACGGCGAAGGCATAATGAAGCCAAAGCAAGGGCGGGTCATGCAGCGAACGATGCAGCGTGCAGAAGGAAGTGGCTGGTGGGATGGATATATCCAGCATGTATGGTTGTATGAGCTCGATCAAGATCAACCACCACGCCAAATAACAGATGGACAGATCGAAGCGTTGTCAGCACAATTTTCCCCGGATGGTAAGCGAATTGCTTATATCGGCAAAAAAATTCCTTCTATTAATAATATGCAAATTCGTGACTATGTAATTATGTCTGGGACGGATGCCGATCAATCTCCTTTTCAAGATCTATGTGTACTGGATATTGCTTCAGGACAATCACAGCGATGTACAGAACACAATCTTGCGATTAGTCAGTTTGGCTGGACGGTGGATAGTACAGGATGGCTGCTAATCGCAAATGATCGTCAGTATGGCAGCGGTACCCAGAATCGTGTATATCACATCCAGGAGAGTCCTGCCGGTGGATCTTGGGAATGTATGATGCTCACACCGGATACAGATATACAGATTGGCAATTTTATATTAAATGATATCAAAATGTCCGCAGCGCGTCCGGGGCCGATTGTTTCTAGTGATGGACAGTTTGCATATGTGATCGGTACTTATGCAGGGAGTGCTCAGATCTACCGTATTGATCTACAGCAACCCCATAAAATGGTCGCAATAACGGCAGGCGAGCGGGATATTCATCAGTTTGTGATGATGCCAGATGAGCAAGGCATCATAGCGCTGGAAGCGACACCTGAACATCCGTACGAGCTAGCGGTCTGGACATTAGCTGAGAATACCTCGAATAATGATGACAAAGACCGTCTACAGGAGGCTAATCAAGCTAGCAAGCTCAGTGCTTCGACATTGCCTTCTAAGACAGGAGAGTCTTTATTGGGACAGTCGGAGGAAAGCTATTCTAAAACGGTGCACACTGATCAGAGGACGCTTCTGACAATGGAATATACCACATGGCTACAGGAACGTATGATCGCTATGCCTGAGATGTTCCAATTTGAAAATAAGGCAGGACAACAGGTGCAATGCTGGCTCATTCGTCCATCGGGCTTCCCCGCTCATCAGAAACGTCCGCTTGTACTGAATATTCATGGTGGACCTCATGCGATGTACAGCGGTGTATACAGTCACGAAATGCAGACACAGGCTGCACTGGGTTATCATGTATTGCTTGTGAATCCACGTGGTAGCTTCGGTTACGGGCAGACGTTTGCAGCTGCATGTCGGGGAGATTTTGGCGGTGGTGATTATGATGATGTGCTGCAAGCAGTCGATGAGGCTATTCAGCGCTATGGAGATGAGATAGATAACGAGCGGATTGCGGTATGTGGTGGAAGCTATGGGGGTCTGATGACGAATTGGATCATTACGCATGATGATCGTTTCCGCGCAGCGGTTAGTCAGCGCTGTATTTCTAACTGGGTATCCTTTTATGGCACCAGCGATATTGGCACTTCGTATACACAAGCTATGGCAGGAGCAACGCCGTGGACAGATGCAGCGCTTCTCTGGCAACGCTCACCTGTAGCCTATGCTAATCAGGCTTATACGCCGCTACTACTTATTCATGGAGAACAGGACTTACGTTGTCCGATTGAACAGGGGGAGCAGATGTATAGCGCATTACGTCATCTGGGCAAGCCTGTTCGTATGGTTCGCTATCCAGACTCTAATCATAATGTGCTCAAATCCGGTAAACCGTCCTATCGCGTTAATATTTTGCGTGAAGTGAACGAATGGCTGGTGCACTGGTTAGACCGTAAAGTTGATGTTTATGAGCAAACGGCAGATCGGCCATCCTCATCGCCATTTACAGGCGAGCCTGGTAGAATCCGCTTGCCGATTCCGGTTGGGCTATGGCTAGAAAATGGTCTCTCCACTGGACTTACGCCAGCCGTTATTGCACAGCATATCCATCAGCGCAATTGGAATGATTTGCTGTCGCTCGCTGCTGATCCGCAAATGGATATGGAGGAGCGCTTGCAAACAGCGCTTGAAGGTGAGTATCCATGGGAGCAAGCATTGTACGAAGGCTTTCATTTTACGTTTATTCATATCGGTGGAGTAAGGCGATTGCTGTATTTCCGCTGGGGGTTACAAGAGGGTGAGCATTACACCTGGAAAGGTAATCATATCTATAATCTTCGTTTAGAGGATGAACAGCGAGATAGCTTGCAGTGCACGATCGGGGAACAGTGGGCAATTCGTTCATTGGATTCTACGGCTGACAACCTGTATGAGATTTATTTATGTCAAGAACAAACCTATTTCAAGATTTGAGCTTGTATATTTGTACTATTAGGTTTATAGTAGTTCAACGTGGAAACAGAACATCGGGTCCGACAGTAGCTGCGTCTATAGGGTCGGGCCCTTTATTTATGTAAGTAGTACGGGTTTTCGTGTCGGAATTATCGCATTTTTGTAAACGGTAGCTACAACTACTGTAAAGAACGACAAAAGCAACAATTATTTTGAATTATAGACGGTATTTGCAAGTGTGAACTTGCTTAATTAACTGATGTGTGGGAGAATTTTAGTACACAATCAAACGTTGGCTGCTGCATATATTGCCGGTCGAAGCCGGTCGAATTTGTATTTATCGAAGCAGAGTAGAAAGTGGGTCTGGCAAGGGAGCTAGACACGAATAAACTTTTGCTCACATCATGTAAAGGGACACTACTTCGTCATAAGATCGTGCGACAGGCTTTGTATCTTTTCAGCAATGAAGAACGATTACATTGCTCTGGTACAGGAAACGGGTTCTTGGTTCGGACATGCACTCAAATACCCCTTTTCCGATCAGGAGTTATGGAATATTCTATTCGTCCTGTTCTATAGGGTGCTGTCGTACGCGGAGTAATCCCCTGCTCATGTACAGGAGGTGTCCGCTGATGGCATTGCAACAAGAAGGAACAGCAGGCGAACAACTAATCATACAAGCGAACCAACTGGCAGAACAGGTGACCGATATCCAGTACCTGCAACAACCAGATCTGGTCGAACGATTTGGAGCCAAGGGTAGAGACAGAACAAAACAGGACTCGTTGTACAGCCTGAGCTATTTAGCAGAAAGCGTACTGATGCAAAGTCCTGCCTTGTTCGTGCATTATATCTCTTGGCTCAAGCTGCTTTTACGCGGTTATCGAGTGACCGAGCATGATCTGATGGTTAATCTGCTCGCGATCCGTGGCGTATTGTTAGATCACTTCCATCATACGCATAAGCAGGATGTGATTCAGTATCTCGATCTGGGCATTCATGTTGTCAGGCAAGCGGATGTTCCAGACTCTTATATAGATGTAGATGCACCATGGGGCAATGAGGCAATAACTTATTTGAATCATTTACTGCATGCTGAACGTAAGCTAGCGTATACTCACATGATCGCATTACTAGAGCAAGGTGTTTCGATTCAGGATATCTATATGTATATTTTGCAGCCTGTGCAATACGAGGTAGGCAGGCTGTGGCAGTGTGGCGAGATTCATGTTGCACAGGAGCATTACTGCACGGCTGCCACACAAAGCATCATGTCAGCACTGTATCCACAGTGGTTGACCGCACATCGTGCGCTTCATACCCGCCGACTTGTCTCTGCGTGTGTAGGGGAAGAGCAGCACGAGATGGGCATACGCATGTTGACTGATTTTTTTGAAATGGAAGGCTGGGATACGTATTATCTTGGCGCCAATGTACCCGATCATAGTTTGCTGGAAGCGATCGTATCGTATGAAGCGGATCTAGTAGCCCTTTCGGTAACGATGACCTTTCATTTGCATCTGGTCGAACAATTGATTACGACGATTCGCAGGAATAGGCATACCGCGCATATGAAGATTATTGTGGGCGGGTTGCCTTTCAATATAGATCGGGAGCTTTGGAAAAAGGTTGGAGCTGATGGTTACGCACCGGATGCGAAGGAAGCAATCCATCTGGCTGATACTCTGGTACCTGCTGCGCGGCAGCAATAGCCGGCGTTCAGCGGAATAAGGGGAAGGGAAGATGAGAGCAATGACAAATGCAGAGCATGAAATTATGGTTTTGCGAAAAACAATCGAAGATCTTTCCCACCAAATTATCCAGAGTAAGCACCAGGAAGAAAAAGTATTATCTGAATTTTCGGCAATGAATAACGAATTGGTCAATCTGCAGCGATTGCTGGCGAAAAGTAATGCCGAGCTAAGTGCAGCGCGTGAAGAAGCAGAGCAAGCGAATCAAGCACGTGCCCGTTTTCTCGCAATTATGACGCATGAGATTCGTACACCGATGAATGGTGTGATCGGGATGGCAGAAATGCTGATGTCTTCTGAGCTTACAGAGGATCAGAAGCGCTCGGTCATGCTGATTCAGGAATCGGCAGAGATGCTGTTAAGTATGATTAACAATATGCTGGATCTGTCCAAAATGGAAGCTGGCAAAATGCAGCTGCAAGAAGGCGTGATCAATATGCGCCTGCTGCTCGATCATATTATTCGACTTATTGAACCTAAAGTAGGCGAAAATGAGAATACGATTTCAACATTTATTGATTATCGCGTAAAAAGTGATCTGATTGGTGATGGCGGACGCATTCGCCAAATCTTACTGAATCTGATCAACAATGCCAATAAATTTACGCGGCACGGAAAGATCGAAGTAAGTGTTCAATTAAAGGAAAATCGTGCAAATCTACAGGTTCTCCATATTGAAGTATCAGATACTGGCATTGGTATAGCACCGGATCAGCAACAACGATTATTCCAGCCTTATGCACAGGCCGATCGTCCGGGGCAAGATGGTATGGAAGGAACAGGGCTGGGCCTCTCTATCTGTAAGTCTCTGGTGGAGTTGATGGAAGGGACAATTGATTTGAAAAGCGACGAAGGTCAAGGATCGGTATTCTGGTTTGATATCCCTTTGAAGAAAAATACAGTAGCTACAAAAGCAATAGATGAACAGGATCGTCAGTCCGAACAGTCACATACCAAATCGACTGCTCCAGCAGCACGTGTGACCGATCAGCCAATCTTAATTGTAGAGGATAATCCGATTAACAGCCAGGTCATCCAGCTACAACTGAAAAAGATGGGGATGAGCAATGTTCATATGGCGATTAATGGTCAGGAAGCATTCGATGTGTTCCACAAGCATGATTATGTACTGGTGCTGATGGATAATCGGATGCCAGTGATGGATGGATTTCAGGCGACACGCAAAATTCGGGATATGGAGCGTATGAAGTTACGTGAGCCTGTACCGATCATTGCGCTAACGGCAAATACAAGTCCGGAGGACAGACAGCGTTGTCTGGAAGTCGGTATGGATGATATTTTGACCAAGCCTGTGAATCTGGAAAGTCTAACTCGTATTTTGCATAAATGGTTACCCGCAGCGGCGACTACAGAGAAAGTACTCGATATGAACGTGATTCAGGAGATTATGGAGCTGAACGAAGAAGGCGATCCTGAGGTGCTGCGTACACTCATAGATATGTACCAGACGGAAACACCTGCGAAGCTAGAGCGCTTGCAGCGCTTAGCACGAGAAACGAATGCTAAAGGACTTGCAGAAGCGGCTCATGAACTGAAATCAGGTAGTCTGAGTATTGGCGTGCATCATCTGTCTAAGCTGCTGTCGGAGATCGAGCAGAAGGCTAGAGATGGTGAATGGACGGGGATGGAAGCATTAGTTGAATCCTTATCTCCAGCATATGAGCAGGTATGTCAGGAACTGAAGCAGCTTGTAAACTAAGCTAAGCCGATTATATAGGGCTGGTGCTTACGTTACGAATGAACTGGTGTAACAAGTAGAAAAGAATAAGAGCCTGCATTCCAAATCGGATGCAGGCTTTTATTTGTTGTGTGCATGTAGCTGAGAAGGGATTGCGTAATTATGCCTTATCCCAATAGCTTATTTTACTGTGATAATAACGCGCTGGTAGTGCTTGAGTGTATGTTCGCCATCGTCCTGAACTTCGGCAATCATATGAATCGTATCGCCGGATCGAGCATCCTGAGGAATTTGGAATTTGACGGTGGCGGTATGATCTCCTTTCATTGCAATGGTATTACGTTTTTCGCCACTAGCTACAGGGCGATGAATACCGAGCTGTAAATCACCTGCCATTTGTTTTTCTTCCGGGGCAGGAGAGACAGAGGAATCATTGTACGTATCTGCTTCGTAATAACGCCACCATTTGTAGGTCAGCTTGTCGCCGTCCGGGTCTTGGCCAATAGCATGTAGCGTCATATACTGTCCGGCTTTTGCTGTCAGGTTCAAGCCTTCTTTGACAGTGAGTAGTGGATTGTGGTTAGCGTCCTTATAGCTGGTTGCGATTGCCCAATCCGCACGAGCGGCAAAATCATTCTGAATATCATCAAACCAGCGGATGAGTGAATATTCAGCTTCATAGCGTTCGGTGTACACATCATAATCAAGCACATTGTTACGATAGAGCTTATCATTAACCTTGCCAAAGCGTCCGCCCCAGCCGCCATAACTCGGATCTTCATAGCTACGTAATCCATTTTGGATCAGATAGAAGAAAGATGGAGAATCGCCTTCGGAAATAAAATCATAGCGGTCATACTGTGGATTGTTTTTCAAATATTCTTCGCTGCCTCGCTGTTCTTCTGCCAGCTCGCCGTCGATCATTTTACCATCGCCCATTAATGCATATAGAGCAAGGAGAGGTCCATGATTTTGCTGAATATTGGCAACATTCCACATTCCATGCAGCTTGCTGTTCATTGCCTCGGTATGGTATTTCCACGCATAAGCGAAATGCCAGAAGTTCGATTGGTCGTTGATGATGCGTAAGCCAGGCCAGCTCTTCGCGATATAATCGTTGTAGCTGTCATCCTGATCCAAAATAATATACAGAACAAGCTTCTTATTCAGCTTTTCCTGAATGGCTGCCCACTGTGGAGTGCCTTTGTACTGCTCTTCAATCGACTTTAATGCACGAGCTGTTGTGTTCGTACCGCCCCAGGTCTGAATATACAGATCACGTGGATCATGATCAAGGAACAGTTGCTTTAGAAATTCGGAACCTTCGGTGACTTTGTCCATCTCACCTTTGTTAGAAATATTACCGATCTTGGTCACGCTACGAATATAATCCGGTGTCGGATAGCCGTCCGCGTGCTTGATCAGATTAGGATATGCTGTAGCGTATGCATCTGTCATTTGCGTAAGCCACTGCGTACCTGTCCAGCGGTACGGTTCGATACCTTGTTCTGGATCACCTGCATAGTGATACATCGAGCTTGTTAAGACAATGCCGGCAAGATCCATCTCGTTAGAATATAGTAAAAAGCGTAGCATCGAGTTCATATCATCTACTTCGCCATCATTCGTAATAACTGTTCTTGCTTTTGGTTCTACCTGTGATCCAGAGGTGGATGCTTGTATGCTGCTTGCCTTGGGCAGATCTGCTGCCATCGCTTGCCCTCCTGCACCGCCAATCAGTAATACACCTAGATTAATCGACAATAGCGCTTGAATCCACTTGCGTTTTCCCATATGCTTGAGCCCCTTTTTCTATCAAATATCGACCGTTCATACAGGCTGTATCTCGTAGCTATATCAAATCCTCTGCGATCAGGATATAAAAAAACCTGGCTACGGCGGTATCCCTTTATGGAATATCGCTATAGCCAGGTTTTGCCTGCATGACCAGTCACAATCCTGATGAATACGGTATCATAATTCGTTTATAATGTAAACGCTTAAACGCGAAGGGAAAGTGCAATATAGCTTTTATAATGAGCAAAGAAATGAGTAATAGCCTACGGTTCAGACTCGTTTTATGGGTAATGGTATACAGTATGTATTTGTCTATGATGCTCTAAACTTACATTCAACGAGAAGGGTGGCTGTCAGCATGAGTTCTTTTAATGAAGCTAGAGAATCGGAGAACCAGTATCATCAGCAATTTTATAAGGAAAATAAGCTGTTCGAGGACGGAAGCTGGATGTCGCGTCCAACCCCGCTCGTAATGGAGCTGCTGGAACGATTACAACAGTATACACCAGCGCCACACGTGCTGGATCTAGCTTGTGGTGTCGGTCGACATGCGATTCCGGTCGCACAAAAGCTGGAGCAAGGCGGCAAGGTAGTCGGTGTGGATCTACTGGAAGATGCGATCCAGCAGTTAGAGAAATATGCAGATGAATACAAAGTGAGCGATCGCATCGAAGGTATCGTTAATGATGTGGAGCATTATGAAATCCAGCCAGAGCAATTCGATTATATGATCGCCACCGGATGTCTGGAGCATGTGTCTTCGCTAGAAGCACTGCATCGCGTAATCGAACGGATGCAGGCAGGAACACGTATCGGCGGTATTCACTTTATCTCGATGACCTCTTCGGTACAGCAGGTCGATCAGCATAATGGCCATATAGAGGAAGGTAATATTGAGCTAAATCTAGACACGACGCAATTGCTGGAATTGCTGGAAAGTGAATATGAAGGCTGGAATATTATCGACCGCAAAGCAGTTGCTCAGGCGATTGAAGAGAACAAGGATGACCAGGATATCGAGCTGCAGGGGAACTGGGTGACATTTGCAGCGAGTAAACAGCCTTCCACTCGTGAGCCGAAGCTATTGCAGCAAGACGAGCATACAGGGTAAACTAAGAGATGATGCTCGATAAACAGGAGGACGCAAGATGCTACAATTAATGAATGAACAACTGGATGATGCTGAGCTACGCGAGCTGTTATCCTATGCAGTATTTCCAGATGATGAGGTATTGGATCATGTGTTAGAGCAATATCGTAACGATCCACAGCAACGACTGTACAAATATGTGGAGGACGGCGAAGCGATCGGTGTCATCGGCTGTGCTGCCGATCAAGAGATGGAAGACGCGCTTCGGATTCGCCATCTTGCGATTGCACCAGAAGAGCGCGGACTTGGCTACGGACGCGGGATTATCCTGTTGCTGCTTGAACAGGAAAAGCCTGCGGTATTGATGGCGGAGACCGATGCGGAAGGCGTAGAGTTTTATCGCAATATCGGCTTTTCGGTGATGAGTACAGAATTGGATGAAGCAGCTTCGGATTCGTATGTTTGTATTTTCTATGCGGATGTGGAAGAGGAAGCTTGAACTAACTATATTAGGATGTATATAAAAGCTCCTGGCTCTTGAAAAAGAGCGGGAGTTTTTTTAGTTATGAGGACAATGAATATCGCAGGATCGGTAAAATAATATATACAGTTACACTCGAATTACAAATAATGTAATTAGATAAAAAATAAACTAGGTAAAGATTGTATCTGGAAATACATTAAATTATAATAAGCGAGAAAGCAAGCAACAAGATCAAGCTACTCCTTTTCTCAATCTAATGAATATCTCTTTACATGGGGTTTTGTTACAAGCAAAGCCTGCTTGGTATAGCGATTCAGCATCGCAGCTTTTATATACATCGTAATCAAGCAATATCAATTGAGTAAAGAGAGGATGAATAAAATGCCAGGTAATGGAGAATCACAAGCAGGAGCATCAGAAGCATCAGGAGTAGCAGAAGCATCAGAAGCAAACGTAACGACAGCGAAAGAAGCTGAAGGAAGAACCATTCAAGCATTTGTTGAAATGAGATTATTAAATTGTGATTTGAGAGGTATCTATCAATATGAGACAAAAGAGATACCTGCAACTGGTGGTAAAGAGAAACAGACAGAAAACAGAACCCGAATCCTGATTATGCCTCGTGATGAAGAGCCTCAAAGTATGTCGATTCAAGAATTAATTGATGAAATCAATGGAGTTATTACCTCTTTTAGCGGCAATAGTGCGGAAAAAGAGAAAGTCAAAAAAGAGGATATAGACAATAAAGTGAAGTCTATGGGCGTAGGTATTTTGGAAACAACCCGAGTCCAGCTACGACAACTGTTCCTCTATATTGATAAATCAAATATTGAAGGAAATACTAAGCCTATAGAGTATGCTTTCAATTTCGTTATATTAAGCGAAGTAAAGCCAGATGAGCAATTAAAGTTTTTTGGCATTCAAAAGATTGGATTAGCCGTATATCGTACCAAACAGACAAAGGTTATCGAACGCATGGATCTTTATAATATCGACGACCTGATAGAGAGTTAGGAGACGATATCTATTGACAAGCTCTGATGCTGAATCCAAACTTTCAACAGAACCAACTATCGTAGTATACAGTGAGTTTTCAATCGAACAGGCTCGGTTTCGACTAGATTTTAAGAAAGAAAAGGATGCTATGTGTGTAGTGGGCACATGGATGAATCCTGATTATCTACTCAAATTAAGCGATCTGACCAACTACTTCGAGATCGAATTACCTGATTTCTTAGATTTTGAATTCGTAATTGAGATGGTTAGATTGAAGTATGATATGAACACGAACAATAGCCATTTAAAATTCAACATCGGTATTACAGATTCTCGTAATCTAATTTTATCCACTACCAAGCAAAAGGATCACAAGCAGCGAAGTTATGAGCTGGATCTGGACTTTAAGCAGAAGCTAACACTAAACAACCTTCCAATTATCGGCACGTTTTGTGATGATGGCGACGGATTCCTCTTTAAAAAACTTGGCGTTCATTACGATTCAGAACAATCCTTAGTATTCTCTTTCTCTTCAGATTTGATCATGAAACGCAATTCATTACCCCTCAATCTAGATTATACCAAGTCTTTGAAGTCGAAATTATTAACTTCGTCTGCACATTCAGCGAATCTTGGATCGGATTACGAATCCAATCATTCTACGATCTCTTCATTTGAAGCTCCAGCTTTACCTACATCTTCCCAAAATACAGATTCCAAAAACAAAATACACTGGTTAAACATTAATAAAGGCTTTAGCGTATTATACTTTTCCAAAATTGGAGCGAGTCTTGAGCAATCACAGCTTACCCTGTATCTGGATGCAAGCTTTACAATTGCGATGCTCCGTATTGATTTTTATGAACTTTATATATCAACGTCTTTGAAAAATTTAAAAGATATTCATTTTGGCTTAAGTGGCTTGATGGTCAGTATGGAGCAACCTAATTTTTCGATCTCTGGCGGATTATACAAATCACAGGAAGACGAAATGATGTATAACGGAGCCTTGGGGCTACAGATTGGTTCCTATGGTTTTAAGGCATTAGGTTCCTATGGTGAAATGCACGGTAGTGGAGAGCAGACTTTCTTTGCATATTTGATGATGTCACTTCCGCTCGGTGGACCTCCGTTTTTTTATGTGACTGGCTTGGCGCTCGGCTTCGGTGTGAATCGTTCTATTCGTTTACCTGGAATTGACGGTGTGAAGGACTTTCCATTTGTAGCGGCTGCAATGGGAACAAGCACTGAACTCCAACCAAGTACGCCGCCTAATGTAGCGTTAGACAAACTGAGTCAAACAATTGTACCAGATTCAGGTCAATATTTTCTTTCAGCAGGTATTCGCTTTCTTACGTTTGGTATGCTAGAAAGCTTTGCTCTACTCAATATCGAGATGGGGAAGCGTCTAGTTATTTCGATGCTGGGTTTGTCCCGTGCTTCGGTGCCGCCTAATGTAAAAGATAAGCCTCCGATTATGCAGGCAGAGCTTGCCTTAAAGATGGTATTCGATCCGCAACAAGGTGAGTTTATGATGATGGCGACACTTACGGATCGTTCTTTTCTTCTTGATCCAGCATGCCGATTGACTGGCGGCTTTGCCGTCGGATTCTGGTTCAAAGGAAAGTATAGCGGCGATTTTATCGTGACGCTAGGTGGCTGTCATCATCCCGATTTTCAAAATGAACATTATCCTGTCGTTGCGCCACTTGGTCTATCCTGGATGGTGAATGATCAGATCTCGATCAAAGGTGAAGCTTATTTTGCGATGACACCGAACTGTATGATGGCAGGCGTTCGAGCCAAGCTGCTGTTTGAATCAGGAGATTTGAAAGCATGGTTATTTGCGAGTGCAGATTTTATTTTAAAATGGAAACCGTTTTTCTATCGAGCAAGTGTACAGGTGAGTGTTGGGGTCTCCTATCGGGTTAGTATCTGGGGTATCGGTAAAACATTTAATATCGAAATGGGAGCCGGTCTGGAATTATGGGGGCCGGAATTTTCGGGCAGTGTACGAATTAATTGGTCGATCCTGTCATTTACGATTGGGTTCGGCAGTGGTCAAAAAACACCTCTAGCCCCGATTGAATGGGATAAGTTTGCAGATAGCTTTTTACCTGGTACGAAGTCCGCATCGGATGCATCTCGTTCTACAGGCGAAATTATACCTTCTAAACTAAGCACGATTCAGGTCACAGGTGGATTGATTGGGGAATATACGGATACACGAGGTCAAAAGGCGTATGTGCTGGATGGATTTAATGCGGCATTTGCCATCGGATATAAGACACCTTGTACAGAGTTACAATTAAATGGGATTACGCTGCTACATAAAGAGGTGAAGATTGGCATTGTGCCAATGGAGCTTCGACGTATACAGATGGAGCAGCAAGTTACGATTATTAATCAAATGGATAGGAAATTAGTGGATAGCTTTATGGGGATAGCTGTGCTAGACAATGTGCCTGCTGCCTTATGGGCAACAGAAGAGCCGAAGCTGAGCGATTCTTTGATTAGCGATATACCTGTAGGAATGACGATGAATATAGCTAAGCCTGCAGAACAGCATAGATTGCCGTCAAAAAACGAAGCATATGATGATACTCTATTTCACGAAACTGAAAGACTGACCAAGCAAGCAATCTATCATACACCACAGATGATAGATAACACGAGCTATCCAGCAGATGAACAAAGTACACTGGACTACATCCAAAATACGATTCATGATCAATCGGCTCGTGACGCTGTACTGGCAGAAACTGCGTCTATATTCGGCACATGGGATCAACAGCAGATGAATACGCTTGCCAGCCACCCCAAAGCGGTATGGTTTGCCGCGCCAGAGCTTCGCACGATTGGAGCGATGTAATGATCATAATAGAACCAGAAAGTAGAGGACTATGAAGAAGACCATCCAATTTGCTGAAAATTTTGAGCCTTCGTTGAAGACAGGAACCTATGAAATTCATATACAGCCTATTACCGATGTGAATTGCCAGCTGGCTAGCGAAATGGTTGAATTCACTGTGTCAACAGAACGCTTTAACCTGCCACCAAACGAGGTGTATTCGGTATACCCACCGCGAGAAGCGGTCGGTAATTATGCACATTGTTTACCCCATATTGTACTCAATCGACGTACATTACCATGGGAGCAAAAGCTATTATCTGAGTATCCCACTATGCCATGGGTCGCTTTGCTCGTATTTGATGAAACAGAAGCAGTTCAGATGACTGAAGGCAGTTGTGCAGCAGCAATACAGCAGAAGGAAGGTGTATTCGTTCCTAATTTACACATACAGGCTCATGAAAAGAGTGATGCCGCTTGCTCCTATATTCATATTCCGGTTCCGCTACTTAAGAGCGTGCTTCCCTACGCAGACGCCCTTTCGTTACTAGCTCATGCCAAAGGTGTCAGTCTGGATCGCAAAGTAACCGATTCAACGGTACAGGATAACTGGTTTGCTACAGTTATCTCTAATCGGTATAGCAAGGAGCCGCTAAAGGAGCAGTCGATACGTCATACAGCCTTCTTAGTATCTTTAGAGGGATATGAAGCTTGTCTAGATACAGCTGAGGAGCGTGAACGAACGTTAACAGGCTATGAACAAGCACGTATGATCGTGCTGACAAGCTGGAGCTTTTCGATGTCCCATGCTTCATTTGATTTCAATTCGATCGTCTCCTCACTGGATGCGGCAGTTATCTCTACACCCTATACAGGCAATCAGTCATACATTAAGCAGTTATGTCAGCAGGGATATTATCCTATGAATCATCATATTCGCGATGGAAGTAAGGCAGTATCCTGGTATCAACCACCACTGATTCCGTACAATCAGGAACGTAGACACACAACATGTCGGTTGTTCGCGGATCAGTGGCTGGCTTATGATCCAGCCATCGGAATGCTTGATATTCGTTATGCAAGTGCATGGCAACTTGGCAAGTCGATGGCGCTTGCGGATCGCGCATATGCACAACAGTTATATGAATGGCGACAAAAGAACAAACAGCGTGTGCGTACAGCGCGTTATCTTGAATTATTAAGCCGGCATTTGACCTCACAACAGTCGATACCGCTGGCTCCAGAGTTCAGTTCAAAGCAGTCGATGCCACATGAGAATGAAGAGACGATACAATTGCCATCGGCAGATTTTAGTATGCTAGCGACTAGCTTTTTGATGGCTGCTTCGAGTGATAAACAGCCCAGTAATACCAAACAGGGGAAAAAGGATATTTTATCTCAGTTAAATGAACGATATGCTTCGATTTTAAATACAAATGATGGAGGTATAAGCGATGAGACTATGGACGAGTGAACAACAACAGCCTCCCTTACATTCGGCTTCAGCGAATTTATTGCGTAGTAGCGGTGCGCCCGTCATGGGTCATAAGCCAATGGATACGAAAAGCCATATATTTGCACAGCTTGCTCAATTAAGCGATCAACAAGCTAGTGGATTAGACGAGGAACAGGAGCTACTCACCTGGCTTAGTGAATGCTGCTTGCTCAGTAATGTACCTTTTCATTATTTGATTCCTTCTGAGTCGATCTTGCCGCATAATTCTATTCGTTTATTTTATATGAATCCAGAGTGGCAGTTTGCACTGGTCGATGGTGCTTGCAGTCTGGGTCGTAACAGTTCCATGGATTTGTCCCACGATCAGGAATTAATTAAAACCGTATTTCAGCGTGCCAATCTTCAGATGAAGGCAATCCGGCCGACCCTACAAAATAAAGAGGTAGATGTTACACAGCTAGGTGATCAAGTGCAAGTGATAGGTGGGTTTATTTTACGGTCTCCACTGGTACGTGGATGGCGCGGGTTGGAATTCCAGGCATTGTCAGCGGAGAACCAAGTGCTACGTGCGCTACGTATTGAAACCTTATCAGATGAAGTATTGATCGGACTATTCGATGGAGTGCCGTATACGCTGGAAGTTGCTCAGCCGCCGGAAGGTTTTCATTTTGGATTTTCAGAGATGGGTCCTGACTATCGTAAGCGGATTCGAGATCTTGAATCTGGCAAGCTAAAAGAAGAGAACGATACGGTTGAAGTGATTATATCGGATCGGTCGGCACGAACGGTTGATGTATGCCAGACTGCCAAGCTTATGGAGGATGTTCTTGGCAAAACAGTCACATCCGCTGAGTTTGCCTTCCAGATGATTCAGACACCATACATTGGAAGGATTGAACGAGTAGATGCCCCCTCTTGAGTACTGAATAGTGATTAGTATGGGGTCGAATGAATAGGGAGGTTATCGCAATGGATGTTCGTAAAGATCTGTTATGTGTACCGATGCACATTGAAGCATTAATGATAGGCACAAGTCCGGCATCTTCAGTATTTGTTAATATTGTAGACGGATATGATCGTTTGGCGCTCAATCCGCTAGGTGTGTATGTGCCTACCGATCTAATGAATACCAAAAAGACCGAAAAGCCGGGCGTACATATAAGTTGGTTATTACCGGAAGGGCTACGGCAAGGATTTCAAATAGAGAATGAGCATCAGCCACAATATCCGCAGGTGCCCGAGAGATGGATAGTGACTCGTTTGTGGTGCTCTGAAGATGCACCAGAGTATATACAGTCCAAGCAATGGATGGTTGAAAGTGATGCGCTGGAAAAACAGTGTGATGTCTCCATGTACAATGAAGACAGCCTAACTTTTCCACAGCTAGATGATAAATATATGCCGTTTCGGATACTAGGCAGATCCTATCCATATGGGCTGGATGTGCCAGAACCGTTAGAACGGTTAATCGGGTTACATGCGATGGGACCGGGGAATCCGGCTTTTTCTGCTATGTATCCCTATCATATGAATGTGTTCGGGTTGTATGATGACTTGCTGGATGAACAGGGACAGCGATTGACTCATGTATCGTTAAGCTACACAGTGCGTGGATATTACCGAAATGATTTCAAGTTGATTGAGACGGCGGAGGAGTGCAAAGAACGCTATGGGTGGTCCGCACCAGAAGAACTTCAATATCCCGCATCTCTTGTTGTGCATGGCGGAATTACAGGTCTGCCATGGATAGATGATCACACCGATTATAATAAGGAGGTTATAAATAAGCTCACACAGCCACAGTTAGCATTTGGCAACACATCGGTTGAAGCGGTATCCGCCTTATATGGCATGCGTGAGCGCAAAGATGAGCAGCTGATGCACATCCTCTTTAATGATCAGAGCGATCGCTTGCTTCATTTAAATGGTATGTATAAGACGGATTATGCAGAGCATGAGCGTCGATTTCATATTTTTACAGAGCAGAATGCATATGCACTACGAAGTAAATTAGATAATACAACGGATCAATCTCTAGCGGATAGGTCCACTTATCAAGTATCTCCACGCGTATCTCATGATAGTCAAAAACAATTTCGCAAACTACAGGCGGATATAGAGAACTGGCACCAAAAGCAATTTGCTCGTTCTGCTCAGCAGTCTGCTATTTATGATCTATGGTACAAATACATGATGCAAGCATACATGGTAAATCCGGACGTACAAAAGATGAATGAAGCGGAGAAATGGATGGGGGTATACGAGCTTCAGATCGGAACAGCAATTAAAGCGTTGAACGAGCTCGATATAGAATTGACAAAAATGAAACAAGGGATAGATCAACTAGCAAATGAATTGGCGTCATCTGTAAAGAGTAGCCATGAACTTCAACAAACGGCAGGTAGCCGTTATTATGAGCCCAATTCACCTGTGCTTATGCTAGCTAATGCTAGTCGAGGAACAGCGATACACCAAGCATGGAGTGAAGAGGATAGCTTGTTGCCATGCCGGTTGTTGTCAGAAGCGATACGTACATTGCCACTCGAATTCGAGTTACGTGGAGTACAATATGCCGTTCAGATCGACGGTCAAGATTTGCTAGCTATAGATAAACAATGGATTGGAGAATACGCTGAGTTACTGCTGGAATCATTGTGGGTTAGCGCTCACTTTGTAGATTGCATGATCGCAGCTATTGCGCGCAAGCTGAATCTATCATCTTTGACAGAAGCAGAACGAACTCTATTACGAGCAATAATAGTGCAGAAGCAAAATGAAATTATGAATACACTCGTTCAAGACGAGGAGAATCCGTTTAATGCCATCCGTGTCAGTCTGCACGAATGGAAAGCACCTTGGAATCCTGTGCTGTTATCCTGGCGTGGGCTGTACTATCCAGATCCTAATCTACTTGCTGACCATCCTAATCTGGACAACTGGGCATTTAATGAAACCGATTATACCTTTCAAGGAGAAGAGGTAGATACTCAGCATACAGTTGTATTACAAGGACAGATTTTTTTGACTCCGCATATTGCTGAGCTGATGGAGGCAATGACAACGAAGCAATTCGGAGAGCATACTCCACAACGCATGGTGGGCTTGAAGCAAGCGGATTATTTATCTCAGGCACTGGACGGATTCAATGCTGCTTTTTTGATGAAGGAATTAGCATTGTGCTTTCCGATATTGGTAATGGATAAAGGGAATCCCGAGCTTGCCCGGCAGGTGGCTTCCTCATTAGCAGATTATGCGATAGAGCATCCACGGTTTGGCTCGTTTTTTGCTCCGCTACGTGGTGGTTTTTTTAAGTTGGATCAATTAAAGTTGATTGACACTTTCGGTCAAGCTCAGGAGATCGAATGTAATGAGTATGCTGTAGCGGAAGACATGCGCCGCGATGAATATCAGGTGATAGACTCCTATGTGATGCTACCGCCGCGTTTTGTACAGCCGACGAGGATTGATTTCCACTGGTTGCAATCCAGTACAACGGAATTTTGCGATTTCAGTCTGGACGATTCGCCCATATGTGGCTGGATGATTCCTAATCATACCGATCAATCGTTAATGATTTATGATGAATCTGGGATGATGCTTGGAAGTCTGGTCACCACCGCATTTGAGAATCGAGATGTGCAGTGGCGAACAGCACCAGGCATTTCACAGCAACCAGGAGCAAGGGTAGAAGAGAATCAGACATTATCGGATGATGTACCAGAGCGTATGAATGCAGAGATGAAGGCTTTTGTACATGAAATACTACGTCAGAGCTCGGAGCAGCATACGGATGTGTTAACTCCATTTCTAGGAGTTGTCGATTCGGCAATGTGGGCGATGGATCAGCAGAGTTCAGCTGATGCTAGTGGACTTAGTCTATTTGTAGGCAAGCCGCTCGTGTTAACCCGAGCACAGATCAAACTGGTACAGGCGGGTCCACCAGCACAATCAAAGCATATGGAAAGTGGCAATCCTGCTCAGTGGCAATCGTCCGCTAGCGATGTCACCAACCTGATCGACAAGTTTCGTATGCCGTTATGGATTGGGGAAAGGGATCATACGGGTGATGGTACGATTGGATTTTTTGTACTAGATGGTGAGCATAATTATAAACAATTTCATAGTGCGTTTATTACAGAGGATCTAAAAGATGCACTGAACAACGACTATTTTCAGTCTGAATATACAGTGGATATTTCAGCTGATACAACTGCTCGTGGTACGACGATTGCACTTATACTTGACCCGCTTGAAGCGATTCACCTGCGTAGTGGCATGTTACCTGTGTCCGAGCAGCGTATTCCGAGAGATCGCATTGAATCGGGAATGGAACAATTGTATCTCACTTTGTATACAGGACCACTTCTGTTAGGAGAGGAAGGCTGGCTCATGCCGCTAACTCGCTTGCCTGAGCGAGAGTGGTCATTCATTACTCCTGGTGATGGTAATCTCTGGATTGAGACCGATCATTTACAGCCTGCGAATGGGAATGCATTTTTGGCAAAGCCACCCTTTCGAGCAGTTGAGGGCTGGCTTAAACTCCAAGTAGGAGGTAAACATGGATCCCCATAATATATCGCAAGCGCTAGCAGATGCTACGCATAATGTTGACTATATGCTCGAAATCAATGAATCCGTGATCACCGTAAATGATTATACGGCACTGGGCAAAAGTAATCCTGTTCAAAGTGAACTTACCTTCCAGCTACTCAATCCCGCAAGAGCACAGCCGATCAAGTTCAACAATCCTGATCACCTTTCAGCCGATCAACTGATGCAAAAGCTCAAAAAAGGCGAGAATATAGCAGGCGCTTCGTATATCTGCTTTTACTTTCCATATGGTGATCAGGAGCAGGATTTTATAGATGTGGAACGAGCACAATTGATGTCTTTTGAAACGGAAAATAGTGACTGGACGGTCTCCAAAGGGGTGATCGACCACGATCAGATTAGCTTTGTTGTAAGTTGTTACGATCAAACAGTTATTCGTACCTTGTTCAGTCTCTCCTTCTATTGTCGCAATATTCAATCATATGCTCCGCCGGGGCAGACCTATGTGTATGTCAAAGTTCAAAATGTAATCGGGATTACAGACGTTACCAAAGTATTTCCGATCCAGAAAATTCGGATTAAACCACAAATTCATCAATTTTATAGCCCCCGAACCACATTTGGTATGGGTGATGATCGGCTCACTTTAAAATGGAAAATTAGCGGTGCGGATCGTGGTAAGCTATCTCCAGATGAGCTGGATATCTTTTCGTTAAAACTACCTGCCGTTACCGTACGTGCAGATCAAACGCAACAATACCAATTATCACTGCAAAAAGGAGCATACGGAACAGAAGCCTACGTAAATATATATAAATATCCACCTGTCGTGCAAAAGCTAGAATATGACCCTGTAGCACAGCAAGTCATCTGGCAGACATTGTATAGTCATGCGGTACAAATGAGAATAGATCGTAATCCTGTAACATTAGATGCCAATCAGAATCATCTGCCAGCTTCGGGCACAACAGGCATCGAATTATCTGGCAAGTCGCAGGTTGTTCTGAGGGCCAGCGGCTATTTATATGAGGAACTGGTAGGGGTATCACTTATCGGGTATACGTTGGAACAGCCCTGCTATTTTAGTAGCCGCATACGCAGATATGAGCAATATACCCACACGTGTTGGACATGGAGAACCAGGCAACATGTTAGCGTAACGCTGCAATTTACAGAGGATGGTAGGTTATGGTATCCCCATTATGTGGATAATCAAGGTGAATTCCAATATGTATCCGTACAGCCGATCGTTGGCGCCAAGCTAGAAATAAGAGATGCTGATGGAAATGGCTACACAGAGCTACATCTGGATGGGGAGGCAGAAAAATGGGACGTTTGATTCGAGCGAATGTATATCGGAGCAACTCCATTTTGCAGAGTGGAAACAATTATGGATATCAACAGAATATTGTTATTCCCAATACTCTCGAAATCGAAATTGTGAATATAAGTTCGTTACAAACGGCGTGTTTTATTAATGCTTCAACTACGGATGCGTCCATTTTGTATATTCATTTTCCGATCGGTTCGGGAGATGCCTATTTGACAGAACTTGAATGGGCAAAGCTAATGATATGTTATGCTCCAGATCAATGGCAGGTTGAAAAGGTCATTGACTCGTCAGAATATGGTGTTTATTTTAAAATATATCCGCTACGTAATATAGATCTTCCTCCTGGAGAAAAAATACACATTCGCATTGAACATCTCGTTTCATTTGGCACATTGGATAAAATGGTATACGTTGCTGTTCGTGTGCCAGCTATACAAATGATAGACAAAAGTCTACCTGAGGCTGATAAGCGTCGATTGGTCTCAAGCGATGAAGGTACGGATTATCTGCCTTATTTTAAAACAGTAGAACCGCTTCGTATTGTCCAGTTTGAATGTGACCATGATCAGGTGGGTTTTGGTGATAAGGTAATATTGAAGTGGACAGTTTATGGAGAATTAAAGCGATGTGTGCTTACGCCGGGAGACATCGAAGTGGATCGCGAGGGTAGTTTGGAAGTAGAAGTGTTTGAAAATACGATCTTTCAACTATATGCGTTTGGCGAACAACAGCAGATGTCACAGACCACACAAGTAAAGATTGAACCTGCTATGATTGTTTCGTTCGATTCCGTACCACCTGAACAACAGGATACAACCAAGTTGGCAGTTACACTGACGTATGAAGTAAAAAATGCACGATATGTTTATGTGGATCAGGGTATAGGACGATTGGAGGCTAAAGCAGGTGTTGTGATTGTAGAACCTTCGAGAATGCAAACCGTATATACATTGAGTTGTATGGGACCCGATGGACTGATACAAAAAAAGTGTACAGTTAGTTCTGCTTATTATATAAAACAGGAAGCGGACTTTATGGAAAGCCTTCGGGTGCCCCCTATTCAACTTAGCTGGTTGGATCAAATGAAATATAAAGTAGAATATAAAGTAAAATCATTTTTTAAATGGTGGTAACTATAATCAGGCGTGTATAAACGACCGTTATCGTTGAGGATAACGGTCGATTGGTATGTAGACATTCGTATCTGTGTGTACTCTACTTGTATGCAGAAGCGCTTATTGACTTACTACAGCTCTGTGTCACTTTCCAAAATAATAACGCCGCACCACTAAAACTCATACCCAGCCAGCATACCCCATTCCAGCCATAATGGGCATATACCCATGTTGCCGCAAGCGAGCCTGCCGCACTACCGATCGAATAAAAGACCATATAAGCGCCAGTTAAGCGGCTTTCTGCTTCTGGCTTGGCGCTCAAAATCATACTCTGGCTCGTCACATGTACAGCCTGCACGGCCAGATCAAGCACGATAATACCGATAATGAGGAACCATACACTATGATACATATTCCACATGAATAGCCAGGATAACACCAATAATACTAAAGCGATGCCACTTGTTCGCTGCGCCCAGCCCCGGTCTGCCCAAGTACCTGCTCGTGAAGCGGCAATCGCTCCCGCTAATCCGGCGATACCGAATGCGCCAATCGTACTATGAGAAAAGTAAAACGGTGCTGCACGGAGCGGAAACACAAGCGAGGTCCACAATGTTCCAAACGTAGCAAAGATCAGCATAGCGAGTACTGCTCGTATGCGTAGAACAGGCAATTCACGGAACAATTGTAACGTAGATAAAACCAGCCTAGCATAGTAAAAGCGATGAGAGGGTACAGGTGTGGCTGGCATATAGCGGTATAGCAGAGCTACAATCAATAGCAACACAACTGCCGAGCTTCCATATACAGAGCGCCAACCTGCCAGTTCGGTTAGCAGTCCAGCCAGCATGCGAGCCAGCAAAATACCGATCACGATTCCGCTCGTAATCAAGCCAATCGTTTGTCCACGTTGCTGTGGTGAACACATGGAGGCTGCAGCCGCGATGATGGTCTGAGCGACCACTGCTAATCCGCCGACGCAGCCCATACCGATCCAAAAGGCTGTCGCTCCTGATGCGGTAGCGATGAATATTAAGCAGAATACCGATATGAGCATCTGTCCAATAATGAGCTCACGACGAGGCAACAGATCACCTAGTGGAACAAGAAACAATAAACCGAGCGCATAACAAATCTGAGTGACTGTGACGATGGAACCGACCCATATGGGATTGATATGTAGATCAACTGCAATCGTATCCAGCATCGGGTGAACATAATAAATATTGGCGACAGATAACCCACAAGCGATAGCCAATAATACGATAAGCGGTTTAGATAATGTTACGTTTGCAGGATGAGTTTGAGCAATATTCATATGTTTAACTCCTTGGGTTTATTATATACCGATCGGTATATAATTTTGAGTTTAATATAATCGTTTTATAAAATCGTGTCAAGAGATCATCATTATTATGTTATGATGATGAGGATTAATAGATATATATTACCTTGCGAGTTTTTAATATAATTTACTTATCGGTATAAAATGGGGTGGGATAATGGCGAGAAAGAGAGCATTTGACGAGGAGTATGTATTAGAGCAGGTGGTGGATTTATTCTGGCAAAAAGGATACGAAGCCACATCCATGTCGGACTTAACAGCGGCGACGGGCTTGCAGAAACCTAGTCTATATGCTGCTTTTGGCGATAAAATGGCTTTGTTTGAAGCGGCTTTGCGTCGATATAATCATCAGCATGCCAGACGTATGGAACAGCTGCTACAGCAGGGCAAGACGGCCAGACAATCCTTTGAGCATTTGTTTCGATATTTAACTCGATCGGATGATGATCATCAAGCCGAATATGGCTGCTTTTGTATTAATACGATGGTGGAGCTAGCACCTCATGATGAGCGCTTTGCAGTTCTAACGCGAGAGCATCAGATGTATTTAAGTGCGTTGTTCACCCGGCGTCTGGAACGAGCGATTGCGGAGGAAGAGCTAGGAGCAAACTATGATGCACAAGCACATGCGCAGGCCCTTGTCACAGGTATGATTGGCTTAACGGTGATGTTAAAAACGAACCCAGATCCTACATTTATCGGCACGACGACCAGCATGTTGATAGCTTCCTTACTCTCTCATAGCTAATATGCAGTCGATCGAGAAATAAGCCCGCTCGAAGTCATATGAAATGAACATCTCGTGTTATCCATCATCCAGTGCAAATGAAAATCAGATCTGTGCAATAGTATATTAAATAATTTGTATGTTATAATACGTGACAATATTTGAGTTTAACGGCTGAATAGAGACTGTTCAATCACAAAGCAGCTCGGCTGAAAACGACAAACCATACTGTTCTGTTGCCTGTATTGGGCGCAGGGAATGCAAAGTGAAACATGGGGGAGAGGGTGCTCGTATGCAATTGACTGTTAAGGAAGCGCTGGCGGTCTATCCGTTATCGGAGGCGCGTCTTGTTGCGGGTGCCGGGGGAACGTCACGGCTGATGAAGTCGGTGAATGTGATGGATGCACCGGATATCGCGGATTGGATCAAAAGTGGAGAGATGTTGTTTACGACCGCCTTTTTAATGAAGGACGATCAAGAGGAAGCGATCAAGCTGATGCGTAAGCTTAATGAACGTGGCTGTGCTGGGATGGGTGTGAAGCTAGGGCGCTTCTGGGATGTGATTCCGCAGGCGATTATTGAGGAAGCGGATCGGTTACAGTTTCCGCTGCTGGAGCTGCCGTTCGAGTTTACATTTTCGGATCAGATGAATGCACTGTTCCACGCGGAGCATGATCGCAGTACGAAGCTACTTCAATCGGTTCTACACAAGCAAAAGCAGCTCATGCAGTTCGCGCTGAACAAGGATTCGCAAACGAATGTATTCGCTGTGCTGGAGGGAATTATTCAGTATCCGGTCGCGATCATTGGCTCACGTGGTCATGTACTGTATAACAGTGGCGAAGGCAAAGAGGATGGCCTGCTGCAAGGTTGGCCGTGGAAAACGTCGCTTACTCGTGTGAAATGGAATCAAGGTAGCTGTTACCGTGTGCCGATTATGCAGCGAGAAGAGCAGTACGGATTCCTGCTCGTTTTCACCGATACGGCGATTCAGCTACGTGAAGAGGAAGAACTGTTTCAGCAGGCAGCTGAAGTGCTGGCATTTCATATGGATACGACCTATCGGGAGCATATTAATCCAGGCTTGCAGGATAAGATGCGCACATTGATGGCAGAGCATTTATCCGGGCGCATTTCGATCCATGATCTGATTCAAAATGCAGAGAAACTGGGCATTAGTCCATTTGGCGGTGCATATCAATGTGTGCTGACGACGCTGGAACCGCAGGCATTTTCCTCAGAAAAGCGTCTGGCTCAGATTCATCAGGAGCTGCAATACAATCCGCTCATGCAGTTGTTTCCATCGCAGCATTTTCGCGTCGAAGAAGGGATATTGTCGATCTACATCTGTCCGTCTGAACGTGATTATGGGGAAGAGCTAGCTGCCTTTCTGATGACACGGTTTGAGGATATGGCGGAGCTGGCTAGTGATGGGGGGAGTCCGCGCTTCTGGATTAGTAATATTAAGCTCAAGCCAGAATCCTTCCGTGAGGCGTATCAGGAAACCGTAGAGACACGTAAGCTAGCACGTCGCTTTGGAATGTCGCATATGGCATTGCAGTTCCATACCTTGGAATTTGCGTATGTATTTCAGCATGTGCCGGAGCATATTATGGAAACCTACTGTAATAAGGTATTAGAGCCACTGATGATCCGGGATGGCGATCCCAATCAGGTGCTGATGGGTACGCTGGAAGCCTTTGTTGAGAATGATGGACTGATTAATGAGGCGGCAAAGCAGCTGTATGTGCATCGCAATACGGTTACGTATCGGATGGATAAGATCGGAAGTCTGCTACAGATGGATTTTAAGAAGACGAATGATCTGCTTAAGTTGAAAATGGTGTTTACGTTTCGGAAGTTTTTGAAGCAGTAGAGGAGAGATTATCGTTAATTATAATAAGCTACAGATTGTGATTAACTCTCCTTAACTTCTATTGTAGAAAAGTAACAGTAGTGGAGTTAGAGAAAATAGGATCATCTATTATAGTCATATAAGGAATGAACTCATATGAGACGGAAAGTCATGATTATAACAGGAATGGTTATCGTCATCCTGATCGGATTATATATAGGAGCGACTGCTCTATATCATACACAACCTACCTCGCAGTTAATTGAACAAACGAATAATACACCTAAATAAAAAAAGCAGGCGTCCTGGACGTCTGCTTTTTTGTCATTAAGGCATCGTTCACAAAACCCTACTTCAATGTTATTTTATATAACAAAAAAATAAAGCTTTGATTGATATGTTCGATTACCTGACGTAAAATGATAAAAATAAAACGAATAATGAGGCGATTATAGTGGAATTGACATCTAAGCCGTGGCAATCATGGACCAAAGAGCAATTTATAACGCAATTTAGCAATTTGTATGAGCATTCACCATGGGTGATCAGCCAGGCATGGGAAAAGGCTCCTTTCGATAGTTTACAGAACGTGTTAGATAAAATGAAGGCGGTTGTGGATGAAGCGGGGAAAGAGAAGCAGTTGGAGCTATTACGTCAGCACCCAGATCTCGGAGCTCGGATTCAAATGACGGAGCATTCGCAATCAGAGCAAGCAGGAGCGGGGCTGGATAGTCTGACTCCTGAGCAATATGAGAAGCTGTCGCGCTTGAATCGAGAGTATACAGATACGTATCAGTTTCCATTCATCCTTGCAGTTAAAGGGCGAAATGCAGATCAGATCCTTGCAATTATGGAGCAACGTAATGGACAGCCACAGGAGCAGGAATTTGCGACTGCGCTGGAGCAAGTGAACATTATCGTTGGCTTGCGGATGAAGGATTGGGCAGAGCGTCAAGGGTTAACGGTATGAGTGGCGGTAAGCTAACGACTCATGTGCTGGATCTCGGACGTGGTTGTCCGGCAGCTGAGGTGCATATTGAATTGTACAATGCGGCTACCGATCAGCTTCTGGGTAATGCAACGACGAATTCAGATGGACGCGTGGATGCACCGCTCTTGAGCGGCGACGATATGCAGAGCGGGGTCTACGAGCTACGCTTCCATGTGGGCGATTATTATCACAGGCTTGCATTATCCGCAGCAGAGACTTCGATCTGGGATATCGTACCGATTCGATTCAAAATTGAGAATGCAGATAGCAATTATCATATTCCGTTGCTGATTTCACCGGGTGGTTATAGCACGTACCGTGGAAGTTGATTTTGTTATCGTTAGTATTTGCTTATCCAAGCATCTTAAAAAAACACAACAAATACATGGAATATATAAATGTATGAACGAATAGCGTGTAGGGGAGGGGTAGTTATGGCACGTACGCTGGATTGTATCATTCAAGGTGGATGGGTTGTTCTGCCCGATCGAGTTGAGCAGCTAGACATCGGTATCGAGAACGGCAAGATTGTACAGCTTGCTGCCTCTCTGACAGGAGAGCAGGCAACGCGCATCGTTCAGGCAGATGGACTGTATGTGTTGCCAGGATCGGTCGATATTCATGTTCATTTTAATGAGCCAGGGCTTAGTTCATGGGAAGGCTTCACGACGGGGTCTGCTGCGCTGGCAGCAGGTGGCATTACCACCTATGTAGATATGCCGCTAAATGGGGTTCCACCAACGACGAACAAAGAACGATTACAGCAAAAGGAACAGGCAGCAGCGGGCAATTCTCACGTTGATTATGCACTCTGGGGTGGACTGGTTGAAGGGAATGTGCACAGCCTAGCTGGACTTGTAGAAGGCGGCGTACCCGGCTTCAAAGCATTCATGTCAGAACCGGGCGGCGATGGTGAAGACATCTTCACACGTGCAGATCAGCAAACCCTTGAAGAAGGAATGAAGGAACTGGCGCGCCTTGGCTATATACTCGCCCTACATGCAGAGGATGAATCTATCGTATCTGAACTGGCGGCAAACGCACTGGCAGAAGGGCGAACCGGAGAACTCGATTATGCGCATTCACGCCCGATTGAAGCCGAAGTTAGCGCCGTGCGACATGCGCTGAAGCTGGGGCATGAGACCGGATGTGCGCTGCATTTTGTGCATATTAGTAGTCTTGAAGCGGTTGAACTCATTACTGCAGCCAAGGCGGCAGGTCAGGATGTGACGGTGGAAACCTGTCCTCATTATCTGGTGCTAACTGAGCAGGATCTGCTAACGAAGGGTGTGGTCGCGAAGTGTGCTCCGCCCTTGCGCACAGCAGAAGAACAGGATCGTCTATGGCATGCCGTACAGGAAGGTTGGATTGATGTGATCGCATCGGATCATTCCCCTTGTCCGCCGGAGATGAAGGAGACGGATAACTTTTTCACAGCATGGGGTGGTATTTCTGGAGCGCAGAGTACACTGCTGCTAATGCTGGAAGAAGGATATCACAAGCGTGAGATGAAGCTACCTGTATTAATGGATATGCTTGCTCTTCGTCCAGCTCAGCGTCTTGGCTTAGCTCATGCCAAAGGTGCTATCGCTGAAGGGCTTGATGCTGATCTTGTCCTGGTTGATCTAAGTCGTGGTAAGGTGCTAGAGCAGAATGATCTACTAGATAAGCATCGCCAGAGTCCATATATCGGATATTCCTTTTCATCGACGATCGTAGAGACGCTGGTTCGTGGGACTACCGTGTATGATGAGCAAAAGGGTATCGACGCTTCGCGGATCGGACATGCCATTGCCTATAAGCCTGGAGGTGTAACCTATGGCTAAAACAACCGCGCAGACATCCGCGCTACTTGAACAATATTGCGATCAGCTACATCCGATGCTGGAATGGCTTGCTCATTATGGTGCTGATCCGCAAGGTGGCGTTAGTCGTCTCTTATATACACCGGAATGGGTGCAAGCACAGAAAGCGTTAGCACAGTATATGACGAAGCATGGATTGGATGCCTTTTACGATCAGGCTGGTAATTTGACGGGGAGGCTAATCGGCACAGCGCCAGAGCTGCCCACGATTGCTACTGGATCCCATATAGATACAGTCATTATGGGTGGAAAATATGACGGTGCTTATGGTGTCGTTGCAGGTGTGCTCGCCCTTGCTTATTTAAAAGAAGCGTATGGACCGCCCAAGCGCACACTTGAAGCATTATCACTTGCGGAGGAAGAAGGCAGTCGTTTCCCACTGACTTATTGGGGTTCTGGTAATATTACAGGCAAATATGATGTGAGTGAGCTGCCTCATGTACAGGATCGGGACGGAATAACGCTGGCAGAAGCGATAGAGCAAGCTGGCTTCGGAGCGAACTCACCGTATACGTCGGGTCGCCGCTCACTTGGAGCCTATATCGAGCTTCATATTGAACAGGGCTGTGTGCTGGAACGCAGTCAGCAGCAGATCGGTGTCGTAACTGGGATTGTGGGGCAACGCCGGATTGAGGTTCGAGTGACTGGAGAAAGCAATCATGCAGGGACAACTCCGATGGGTTGGCGCAGTGATTCGCTTGCCTGTGCTGCTGAGATGATTACAGCGGTTCGGCGTAGCGCCCTTGCAGCAGGTGATCCACTCGTCGCTACAGTCGGTAATATTCAGCCGTATCCGGGTGTATCAAATGTGATCGCTGGAGAGACGATGTTCACGCTGGATATTCGGCATCTGGATCATATACTGCTGGATCAGTATACCGAACAGCTTCGTAGTGAACTGGCGGCGATTGCTGATCGAGAAGGTATGACACTGTTCTGGCAGGAGAATCTACGAGCGGAGCCGGTGCTGATGAATCCAGATATGATTCAGGAACTACAGCAGATCTGTGAAGAGAACAGTATGCCTAGTCGGCAGATGCCAAGTGGAGCCGGACATGATGCACAGATTTTCGGCATGATGTGTCCATCTGCGATGATCTTTGTCCCAAGCCGTGATGGTATTAGTCATAATCCGCTGGAATATACAGCACCAGAAGAGCTGGTGCAGGGGTTTCGTGTATTAACACAATGGTTATATCAAACTGCTTATTGAGGTGAACGCCATGAAACAGTATAAAGAGCTTTCCCCGCCGCCGCGTACCATTATGACACCGGGCCCGGTTGAAGTGGATCCGCGTGTGTTGCGTGCATTGTCGTATCCGATCCTGGGACAATTTGATCCGGCATTTACCGAGCTGATGAACGAGACGATGGAGATGCTACGTGGTCTGTTTGTAACGGATAATCAATGGTGTTATCCGATTGACGGAACATCACGTTCCGGGCTGGAAGCGGTACTGGTGAGTATCATCGAGCCGGGTGATCGTGTGTTAGTACCGATCTACGGACGTTTTGGTCATCTGTTAACCGAGATTGCTGAGCGTTGTGGTGCCGAGGTGATGACACTGGAAACGCAGTGGGGTACCGTATTTGATCCTGAGCAGGTCAAGGATGCGATTCGTCAATTCCGTCCAGCGATTGTAGCAATGGTGCATGGCGAGACTTCGACAGGCTGTATGCAGCCGCTGCGCGAGATCGGTCACTTTTGCCGTGAGCAGGATGTGCTGCTCGTAGTGGATGCGGTAGCTACGATCGGTGGTGTACCGCTCTATACGGATGATTGGAAGCTAGATGCAGTAATCGGAGGAACGCAGAAGTGTCTTTCTGTTCCATCAGGTATGGCGCCAATCACGTACAACGAGCGAATTGAACGTAAAATTTTGGCTCGTAAAAGTATCGAACGTGGTCTACGCACGCCAGGTGATGAGGTGAACAGCCGCCGGATTAGCAGCAATTACTTTGATCTGGCACAGCTTCAGGATTACTGGAGTCCAGCAAGATTGAACCATCATACTGAAGCGACTTCAATGCTGTATGGATTACGTGAAGGACTGCGCATTCTGCATCAAGAAGGATTGGATGCACGATTTGAACGCCATCGTCAAAATGGAGCTGCGATCGTAGCGGGTGTGAAGGCGATGGGACTTGAACTATTTGGTGGAGATGAGCAGCGTTTGCCTGTTGTCACCTGTATCGAAATTCCACAGGGTGTGGATGGTGAACGTGTACGCTCGATGCTGTTAGACGATTTTGGTATTGAGATTGCAAGTTCCTTCGGGCCGCTGAAAGGTCGCATCTGGCGGATTGGCAGTATGGGTTACAGTAGCAGTCGTAAAAATGTACTACATGTGCTGGGTGCGCTGGAAGCCACACTAATTCATCATGGTGTGAATGTACCCGCAGGTCAAGCGGTACAGGCGGCATTACAGATCTATGCAGGTAAGGAGGAAGTAATATGCTGATGAACATTATGCCACAATCGCGCAAAGGAATGGTGGCTGCGCCTCATTATCTGGCTAGTGGAACCGGGGCGTTTATTTTACAATCCGGCGGCAATGCCATAGATGCTGCTGTCGCAATTAGCGCGGTGCTTGGTGTAGTGTATCCGCATATGACAGGGACAGGTGGAGATGCCTTTTTCCTTATTCATGATGGCAAAACAGGTAAGATGAACGCTTATAACGGAAGTGGTCGCTCAGGTATCAAGGCGACCGCTTCGTATTATACCAACCAAGGGTATGCCGCCATTCCACAGCGTGGGCCGCTGGCAGCAGTCACTGTACCCGGCATGGTCGATGCGTGGGAAGCGGTATGGAGCAAGTATGGTAGATTGCCCTGGGCACAGGTGATGGCACCAGCGATTCGTTATGCAGAAGAAGGATTTCCCGCTTCGCCAAGTCTAGCACGCTGGACCGTTCGCGATTTGCAGTGGCTCCAGGAGGATACGTACTTGCGAGATACTTTTTTGCGGGATGGACAGCCGCTGCAAGAAGGGGAATTGGTACGACAACCGAAGCTGGCGGAAGTGTTACGCGGCGTATCCGAACATGGGAAAAGTTACTTTTACGAAGGCGAACTTGGACAGAGAATCGGTGCTGCGACTGAGCGAGACGGTAGTCCGCTGACAGCTGATGATTTTGCTGCTCACCGCGGCGAATGGGTCGATCCGATTCACACTAGCTACCGTGGTCATGATGTATATCAATTGCCGCCGAATACGCAGGGCTTCTCGCTACTGATGATGCTGAATATGCTGGAGCATACGGATGTATCGTCGATTGCTCGCTTTTCACCGGAGTTCTATCATTTGATGGCGGAAACGGTGAAAAAGGCATTTCGTGATCGAGATCGCTATTTGACCGATCCTGCTTTTCGCGATATCCCGCTGGAGCGTTTGCTGTCCAAGTCCTATGCTTCTGAGCTATGGCAGGAGATGCAATCCAGTCCCCAGGCGGCCGAGCATCTATCCGCAATGATGGGACAGGATACGGCGTATGCAGCGGTAACAGACGATGAAGGTAATGCAGTATCATTTATCCAGAGCTTGTATTTTGACTTTGGCTCGGCGTATGTACCGGATGGATGTGGTGTTATTTTGCAAAATCGGGGATCGTTCTTCTCATTGGATGATCGGTTGCCGAATGTGCTGGAACCCCGTAAGCGTACCTTTCATACACTGATGCCAGGTATGGTACTGCGCAACGGGCGTCCCTTTCTCCTGCTCGGCACACAGGGTGGAGAAGGACAGCCGCAAACGCAGCTTTCGATTCTAACCGGCATAATCGACTACGGATTAACTGTACAGCAGGCGATTGCTTTACCGCGCTGGCTGTATGGACGCACATGGGGCGATGCCAGCGATACACTGAAAATCGAACATCGTTCGTATGAGGATATCTCGTCTCGTCTGGAAGCGTATGGTCATACCGTCGAAGCGGTGCGGGACTATGATGCATTGATGGGTGAAGCACAGGGGATTCACATTAGCGAAGATGGAACGTTCAGTGGGGCGGCTGACCCGCGAAGCGACGGAATTGCGATCGGGATTTAAGTATAGAAGGAAGCGAAAATCAAATCAGTCCCGGCGTTTGGCAGTATAAACGCGAGCTGAAATGAAAAAGGGATTTTAGCGTAGCGCAAAATCCGTACTACCAGATGATACAGATTATATAGAGAATATCCATCACAAGATGAGGCAGGCTCAAGCCGGGTGCGCTTACGAATAAGCTGATATGGCATAGCTATTGATCGACTATGCGATATTCTCCTATTCCAGCGCTCCGGCTTTACTGCAACATAGTCGACCGGTGTACAGAAGAGAGAATCGCCTGCGATTGTTGCAGCTACGAGCAGACTAGAGGGGGAACTGAGAGTGGGAAGCGTACTGATCCGTCAGGCACAAATTGTTACGATGAACGAGAGTGAAGAAGTATTTATCGGGGATGTGCTCATTGAGAATAATAAAATAACGAAGATTGGTGCGCGGCTGGATGATATCGCTGACCGTGAGGTTGATGCACGCGGCAAAACGCTGCTACCTGGCTTTATTCAGACGCATATCCATCTGTGTCAGACGATATTTCGTGGACGTGCAGACGATATGGAGCTGATGGACTGGCTACGTAAGCGTATCTGGCCGCTGGAAGCTGCACATGATGAAGAGTCGATCTATTATTCTGCGCTACTCGGAATTGGTGAACTGATTTCCAGCGGAACGACTACGATCTGCGATATGGAGACGGTGCATCATACGGATTCTGCCTTTCAAGCAATGGCACAGAGCGGACTACGTGTTATTTCCGGCAAAGTCATGATGGATCATGGAGACGATGTACCAGAGCCATTACAGGAAAAGACCGAAGAATCGCTGCAAAAAAGTGTGGATTTGCTGGAGAAATGGAATGGTTTTGGCGGTGGACGTATTCAATACGCATTCTGTCCGCGCTTTGTAGTCTCCTGTACAGAAAAGCTACTGACTGAGGTACGCGATCTATCTGCTCGTTATCACGTGAAGGTGCATACCCATGCTTCTGAAAATCGCGGTGAAATCGCGCTTGTGGAGCAGGAACGTGGCATGCGCAATATCGTTTATCTCGATCATATCGGACTTGCGAACCCGCGACTGATTCTCGCCCATTGCGTATGGCTGAGCGAGGAGGAAAAGCAAATTTTGCATAAGCGCGGGGTTAAGGTCACTCACTGCCCAGGTTCTAATATGAAGCTCTCCTCCGGTATTGCCGAAATTCCAGACCTGATGAATCGTCATATTCATGTCGGGATTGGAGCCGATGGCGCACCGTGCAACAACAATCTGGATATGTTCCAGGAAATGCGGTTGACTGCCTTGATGCAAAAGGTTCCACATGGCCCTACCGTGATGGATGCGCGAACTGTGCTACGGATGGCAACAATGGGCGGAGCCGAGGTGCTTGGTATGTCCAAAGAAATCGGCAGTATCGAGGTTGGGAAAAAGGCAGACCTGGTACTGCTTGATCTGAATGATTACCATACCTTCCCTTCCTATGATGTGGATGTGTATTCCCGGGTTGTCTACTCGGCAGGCCGCAGCAATGTCGATATGGTGTGGATTGATGGTCAGATTGTACTGGAAAATCGTCAGGTGCGCACGATTGATCGCCAGATTGTGATGCGTGAATCCGACAAGTCGATCAAGCGCCTGCTAACTCGTATCGGCTAAACGAATCATTGGTATACTCGGAATGAAAACAGCACAAGCTGCAACGAACCACATCTGCCGGAAAGGAGCTGGAGACGATGGATATGAAGGATCTATGTGAAGCGGTACGACAAGAGGAGCAACGTCATATTCGAACCGTGCTTGCAACGGTTGTCCATGTAGAAGGGCACGCGTACCGCAAAGAGGGAGTCTCCATGATTCTGACAGAGGATGGTCGTCACTATGGTACGATCAGTCCAGGTTGTCTGGAAGACGATCTGTGCGCCCGCGTTGAACAGGCATGGAGTGCGGAAAAAGTATGTCTGGTCGAGTACGATATGCGTCCCAAGGATGATCTATCCTGGGGTGAAAATATAGGCTGTGGCGGTCTGCTCCATATCTTGCTCGAGCCGGTTCGCGGGGAGCTTCGCATCCTGCTTGGATTACTACGGGAGCAGCTTGGCAATGGGAAGGTTGTTCGACTGACTCGCCAATTTGCCCGTGAAGGAGATCAAGTCGCATATAGTCTGGTCACTGAACATCGTACAGGCGAGACGTCGATATCCTTTCAGAGCGAAGAGATCGGCTTGGCGAGGCGTGAGCATGATCCGCATTTGAAAGAAGCGGCAGGGTCAGGAGATCATTCTTCCTTACCTCTGGCTGACATTACTCGAGCGCTCGTATTAGCTCATGATGAAGGCCAAGCCTTGTCGACGGCATATGTTCATCCTGAAAAGACAGGACATTATGTATTCATTCGTACGTATCGTCCGAAGCCACGTCTGATCTTGATTGGAGCGGGAGATGATTCGTTTATGGTGAGTACATTATCTCAGGCTGCTGGCTTTGAGGTAGTTGTTGGTGATTGGCGTTCAGCGTTGTGCACATCAGAGCGCTTTCCAGGTGCGCGCTGTGTGAATGGATTTCCACAGGAATTATACGAACAGATTCGTCCAGGTGAAGGAGATTATATCCTGCTCATGAGTCATAATTTTCCGCGTGAACGTGAATGGGTAGAGATATTGCAGGATTGTCCGTATGCTTATCTTGGTATCATGGGTTCATCCGAGCGGACCAAGCGATTATTTGATGGTCTACCGAGCTATCCCAATCTGCATTCCCCGGTTGGTCTATCCATCGGTGCAGATGGACCGGATGAGATTGCAATTAGTATCGCTGCTGAATTAATCGCCGCCAAGCGTGGCAAATTACAACAGCACGGGGAGGCTAATCGTTATGGGCATCGTCGCACTGGTACTTGCAGCCGGTAAAAGTAGCCGTATGGGTAGTGATAAGCTATCCATGCGGCTTCGTGCTGATACAACCTGTAAAACGTATAAGATCCATAAAGCTAGCGATGCTACAGTGGGCGGTCAGGTTCTATCCGTACTTGTTCAAGCAGCTGTATTCTCGTCGCTAATCATTGTTCAGTCGCCTGAGTCAGCGTCTGCATGGCACCAGGAATGTTCAGACTGGCAACAACGTTACCCGGAGCTCATACACAATGTACTGTGTACAGATGCCACACAGGGTATGTCTCACTCCATTCGCTGTGGAGTAGAGTATGCACGTAACACATCCGCAGAAGCGCTAATGATTGTGCTGGCTGATCAGCCTTTGATTGAAGCGCCATATATCGAGCAGCTAGCAATGTATTGGCTTCAGCATCAAGAGCTGGATTATGTAGCGGCAGCGGGAGCTGAGGGAGCCGTCCCACCGATTATTTTTAGCATTCGTGTGTGGGATCGACTGGAACAGCTAACCGGGGATCAGGGTGCCCGTCGATTATTATCTAATTCGGAGCTACAAGGCGCTACGATACCTCTACCTGAGCATTGCTTTTGGGATGCAGATACGCTAGAGGCTTTAGAGCAGATTCGGCTCTTTTTGGCAAAAGAGGAGGACAGGGAATAAGAGGGGAACCATGTGAATATTGAAGTTCTTCTATGATGTATAGCGATGCTCCATCCGAATCGTCTATCCCCTTATTTGTACACCACCAACACAGTTCGTTGATGAAGCTGTCGCGGTGGTTTTTGACGTACCTACTTTCTTAATGTAACCCAATAAGTATAGGTGTGGAGGATGGAGTATAAACAATAACGAATCGGTATAGAAGATCCGAATATGATGTATAAGATATATGAACCTAATAGAAGTATATTTTCTATGAAGAACAATAATTATGTTATATAATATTACATATAAATAGAACAAACGCATATATAATACTTTTTTTATTCTCTAAATCAATCTTTATGATAGGAAAAAAGACAAATTAATATAAATAAACAAAAAAATCAGCTATTTATGATGTATTAAACAAAATTAAGTTAATTTAATTGACATAAAACTCAAGCTTCTATAGTATAAATTCAATATTTACTATGGAAAACGGAGGGTGGCAGCATGAAACGACAATCTAGCCATAACGAGATGCCGCCAGTTTTTACACCTGTGGTCTGGGAACCATCAGATGCGGATGAGGCAGTAGCTTTGAAAAAGGAATATGGAGCCGATGCGGTGTGGGTTGCAGGGGGCACATTATTACGCACGCAATGGGAAGGTGGAGTTGCTCCACTTCCTGCACATATGATCCGACTGGATGCAATCGAAGGCATTCATTCTATTATAGAAGAAGAAGCTCATATCCGAGTCGGCGCACTGGCTACGTTGAAGCAGTGTGGTCAGCATAGCAGTCTACAGCAATATGCCAATGCGCTATATATGGCATGTCGACATATCGCTGCTCCTGCAGTACGAAATTTGGCTACGATTGGCGGTAATATCGCTTCTGCGGTAGGCGATGCGTTACCCGCGTTACTTGTGCATGATGCCAGTTTATTGTGGGTGGATGGTGAACATCCAGCTGTACGGCATGAACAGGATGTCGTGGATTGGATGGAACAAGTGCGCGCCGGAAGACGGAGCTTGCAGGCGGTGCTGCTCGGTATTCAGTTTCCGAAAGCTTCTAGTATTACCGAAACGGTTCGTGCCGCGGAGGGATGGACAGCTCAGATGACTGAAGTGCCCACAGCAATGAGTGCGAATGCCGTCTCATTCTGGACAGATGAACAGGGAGAACGCTGGCGGGAGATGTGCTTTTTCCGTAAGCTGGGTCGCCGTGAAGCATTTACGCCTTCGCTTGTAACGGTAGCCTTACGTTGCTGGATTAGCGAGACCGGACAGATGAAGCATGTTCGCGCTGCCGCAGGTGGCGGATCAGGGCTTGCGATGCGAATGCTGCAATGTGAACAGTTATTAGAAGGACGTCATTATGAAGCTTCATTATTAGCAGAACTATCCAGCATAGCGTCACAGGAATTCGTGAGCTATAGCGATCCATTTGCCGAAGCACCTTATCGTCAGCAAAGTGCAGGTAATCTACTTGCCGCCGGGTTATGGGAAAGTATTCAAGATATACAGGAAGGGAGATGATCGTCTATGCTACTCAATCGTGAAAATAGCGGTGAACGCTGGCGCAAGCGCCGGGATGGCAAGGAAAAGGTGACCGGAGAGCTACGTTATCTGACCGATATGACGGCTGAAGGAATGCTGTATGGACGGGTGCTACGAAGTATTCATCCACATGCACGCATCGTATCACTGGATGTGTCAGCGGCAGAAGCTTGTGAAGGTGTAGCTGCGGTCATCACTCATCTGGATGTACCGGGGCTGAATCGTTTTGGTATTGCGACGCCGGATCAACCGGCATTGTGTGAGGATCGGGTGCGCTATATTGGCGACGCGATTGCGGCGGTAGCTGCGAGTACGCCGGAGCTGGCTGAATATGCGCTGTCACTCATTCATGTGGAGTATGAAGTGCTGGAGACGATTACTGATCCGCTGCGTGCGCTGGAAGATACCGCCCCACTTCTACATCCTGAAGGTAATGTATTGCATCGGACAGCAGTGAAGCAGGGAGATGTGGATCAAGCCTTTGCTAACTGTGCTCATATTGTACGCGACACCTATCGTACACCACGTCAGATGCACGCCTACATGGAGACGGAAGGGGGCTTGTTTGTACCAGAGCCAGACGGTCGACTAACTGTCTATGCGCCAACACAGCATGGTTATAAGGATCGGATGCAGATTGCTCGCATTCTGGGTTGGGAGGAGGAACGGATTCGTGTTGTATCGAGTCCGATAGGTGGATCATTCGGTGGTAAGGATGAGCTGAATGTACAGCCGTATGGCTCACTGCTTGCACTGAAAACGGGTCGTCCGGTCAAACTGCACAATTCTCGCAAAGAATCGGTACGTGCAGGCTTGAAGCGACATCCGATGCGAATCGAGATGGAGACAGGCATGGACGAGTATGGTCGTTTGCTTGCCCATCGGGTACGGATTGTGGCAGATACAGGCGCTTATGCAACGCTGGGAGCACCCGTACTGAATTTTGCGACCGAGCATGCCATGGGACCATATCGCATTCCGAATGTAGATGTGGAAGGTGTATCTGTATTTACGAATAATGGAGTGTCTGGTGAATTCCGCGGCTTTGGTGGGAATCAGGCCATTTTTGCAATGGAAGGCCAGATGGATCGTCTGGCGGAAAAGCTAGCGATGGACCCGTGGGAATTCCGTATGCTCAATCGTCGTCAGCATCATGATCCGGGACCGCTACAGCAAGAAATCTGGCGTACCAACGGATTGTATCAGGTGATGGAGGCACTAGAGCATTCCAAGCTCTGGCAGCGTAGGCAGTTGGCATTATTTAGTTCCGGCTCTATACATGAGAGAGATATGATGGATCATTCGATGGACAAAGGAACTGGATATAATCCTACAGCGGCAAATGAATCAAGAATGACTGGTGGAGGCGGCTATCCATCCTCACATCGAAACGAACAACAAGCACAGCCACCGTGGATTAAACGCGGTATTGGTGCAGCGCTTGCGATGCACGGTGCAGGACTTGGCTATGGGATCGACGATCCAGCAGGTGGACGCTTATCGCTTAATGAAGCGGGTCAGATCGAGGTTGCTTTTAGCTATGAGGAGTTCGGACAGGGCTTAATCGCAACGATGGAAATTATGCTTATGGATCTGTTCCATTGTGATCCTGCAGATATTAGCATCATTATTGGTGACACGGATCGAGTCCCTCATAGTGGTTCCAGTACAGCCTCGCGTTCAACAACGATGGCATGGATGGCATTACAGCGCCTTAAGCCGCCATTTCTAGAAGCTATTTTGCAGCAAGCGGAACGATTGACTGGAATCCCAGCGCAGGAGCTGACAACTGGAAAAAGTGGGATTCGCCGCAAAATGCAAGCGGAGCCGTCTGTGGACAGGAGCATATATGAAGAGGGTGAGTTGGTTCTCTCTTATCCTGAGCTAGCTTCACAATCCGCACTGGATGAGCTCGTATTTGATACCGAGTTTGCCTATCCAACCACACCAGATGCTGTAGTGGGCGGTCATTTCTTATACACGTATGCGGCTGTGGCAGCTGAGGTAGAAGTGAATACGTTAACTGGAAATGTACGCTTGCTGGATACGTATCATACGGTAGCAGCAGGACCGATCATTAACCCGATGGGCTTTATCGGTCAGATCGAGGGTGGAAGTGTGATGGCACTTGGCTTTACGTTAACCGAGGATTCGGTGATGGAAGATGGACATTATATGACGAAAAATATGGATACCTATATCATCCCAACGATTCAAGATATGCATCATTCACTAGAAGTAGAGGCAATTGAAGATTTGCCAGAAAACGATCCTTTTGGTCCGCGCGGAATTGGAGAGATCGGCTCGGTTGCGCTCGCTCCGGCGATCACTGCAGCGATTCGGCAGGCAACTGGCGTATGGGTCAATCATTTACCCGTACCACGTGAGCAATTGATTCAGCCGCTTGGTGCATGGCAGCAGGAAGGAGTGAGTCCATGATGAAGACAACAACAGATAACTGGAAAGCGACCATTAACGGCGAAGTCCGTGAGCTAGAGATAGCTCCTTCGCGTAGACTACTAGATGTACTACGCACTGATCTGGAATTGACCGGTACAAAAGTATCATGCGAGATCGGGCGCTGTGGTGCCTGTATGGTGCTAGTGGATGGCGAGCCGATGAACTCCTGCTTAACGATGGCATATCAGTGCGAAGGCAAGCAGATCACGACGATCGAGGGTTTACAGGGCAATACGCCAGAGGAATTGCATCCGATTCAGGAGGCCTTTCTAGAAGAAGGCGGTTTTCAATGTGGATATTGTACACCTGGCATGATTATCTCTACCAAGGCTTTGCTAGATCAACATGTAGAACCGGATGAGAGTACGATCAAGGAAGCGCTCTGCGGCAATCTATGTCGTTGCACCGGGTATGGCGGGATTATGCGTGCGGTGGAAAGTGCTGCGGTGAAGTGCAAGGATCGTTCTGTACAGCCGCCTGTAGCGGAGAAATAGTGATTAGGACGTATATTAGATTGAAGTAAGATAGATTAAGGTAAGCAAACCTATGATCTAGATCGTGCTCTTCGCGATATAGGATAGGGTGATACAGCATAAGGATATCACATGCTACTATACCATCCGCGAAAATAAATCATGACAAGCCTATGATAACAGGTGCCATAGGCAACCAATGTACCGAACAACAATATTGAATCTACCTCCACAAGCGACAGCAGCATTGTATATGCCCGTAGCAGGCAATCATGCGGCTGTCGCCATTTTCGTGTCTATTGGAAAATGGATCGAGCTATGTTCAGCATACAAATTTGTGACTTCGCTACGAAAAAGTTTTCACACGGGCTTGTTCGTGTTATCATATAGCTTTGGTGTCGGATTTTACGCTGGAGGCAGGAGGCAATCCTGACATTGGCGAATATATAAACATTAAGTAGGAATCGAGAGCCGTAGGGCTAATCATGGTAAGGGAACACCCGGAATCGGCAAGATTCATGAACTTGTACCGGAATGCATGAAGAGGTATGGCGCAGGCGAGCGAAGAGGTCTGCACTATGGAACGACTGCCGGAATATCCGGCTGATGATTCATCTGCCCTGTAACACGTACGGCTGGCACGGGCAGCAAAGTGCCTGGCTATGTCGGTATTCTCCCTTATCTGCAAAGGACTAATGGCAACAAGGAGGGGAATTTTTGGAACGCGAAGCAATTGATTCAATGGAACAACTGGCAGATCACTATTTCCCGTCCGGGAATTGGCATATGGTAGAAGG
>JAAIGF010056091.1_pt1 | contig 61208 bp, 53 predicted proteins | sample 6487441 | NCBI WGS metagenome assembly JAAIGF01 (sample SAMN13974129, study PRJNA590717) | phyllosphere metagenome | biome: pepper field; feature: multiple bacterial spot infested pepper fields; material: pepper leaves; isolation source: leaves from pepper fields | host: Capsicum annuum ...
CAGATGCTTCGCGATATCACCAGCGGGCGCGTTCAACTCACCCTGCCGGAGTGAGCCTACGCGCTACTGGCGGGCTGCGGAAAACATGCTATGAGGCTTCGCATGTCTTCCGAACTGTCGAACCCGATCTACAATCCGCCGTTGGAGCCCTTTATCTCGATTGTGCACCGGGATGACGACCTGCTTGTGCTGGACAAGCCAAGCGGCTTGCTATCGGTTCCGGGCCGCGACCCTGCCCTTTTCGACAGCCTTCTGACGCGTGTGCAGAAAAAATTCCCAAAGGCCTTGATGATCAACCGGCTGGACAAGGATACATCGGGCATCGTGCTCATGTCTCTCAACCGCAAGGCCCATGCGGCAATCGCCTCGCAATTCGAGAACCGGACGACGGAGAAGACCTATTGCGCCATCGTATGGGGCAATGTGGAGGGCGGGAGTGGAGAGATCGACCTGCCGCTTGCCATCGATCCGGAAAACAAGCCGCGCCACCGGGTAGACCATGAGAATGGCCGCGCCTCGCAGACGGAATGGCATGTGCTGGAGCGCCTGCCACTTCCCGCAACGAGACTGAGACTTCACCCTTTGACGGGTCGGACACACCAGCTGCGCGTCCACCTCAAAGCCATAGGACATCCCATTCTCGGCGATGAATTTTACGCGCATGATGCAGCGTTGAAGGCGGCTGACCGGCTTTTGCTGCATGCGGAAGAGGTTCGCTTCAAGCACCCCGATGGCCGCGACGTCGCCTATCGCGTTCCCGCACCTTTCTGAGAGAGCCATGGCAAAGAAGGAACCGACGGAAAGTTACGTGGTGGACTTCGTAGGCGGAGCAGTCGGCCACCGTCTGCGCTCGGGTGAAGGGCGCGGACAGGCGCTGCCGAAAGCCGCAGGCTTCAGCAAAGGCCGCACACCGAAGATCGTGGACGCAACGGCAGGTCTAGGCCGCGACGCGTTCCTTCTGGCCTCTCTGGGGGCAGAAGTGATGTTGATAGAGCGCTCGCCCGAGATGCATGCGCATCTCCTTGACGGCATTGAGCGGGCGAGAGCAGCGGGTGGAGTTTACGAAAACATCGCCTCGCGCATGACACTGCTGCATGGCGATTCAAGGGAACTTTTAAAAACGCTGGATCCTGAGGTGGTGATCGTGGACCCGATGCACCCGCCACGTCAAAACACTGCTCTTGTGAAGAAAGAAATGAGAGTTCTGAGAGACGTCGTCGGATCGGATCCGGATCAGAGAGAGTTGATGGAAGTCGCCTTGGAATGCGCCCGCAAGCGGGTCGTTCTCAAATGGCCGCTACGGGCCGCGGCGATGGCCGGTATCCAAAAACCCTCTCATCAGATTCTAGGCAAGAACACACGCTACGACGTATTCATGATATTCGGTAACGAGAGCGAACCCGATTAACGAAACACCGGTTTGCGCTGCGCATTCATCAGCAACTCGTGACGAGATGCGAAATCCCCAAACAGCTTGCGCAGACGTCGCTCTTCTGTCTCATCGAGACGGTAACGACGACAAAATTCCACGACGCTGAGTATCGGCTTGATTTCTGTCGCTTCAAGCTCGTGGCTATCTATAATTTGCATGAGACCCTCCATAACCGGCATCATCAAACGCCGGAGGAGCGAATACGTTCCCAACTAAATTAGGGGGATGAGAATTAATACCCATCCGCACACGCTCCCATCAAGTTTTCTTGAGAGGGGTAGTTGCAACTAAATAAGTGCCCAAATGTTCCCGGTCCGCTCATTTATTTGGAAGGGAGATCCATGCCGCGCGCTCGACATTTGCTCACCACGACAGTTCTTTCCGCCTTTCTGGCGATACCTTCTCTCGCCTGCGCTCAGGGCGCCGGTCCGGTTGAAACCAACCCGCCGCACGGTCAAAACCAGAAGCCAGCTTTCGAAGGCCAGACAAGGGCCCCTCAACCGGAAAAAATGCCGTCTCTCCAGAAAACGGTGGTAGCCGACGATCTTCCGCATCTGTGGTCCATGGCTCTTCTGCCGGATGGTCGAATGCTGGTGGCTGCCAAGGAAGGCGCGATGCATATCGTGCATGAGGGCAAGGCCGGGCCTGCACTTGAAGGTGTGCCGGATGTGGCATCTGCCGGTCAGGGCGGCCTTCTGGACATTGCCCTGGCACCCGATTTCGAAACATCCGGCATGATCTATTTTTCTTTTTCCGAGCCGCGTGATGGTGGCAACGGAACATCTGTCGCATCAGCCAAGCTCGTAGAGAGCGAAGGCAAGGCCGTGCTGGAAGACACGAAGGTCATCTTCCGCCAGATGCCGACATATGATGGCGATAAACACTTCGGTTCGCGTCTGGCTTTCGGCCTGAACAATGAACTCTACGTCACGGTGGGTGAACGCTCAGACCGTGAGCCACGGGTCCAGGCACAGGATCTATCGAGCGGCCTCGGCAAGGTTTTCCGCATCGATACCGAAGGCAAAGCCATCGAAGGTAATCCCTTCATTGGCCGCGAGAACGCGCTGCCCGAAATCTGGAGCTACGGCCACCGCAACATCCAGTCTGCTGCAATCGATGGCGAGGGTCGTTTCTGGACCGTAGAACACGGCCCAAAGGGTGGCGATGAGCTGAACCTGCCGAAAGCTGGCCTCAACTACGGTTGGCCGGTCATCACCTACGGCATCGAATATAGCGGCAGCAAGGTGGGCGAAGGTCAGACGGCACAGGAAGGCATGGAGCAACCCGTCTATTACTGGGACCCCGTCGTCGGCCCCTCCGGCATGGTCTATTACAATTCCGACACCATACCGGAATGGAAGGGCTCCTTCCTGATCGGCGGACTGGTCAGTCAGGGTCTCGTCGTTCTCAAGGTAGAAGGCGACAAGGTCATCTCCGAAGGACGCCTACCGCTTGAAGCCCGCATCCGCGACGTGCAGCTGGGCAAAGACGGCTCCGTCTACGCCGTCACCGAGGAACGCGGCGGCGGCAAATCCCAGATCATCCGTCTGGCTCCGGAAGCCTGATAAAAATTAAAGGGAGCGGGCATGTCCCGCTCCTTTTTCCGGGAACGGACGCCTTTCCAGACAGTTATTCGGTACGTCACGCAAACAGTATCGAATAGCCATGAACCAGCACCCCGCTCAACTGCTTCGGAAAATTGGATTGACCTATGTCAGCGACCAGGAGCCCGGTATTGCCCGGGAGCGTCGTGGCAAGGGGTTCAGTTATCGCTTGCCGGATGGCACGCTGCTTGCGGACACGATTGAAATCAAGCGCATCAAGACACTCGCCATTCCCCCCGCCTATCAAAAGGTATGGATCTGCATCAATGCGGCGGGCCATTTGCAGGCCACGGGTTTCGATGCGCGGGGGCGCAAGCAGTATCGTTACCATCAGGATTGGCACGCCTATCGCGGTGAGACGAAGTTTTTTCAGTTGAAGACCTTCGGGGAAGCCTTGCCCGCCATCCGCCGAAGGGCGATTTCCGACATCGAGAAGCAGGTGAACAGCCAGAACCGGACGCTTGCAGCGCTGGTTCTTCTGCTCGATGCGGCTTATTTACGTGTTGGAAACAAGACCTATCTCGAGAGCAATGGCACCTATGGCGCAACGACACTGCTCAAGCGCCATGTTTCCTTGGGTGAATCCATAGAGCTTCGCTTCGTTGCCAAGGGCGGGCAGAAGGTGCGCAGAAGCCTGCGGCATCCGCGGTTGCAGAAGATACTGGAGGAGATCGCGGATCTTCCCGGAAAGCAGCTTTTCGTCTGGCAGGATGAGAACCACATGGTTCATCCCATCGATTCCAGCGCGCTGAACAGCTATCTTTCTGAAACCGCAGGCGAAGGGATTTCCGCAAAGACATTCCGAACGTGGGGCGGGACGCTGGCGGCCTTTAGCCACGCGGTGGAGCGCTTCACCAAGGACAGCACACCGACGATCAAAAGCATGTGCGAGGCAGCGGCGGAAGAACTGTCAAACACTCCAGCCATCTGCCGCAAGAGCTATGTGCATCCTTCCGTTCTCGATCTCGCCACAGAACCTGCCTCGATAAAGCGTCTGGAAAAAGTGCTCGAAGCGCAGCTGAAAACGACATCGGGACTGCGTGCGGACGAGCGCAGGCTGATTGCCTATCTTCCTTGAAGTTAACGCTGTGCCGTCACCATCTTGGCGGGCACGACGATCTCGTAGGTGCACTCGAAGGCAGGGCGGGCTACGCGATAGGTATCCGATTCATCCGACGGCACCTGCACGATTGCGTCTCCCGGAAGTGCGACCATCATCTCGCCCCAAGGTGCCTTGAAGTTGAAGGCGCCCCATTCGTCCGGCACGATGAAGTAATCCATCTCGGCGCTTTTCGGCTTGAACGCCCGGTAGCCCGATCTGTCGGAATCCGACAGAGGCTCCCCATAGCGCTGCGGAAAGTTCTTGGCCTTCACCAAAATTTCCTCATTGCCGGTTTCCTCGCAGCGGTTACGCACCACCCAGTCACCCTCTTCGGCGGGCTTGGAGCGGGTTTCCACACCCTGTCCCTTGATGAAGGTGATGACGATTTCGCCCGGCATGGCGGGACGCGCATCCACCTCCCGCGTTTTCTTGGCCTTGCCGACCAGATCGCCCTTTTTGGCAACACCCATGAGCGCGATCTGATCACGCGCGGGAAACTCCTCGATTGCCTGCGCGGTAACAGGCAGGAGAAGAGACACACATAGCAAAGTCTTTGCCAGGGTGAGCACAGTCATCTGTAATTCCATCTCGTTGAGCGGTGATCGGGCTTATGAAGTGACCCGACTGAAAAGGCAGACGCCGGTGCAGGCTTGGCCACAGCCCACACTCACGCAGAAGTGAGATTACAGATATCGGCACGAAGGAAAACCACGCATTTTTAATGGTGGATTTTAACCGTTTGCAAACACTCGCCTTCTGGCGGTTGTAATTAGCAGGCTACCGAACGTTCAGCTTGGTGTCAGAAACCCTCTCCAAAGGAAGATCTTTAGCCGGAAAAACAAACCGATTCACGATCGGCTTGCCGCCGGCCATGCCTCATTCGGCACAGGGGAGTAAGTATTTTGGCGCTTCTAGCAACAAATTTCGACCGCGGTTTCATCCGGCGCCCGGAAATCGGCAGCGTGACACTCAGCATCATCACCGCGCTTTATCTGCTGTTTTTCACGAATCATACGTTCTGGTCGAAAGTCCACACGCATTTGGCAGCCTATCCGGTGGCCATCTTCGCGCTTTACATCGCCATGATCGCGCTGTTTTCGGCACTGCTGATCATCCTCTCCGCAAAATATGTGATGAAGCCGATTTTCATGGCGCTCATCGCAATTTCCGCCCTGTGCTCATGGTTCATGGATCGCTTCGGCGCCGTTATCGACAGCGACATGGTTCGCAACGCCTTCGAAACGACGACCGGCGAGGCGAACAACCTCATCACTTTCGCATTCATCATGCATCTTGTGATTTATGCGCTGGTCCCGATCTTGCTGCTGGCCTTCGTCCGCATCCAGCACCGGGGCATCCTCGGAAAGCTGTTCTGGAACACGGTCAGCGTTCTGGCCTGCCTCGTCGTCGTGGGTAGTATCGGCGCGGTCAACTCCAAGACCTTCACGACGGCGATCCGTCAGCACCGCGATATCATCAAGAGCCTGAACCCGATCACTCCTATTTCCTCGACCATTCACTACCTCCGTATGGCGGATAAGGAAGCGCAGCTGACGGTAACGCCGACAGGCCTCGATGCAAAGGTGATGCCAGCACTGGCAGGCGTTACCAAGCCGAGAATCACGGTCATCGTGACCGGCGAAACGGCCCGCGCCGCCAACTTCTCCCTGAACGGCTACGGGCGCGAGACGAATCCCGAACTGAAGAAGCGGGACATCATCTATTTCCCCAGCACGGTCAGCTGTGGCACATCCACCGCCATCTCTGTCCCCTGCATGTTCTCCCGCTTCACGCGCTCGGAATACACACATAGCAAGGCTCTCGCCAATGAGAACCTCATGGATGTGCTGACCCATGCGGGTGTGGACGCCAAGTGGCTGGACAATGATACGGGCAGCAAGGGTGTCGCGGACAGAATTCCATATTTCGATCTCAACGCCACCCATGACGCGGCATTCTGCCCGACCGGCGAATGCAGCGACGACATCTTCCTCGACCGGTTGGACAACTGGCTGGATCAGGTCAACAAGGACAGCGTGATCGTCATTCACCAGCTTGGCAGCCACGGCCCGTCCTATTTCCTGCGCTATGGCGACCAGTTCAGAAAGTTCACGCCGGATTGCCGCACCTCGGAGCTTGGAAACTGCAAGGATTCGGAAATCGTCAATTCCTACGACAATACGATTCTCTACACGGACCACTTCCTCTCCACAATCATCGACAAGCTGAAGGCGCGTTCTGGCAAGCTTGCGACCGGCATGATCTATGCGTCCGACCATGGCGAATCGCTGGGCGAAAACGGGCTTTACCTGCATGGCGCGCCATACCTTCTGGCACCTGCGGAGCAGACCCACGTTCCCTTCCTCGTTTGGGTGGATGACGATTTCTCCAAGTCCATGGGTCTGGACAAGTCCTGCATGGTCAACGAGGCAAAGGCCGGAGGCCGCTCGCATGACAACTTCTTCCACAGCATCCTCGGCATGATGAACATCTCGACATCGGTCTACGATCCGTCTCTTGATGTTTTCAGCGCGTGCACGCGGAAGCGCACCTCCTGATTGGAGGTGCCTTGACGGCAGACCGCGCAAGACGATACGCATTTCCCAATTGGGAGTGAGGTAAGCTTGCGGGTTCTGCTTGTTGAAGATGATCAGGTGCTGGGAGAAGCGCTGCGGGACCACGTAGCCGCGGCCCGGCATGCGGTGGACTGGTTCCAGACACTGAACGATGCCATGGCCGCGACGGAAACCGTCAGCTACGGGCTGATCTTGCTGGATCTGCGCCTGCCTGATGGCGAGGGACTGACCCTGCTGCGCGCGCTGCGCGGCCTGAACGATCCCACGCCCGTCATCATTCTGACGGCCCATGATCAGGTTTCCGACAGGATCGAAGGATTGAATGCCGGTGCGGACGATTATCTCGTCAAGCCGTTCAACCTTGGTGAGCTGACTGCGAGAATGCTGGCCGTTTCCCGTCGCTACGAGGGGCGTTCTACGCCTGTAGTGAAGCTGCCGGGCATCGAGATCAATCAGGTGGCGCGAAACATCGTGGTCGACGGCAAGTCGCTCACATTGAGCGCGCGGGAATGGGCCGTGCTGGAAAAGCTGGTCGAGCGCCCCGGCGCCATCGTTTCGAAGGCGCAGCTTCACGAAACGCTTTATGAATTCGGGGCGGAGATAGAGAGCAACACGGTTGAGGTCTATATCAGCCGGTTGCGCAAGAAGATCGGATCGGACCGCGTCGAAACCGTGCGAGGACTTGGCTATACGATACGTTGATTTCACCCGCTGGAACAACAGCATGACGCGCAAGATGGTTATTGCGCTGGTCAGCGTTCTATCCGTGTCCTGGCTGGTCGCCTCGGGCCTTGGCGTCATGGTCATGCAGGATGAATTCGCCGAAATCTTCGATAGCGGCGTGCAGGAAACCGCCGAACGCCTGCTGCCGCTCATTGCCGCGGATTTTCGCGAGCAGAGCCCGGAGGCGCAACGCCGCCTCACCCAACCCTCTACCGGCGAGGAATACCTGACCTATCAGGTGCGCGACCGGGAAGGCGAAGTGGTCCTGCGCTCGCATGATGGCGCTATCGAGCCATTCGACGTGCCTTTGACGCCCGGCTTCGCCGATACGGATACGCAACGCATCTACACCGTCGTAACGCCTGAGGGCGATCTTTACCTTCAGGTCGCAGATGCCTTTGCCAACCGTCGCGAGGCAATTGTGGAGGCCGCGAATGCGCTCATTCTTCCCGTGCTCGTGCTTATCCCCGCAAGCATCATCGCGGTCATTCTGGTCATCCGGCGAACGCTGACGCCTATTCAGGAATTGCGGGACGACATAGGGCGCAAGGATGGCGGCAATCTCGCGCCAGTCGGTACCGAGCAGTTGCCGACGGAACTGCATCCCATTGCCCGCTCCGTCAATCTTCTGCTCGAGCGATTGCGGTCCGCGCTTGAGTCCGAACGATCCTTCGCCTCCAACAGCGCGCACGAGCTACGCACGCCGATTGCCGGAGCGCTTGCGCAGGCGCAGCGTCTGAAAGCGGATATCCCCGCGGAATTCGCGTCCCGGGTCGATCAGATCGAACTATCCCTTTCCAACCTTGCCCAGCTTTCAGAGAAACTGCTGCAAATGTCCCGCGCGGAAGCGGGCATCGGCATCGCGGAAACCACGATCGATCTCGTACCCGTAATTGAACTCGTCGTGGAGGACATGAGCCGGACGGAGATCGGGGCAGGCCGTATCCATCTTCACCTGCCCATTGATGGCACATTGAAGGGCATGATCAACCCGGATGCCTTCGGCATCGCTCTGCGAAATCTGCTGGAAAACGCGCTCGTTCACAGCCCGGAAGACAGTGAAGTCGATATCCATGTTGAGGCGAATAAGGGAATTCGCGTGGTGAATGGCGGAACGCCCGTAGAGCAGACCCTGCTGCCGCGCCTGACGACTCGCTTCACGCGGGGACCGACCCAGGCATCCGGTTCGGGACTGGGTCTCGCCATCGTCAAAAATCTGGTGGAAAGGATGAACGGGACGCTCACCCTTTCCTCACCTGCACCGGGCCGAAGCGACGGTTTCGAAGCGCGCATCGACCTGCCGAAATAATAGACCTCAATCCTCGTGGATGTGGCTGTGGTCTCGCGTATCGCGCATCTTCACATAGACGATGAGCGAGAGTGCGATCATCAGCGTCACATACCAGAAGAACCAGCTTTCGTGGCCGATCTGTTTGAACTTCAGCGCCACGAATTCCGCCGTCCCGCCGAAAATCGTATTAGCCAGCGCATAGGGCAGCGCCACGCCAAGCGCGCGAATATGGGCGGGGAACATTTCCGCCTTCACCACGGCATTGATGGAGGTGTAACCGGTCACGATCAAAAGTCCGGCCAGCACCAGAGCGAAGGCCGCATAGGGATCGGTCGTCGTGGAAAGCGTGCTGAAGATGATGTAGGTGAACAGCGTTCCGAGAATGCCGAACCCCACCATCAGCGGCTTACGCCCTACCCGGTCGGACAGCGCACCTGCAAGCGGCTGGCACAGCATGAACACGAACAGCGCCGCCGTGGTGATTTCCGTAGCCGCTTCCTTGCTGAAGCCTGACGTGTTGACGAGGAACTTCTGCAAATAGGTGGTGTAGGCGTAGAAGGCCAAAGTACCGCCGGAGGTCAGCGCCATCACCATGAAGGCTTCGCGAGGATAATGCTTGAACAGCGCCCATCCGCCGGATTTCGGCTTATCTGCAGCGCCTGTTTTCGCGTTCTCGAAGGACTGCGTTTCCACCAGACCACGGCGAATATAAAAGACCGCGATGGCGAGAATGCCGCCGATGAAGAACGGAATACGCCAGCCCCATGCGCTCAGCTGCTCCGGTGTCAGCGCGCGTTGAAGGACCAGAAGCACGGCAAGTGCCAGCAACTGGCCTGAAATCAGCGTGACATATTGGAAGCTGGAAAAGAAGCCACGGCGGCTCTTGCCAGCCATTTCCGAAAGATAGGTCGCGCTTGCACCATACTCACCGCCAACGCTGATGCCCTGCAAGAGGCGCGCGAGAACGAGAATGGCCGGTGCAGCGATGCCGATGCTTTCATGACCGGGCGTGATCGCAATCATCAGCGAGCCGAGGCACATGAGCGTAACCGAAAGCGTCAAGCCCGCCTTTCGCCCTTTGCGGTCGGCATAAGTGCCCATGACCCAGGCGCCGATGGGGCGCATGAGAAAGCCCACGGCAAACACCGCTGCGGCGCTGAGCAGCTCAGCCGTCTGGTTTCCGGAAGGGAAGAAAATAGGCGCGAAATAAAGGGTGAATGCCGAATAGACATACCAGTCATACCACTCGACCAGATTACCCGCGGAGCCGCCGATAATCGACTTCAATCGGGTTTTCTGATCCGGTGACGAACTGGAAACGGCTGAGTTTTGAATAATATTCAATTGCAACTCCATTCAATTCTGGCGGAAAACAGATCGCAATTTCACAAGCTGTCCGCTTGCAAGTGGCTATATACCCGCATGGACGCAGAGGGCAAGATAGTTTGTACTACTTACTAATTTAGAGCTTCTCTTACGTTCCCCTGCCCTTATTCTTCACGAAAAAGCTTTTGAAAGAGAACCTGCATCATTGCTTTCACTGCACCGGTTCTCCTAAAAGAATCCAATGACCTATGAGTTCACCACTCTTCCACCATCCAGGCTCGTCCTTGCGCTGACGCGAGCGGGCGAGGCCTTGGCGCGTCTGGACGAACGAATTGCCCGCTCGCCCATCAAGAACGGCTTTCTGGAGCGGCAGGATTTCGGCGATGCGGTGTCCTCTCTTTGGGTCGATGGTGAGTTGGTTCACATGGAAGATCTGGTGCTTCACGATGCCAGAATGGACATAAGATCACCCACCAATGAAATCGTGAATGCGCATCTTATTTTGCGCTCAAGACGGTTGATCTACAACAATTTTCCGCAATGGCCCTTCACCGATCAGGGCCTGAACCTACTGAGGGGGAAGGGTTGGGTTCAGGAACCGGACGAAACCTCCAAAATGGCAGAGTTAAACCCCGAACAGGAGCAGGATGCGGAAGAGGATACGGGCGACGAGGCCCTGTCCGACGAACTGGCCGAGATGGATGCACTGCTCGCGCGCAGCAGCGCGACACTGGATAATGTTATTCACAACGCCAGAGCGAAATCACCTGCGAACGATCTTCTATTGCATGAGCCTGAGATCGATGAGGACGCGGTTTTGCGCCAATGGCGCGATCTGGTCGATTCCTGCAAAGATCATCCGCCGCTGCTCCAGGCCGCCATTATTCTGGATGCCTGGGGTGAAATGCAGGTTCTGGAGCGAAGCCCGTGGCTTGGGCGGCAACTGGCTGCGGCCCTGCTGCGCGGCAACGGTTTCACGCATCTGCCTGCCCTGAACATCGGAATACGGACGATACCGCGAGAACGACGCAGGTCGCGCCAGCAAGGGGAGCGGCTCTGCGCTATCCTTGATGGAATTAACGAAGCCGCACAGCTTGGCATGAAAGAACATGACCGGCTTCTGAACGGCAAAAGCCGCATGGAGCGCCGCCTTATCGGGCGCCGCTCCAACTCGCGGCTGCCGGATCTTATCGAGCTAGTGCTGGCGAAACCTGTCGTCTCCACCTCTATGATCGTGAAGGCGTTGGGGACAACCCCACAGGGCGCGGTTGGGCTGGCGAACCAGCTGGAGCTTCGCGAAATGACCGGGCGCGGACGTTTCCGCGCCTGGGGTATTCTCTAATAACTCGCTGCCTCAGCTCGCCATCGCATAGCGGCCATACGGATCCTGATTGCGCGTCTTCTCTGCGCCAACCCTGAAGCGACCGATCATTGCGGCGAGGTTTTCTGTTTCCTGCGACAGGCTTTGAGCGGCTGCCGTGGTTTCTTCCACCATGGCCGCGTTCTGCTGGGTAACCTTGTCCATCTGGTCTGCTGCAGACGAGACTTCCCGCAGGCTGACGGCCTGTTCCCGCGCATTGGCGGCAATCTGGTTGACGGTCTGGCTCATGCCCAGCACCTGTTCGACGATCTTTCCGAGAGACGAACCTGTTTCCTCGACCAGTTGCACACCGGCCTCGACCTGGGTGGACGACATGGAGATCAATTCCTTGATTTCCTTTGCCGCCTGCGCGGAGCGTTGCGCCAGTTCGCGCACTTCCTGCGCAACGACCGCAAAGCCCTTGCCCGCCTCTCCAGCACGCGCTGCTTCTACGCCTGCATTCAGCGCAAGCAGATTGGTCTGGAAAGCGATTTCATCGATGACGCTGATGATATTGCCGATCTTGCTGGAAGAGCCCTGAATTTCCGTCATGGCCGCAATGGCGCGCGCCACGACTTCACCACCCTTTTCGGCATCGCCACGGGCAACATTCACAGTCTTCTGCGCATTAGATGCACCATCCGCCGTGTCATTGACGCCACGGGTCACCTTACCCAGAGCCGCCACGGTTTCTTCCAGCGAAGCGGCCTGCTGCTCGGTGCGGCGAGCGAGGTCGTTGGACGCGGTGGAAATTTCGCCAAGACCGGAGCGGATCGTATAAACCGCATGTACGACATTGCTGATCGTTTCCTCGAGTGCGGAAACCGAAACGTTGAAGTTCTGCCGGATGGCATCGAACTCGGGCGCAACGCGCTCATTCATGCGAACCGTCAAATCGCCAGCGGCCAGAACATTGAAACGGCTCTGGACAAGCTCCACGAAGTGCCGCAGATCTTCGGCCTTGGCGCTATCGAGATCGCTCTGGCGCTTCCGGTCGGTTTCGATCTGCTGCTGAAGCTCTTCCTGCTCGGACTGCATCTCTTCGCCACGGGCAAGGGCAAACCGGAATTTTTCAAGCGCAGCGGTAAGGCTGCCAAGCTCGTCCTTCTTGCCCGTCTGGGCAATCTGGTCCTTGTAATTGCCATCCGCCATCTTGCGCACGGCGCCCAGAACCGCCGTCAGCGGCTTCTTGATCAGCATCTGGCTTGCCAGAAGAATGACGCCGAGTGTAACGGCAAGGATCAGCACGCCGCCGATGAGCGTGTTATAGACCTGCTGCCAGACAGGCGCGGAAAAGACTGCTGGTGGAACATCCAGCACCGTTGCCCATGTCGTATTCATGCCAGACGCGGTGAACGGATAGATCAGACGCACCGAACCATCCGGCAGGCCGGTAATGACGCGCATCTTGCCATCGGTCAGCGATTGCTTGACGTCGTTGGCTCCGACATCGGCATAATCCTTCATCAGATTATCCTTGTTCGGATGCGTCAGCCACTTGCCGTTGCTGGCCAGCAGCATGACGCTGCCGCCTTCGAATGGCTTCATCTGCGCAAGGCTTGCGGTGAGATCGTCAAGCTTGATATCGACACCCGCCATGCCAACAACGTTGCCGTCGATCTTGACCGGCACCGATACAGAGGTGACGAGCTTTTTCATGTTGGTGAGGTATGGGGAGGTAATGATGGCTTTGCCGCTTTTCAGCACGCCGCTGTAATATTCATCTTCCGGTTTGATGGTCCAGGTGGAAAACTCCATCTGGCCATTATCGCCCTTCGTCCAGTAAGGCGTGAAAATGCCTTCCTTGTTCAGTCCATCGGTGCCAAGTGTAGGCTTAGGGCTTTTGCCATCGATCAGCTCACACATCCACGCGCCGAAGACGTTTGGATATTGCGGCGCAACGGATTTGATCATGGCAATGATATCTGCGCGATTGCGAGAGCCATCGCCAATGATACCTGTAACCGTGGCAGCAAGCGTTGCGCCTGCCGATGTCGCTTCGGAAATGTCCGTTGCGACATGCTGGCTGACGACTGCCGCTTTTTCAGAAGCAAGCGCCATCACATCCCGCTCGGTCGTGGATTTGACGGTGACCACGTTAAGCGCCGTGTAAGCGATGATGATACCCGTAATGGCGGTCCCCGTCGCCAAGATGAGTTTCCCCGAGACGGTACTGAAAAGCTGTTTCATTTGCCCACCCTTAATATTGGGCGATATAATCGGTTAAAATTATAAATATTCTCCAAACGAAACGCTAGACAAGTCACCCTGCAACTTTGACGGAAATAGCTTTTTATAATGCTACCAAAAGCCAAGGGCCATCAGATCTTGGCAAAACCAAAGTGGCTTGACAATAACATGATAAAACAATTCATAATAAATCACATTTGTCCTTAGTGGGTAATTCCGAGGTGGTCGAGCTCTTCGGCTTAGACGCGCTCTTATAACCAAGCGATTTCGAGATGACCTATCTCCATTCCATGACAGCCTATACCGAGGGTATCCGTGCCCTCCAGCCAGCGCGCTGGCTGGGCCTGGATGGCATGATGAATGTCTTCTGGGATGCCGAGGGTGAAACGGGCGCGACCGGTTATTACCTTTCCCCCGATCCGCGCATCGTCATCTTCTTCAACAATGTCGCCCCGCATATCGAAATGTCCAATCGGGATAGCGGCAGGGACGAATATTTCAGGCCCATGACCCGCGCCGTCTATGTTCCGGCGGGCGTGCCGCTCTGGACCCGCTTTACCTCCTCACACCGCTTCTCGCATCTGGATGTTCATCTGCATCGAGACCGCGTGCTGAAATTCCTTACGCCTTCCTTGGGATCGTCCATGGCGCAGACGGCTTTGCGCTCGCCGGTGGAATTGCAGGATGTGGGCGCGGTGAACACATTGGCCGGTCTTCTCGTCAGCGAAGTTTCGGCCCCGTCCAGACACCCGCTCTTCGCAGAAAGCCTCGTCGGCAGCATCATCTCCGGCCTGCTGGATATTCACGACGATGGCGGCGACCAGCCTGCGGGCCGCATCACGCAGGCCCAGATGAACAGACTGGTCTCCACCGTCAATTCCCGCGGGGATTTCAGGATGACCGTGGGCGAGATGGCGGAAACGGTCGGCCTTTCCGAAAGCTGGTTCGCCAATGTCTTCAAGCAGACGACGGGCAAGACCCCCATACAATGGCTGCTGCAACGACGCATCGAGCTGGTGCAGAAGCTGCTTATGGAAAGCAACCTCCCCGTCGCCGCAATCGCCGCCCAACTCGGCTTTTCAGATCAGGCCCACCTGACAAAAACCTTCCGCCAGTTGACAGGCGAGACGCCCGCCGCATGGCGAAAGATGCAGCTCAACAGAATGTAAGGCCGCCCGACGCTGTGGGGCACCGGGCGGGAGATGACTCACCAAGTCTGGCGGAGTGTCGCGTAGATTGCGCGACCGGGATTGTAGTAGTAAGCCCCGCCATCATCATTCGCGATGTGCTTCTCGTCAAAGATGTTGCTGGCGTTCAACTGAAACGTCGTGTTCTCCTTGATCGCGTAGGTAAACGCGGCATCGAATACGACAGCACCGTCCGATTTGCGTGTGTTGGCGTTGTCGAAGTAGTAGGAGCCCACATACCGCGCACCCAAGCCAAACGTCATATCGCCTCGCTTGCCCTCGCCTTCCCAGGTGTATGTGCCCCAGATGGACGCCATATGTTCGGGGACTTGGGCAAAGCTGTTACCGGCAAGGCCATTAGAGTTGCCCGGTTCCTTGATCTCCGAGTTGATATACGAATAAGCAGCGATCAGATTGACGTTGTCGTAGACTTCGAGCTTTGCCTCTAAATCAAGACCACGATGTCTCACACTTTCTACGGTGCTTTCGAGATAAACAGGGGCTTCACGCGTAGTTATGTTTTCAAGCGTCAAATCGTAGATCGAGGCAGTGATCAAGCCCGGAAAAGCATCCGGCTTATATTTGACGCCAGCCTCATACTGCTTACCGGTGGTCGGTTCTACACCTGTACTTGGGGGCGCGACTGATTCAGCATAGCTGGTGTACACGGCAAGCTCTTCGGTGAGTTTGTAGCTCAGGCCGAACCGCTTGCTAAACTCACTATAATCGCCACTTTTCGTCGTGCTGTTCAGTCGGTTGGTCTCATCGAGATTGAGCCAATCGTTCCGAAGTCCGACACTCGCCGTCAGCTTGTCGAACAAAACAAAGTCCTGCTGGAGATAAATCGCCTTGGTCGTCTGATCTTGAACTTTGCTTTCGGTAACAGGAATGGTCCCGGGAACGCCCGTGAATATTGGATTTTGCCAATCAATGCCAGGTGCCGTTCCGCCCCAAGCGGGACGATAAAGACCATAGCTAATGGAAGTGGCATCTACTTTTTTGAAATCCGAGCCTGCCAACGTCCGGCTTTCGACGTTGTCAAATTCGGTTTCGTAAAGAAAATGAGCATCTATAACGAACTGCTTGTCCGCACTGTCACCTCCGAAGAAGTTACGATCAACGACGGTATCCGACGTATCGCTGGCACCTAGCTCGTCATAAATATAGGCATAACCGAACTTGTTCTTTGAATTGCTGTATCGTGCGTTGGAGTTGAATTTCAATCCGCCACCGAAATCATGGTCGAACATGACACTAAACGTGTTTCTGTTTGTCTCATCGAAGTTATAGCCAGGCTCGCCGAAGAACTTTTCCCTATCAAAATCCGTAAATCTCGGATGACCACCGCCACTGGGTGTCCCATCCTTGTCTAAATGGTCGAAAATAAATGACAGGCTTGTCGCGTCCGTTGGACGCCAAGTCATGCCACCCATGATGAAATTTTCGTCGTTCTGCGAGTAATCATATTCAGCATCGGAACGCTGGAACTTCCCGGTCAAGCGGTAAGAGAGGGTGTCGTCTTCTGTGACGTTGTCTCCAAAATCAAAACCCGCTTCTTTGTGGGCAAATGACCCTGTCGTTCCATAGATTTCACCAAAACGCTCACTTTTTGGTCTCTTTGAAACATAATTCACGGCACCACCGGGGTCGGATACGCCAAAGCCGGTCGAATTCGCGCCTTTCAAAACTTCAATGCGCTCAAAGGAATAAGGCTCTTCGAGAACCCCACCCCAGCTTCGACCGATGGCTAAACCATCACGGTACATAAATGGGCTGAATCCGCGTATTTTTACATAGTCGTAACGATCGTCAGAACCATAAAAGTCGGTCACTACGCCTGCAGTATATTGTACCACCTCCTCAATGCTGCTTGCAGCACGCTCCTTGATTTCCTTGGAGGTGATAACCGACACTGACGCAGGCGTCGTCAAAATTTCACCGGGCATCTTTCCGACAGCAGTAGACTGTGTGGCGACAATCGACCTCTCATCATCGTCCCCACCGCTACCCTGCACGGTGATTGCCTCCAGAACAGTCGAGCCTCCGGCACCCTGCGCCTCTTGCGCACTCACATGGAAAGGTGCGAAGGCAACGAATGCCGTGCAGCCGAGAAGGATCGCGTCGCGGTAGCCGCGATGTCTGTTTTTGCGCTGTTCCCCGATAGTCATCATAGTCATTCCACGATCCAGAAGCGTTTGACTGCCAAAGCTGGACCTGCGTGTCCATGCGGCAGTTAATGAGGCGATGGCGCTGTTTTTGAAGCGGATAAGGATCGTTTCCCCTCTCCCGCCCGGCTTCGAAAGCACAGCGCAACTGGCAGGGCTATAACTTGAGAAAAGTAATCCGGTATTGTACTTTTCCATCGTTTTGTACAAAACCACGGAAACTTCTAGGGCTTTGCAGCACGCATGCCACATGTGGGTTGACGCGGAAGAGTGAAGCTGAGACTGACAGTCCACTTTAAACCGTTCAAGAGGGTTGCGAAATGTTGCGCCTGTTCCGGGTTACCTTGTGGTCCGTCTTCACCTGCCTGCTGGCCTTCACCTTCAGTGCGCATGCGCAGGATCAGGCCTATCCGATCATCATCAAGCATGCCTTCGGCACGACGACGATTGAGAAGAAGCCGCAACGGGTGGCGACCGTGGCCTGGGCGAACCATGAAGTTCCGCTTGCGCTGGGCGTTGTGCCCGTCGGCATGGCGGCGGCGAATTTTGGCGATGATGATGGCGACGGGCTTCTGCCATGGGTGGCGGAGAAGCTGAAAGAGCTGGGCGGCGAAAAGCCGGTGCTGTTCGATGAAGGCGACGGAATCGATTTCGAGGCGGTCGCGGCCACCGAACCAGACGTCATTCTCGCCTCCTATTCCGGGCTCAGCCAGGCGGATTACGATACATTGAGCCAGATCGCGCCTGTCGTTGCCTATCCCGAATCCCCTTGGGCAACGGACTGGCGCGATATGATCCGCCTCAATAGCGCGGGCATCGGCATGGCCTCGGAGGGCGACGCCTTGATCACGACGATCGAAGGCGAAATGGCGCAGACCGTTGCCGCGCACCCGGAATTGAAGGGCAAGACGGCCATGTTCGTCACCCATCTGGATACGACCAATCTCAGCATCGTCAATTTCTATACAGCCAACGATACGCGCGTGAAATTCTTCGCCGACCTCGGACTGAAATCGCCCAAGAGCGTGGCCGAGGCCACCAAGCCGGGGCAATTCGCTGCTGCCGTCAGTGCCGAACGCGTGGATGCCTTCGATGACGTCGACATCGTCGTGACCTACGGTGGCGAACAGTTGCTGGAGGCCGTGAAAGCCGATCCACTGCTCTCCAGAATGCCCGCCGTTCAGCACAATGCCATCGTCATGCTCGGCAGAAACCCGGTCGGGACGGCGGCGAACCCGACACCGCTCTCCATCTCATGGGTGCTGAAAGATTATGTGGCGCTGCTGGCTGAAGCCGCCGGAAAGTCCAGCGGAAAACCCTGATGGCCGCAGGCAGCATGACAGAAAGCGATACTCCAACCTATGCCGGGCGTTCGAACAATGTCCGGCTGCTCTGGCTTTTTGCGCTTGCCGGCGCTTTTTGCGTGTTCTGCACTCTCTCCATCGCCGTCGGCACGCGCGATGTGGCGTGGAGCGATATTGCTGCAGCACTGACCGGACAGGCAGAAACGATAGCGCAGGCTGCCGTCACGGTGCGCATACCGCGCACGATCCTCGCCGCTCTCGCCGGGGCTGCGCTTGGTCTGGCGGGCGCGATCATGCAGGGTGTCACGCGCAATCCCTTGGCCGACCCGGGCATTCTCGGCGTCAATATGGGCGCATCGCTTGCCGTCGTCATCGGCATCGTGTGGTTCGGCATAGCGTCTGCCAGCGCCTATATCTGGGCCGCTATTTTCGGTGCGGGCGTCACCGCCGTCTTTGTTTATACCGTCGGGTCACTCGGGCGCGGCGGGGCCACGCCGTTAAAGCTTGCGCTCTCAGGGGCCGCCACATCCGTCGCTTTTTCCTCGCTGGTCATCGCCGTTGTGCTGCCGCGCAGCGATATTGCCGGTGGAATTCGCTCCTGGCAGATCGGCGGCGTCGGCGGCGCCACTTTCGACCGGCTCTATTACGTTCTGCCCTTTCTCGCAGTCGGCTTCGCCATAAGCCTGCTCTCGGCGCGAAAGCTGAATTCGCTGGCTCTGGGCGATGAACTTGCCGCAGGTCTGGGAGAACGGGTTGCCATCGCGCGTGGCTTTGCCTCTCTCGGCGCGATAACACTGTGCGGCGCAACGACTGCGATCTGCGGGCCAATCGGCTTCGTGGGCCTCGTCGTACCGCATCTTTGCCGCCTGCTTGTCGGCGTGGATCACCGCTGGCTGTTGCCGTTCTCGGCACTCAGCGGGGCGTGCCTTCTGCTGGCGGCGGATGTGTTCGGGCGCATCATCGCACGCCCTGCGGAACTGGATGTCGGCATCGTCACCGCGCTGATCGGCGCGCCATTCTTCATCTGGATCGTCAGACGTCAGCGGGTACGTGAGTTGTAACATGCTGCTGGAACCCACTGTCCGAACCATCGTCGCAAACCGCAATGCGCGCGCCCGCAAGCACCGCGCAGTCGTCCTCACCCTCTGCGCCCTCGTTACTATCCTTTTTGCAATCACACTCTCGGTCGGGCAGAACATAACGCCGCCGGGCGATGTGCTGCGTGTTTTGATGGGAGAACAGGTTCCCGGAGCGTCCTTCACCGTCGGCCAGCTTCGCCTTCCGCGCGCGGTTCTTTCCGTGCTTGCAGGCTTGAGCTTCGGGCTTGGCGGCGTGGCGTTCCAGATCATGCTGCGCAATCCTTTGGCCAGCCCGGATATTATCGGCATCAGCTCCGGTGCCAGTGCGGCTGCCGTTTTCGCCATCGTCGTGCTGTCCATGAAGGGGCCAATTGTTTCGGTCTTTGCTGTAACGGCAGGCCTCGGTATTGCGCTTCTGGTTTATGGCCTGTCCTTTAAGAACGGCGTGGCGGGCACCCGCCTCATTCTCGTGGGCATAGGCGTCTCGGCCATGCTGGAAAGCGTCATCGCCTATATCCTCTCCGCAGCCCCGGCATGGACGTTGCAGGAGGCGATGCGGTGGCTGACGGGCAGTGTCAATGGCGCACAGCTGAGCCAGTCGGCTCCACTATTTGCCGGGCTCGCCATCTTCGGCTCGCTTCTGCTTGCCAAGAAACGTGATCTCGATGCCTTGAGACTGGGAGACGACACGGCGGCAGCGCTCGGCATTCGCGTCTCGGCAACCCGCATCATCGTCATCATTTCCGCGGTTGGCATGATTGCCTTCGCAACCGCAGTTACAGGGCCGATAGCCTTCGTCGCCTTCCTCTCCGGCCCCATTGCAGCGCGTATCGTCGGCAATAGCGGTTCGTTGCTCATCCCGTCTGCACTTGTTGGCGCCATTCTGGTTCTGGCGGGCGATTATGCGGGCCAGTTCCTGCTGCCCAGCCGTTATCCGGTTGGCGTCATCACCGGCGCGTTGGGCGCACCTTACCTGATCTATCTTATCGTGCGCGTTAACCGCTCAGGAGGCTCACTATGACCGTCCACTCCCTGACTGCGGAAAATCTTTCTGCCGGATACGGCGATACGCTGATTTTCAGCGATCTCGATCTTGCCGTTCCGCCTGGCAAGATCACGGTCATCGTCGGTGCCAATGCCTGTGGCAAATCCACCCTGCTCAGGGCCATGTCTCGGCTTCTCGCACCGAAATCCGGCCATGTTCTGCTTGATGGAAAATCCATACACAAGACGCCGCCGAAGGAGCTTGCCCGCACGCTCGGCCTGCTTCCGCAATCACCCATTGCACCGGAGGGCATCGCCGTTGCGGATCTCGTCAGCCGCGGCAGGCACCCGCATCAGGGCATGTTCTCCCGCTGGACGAAGCAGGATGACGAGGCCGTTGCCACAGCACTCCTTGCCACGAAGACGGATGGGCTTTCCGAGCGCCCGGTGGACGAACTTTCCGGCGGGCAGCGACAGCGCGTGTGGATTGCCATGGCACTGGCCCAGCAGACGGACGTGCTTCTGCTGGACGAGCCGACGACGTTTCTGGATATCAACCATCAGGTCGAGGTTCTCGATCTGCTGACCGATCTCAACCACACACGCGCAACAACAATCGTCATGGTGCTGCATGATCTTAATCTTGCAGCGCGTTATGCGGATTATCTCGTGGCCATGGCAGACGGAAAAATTCTGGTTCGGGGTGCCCCTGAAGATGTGCTGACAGCGGCCAATGTGAAGCAAATCTTCGGCCTCGAAAGCCGCATCATCGCCGACCCCACCTCAGGCCGCCCCATCATGCTGCCCATTGGCCGCCATCGTGTGAGCGCTGTGTAGGTTTCAGACTGCTCAAAAGCTGTCCTTCAGTCACCTAAGTTTCACACAGAAACATTAGCAATTGCAAAGATGCATGGTGGTTGCTTATGCTCCGCCACGTCCGCTAAGGTCGCCGCATTACGAGGTAGACTATTGCGTATATCGCAATACATTCGAAATTATTATTGCAATTCTGCCCTGCCGAAATCCAGTCCAATATCACTCCATCAGACAACGAAACGCGACACGGAACGGTCGCTTACTGAAGGAGCAGACCATGACAGACCTTCTTACTCTAAGCCGCCGTTGCGCTCTGCTTGCCGGAGCAACAATGGCAGCAGCCGCAGCTTTTCCAACCCGCACGACCTTCGCAGCAACTTCCACAAATATGTCAGCACAAGGAGAAACCAACATGGGCTATGTAACAACCAAGGACGGCGTTGAAATCTTTTACAAGGACTGGGGTCCAAAGGACGCACAGCCCATCGTTTTCCATCACGGCTGGCCTCTGTCTTCCGACGATTGGGACGCGCAAATGCTGTTCTTCGTCTCCAAGGGCTACCGCGTCGTAGCGCATGACCGTCGCGGTCACGGTCGTTCGGCCCAGGTTTCGGAAGGTCATGATATGGATCATTACGCTTCCGACGCCTTCGCCGTCGTCGAAGCACTGGACCTGAAAAATGCCGTCCACATCGGCCACTCCACCGGTGGCGGCGAAGTTGCCCGCTACGTGGCAAAGCATGGCGAACCTGCCGGTCGCGTTGCCAAGGCGGTTCTCGTTTCCGCCGTGCCGCCGATCATGGTCAAGACCGATGCCAACCCTGAAGGCCTGCCGATGGAAGTTTTCGATGGCTTCCGCTCCGCTCTCGCTGCCAACCGGGCGCAATTCTTCCGCGATGTTCCGACAGGCCCTTTCTATGGCTTCAACCGCGATGGCGCGACCGTGCATGAAGGCGTGATCCAGAACTGGTGGCGTCAGGGCATGATGGGCGGCGCAAAGGCCCATTACGATGGCATCAAGGCCTTCTCTGAAACCGACCAGACGGAAGACCTGAAGAATATCAGCGTCCCGACGCTGGTTCTGCACGGCGAAGACGACCAGATCGTGCCAATCGCGGACTCGGCTCACAAGTCGGTGAAGCTGCTAAAGAACGGCACGCTCAAGACCTATCCCGGCTTCTCGCACGGCATGCTGACGGTCAACGCCGATGTGCTGAATGCCGACTTGCTGGCCTTCATCAAGAGCTAAGCCGAACATACAAAAAAGCGATGCGGCTGGAGACAGCCGCATCGCTCATTTTACTGTCCAACTTGTACCGCTTAAGCCGGGTAGCGAGACGCGTACCAGTTGCGGAACAGGTCATATTGATTTTCCAGATGGCGGCGCTGGGAGGCGCTGAGTTCATCCGTTTCGTTGAAGTGCAGCGTGTATTCCTGATCGCCATTCAACACCATCAGATACTTGTAGTGCAGAACGAGGTCCGGGCCTTCATCATAGGTCGAGAGCACCGTCAGTGCCTCTTCCAGTTCCCGTGCTTCCGCGCGGGCTGACGCATCACCCGTCGCTGCCTTTTCGCACAGGGCTACGAGATGCAAAACTTCTTTCGGCAAGGCGTTGCCGATGCCGGTGATTGCACCGCCTGCACCGCAATTGACGAAGCCATGATAGACGCCCGTATCGACGCCGACCATCAGCGTCAGATCGTCATCGCCAGCCGTAATATTTTCCGCGGCGTAGGTCATATCCTGCTTGCCGCCGAATTCCTTGAAGCCGATCAGGTTGGCATAGCGGGAGCGGAGATCGAAGAACAGATCGGCGCGGGTGGCAAAGCCATAATAAGGGCTGTTGTAGATAACCGCTGGCAAGCCGTTTGCCGCTTCCAGAATGGCGGAAAAATGCGCCTTTTGAGCTGAGACGGAAGACCCACGCGAAAGCACGCGCGGAATGACCATCAAACCCTTCGCGCCCACCTTTGCGGCGTGAGCCGCGTGGCTGACCGCAGACTTTGTGTTGATAGCGCCGGTGCCAACGATAACCGGAACGCCCGCTTCGGCCAGACGGCGAACGCCTTCCTGCCGCTGTTCATCCGTCAGCAGAGGCCAGTCGCCCATGGAACCGCAATAGACGACAGCCGACATTCCGGCAGCAATCAATTCCTTGCCCTTCTTAACGAGAGCATCGAAATCAGGCGTCCGGTCCGCCTTGCAGGGTGTCATGAGGGCCGGAATGCATCCAGTAAAAATCGTGCTTGCCATCGTTCCCAAATCCTTTCGCGGTATGCGATCCGCTTTTCATGAGATGAGCATTAGCACCGCGACATTAATTTGTCGACAAATAAAATACAAAGAATGACGACGTGCGCTTTTCGCTTGTTCGCTGCCCTCTTTTAAAGAACCAGACTTGAACTATGCCGTGCATCCGCAGTGATATAAGATCTAATCTGTGTCACGATCTGATCCGCATGGGCTCTGGCGATCTTGTCGGCTTTCTCGATATCCCGGCTAATAATGGTCTGGATCATCTCTTCATGCTCCCCGACATATTGCTTGGGCAGAACATCGTTGAAGGATGAATAATAGAGCCGCAGAATACGCCTTCCCTCATCGAGAAGTCGGGTGAAGAGTTCCACGTAGTGCCGGTTGCCACCAGCCTGGGCGATTGCCACATGAAAATCGCGATTTGTGGCGATCATCGCCAGCGCATCGCGCTTTGCAACGGCGTCTTCGAACTCGCGCTGGAGCGCGCGGATTTGGACGATATCCGCCTCCGTGTGCTTGGCGGCGGCAAGCCGTGTCGTGACGCGATACATCAGCGTCAGCGCGTCGAAGAATTCCGGCAGACCCAGAAAATCGATTTGCGAAACGATTGTCGCACGGTTCGTCAGCGTCGTGATCAGCCCCTCCGCCGAAAGGCGCACCAGCGCCTCGCGAATGGGCGTACGGGACAGGGAGAAACGTTCGGAAAGCTGCAACTCATCGATGGGGCTGCCGGGTTCGAGCTTCAGCTCGATGATTTCGTTGCGAAGCGTTTCATAGACGGTGGAGACGCCAAACCCTCTGCGATGGGTCTGCTTTTCCTTCTCGTCCGCTTTCTCCGCATTCGCCATGAAACCATCCTTCGCCACTGGCTGTAAGAAGCTATTCCATAACCAACCTGCGAGGGAAGTTCAAACGCTGCAAAGAAAAACGCCGGGAGGATGCCCGGCGTTTGTCGTGACCCGATTATGCTGCGCGCAGCGAGGCGCTGAGCGGAATTTCCACATCGATTTCCAGCAGCGAAACATGTTCGTCGCTATCCATCTTCACATGCACCTTGTCGTTGTCGATCTGCACATGCTTTGCGATGGCGGCCAGAATTTCCTCGCGCAGAACCGCAACGAGATCCGATCCCATGTTGGTGCGCTCATGCGCAAGCAGAACCTGCAGCCGTTCGCGCGCGACGGGTGCGGATTTCTGTTTGCGGAAAAGGCTGAAGATGCTCATGCAGCCCTCCCGAAAATCTTGGCGAAGATGCCGCGCTTTTCGCCGGGTACGGCAACGGGAATATCTTCGCCGCACAGACGGCGTGCCGCATCGAAATACGCCATGGCCGGCGCAGACTTGGCATCGGCAAGCGTCACCGGCGCACCGACGTTGGACGCGCGCAGCACATCCATGCTTTCGGGAATGATGCCGATCAGCGGAATGGAGAGGATTTCCAGAACGTCATCCACCTTCAGCATATCGCCGCGTTCAGCCCGTGCGCTGTCGTAACGGGTCAGCAGCAGGTGCTTTTCCATGCGCTCGCCGCGCTCTGCCTTCAAGGTCTTGGAGTCGAGCAGGCCGATGATGCGGTCGGAATCGCGAACCGAAGAGACTTCCGGGTTGGTGACGACCACGGCCACATCCGCATGGCGCATGGCAAGCGTTGCGCCGCGCTCAATGCCGGCAGGGCTATCGCAGATGACCCAGTCGAAATGCTTCTTGAGTTCGCCGATGACCCACTCCACACCTTCCGGCGTCAGATTGTCCTTGTCGCGGGTCTGCGAAGCGGGAAGCAGGAAAAGCGTGTCGAGACGCTTGTCGCGGATCAGCGCCTGCGTCAGCTTGGCATCGCCCTGAATGACGTTGACCAGATCGTAAACGACGCGGCGTTCCGCACCCATGACCAGATCGAGGTTACGCAGGCCGACATCGAAATCCACGACGACAACTTTTTCTTTTCTCTGCGCCAGCGCTGCGCCGAGGGCCGCAGTGGACGTCGTCTTGCCAACGCCTCCCTTGCCGGAGGTAACGACAACTACCTTCCCCATCCTGATCTCCTGTTTCCTGCCGCTTATGGCTTAACTGAGTTTGTCCGCTTTGATCGTATCGTTTTCCAGCCACAGCTGGACGGCCTGCCCCCGAAGCTTCGGGTCGATATCTTCCGCGACCTTGTAAACACCGTCGATGGCGAGAAGCTCTGCTTCCAGCTTCTTGCAAAAGATGCGCGCCGAAGCATTTCCGAGCGAACCGGCCATGGCACGGCCACGCAGCGCGCCGTAGATATGGATCGATCCACCCGCAATCACTTCCGCACCGGAGGCCACCGAACCGACAATCGTCACATCGCCTTCCGGAAAGATGATCGACTGGCCGGAACGAACCGGCTCGCTGATCATCAGCGACTGAACGACGCTTCTGATTTCCGTCACCGGAGCCGCAACCTGCTCCTCAGGCGTTTCGACCTGCGTGAGCGTGACAGGCTCCACCTCGACATCCGAAGCTGCCTTGCCGCCTTTCAGCGCAGGTGGCATTCCCGTCTCGATCATGGAAGGGCGTGCGCCCTCAATGCCCATGATCGCGACATTACGGCTGTAAAGCTCGGCCAGAAGGGCCTTCAGCCCAGCCTTGTCCAGCTTCAGATCCGCCACATCCAGCACCACCGGACGTGACAGAAAAAACCCGGCAGATCGCGCTGCCAGATCGTCCAGTCGCTCCAGCCAGACATCCAGCGGCGACTCGGGGGAGAGAACGACCGCCAGAAAAGAGCGGCCTTTGATACGGATCGAGCGGGAATCTGTTAGCACTTTGGTCATCTAGGTAAACAATTCGTTGATACAGAGGTACTGGTGATTTGGTTAACAAATGGTTAACGCAGATAGTCGCAGGGGCTCAAAATTAACTTCGTGACACCCCTTGACGGAGCATTGCCTTGAGTCGTTTTGGAGCATGAAAGCCGCCTTGAGAGGCAGCTGGAACCGGCGCATTCCCTCGCAGTTATACGCATGATCGGGGGAAGAAGATGGCAGGAAGCGCAAGCGAATATTCTTCGAAGCAAAGTGAGTTTCTGATTGGGCTTGCGCGTGGCGTCGGGGGTGCCCTTCTCTTTGCGCTGCCCATGTTCATGACGATGGAGATGTGGTTTCTGGGCTTCTACATCTCTCGCGAAAAGCTATTGCTGCTTTGCGTGCTGAACTTGCCCCTGCTGGTGATTCTGGCCAAGCGCGTTGGTTTCGAAAAGACATCCTCTTGGAGGGAGGCGGCCCGCGATGCGATTACGGCTTACGGACTGGCCATCGTCGTCAGTGTCGCGATCCTCGCGCTGTTCGGCATCATCAACGACCAGATTACAATGAGCACAGTAGTCGCCAAGGTGGCAATCCAGGCCGTTCCCTCCAGCATCGGCGCGCTGCTGGGCCGCAGCCAGCTGGGAATGCATTCTGAAGATGAGGATGAAAGCGAAGAGCCGGAAACGGAGACCGGCTATTTCTACGAGCTCTTCATGATGATGGTGGGCGCACTGTTTCTGGGTTTGAACGTTGCCCCGACCGAGGAGATGATCCTGATCGGTTACAAGATCACGCCCTATCATACATTGCTACTCGTTCTCTTGTCACTCGGCCTCATGCACGGCTTCGTTTATGCGCTTCATTTCAAGGGCAGTCACGCAGAGCCGGAGGATAGCGTCTGGTGGCACACATTCATTCGCTTCACGGTGCCGGGATATGTCCTCGCCTTGGGCATCAGCGCCTATTGCCTTTGGACTTTCGAGCGGCTTACCGGCACGTCTGCGTCGCAGATGATTGCTGCCATCGTCATTCTCGGCTTTCCCGCCGCCATCGGCGCGGCTTCCGCACGCCTCGTCCTATGAGCAGATCATGACCAAATCCTCCCCAGACGGCCACATCGAAACATCAGCGCCCCACTGGATCGAGTGGGTCACAGGCATCCTGTCCGTATTGCTTGTCTCAGGCCTTCTTGGCTGGATCGCATGGGATATCTACCGCTATGAGGATGCTGTCGCCGACTTCGAGCTTTCGGTAATCTCCGTACAGCGCTCCTCAAACAGCTTCCGTGTGAACTTCGATATTCACAACACGACCCAATCCACCGCAGCAAAGGTGCATGTCGTCGGTCAATTGCAGTCAACGAGCGGCGAGGCCGAGACCGCCGATGTCACCTTCGATTATGTAGCATCGGAATCGCACGATAATGGCACGCTGTTTTTCAACCGCGACCCGGCGCAAGGAAATCTCACACTGAATGTCGTCGGCTTCACTGAGCCTTGAAGATGTGGGGCAGATCATCAGCCGCAGGGATCGCGGCTGATGATCAAACGTCAATCACTACGCCTCAAGCCAGCGCAGCTGTTCGGGCGTCAAGGTAATGTCGAGTGCGGAAAGGCTGTCTTCCAGTTCCGCAATCGTGCGCGGGCCGATCAACGGGATGACCGGGAACGGTTGGGCAATTACATAGGCAAGCGCAATGTGGATCGGGTGGCGGCCAAGTTCTTTTGCAAGCTCGATTGCCCGGTCGCGACGCTCGAAATTGCGTTCGGAATACCAGACGCGAACGATCTCCTCATCGTCGCGCTTGTCGCGACCTGCCCTGTCGGTGAAGAAACCGCGGCCCTGGCTGGACCAGGCGAAGTTGGGGATTTGCCGCTCCTTGGCCCATTCCTTCCACGGCTCATCCGAGGCCGCCACGCATCCTGCCCAGATCGGGTCCAGCATTTCGGCCAGCGAGAAGTTGTTGGATAGGGCCGCAGGTGCCGCCTTGCCGTTTTTCTGAGCATAGGCGATTGCCTCATCCATGCGCTGACGCGTCCAGTTCGAACCGCCGAAAATGCCGCGAATGCGCCCGCGCTTTACCTCGGCGTCCATGGCATCCACGAACTCGCCCACCGGCACATCCACATTGTCTCGATGCATGAAGTAGACATCGACGTAATCCGTCTTCAGCCGGTTAAGCGACTGATCCAGTTGCTTGGCAATCATGTCCGGATAGCAGAGCGGAGAATGCGCTCCTTTGCCGATCAATACGATTTCTTCGCGCGGCACATTGCGGCTGGTGTGCCAATCACCAAAAATTGCCTCCGTCTTGCCGCCGCCATAGACGAAGGCCGTATCGAACAGATTGCCGCCTTCTTCATAGAATGTATCGAGCGTCAGAGATGCGGAGGCGAAGTTCGGGAAGAACTCGAAACCGAGCGCAACCACGGAGGCTGGCTTGGAAAGGCCGGGGATCTGCCGCTTCGGCACGGCGTTGCCGGGCGTTACCTCGCCGCCCGCAATGTTGAGCAGCCGCTTGGTGGCGGTTTCCACGCCGTATTCGAGACCGACTGAGGCACGCCATTGATCCATGACCCGCAGATTGCCAAGCGTGTCTGCCCAGTTCATGCCGGGATAGGCAAACTCCTGCGCGCCGTTGCGAATGGCCTCTCCCGCCGCATCCACTTCGAAGGAATAGAGCCAGCGATCCTCGGCAACCTCGATTGTCTGCCGCTCTTCCTTGCCCTTGATGACCTCGATCTTGCCGACGCCGCCTTTGTGGCCTGCGGCAAACCAGAAATCCTGCACTTCGATCCGGCCTTCCGAGCCGATGATGCGCAGCACATTGTCCTGATTGGCCATGATGGAGCAGGAGACTTCCGCGATGATCTCATTGGGGAATTTCAGCACGGCGGAAGCCCACTCATCCACGCCGGATTGGCCGAGATGCGCGACACCGGCTACCTTGCTAGGCTCCAGAAATGGCTGACCTGCAACTGCTCCGGCAATGAGGCGCGCCATCGAAACCGGATAACCGCCGACATCGAGAATGCCGCCGCCTGCGCTGTCATTGGCAAACAGGCGATGATCTGCGCGGAAGCTACCCATGTTGAAACCGAAGCTGGAACGGATGATCCGCACCTCTCCGATAGTGCCGCTCTTGACCAGTTCCACGATTTTCGCCGTCTGCGGATGCAGGCGGTACATGTAGGCTTCTCCGGCAAACACGCCTGCCTTCTTCGCCTCATGGAAGATTGCATCAGCATCGTAAGCAGAAAGCGCAATCGGCTTTTCCACCAGCACATGTTTGCCAGCGCGGATTGCCTTGATGGCCCATTCCGCGTGCCCCGTGTGCGGCGTGGCAATGTAGACCGCATCGACTTCAGAATCTGACAGCAGGGCGTCATAACCGTGAACGATCCTTGCGCCGGGAAAGCCTTCGCTCAGGCCCGCGCGTTCCGGGTTTCGCGTTGCGATGGCCACGAGCTTTCCCGTGGTGGAATGGGCAACACCTTCGGCAAAGGTCTTGGCGATTGTGCCGGGTCCGATGATGCCCCAGCGGACAGGTTGATGGTCGGGCATGATATTCCTCATTTGCTTTTAAGTCTTGGGAGTTGTCTCAGCGCAGGCGTTTGCCGTCGCTATCGAAGAGAAAGGCCTTGTTTGCCGGAACAGAAACCGTCAGCCGGTCAAGCTTGCCGACATGCCGGGATTCCGGTCGCTCGATGATCAGCGGCAGATCGCTTGCCAGATGCGCGTAGACATAGCTCGTATTGCCCAGATGCTCGGCCACATCGACCTCGACCGTAAGATCGGCTGCACCATTGCCCGCATCCATGAAATGCTCCGGGCGAATGCCGAGCGTGACGCTCGAGCCTTGGCCCGGACGGGCGCTGATCGGCAGCGTCAGTGAAAAGGATGGCGCATGGTCCAGCGTCACGGTCACACCTTCCGCGCCCTCGCTCACAACCTTACCCGGCAGAAAGTTCATCTTGGGCGAACCGACAAACCCGGCGACGAAGCGATTTTCCGGGTCATCGTAGAGATCAAGCGGCGCACCGATCTGCTCGATATTGCCTGCTCTGAGCACCACGATCTTATCGGCCAGCGTCATCGCTTCGGTCTGGTCGTGCGTCACATAGATCATCGTCGTGCCGAGCTGCTTGTGCAGCTTGGATATTTCCACGCGCATCTGCACGCGCAATTCCGCATCGAGATTGGAGAGCGGCTCATCGAACAGGAAAACCTGCGGCTCACGCACGATGGCGCGACCGATTGCGACGCGCTGCCTCTGCCCGCCGGAAAGCTGCTTTGGCCTGCGCTTCATCAACTCGTTGATCTGCAGGATTTCCGCAGCCCGCCGCACCCGGCCTTCCGTATCGGCCTTCGGGTTTCCATTCATCCTGAGGCCAAAGGACAAATTGTCCTCGACTGTCATATGCGGGTAGAGCGCATAGGACTGAAACACCATGGCGATGCCCCGGTCAGCGGGCTCCGCATCGTTGACCACGTTGCCGCCAATGCTGATCTCTCCTCCGGATATGTCCTCAAGCCCCGCAATCATTCTTAAGAGCGTGGACTTGCCGCAGCCGGACGGGCCGACAAAGACGACGAATTCGCCGTCCTTTATCTCCAAATCCGCGCCGTGGATGACCTCCAGCGCACCATAATTTTTGACGACGTTTTTGAGTGAAAGTCCCGCCATGCGGCTCCTCCCGGATTACTTGACGGCACCGGCAGAAATGCCGGCGATGAAGTGGCGCTGCAAGAGCACAAAGACGACGAGAATGGGCGCGGTGAGCAGCATGGCACCCGCCATGATCCCGCCCCAGGAAACCTTGGTCAGCCCGATCAACGTGCCGAGCGCCACCGGCGCCGTCATCATCCCCGGTCGGGAATTGATCAGCAGCGGCCAGAGGTAGTTGTTCCATGAAGCGAGGAAGAGAATGATCGACAACGCCGCCATGGTGGGACGCGCGAGCGGCAGCGCGATGCGCAGGAATATCTGCCACTCCTTCACCCCTTCCACCCGCGCGGCATCGAAAAGCTCACCCGGCATCATGGAAAAGGACTGCCGCATGAAGAGCACACCGAGCGAGTTGAACAGCGGCGGCACGATGAGCGCGACCCATGTATTGGCAAGCTTGAACTCTCGCGCCACCATGATGAATTGCGGGATGACCACCACGGCATAAGGTAGAGTGATCGTCCCTAAAATGATGGCAACGACGAGCGAGCGCCCGGCGAAGCGATAGCGAGCCAGCGCCCATCCTGCCATCGAGGTCAGCATGACGGAGAGAAAGGTGTAGATCACCGCCACCGTAATCGAGATGAACATTGCCCTCAGGAAATCCGTATCCGCCTGAAGATTGCGGAAGTTTTCCAGAAAATGCGTGGAGGGAATGAGCTCGATATTGGGGCTGAAAATGCCGTTATCCGGCATGGTGGAGAACACGAACATCATCCAGAGCGGAAACAGCCAGATCAGGGCCAGCGGCGTCAGCGCCGCGTGCAGCGCGATCTTCTGCCAGAGAAGCGATCTTGATTTCGATTTCACTTCTGCTCCCTCCCGAACCAAAGATTGAACAGCGAGATGAAGATGGCGAGCGCCGCGATCGTATAGGCGATGGCAGAGGCGTAACCGAAGTTGAGTGCGGTGAAGCCCTGTCGATACAGCAAGATGCCCAGCGTTTCCGTGCCTCCGCCCGGCCCGCCCCTGTTGGTGATGAGGAAGGGTTCGGTGAAGAGCTGCATGGTGCCGATGACCGAGAGCACGAGGCAAAAGATGATGATGGGCTTGAGCAGCGGCAGCGTGATGTGGAAGAACTGCTGGCGCTTGCTGACGCGATCCAGCCGCGCCGCCTCGTAAACATCTCCCGGAATGGATTGCAGCCCGGCCAGGATGATGATGGCGTTATAACCCGCCCAACGCCATGTGACCGCGATGATGATCAGCGCCATGGCTGCCGTCGCATTGTCGAACCACGAGATCGGCGGCAGGCCGATATTGATGAGTATCTTATTGATGACACCGAAATCCGTGCTGAACATCAGGCGAAAGACGGCGGCGTAAGCCACCTCTCCCACCACGACAGGCGCGAAGAAGGCGAAACGATAAAGCGGACGCGCTTTCAATAATGGCGAGTTGAGAAGAACCGCCATCAGGGTCGCAAGCGCAATCATCACCGGAACCTGGATGACCAGAATGATCAGCGTGTTGTAGAGCGCATTGTAAAATGCCGGATCGCCGATCAGACGGCCCCAGTTCATCGACGGGGCGAAGCGCCACGGATTGACGCGCGTATTCTGGAAGGACAGGAGAAACGAATTGATGATCGGCCACAGCCAGAACGTGGTGAAGATCAAAAGATAGGGCGCAAGAAACGCATAGGCGACCCTGGTCCTCAGCGGCATCTCAACCTCCCGAAGCATGATGATGGAAATTTGCCGAGCGCTCCGGGCGCCCCGTGCAAGGGGCGCCCGGCTCTGGTTCAGCCTGGGAGATTATTGTGCGGTCGTCAGACCCGTTGCCGCTTCGATCTGCTTTGCAGCGTCATCGAGTGCCGCCTTGGCATCGGGATAGCCGCCTGCCAGATACTTGGTCTGCGTTGCGCGATAAATGCCTTCCGCATCCGATTGGAACGCCGTGCCTCGGCTGGGGACGATTTTAGGCAGGGTAGCAAGAATGTCCGACCAGACGGCCTGATCGCCCCAATATTTCTGCGGCTCCTTCACGAAAGGATCATTGACCGCCGACAGAAGTGACGGAACGAGACCGAAGGATTTCAGCATCGTCACCTGCCCCTCATTCGACAGCAAAGCGTAATCGATGAATTTCCAGGCGGCTTCCTTGTTTTCGGAAACGGAGCTGATGGCGAGTGAAGAGCCGCCGAGATTTGCTGCGTGCGGGCCATTCGCCGTCAGGCTCGGCATTGGATAGACGCCCCATTTGCCGGAAAGATCGGGCGAATTGGAACGGATGGAGCCTTCATACCAGCCGCCATACATCTGGCTGGCAACCTTGCCTGCCGTGTTGGCTTGAATCTTCTCATCCCAGATTGCCGCCGTGATGATACCGGCATCCTTCATCTGCTTCAGCTTCTCAAGCGTCGCGACGCAAGGCGGCTGGTTGATGGTGATGTTTTGGCCATCTGTCGAAAAGTAACCGCAGCCCTGTTCATTGGCCATCATGCGGAACCATTCGCTATCGCCGTTGAAGTCAGCCTGTGTCATCACCGTGCCGGGATTTGCCTCCATCACCTTCTTGCCTGCGGCGATGAAATCATCCCATGTCTTGATGGTCGCCGGATCGACACCAGCCTTCTCATAGAAATCGCGGCGGTAAAATACCGCGACGGGACCAGAATCCCACGGCACAGCGTAAGCAGCGCCATCTACTTCCAGTTCGGTGCGCTTGAATTCAGGGAAGAGTGCTTGTTTTTCAGGCGTATAACCCAAGGCCGTTACATCAGCGAAGCAATCAGGGAAGCGACTCCAGAAGACTTCCGCCTCGAAGTTTTCGACTGTCACGATGTCCGGCAGCCCCTCTCCACCAGCAGCACAGGATGCAAGTGCCTTGTCGTAGACCTGGTTGTTTCCGAGGTCCTGAACCTCGATTTTGATATCCGGATACTTTTTGTTGAAGCCTTCGGCAGCGGCGCGCAGCGACGATGCGGCGACGTCCCAGCTCCAGATCCTAACTGTGGTAGACTGCGCAGAAGCAGGCGCGGCTGCAAGCAGGGCAAGCGACACCGCAGCGCCCGTGATTTTAAAGCACATTGAAAACCTCCCTTTTTCAATTGCCGTTCTTAAGCGAACATGCACAGATTAGCCGTGTGACGAAATCTGTCTCGTAAAAAGGGAACGTGAAATTGTCGAAAAGTAAGATCGCCGAAAGAGCTTTCTACCAGCCGGGCGCAAGCAGCATCGAAGGCTGGCCGACGACGCTGCAATTCTTTTACGCCCACCCTTCCATCATGCTCATGCCGCACTGGCACGCGCAGGTGGAGGTGAATTACGTCATGTCCGGCAGTGTCCATTACCGTATGGGCGACCATACGTTCCGCATGAAGGCCGGGCAGATGTGCCTTTTCTGGGGAGGCCAGCCGCACCAGATGGACGAGTCGTCTGAGGATTCTTTTTACGCCGGTGCGCATCTGCCGCTCTTCCATTTCTTCCGCATGCGTCTTCCTTCCGCCGTCTCGGCCATGCTGATGGGCGGCGCGACCATGGTGACGGACATCACCGGCAAGGCGGATGAGGAAAATTTTGCGCGGTGGCGGCGCTATTTCAAATCAGGCGATTCCACGAAGGCGGAAAACGCCGTGGAAGAACTGATGCTGCGGGTGGAGCGCATGTTCATGGAGCCCTATAGCGTCGTTTCGTCAGCGCCATCCGCACAGTCTGCAAACATTCAGGAAAACGCGGCCACCGGTGCCGTCGTGAAGATGTGTGACTATATCGCGGCGAATTATCTGGAGGATATAGACGCGACCGACATTGCACGCGCAGCTAATCTGCATCCCAAATATGCGATGAACGTCTTTCGCAAATCGACAGGCATGACGCTCATCAAATATCTGACGCTTCTGCGACTTTCGCGCGCGCAGGCCATGCTGATAAGCGGCAAGGACAATATTCTCAGCATCGCCATGGAAAGCGGCTTCGGTTCCGTCAGCGCTTTCAACAAGGCGTTTCGACAGATTGCAGGCATGCCGCCTTCCGGCTTCAGGCGCGGCTCGAGCGGCTTTTTTCAATGAGTTACGGCGGTGGAACCGCCAGCCTATCAAAGCCGTTCTTGTGGCTGAAAAGACCGCTGCAGAATCCTTACCAATAATTAACTGTTGCGTGCGTGGCAAACATGGCTATTTTCCGTGCTGCGCTGCAACATGCATCTCTCCACTGTAGCGCGGTCGCATTCTTTTCCGGCGACGGCTCCCGCCGCCGGCATATTCAGTGTCCATATTCCTAGGGAGATTCTTAAATGACGATATCCGTCTCCAAGCCTTCCACCGGCAGCAAAACAAGCGCTCCGTTCGCAGGCAAAATTCTTAACGCACGCAATGCCGCCGGCTACACGGTCGACCAGCTTGCACTGACCTGCGGACTGACTTCGCAGGAAATCACCGCTCTGGAAACCGGAGCAGACAGCGATCCGATGCGCATCAAGCGCGTTGCCACCGCTTTGCAGATTCCTCTGCCGACTCTGATGTAATTTTTGTAAACCGTCCTGACCGGGGGCATTTGCGGCAGAATTGAGCTCCCGCATTTGCCCCGGCCACCCCTCATTTCTTCTAGTCATATCGCCTCTTCACATTTCGGTTATCGCGCACCACATGGGGCTCAGCACCTGAAATGCAGGAAATAGCGCTGCCCGCTCGATCAAGCCCGGCAGCAATCACCACGAGGCGAGCGCGATGGCTCTGACGAACGAAATGGGTCTCTCCCGACATGAGGCTGAGACCGCTGGCCTCTGGCCGCCCCACCGCAGCGATGTCTTGAGTTGGCTGGTAACCGAAACCAGCGATAACCGCTTCATCGACGTTATCTTTATCGAACTGTGCGAGAGACTGCGAAGCCAGGGCATGTCGCTTGCACGCGCATCGCTTCACTTTCTTGTCGAACACCCGCAGTGGCGAGGTGCGCGTATTCTCTGGCGGCCGGGGCAGGAGGAAGCCGAATTTTCCACCTATGCTTATGGCTCCGAGACAACTGCCGGATATCTGGGCAGCCCGATCCATGACATTCATCTGGGAGCAGCCGAAGTAAGAAGGAAGCTCGACGGGCCGCTCGCCACAAAGCTCGATCATGAGCTTTACGAAGAGTTGAGAGCCGAAGGCTTCACGGATTATGTGGCATGGCCTCTTCAACACACATTCGGCAAACGTCATGTCGTGGCTTTTTCCAGCGACAGGCCGGGCGGTTTTTCGACCTCCGAGATCGAAACGCTTCAAAGTCTTGTCCCGGCAATCTCTCTGGTATCGGAGATTCGATTGAAAAATCGAATGGCACGGACGCTTCTGGAAACCTATGTCGGACCTCACGCCAGTCAGGAAATTCTCGATGGCGCCACCCGCCGCGGCAGCGGCACCACGGTTGGCGCTGCGATCCTGATCTGCGATCTGCGCGATTTCACCCGCATCTCCGACATGTGGCCGCGTGACGACGTGATCGAACTGCTGAACGGCTATTTCGACGCCATGTCCGAGCCGATCGAGAAGCACGGCGGCGAGATTCTGAAATTCATGGGGGACGGGCTGCTTGCGATCTTTCCGCTCAGTAACGAGAATGCCGGTTCAGGCTTGATCGCCGCCATCCGCGAAGCACAGGTGGGGCTGGAGCAACTGAATCAGAGCAATATCCAGAAGGGTCACGAGCCGCTTGGATATGGCATCGGCGTTCATGTCGGCGACGTCATGTATGGCAATATCGGCTCAAAGACGCGGCTGGATTTCACCGTAATCGGCCCTGCGGTCAACATCGCCTCAAGGCTGGAGAGCCTGACCAAACTCGTCGGCAAGCCCGTGCTGCTTTCGGAAGATTTCGTCAGTAAGCTTTGCAGCAGAGATGAGTTCGAGAGCCTTGGGGCTCAGCAACTGCGCGGCCTGGAGCAGCCGATCAACGTCTACTCGCTTCGTCCACTATGAAGACACCGGCGGCACGAAATGCCGCCGGAATCTTTTTTTAACTGGAAATGCGCGGATGTTTCCGTCTCAGATCGAGCGATCCGAAACGGGGCCAAGCCACTCCTTCGGATTGCTGATGACGACACGGCTTCTGATATCGCCAGCATTGGCGGCAATCAGAATTTCGTATTCACCCGCTTCCGCCCGGAAGGCCTGCGCATCGACATCGAAATAGCTCAGATCGCGCGGTTTGATCGTCAGCGTTGCCGTACCGGTCTCGCCGGGTTCCAGTTCCAGCTTTGCAAAGGCTCGCAACTCCTTTTCGGGCCGTGCGACGGTCGATGAGGCGGCCTTGACATAGAGCTGTACGACATCCAATCCGCGACGTGCGCCCGTATTCGTCAGATCGACCGCCACGACGATGCCTTCCGGCAGCATCTCGCGGGAAGATAGCGTCGGTTCGCTCCATGTGAAGCTGGTGTAGCTGAGGCCAAAGCCGAAGGGGAAGAGCGGCGCAATCTTGGCTGTGTCATGGTGACGATATCCGACGAACAGGCCTTCGCTATAGCGAACATGGCCGTCAATGCCCGGATAGGTGAGCTTGTCATCCGTGATGGCGGAATTGTCTTCAAGCCGCTGCGGGAAGGTCTGTGGCAGACGGCCGCCCGGCTCCGCATCGCCGAAAAGCACATCGGCAACGGAATTGCCGAGTTCCTGCCCCGGATACCATATCTGAAGAACCGCGCGAACCTTGCCAAGCCACGGCATCTCAACCGGCCCGCCGGTTTGCAGCACAACGACCGTATTCGGATTGACCGCTGCAACCGCCTCGATCAATTCCTCCTGTCGTCCGGGCAGACGCAGGTCTGGAAGGTCGAGACCTTCCGTATCCCACTGCCCATCCCTGCCGACGAACAGCAGCGCGACATCGGAAGACTTGGCCGCATTGACCGCTTCTTCGATGGCGGCCTCACCAAGTGGCTTCTGCACACCAACACGGATCGCCGTCAGGTGAATGCCATCCGCCGTGGCGGCGGGAGAGACATATTCGACCATGACCTCATAGGAACGACCAGCTTCCAGCGAGATGGAGGCGCGCTGTTCGTCATTGGCAGTACCGAAATAGTTCTCGCCCTTCTGCCAGCCATCATAGCCGTTGACCAGAAGCTGACCGTCGACAAACAGCCTGGCCAGACCGGCATTGGTCATGCCGAAAACATGATCGCCGCTTTCTTCGGGTTTGAAGGAGGCGGTGATGCGCGCCGAAAAATCGGCAGCGTCCAGTTCTGCCGAAGGCAGATCGAACCAGAAGAACTCGCCCTTATCCGCCTTTTCGACGTGGATGGGCTGGCCTTCCAGCGACCGGCCCTTGAAATATTCAACGGTCATGTCCGACGCAAAGACGTCGATCAGGCGATTATTGCTGCAGCCGACGGCATGGCGAACACTGTTGGCGTTCGATAGCGCGGTGCGGATGCCTTCCAGCGGGCTGACGGTGTAATGCGCCGCGATCTGCGCGCTTCCGCCACCCATGACACGGGCCTGTGCCGCGTTCGGCCCGATGACCGCGATGCTTTCCAGCGAAGTCTTCGCCAGCGGCAGAATGCCGTCATTCTTCAAGAGAACCGAGCCCTCTGCGCCGATCTTTCGGATCAGTTCACGATCCTCCGGCGTGTCGAGCGAGCTTTCGGTCAGGTCCGGCTTCGTCGCAAAAGCGCCGACCCGTTCCAGAAGCGTGAGAACTCGGCGCGCGGCCTCACGAACCGTCTCGGCTTTGATCTTGCCGTCCTTCACCGCCTGGACCAGCTTCTCACCACGGTCACGCGTGGGCCCCGGCATTTCGAGATCGAGCCCCGCATCCACCGTTTCCACTGTGGAATGAGAACCGAACCAGTCCGACATGACGATACCATCGAAGCCCCATTGCCCGCGCAGCACCTCCGTCAAAAGCCAGGGATGCTCGCTGGTATAGGTGCCGTTCAGCCGGTTATAGGACGACATGACGGCCATGACGCCCGCGTCCTTCACCGCTCTTTCGAAGGGTGGGAGATAGATTTCGCGCAGCGACCGCTCATCCACGTCGGATGACATCGTCTGCCGCTCGATCTCGGATTCATTGCCCGCGAAATGCTTGATCGTCGCCGCCACGCCCTTGCTCTGAACTCCCTGAATATAGGCGACGGCAAGTTCCGCCGTCAGCAACGGGTCTTCGGAATAGCATTCGAAATTTCTGCCGTTCAAACCCGAACGATGAATATTGACGGTGGGTGCCAGAAGGACGGATGCGCCCTTGCTCTTGGCCTGCGCCGCAAGCGAAACGCCCATGCGTTTCACCAGCTCGGGGTTCCAGCTGGCCCCCAGAGAAATCGCAACGGGATAGCATGTTGCTTTCATCCCTGCGACCAGCGAGCCCGCGCCACGGGCGCCATTCGGCCCATCCGTTACCTTGATCTTGGGAACACCGAGACGTTCGACGGGAACCGTGGTCCAGAAATCGGCACCGGCCAGAAGTGACACCTGCTCCTCAAGCGTCATGTCGTTCAGGATACGCTCAATCATGATAACTCCGATTGTTTTGTCTTCAATGCGGGGCAGACAACGAAAGTGCCTGCCCGCTATTCAGCTTCGCCTTCAGCGAACGCCGCGAACCGGCGCGATTGCGATTGCGCCGAGAAATGCGCTCAATGCCGCAGCGGCATAGAGCACACCGTAATTCTGCCCGCCCATATTGCCGATGCCGAGAAGCAGCGGCGCGACGGCAGGTGCGATGGATTGCGGCACGGCATTGGCAATGTTGAGAACGCCGAGGTTCTTGGCCGCATGGGTTTCACGATCCGGAAGAACATCCACCACCAATGCCTGATCGACCGCCATGTAAACGCCGAAACCGACCGAGGCGACGGCAATGCCGCAATAGAACAGGTTCAGATCGGTGGCGAAGACGATGATGAGAATGCCAAGCGCATAGGTGGCGGCAGCCAGCAGCACGAAAACCTTGCGACGCCCCGACACATCCGACAGGAAGCCGGACAGGAAAGACGAGCCGACGACACCGATTGTCGTGATCAGGGTGGACATGAACATGATGTCGCCGATGGATGTTTCCGGCACCTTCAGGTGGTCCATCAGGTAATAGACCTGATAGGAGGTCAGCACCGCAAAGCCGAAGAAAACCAGAAAGCGGCTGAGCCACGCATAGCCGAAATCCGGATGCTTTGCGGGGTTCACCCAGAAGCTTCCCAACAATTCCCGCATCAGCGGCGCTTCCGGTTCGGCGGTTGGCCCCTCCAACATGCGATCCTTGATGGTGAATGCAAAGACCAGCACCGCGACCAGACCGATGATGGCCGGAATGAGGAACATGGCATTGCTCACCGTTCCCGTCAGCGAAAGAATCGCACTGCCGATCAAAAGAGCAACGTAAACCGACATGCCCGCAAGCGCAGATACCAATCCACGCTGCCGCTCCGGCACCTGATCCGGAACGGTTGCCACAAGTGCGGCCAGCATGGCGTTATAGGCAATCTGGATGACGCACCAGGCAAGGCCGATCATCACGAGACTGCTGGAATAGGCCATTGCGATTTGAGCGACCGTGCCGACGAGTGCGCCGCCGACAAGCCAAGGCTTGCGGCGCCCGAAGCTCGATCTTGTGCGATCCGACAGCAGGCCGAAAACCGGGTTTGCAATCAGCGCACACAGCGCGCCAAAGCCAAGGATGGCCCCGAGGCTCGCGCCTTTGCCAACGGGATCGAGCGCCTTGACCCGAACCGCCAGCGTCATGGCAACGGGCGTCATGACGGCGGTGTAAAAGCCGAGATTTGCGAGGGCATAAGTGATAATGAAAGGAAGACCGGCGGGCGTTTCGATATTCGTATCGTCAGTGCCGGCGAGAGAATTGCTCTCGGCGATGGTCATCTGGCGTTCTCCAACTTCATGTCGAACTGCGGCTTATGGATAAACCGCTGTTAAACCTATTGGTTACTAGGTATTGTCTTCAAGTCAAGCGATCCGCTCACTCTTTAGCGCGACCTAAAGGATGACAATCGCTGAGATATCGGGTTAGAAGACATAGATGAACGTAGCATCAATGGAACCTCATGCCGCAAAGCAAAAAGACACCGAACAGCGACGATAAGCCGATCCGACGCCGCAAATCGCCAAAGGGGGAGTTGCGCCGGGAAGAAATTCTGGATGCCGCCATGCGCCACTTTGCTCATGACGGTTATCAGAGTTCGTCTTTTGCCGCGATTGCAGAAGAAGTCGGCCTCACGCTGCCCGGTCTCTTGCATTATTTCCCGACGAAGGTGGATCTGCTTCTGGCGATCCTGAACCGCAGGGATATCGAGAACACACCATCGCTGACGAAGGATGGAGAGGGCTGGCGCCACTTCCTACACGGTTTAGTGGCAGTCACCCAGCGCAACCAGACTATCCCAGGCGTCGTGCGTACCTTCGCCGTTCTCAACGCAGAGAGCCTGACGAGAAACCATCCAGCCGAGGGCTGGTTCGGCGAACGCGTCGAACTTGTCCGCTCCGCCGTCAAAAGCGTGCTGGAAGCGGGCGTCAAAGCCGGCGAGTTGAAGCCGGACTTGAATTGCGCAAATATCGCCGCCGAAGTGATTGCGATGATGGACGGGCTGCAAATGCTGTGGCTCAGAAACCCTGACGAATTCGACATGGTCGCGATCTTCGCCGATTATATCGAGCGTCTCATCGTCTCGATAGAAGCGCCTGCCGCCTGATATGGAAGACGAGACGGTAGAGACGGCACCGACGAGCCGCATGCTGACATGGGCGCGAAACTCCACCATCTACCGGCTGGAAAGGCGGATGATGACGGAGCGCCAGCTTTTCGACGCGATTTCCCGTAAGGCGAAAGAGAAATTCGAAGATATCTCGCCGGAGCAGATCAGGGCTCTGGCCGAATCCGCTGTGAAATTCGCCTATGAGATCAAGGCGCTCGATGACACGGCTTTTGCGGAGATCACGACACGCTCCGCCATTCGCAGCGGAAAATCGAAGCGCGCCATTGCCCAGAAGCTTAACCAGAAAGGTGTGAGCAAGGACATTGCCGAACACGCTCTTCAGGAAAGCGACGATCTTTATGCGGCAGTCGTGCTTGCCCGCAAAAGACGATTTGGCCCCTTCCGGCGCGACGAGGCGATGGACGAAAAGCGATCAAACAAGGAAATCTCAGCGTTCGCAAGAGGCGGATACAGTTTCGATATCGCGGCGAAAGTCTATGCGATGAGCCTTGAGGATGCCGAAGACATTCTCGGATCGAGGTAGGCTCAAGGCAAAGGCTTTGTCTTTAGATAGGCAATGATATCATCGATCTCGGTTTCGCTCCAAAGGCCGAAAAACCGCATGGATGTGCCCGGCACTTTCTTCTTGGGGCTGGACAGAAACTGCTTCAACGCTTCCTCGTCCCACACCAGCCCGCCCGCTCCCGCATCTTTCATGGCCTGTGAGTAATTCGGGTAATCCGGGACCGAACCTGCGGGCCGCCCGACAACGCCCATCAGATGCGGGCCCAGACGCGTGCGCGGATTATCGATATTATGGCAGGCGGAGCATTTCGAAAATCCCTGCTCTCCGCGCGCCGGGTCGCCATCGGCCATTGCTGCCGCTGCGGACAGCGCGAGCGCGGCAGTCGCCGCAAGCCAGATCATTTTCATCACCATATTGCGCCCCAAAGCAAAACACCCTTTCCGCTATTTTAGCGAAAAGGGTGCTGTTTTTAATGCGGCATTTTGGCTTTCCGCAAATGCTGCGACAATCAGCCGTTGATCGGCGTCAGCGTAACGGAGGTGCCGGTCGCAGCAAGGTTCAGACCGACCTGGCCGGTAACGCTGACGGTCTGAAGCTGAATGGAACCGGAGGTGCCGCCAACGAGAACGTTTGCACCAACGCCGAGACCAAGCGTCGCTTCAGCCGTTGCACCCTGATAGAGGCCGCCCAGCGAACCGCGGTGGTAGCCAGCCGTTGGAGCAAACACTGCCCAGACCAGCTTGCCCTGCGTGGTGAAGCCGAGGTCTACGCCCATCTTGCGGATTGCGCCGCTATAGTGGTCGGTGCGGCGTGCGCCCATGGTGGACTGGAACGTGCAATCGAGTTCCTTGGCGGAGCCGATGACATAGCCAACGCCGCCACCAACTTCGCAGGTCAGGTAGCCGATCTTGACGCCGTTGCGGTCGTCATCAGGCGCCTGATAGGTTTCCTGATAAGTCGCCATATCGGCAGCGATTGCGCTCGCTGTGCCACCGAGGCCAAGCGTCATTGCGGCGAAGGTTGCGGCAAAAGCCTTTTTCATCTGTTTTTCTCCTGTTTTAATTATTACCCGCAGCAGCCCAGATGCCCTTTTCGGATATTCAATTGCGCACCACTAACGTTTGTTCCAAAGAAATGATCCCGAATGGAAAGATGACCGAGGAATCTCGACGTCACAGTAGGCGTTGTGAGAGGGTTAGAAATCGATTTGGGCGGGATAAGGGCGTGACGGCCCGGTATGCTGACACCTGCTGCCTCAAACCGGGGCCAGCAATGCATCCGTTCTGATGCATGCCTTGAGAGGCAGATGGTCGGAAGCCACGCGCGCCAGTGCACTGTCATGCGCCTCCACCTTCTCGATCAACCCCTCGCGGTTGGAGATGATGCGATCCAGCGCCAGAACCGGAAGGCCGGATGGAAAACTCGGCACCGCCGGAGGCAGGGTGCCGAAAGCATCCCGGAAGGTATTGAGTGACGAACCGTTACCGAGACGCCATTCATTGAGGTCTCCCATCAAAACCGTCGGCTGCTCGTCGCGTGTGTTCAAAAGTTCGATCAGGGCTTTCGCCTGCTGAGCTCTCGAGTGGCGAAGCAGACCGAAATGTGCGGCGATGACACGAAGCGTCCCTGCCTCTTTGAGCTCAAGCTCCACTACCAGCGCACCGCGCGGTTCCAGCCCCGGGAGTTTGACGGCATGAACATCACGCACCGCGCCTTCGCGAAACAGCACCACATTGCCGTGCCAGCCATGCGCCTTCGCACCAGCCACCACCGGCACGGGGGTCAGCCCGCACTCCCGCTCCAGCCGACCGAGATCGAGAAGGCCGGTTCTTTCCCCGAAACGGCTATCGGCCTCCTGAAGGGCCATCACGTCCGCGCCGATTTCCTGAATCACCTTGGTAATGCGATCCGGATCGAACTTTCCGTCCCGGCCAACGCATTTATGCACGTTGTAGGAGGCGACGATGGGTAGCGATTTGTCGTTCGCCACCTCCACCAGCGCCTGCCTGTTCTTGCGGTTGCGCAGCGACGACATGAAGACGGCGGGAAGACTTTCTTTCTTGCTTCGCATCGGTGTCCTGTTCGGCTCCCATCGATGTTTTTTTTCAACTGACCCGGATGTCAAAGATATGGCGAGGCCAGCCACAAAACGCGTTCTGTGAAACGCATGAGAAACGGTCTGGCTCTCAATTCATCCAGCTTTACGGGTGTCGCATTTTCCATGGCCACGGCGATGCGTTCGGATATGCAATTTGCAAAACCCTCATCCAGAACTTCCAGATCCACCTCAAAGTTCAATCGAAGTGAACGCGGATCGAGATTGGACGAGCCGACATAGGACCAGCGGTCATCGATGACCAGGAGTTTCGAGTGGTTGAACGGCCCCGTGGCCCGCCAGATGCGGCAGTAGCTTCGCAGTATCTGATCGAACTGTGCCGTCATCGCGCGGTCCACCAGCATCAGATTGTTGGTGGCTGGAACGATGATATCGACGCTGACACCGCGCCGCGCTGCGGTCGTCAAGGCCGAGATCAATTCCCGATCAGGCAGGAAATAGGGAGACATGATACGGATGGACGAGCGCGCGATGGAGAAAGCCCCCATCAGCATCTTATGGCTGGTCTCTATGCTGTTATCCGGCCCGGAGGCAACCGCGCGCATCAGCATGGGCGAGCCCGGAGTTCCGTCCGGAATGGTAATATCCCAAACCGGACCATCCAGCCGCTCAGCCGTTGCAAAGCGCCAGTCTTCCGCCGCAACAGTGAAGAGATCGGCAACCACCGGCCCCTGCACCCTGAAATGCGTGTCGTGAGATTGCTTATCGCCGTTGAATTCGCGGGTGAAGCCTTCGCGAATATTCATGCCGCCGGAAAAGGCGATCTTGCCATCGACAACGAGAATCTTGCGGTGCGTTCTGAGGTTTGCATAGGGCAATCTAAGTCCCATGATGACGTTGCCGTTGAAGACCGCAGCCGGGATGTTCTCATGCCTCAGGCTGGAAAGAATGCTCGGCACCGAGTACCGCGCGCCGACGGCATCCACGAGAACACGGACCTCGACACCCCGCTCCTTCGCCCGCAAAAGCGCTTCGACGAACCGCAGGCCTATGCCGTCATGGTCGAAAATGTAGGTTTCAAGAATGATCGACCTGCGCGCATTGTCGATGGCATCGAGCATTGCTGCATAGGCATCGTCGCCATCGGAAAGCGTCTGTATGGCGTTTCCGGTGGTCAGTGCCGTGCGGGTCACCCTGTCGCCCACCGTTTTCATGGCCACGAATCGGCGGCCGAAACGCTCGACGACCGTGGTGCTGTCGGCATCGAAACGGGCGACGCGATCCATGATCGTGCCATGCATCAGGGAGCGCTGTTGCCCGAGCGAACTACGCCTGATCCGGTTTATCCCGGCAATGGCATAAAGCACCGCGCCGATGATGGGCGAGAGAACGATGACGCCCACCCAGCCAAGCGCCGAACGCACCTCCTGTTTCGTCATCGTGGCATGAACGGCCGCAATCGTGCCCATGACGATGGACAGCAATGCAAGGACGTGCGGCCAATAGGCATCGATAAGTTCAATCATATTTGGAATATAGGGCCCCTAACCCCTGCCGCAACCGCTTGAACCGTAACCGAAAAACAACCTACTTGTAATAAATTTCAAATTATCTTACGACCAACACCATCCTGCAAATCGGTACAACGCCATGCGTTTGAGACAAATTGCTCTTCTTGCCTGCACGGGTTTGATGCTCGCGGGCTGCAACGAAACGCTCGAAACCGTCGAGCGCGACGTGTCTCACGTCAAGAATAAGGTCGATTATCCGCTGTCTCCGTCCATTCTGGCCGAGATGGACAAGAAGAACATGGATCGCAATGCGCCGATCATGATTCGTATCTTGAAGGAAGAAGGCAAGCTGGAAGTCTGGAAGGCGAAGCGCGACAATCGCTTCGAAGTCATCGCTTCCTACGATATCTGCGCCTGGTCCGGCAAACTCGGGCCGAAGGTGAAAGAGGGTGACAGACAGGCGCCGGAAGGGTTCTACAACCTTTCTCCCGGCCACATGAACCCCTATTCCAACTATTATCTTTCGATCAATACCGGCTTTCCCAACCGCTACGATCAGGCAAACGGTCGCAATGGCACGAACCTGATGATCCACGGCGCGTGCTCGTCATCCGGTTGCTATTCGATGACCGACGCGCAGATGCTGGAAATTTACGGCTTCGCGCGTGACGCCTTCAAAGGCGGGCAAAAGGCGATCCAGCTTCAGGCACTGCCCTTCCGCATGACGGCGGAAAACATGGCGCGCCACCATAAGAGCGAGAATTACGAATTCTGGAAAATGCTGAAGGTCGGTTACGATAACTTCGAAATCACCAAGCGCCCGCCGGAAGTGAATTTCTGCGAGAAGAAGTACGTCTTTAACCAGCAGACGGAAAGCGGCCAGTTCAGCGCTGCTGCCGCGTGCCCCTCCATGAGCACGCCGCCCGCACTCGTCGGCGCGCTTTCCAGCTACAACAAGACCTATGACGTTGCCTATGAAAAGGCGATGAAGAAGTTCGACGGCATGGTCTGGTATGACCCCAGTGAAGCTGAACGCAAGGTTCTGGTTGCGGACAAGCGCAAGGGCCGCGAGCCTGCCTATGCACCAACCGGCTCCGCCCTGAAGGCGGGCAAGCTGATGAAGGAAACCGAATTTGCCGCGCTGATGGAAAAGAAGGCGGCAAAGGGTCTCTCGGCACCGGCAGCCACAGCCATTGCATCCGCCTCTTCATCGGCACCCACATCGATCTCTGCAACACCTGCACGGCCAGCCGCCGCACCTCAGCCAGCGCCAACGGCGCATTCAACCTCCATCATGGTCGCCTCCGCTGCTCCGACAGCGGCAGCAGGTCAGGCGCCACAGGCAAATGCTGGCGCGCAGGGCATTCCGGTCCCGGCGGTCAATCCGCTCGCCTTCACCGCCCCCGCAACGGACGAACAGGCTGCCAAGAAGCCTTTCTGGAAGTTCTGGGCCAAGGAATGACGGTGGCGGCAACCGAGATTTACGATCTGAGGGGGCTTAAATGCCCCCTTCCCGTTTTACGAACACGAAAAAAGCTGTCCGCCATGCGCGCTGGCGAAGAGCTGCTCGTGAAAACCACCGATCCGCTGGCCGTGATCGACCTCACCCATATGTGTCGTGAGGACGGCCATACCCTCCTCGAAACCACCAAGACACCGGACGGCCACAGCTTTCACATTCGCAAGGGTTGAAGCACGGCGCGCCGTAGCAGAATACCACCACCCATCGAACAAGCGCGGGAACAAAGTTTCCGCCTTTCGTGTTTCCCTCGCGAAATTGAGAGGGCAGGATGAAGGGAAACAACGCGTTAGCTGAGATTGGTGAGCGGCAGATATGGTCCGCATCATTCGGAGACTCTCCCGTCGTCGGCACGGCCATTCATGATGGCCACATGGTGCGCAACGATCTCATCGGCCTCATGGTACTCTCCGAGCAGGAGAGGCTCTATGAGGAAGATCCCTTTACCGCCCAGATGATCGGCAGCCTCACCAATCGCATCATCGGCCACCGCTCACGTTTCGAGATCGACCTCAACCGCGCGCGTGATGCCGCGATCTATCTGGAGCCCGAGCAATCCTGGGGTTTGAAAGCCTGGCATAACCGGCCTGACGACGTAGCGCTAAAGTCATCGTTGTTAACTCACGACGATTACTACGCGATGCTTCAGACCTACCTTCGCCGCATCGAACAGCGCCATGGCCGCTTCGTGGTTCTGGATATTCATAGCTACAATCACCGTCGCAACGGCGCGGATGCCGAACCGACGCCGCAGGCGGATGCTCCCGATATCAATATCGGCACCAGTTCGATGGATCGTGAGCGTTGGGCACATGTCGTGGATGCCGTCATCGACCATTTCACATCTGCCACAATCGCTGGCCGCCATCTTGACGTGCGTGAGAACATCGCCTTTCAGGGCCGAGGAGAGCAGACGCGGTTCATCCATCAGCACTTTCCCGAAACCGGCTGCGCCATCGCCATAGAATTCAAGAAGTTCTTCATGGATGAGTGGACCGGGGAGGCCTTTCCATCGGTAGTGGAGGATATTCGCAAGACGATCAGCGAACTCGAACCTGTTCTGGAAGACCTCCTGAGGGCGGGACGATGAGCAACGTTCACGCCATCAAGCCCACGCCCAATGCGGGACTTGATCCATCGGTTCTCTCAGCGCTTGCGGAAGGGAAAGCGATCCGAAAGGATATCGGCGCAGATGGCAGGCTTCACATCGACAGGCCACTGCCGTTTCTATGTCTGCACCTGACGTCCGGCACGAAGAATCATGCAGCACGCGATATTGCGGCGGCTCATGCGTCTTATCTGATCGCAGCGAATATGGCGGAGGCGATGCCCATCATCGAAGCCGTCGGCAATGAGATGAAGAAGCGTTTCGGCGCCTTCATCCTGCTCGACATCGGTGAACTGGAACACGACATTCTCCTTGCCGACGACTCGCCGTTTCTGCCACATTACGAGGTTGCCGTCTCCGCGACCCCGGAGCCTGAAACGCAAAATGCCAAACGCGTTTTTATCAAGACCGTCTGCGATGCGGATATTCGTTTTCGCACCCCGCGCATCACCAGGCCTGAGCCGGTGGGCGATCCCATTATTCGCTTTCAGGAAGCGGGTCTATCGTTCCCTTGCATCAGCGTCCGCTTCGCGCCGATCTATCGCCAACCAGAATCCGGCGCGGATTATCCCGGCCTTCGCGAAACGATGATTGCCGATCTGTTCGATGCCGGATTGCGGGCTTTCGCGGCCTTTTCCAATGAAATGGACACGCTGAAGGTAACGACGCACCGGGCGCTCGGCAGAAAGGCCTTTGTCGATGCCGTCCGTCGCGCGGACCGCTCCATCGATGATATTGCCGCCTCGTTCGATTTCCTCCTGTCTGTAACACCGATCAATGCCCGACAGGCATTCGAAGAGTTTCAGAAGAGCGGCTTTCATTATGCGCCGCACTTCCTTTACCGGCCACTTGGCGTGGATGTGGAAGAGCAGAAACGCAAGCTCTATTCGGTTGCTTTCGATCATCTGGAAGATCCCGTCCTTTACCACCTGTACCGGGAAAAGCAGCAGGAAATAGACCTGCAATTGACGATGCTGGCGCATCTGCACCGGCGTCAGTACACGGATTTCAGCCGCGCGCTTTATGGCTCCGTGGAGCCGGAACTTCTCGCTCTAGCAATCGATGTTCTTAATCGCTGCAAGCATCCCGGCGACGAGCAGGATGTGGCAATGGTGGGCTGTTATGAGGTTGCGCAAAAGTCGCGCGAGATGGTGGAATGGTACCATAACGAGGAACCCAGCTTCAAAGCGCGTGTCGAAATCCGTGACGACCTTCCACCCGGCCTCATGGTGACTGGCGAAAAGCTTCTTATTTCCCGCCACACCGTGATGGAGCAGCGGCGCGTCGATGCGCTTCTTCATCACGAAATCGGCGTTCACCTTCTCACCTATTTTAACGGCTCGGCTCAAGGCCTGCGCCTCTTCCGCACGGGGCTCTCCGGCTATGAAGGCGTGCAGGAAGGGCTGGCGGTGCTGGCCGAACATCTGGCAGGTGGCATGACGAGGCAGCGCCTGCGCCTCATCGCCGGGCGCGTCGTGGGCTGTGCGGCCATGCTGGATGGCGCGAGTTTCGTGGAAACCTACCGGCTGGTAACGGACGAGCATCAATTCGATGCCGCCAGCGCCTTCAACATGGTGCTGCGCATCTATCGCGGCGGTGGCCTCTCCAAAGACGCGATCTATCTGCGCGGCCTGAACGAGGTTCTGGAACACTTGCGCAAGGGTGGAGCGCTTGACCCGTTCTGGATGGGCAAGATTTCCGCAGCACATTTCCCGATCATGCAGGAGCTTGCGCTACGAGGGCTTCTGCGCCCGCCTGGCATCCGGCCATCCTTTCTTTTGCAGGCAAAAGCCAATGAACGGCTAGAGAAAATCAGATCAGGACTTTCTATCGCCGAAATGGCAACACTTTAGGAGTGGGACTATGCGCTTAGCGTTCTTCGTCAATTCTATCGAAGGTGAGCATCCAAGCTTTGCTACGGGCCTGCTGGCAATGGCGGCCCTGAACCGGGGCCACGAGGTCGTCTACCTCACGCCCGGGGATTTCACCCTGCGACCGGACGACAGCATGGTCGTCCACGCCGTGGTTCTGCCACGCCAGAAATACAAGAAGGTGGAGAGCTTCCACGCCGCTCTTCAGGAGCGGCAGTTGCAGCGCGAGACGATCGACATCGGCGAAATCGATGCCCTGATGCTCAGAAACGACCCGTCGCTCGACCAGACGGCTCGCCCCTGGGCGGTTCATTCCGGTATTCTATTCGGGCGATTGGCAGAGCAGAGAGGCGTCATCGTCCTCAATGATCCCGAAGGTCTGGCACTTGCGCAGAACAAGCTTTACTTCCAGAGCTTCCCGGAAATCGTGCGCCCCACAACGCTCATTTCCCGCAATGTGGAGGAAATTCGCGCCTTTGCCGATGCCCATCCGAAGGGCGTCATCGTCAAGCCGCTTCAGGGTTCCGGCGGCAAGAATGTGTTCAAGATCGGCTCCTCCAAGGAAACCAACCTCAATCAGATATTCGAGGCCGTTAGTATAGAGGGCTATCTCATCGCGCAGGCTTACCTTCCCGCTGCGAAAAACGGCGATGTCCGTTTCTTCATGATGAATGGCGAGCCGTTGATGCGTGACGGCTCCTATGCCGCGCTTCGCCGCGTTCCCGCAAAGGGGGACCTGCGCTCCAACATCCACGCCGCCGGCACCGCCGAGGCCGCCACCGTTACCGATGAAGTGCTTGAACTTGCGGAAATGATGCGCCCCAAGCTGGTTGAAGACGGCATGTTCCTCGTCGGGCTCGATATAGTCGGCGACAAGATACTGGAAGTAAACGTCTTTTCGCCCGGCGGCCTTGGCCATATTCGAGAGCTGACCAATGTCGATTTCACCGATACGGTCATCGAGGCAATCGAAAAGAAAGTGTCCATGCAAGCCGCATCCGGCGGCACTCTCAGCAATCGGCTTCTCGCAACGCTCTAACGCGGCAAATTCCGATTGACGAGGCGGCGGGCCTTTCATAACTGTGCGATATCTTCTCTCTTCCAGAATGTATATCGCCATGAAACCGGGTGAACTCGCCGCCTATATCTTCCTTGCCGTTGCGTGGGGCATGTCGTTCATGCTCGTGCTGCACGCTGTCACCGCCTTCGGTTGGGTCGGCACGGTTTCACTGCGATGCTTCATGGCCAGCATTGCGCTCTATCTAATTGCAAAGGCCACAGGCCGGAAGCTCGATTTTTCGGCAGGCTGGCGCGCCTTTGCCGTTGTCGGTGCAACCACCGTCGCCGGTCAACTGATCGGGCTCACCTATGCCACACCGCTGATCGGCACGGCCATGGCCGCCATTCTGGTCGCGAGCATTCCGCTCTTTTCCATGCTGATCGGTCAGTTGTGGGGCATCGAGAGAATTTCCACGCAGAGCCTGCTTGGCATTGCCTTCGGCTTCACCGGCATCATCATTCTTGTCGGCTTCCCTGCCGTTCCCGTAACCCAGTCCTTCGTGCTTGGATGCATCGCCTGCCTGCTTGGCTGCATCTGCGCGGCCTTCGGCAGCAATTATGCCAGCCGCCACTTAAAGAATACGGGATCGTGGGAGATCACCATGGGTTCGTTCTTTGCGGGCGGGGTCATCACGCTGCCCCTTCTCATCGTGGTGCCGATACCCTCCATGCCGAGCCTGCTGGACTTCGGTTATCTTTTCGCGCTTGCGATCTTCATGAGCGCCTTGACCTACATCACCTATTTCCGTCTGGTTGCGGCCATCGGGGCCACCAAAACCATCAGCGTCGAATTCGTGGTGACCGTCATCGCGGTATTCATTGGTGCAATCGTGCTGGATGAGCCTTTGTCGACCGCGCAATTCCTCGGTGCGGCCATCATCATTATCGGTTGCGCGCTTGTGCTTGGGCTTCTTCCGAAGCGCAAGGCCGCTCCCGTCATGCCAGATTTGTAAACTAAAAGTAAAATTGATTGCAGTGAGCAGGTTTTTTCTACTTATACCCTCAACATTCGTATTTTTTCGATATATGATTGAGAACTTATAAGCAGAATATAAACAATTGAGGCTTCCTGCGTGATAGATTGGCCTCACCTCGTTTCCGGTGTAAGCTAAGTCACTGCGCTTACATCGAAAGATGCGCCTAAAACGGTATAGATGGACATGGCAAGCGATCCGAATGATCCAGATTTGCGCGATAATCGCTTGGCGATGTTGATGGCATCTGCAGAGCTTGAGAGACCGGCTGCCGATAGCAGCATCCGCGTTGGCCGTGAAGGCCGTGAATTCTGCATTTATCCCGCACAGCTCGGCTACGATCTTCAGGAGGAACTGGACTTTCTGTCCAACCGCGTGATGGAGCCGAATATCTTCTTTACCGGTCGTCTTCTGGCGCCCGCCATGCCGCGCATTGATGATCGCTCCGTTCGTTTCGCACTGATGCGCGATGAAAACGGACGTCGCAGCCGCATGCGTTTTTTGATGCCCTTCACCATCGAGAAGCCGGGCTTTTCCGTTGGTCCTTCCATTCTGCGCGCCTGGGCCAACCCGTTCGGGCCGCTTGGAACGCCGCTGGTGGATGTGGAGGATGCTGCCGAGACCATCGACAATCTTCTCGATGCCCTTGGCCAGCCGGAACTGCGCTTGCCCAACGTGCTGGTCCTCCCATCGCTGCGGCTCGATGGTCCTTTCGTTCGGATGATCAAGGCCATTGCGCTCAGCCGCAACCTGCCGCTGACGACAACGGAACTGCATGGCCGCCGGGCGCTCGAGAGCGAACTGGACGCGGACGCCTATTTGCAAAAGGCGCTGTCCACTGACGATCTGACGCTTCTGCAATCCAAGTGGGCCGGGTTGGAAACGCTCGGCACGCTGTCGCATGAAGTGGCGCGTCAGCCTCAGGACGTGCGCCTGCGGATGGAAGAGTTTCTGGCGCTCGAGGCCAACGGCGCGAAGGGCCGCAAGCGCGCAGCCCTCGTCAACGACCGATATCGCGCCGCCTTTGCGCGTGAAGCGATCACCAATCTCGCCGAAATCGATGCGGTCCGTATTCACACGCTCGATCTGAACGGTGAGGCGATTGCGTCCATCGTCATCTTCATTGCCATGGGCGAGGCCTATATCTGGAAAGCCGCCTTCAACGAAAGCTTCGCCAGCCATCTTCCTGACCGGCTTCTGGCTCACCGGCTAACGGAGTGGCAGCTGGACGACGCGAATATCACCCGCACCGACAGTTGCGCTGCGGAAGACGATTTGCCGCTCGACCAGTTCTGGGATCGCTCCAGCGAAATGGGCACGCTCGTCATGGGCCTTTCGCAAAACAGCGACCGCGATGTGCGCCAGGTCGCCGCGCAGGTGCACATGTATCGCAACACGCGCAACCTCGCAAAAATGCTGCGCGAACGCATCATGTCGCTTGGTCGCAAGGGCGGCTCTCTTTCCTGATTGCTCGCACGCCAGGCATTTGCTGGGTAACCGCGCTCAAATCTACCGGTTGTCAAATACCTCATCGGTTCCTATCTTCGCCATCTGATCGCAATCACATGCGACCAGATGGGGAGAAATGCGTTCTCGTATTCGTTGAAAACGGAATGCGGCAAGGAGAGATGGATGTCGGAGGACAAGACGGTGAAGGATTGGGAGCAACTAGCCGAAAAGGAATTGAAGCGCTCTCCCGAAACGCTGGTCTGGCACACTCCCGAAGGAATCGACGTCAAGCCGCTCTATACCGCCGAAGACACTCGCGATATCGCCCATCTGGACAGCCTGCCGGGTTTCAAACCGTTCCTGCGCGGTCCACGCGCCACCATGTATGCCGGGCGTCCATGGACCATCCGTCAATATGCGGGCTTTTCCACGGCTGAAGAATCCAACGCATTTTACAAGCGCAACCTCGCTGCCGGGCAGAAAGGCCTCTCCGTAGCCTTCGATCTCGCCACACATCGCGGCTACGATAGCGACCATGAACGCGTGGTTGGTGATGTCGGCAAGGCGGGTGTCGCAATCGATTCCGTCGAGGACATGAAAATCCTGTTCGATGGTATTCCGCTGAAGGAAATGTCCGTCTCCATGACGATGAACGGGGCGGTGATCCCGATCCTCGCCTCTTTCATCGTTGCGGGTGAGGAGCAGGGATGCTCTCGCGCGGAGCTTTCCGGCACCATCCAGAACGATATTCTCAAAGAATTCATGGTCCGCAATACCTATATCTATCCGCCGGAACCATCGATGCGCATTATTGCGGATATCATCGAATATACGGCTCGCGAAATGCCGCGCTTCAATTCCATCTCCATCTCCGGCTACCACATGCAGGAGGCGGGTGCGACGCTGGTTCAGGAGCTTGCCTTCACGCTTGCGGATGGCCGGGAATATGTTCGCGCCGCCCTGAAGAAAGGCCTGAATGTCGATGACTTCGCCGGGCGGCTGTCCTTCTTCTTTGCCATCGGCATGAACTTCTTCATGGAAGCGGCAAAGCTGCGCGCGGCGCGGCTTCTCTGGTCTCGAATCATGGAAGAGTTCCAGCCGCAAAAGGCGTCGTCCATGATGCTGCGCACCCATTGCCAGACCTCCGGCGTCTCCCTTCAGGAGCAGGATCCGTACAACAACGTCATCCGCACCGCTTACGAGGCGTTGTCGGCAGCGCTTGGCGGCACACAATCGCTGCACACCAACGCGCTGGACGAGGCGATGGCGCTTCCCACGGATTTCTCCGCCCGCATCGCCCGCAACACCCAGCTCATCCTTCAGCACGAGACCGGCGTGACGAAGGTGGTCGATCCCCTTGCAGGCTCCTATTACGTCGAAAGCCTTACCAACGAACTTGCGGAAAAGGCCTGGGCGTTGATCGAGGAAGTGGAACAGCTTGGCGGCATGACGAAGGCTGTCGATGAAGGCCTGCCGAAGCGGCTGATCGAAGAAGCGGCGACGAAGCGACAGGCCGCCGTCGACCGCGGCGAAGAAATCATCGTTGGCGTCAACAAATTCCGCCTGGAAAATGAAGACCCTATCGACATTCTCGATATCGATAACTCAGCCGTCCGCGCCTCACAGATCAAGCGCTTGGAGACCGTGCGTCGACAGAGAAATCCCGCCGATGTGGAGAAGGCACTGGCAGCGCTTACCGAAGTCGCGCAAACTGGAAGCGGCAACCTGCTGGAAGCGGCGGTAGAGGCTGCACGCGCCCGCGCAACCGTTGGCGAAATTTCCGATGCCATGCGTTCAGTCTTCGGAGATCACGCCGCCGTGCCTGAGGTCGTCCACGACGTCTATGGTGCCGCCTATGAGGACGACCCGGAATTCGCAACGCTGCGCACTCGCCTTGGCGAACTGGCGCAGACGGTCGGTAACAAGCCACGCATGATGGTGGCAAAGCTCGGTCAGGATGGTCACGACCGAGGCGCCAAGATCATCGCATCCGCATTCGGCGACATCGGTTTCGACGTGATCGCCGGTCCGCTTTTCCAGACCCCGGAAGAAGCAGCTGACCTTGCTGTAGAGCACAAGGTGCATGTTGTTGGCATGTCTTCGCTTGCCGCCGGGCACAAGACGCTGGCACCGCAACTGGTAGAGGCTCTGAAAGCCAAGGGTGCTGAAAACATCATCGTCATCGTCGGCGGCGTCATACCTCGGCAGGATTATGATTTCCTGCTGAACCACGGCGTCGCCGCTGTCTTCGGCCCCGGCACGAACGTTCTGGAGGCCGCCCGCGCTGTTATCGACCTGATGCAGGGCAGACTGCGCAACGCCTGATTTTTCCCAATAAAGCATGTCGCAGAGAATAGGATTCACTGGGACATGTTTAGTTCCTATTTTCTCGCATGTACGTTGTCGTTTAATCGAGCGCAATTAAACGCAACATGCTTTAAAACAAAAAAGCGATGGGCCGGAGCCCATCGCTTTTCAATTTCAACATCGAAAGACGCCTTACTCGGCTGCCTTTTCCAGTTCCGTAGGCTCGGCACCCTCTGCTTCTTCAGCGCCAGCCGTGCGGCGTGGGCGGCGAGGACGGGGGCTGGTGCTGCGGGTGCGGCGTGGTGCGCGTTCGGTCGTGCCTGCTTCCGCCTGCGCTTCCTCTTCCACGGCCACTTCCTTGGGCGTACCCTCGATTACCGGCTGTGGAGCGGAGCTTGCATCGTAAACAGGTGCAGCAGGTGCTGCCGCCTGAACGGGTGCGGCGCCCTCTTCGGCCTGCGCTTCACGCGGCTGGCGCTCGGGACGGTTCGGACGGTCGCGGCGATCACGACGTTCGCCCCTGTCCTGACGTTCCTGACGCTCTGGGCGTTCCTGCCGCTCGGGCTGGTCCTGGCGCTGCGCGCGTTGCTCGTTCTGGTCCTGAGCAACAGGCAGAACAACAACGACATCGTCGCCATCATTGCCGTCCATATCATCGCCATCGCGCTCGTTGCCGAAATCGCCGCGGTCACTGTGCTGGAAGCGCTCCTGCATCTGCGCCTGAGCGGATGCAATGATGCGATTGTAATGTTCGGCGTGCTGCAGGTAGTTTTCAGCCATCACACGGTCGCCAGCGCTTTGCGCGTCGCGTGCGAGGGTCGAATACTTTTCCGCTATGTGCTGGGCAGTACCGCGAATTTTAACATCGGGGCCGGAACTGTCGTAGGTTCTGGTTAGCGGATTTCCACCCTTGCGGTTGAAATTGTTATTATTTCCGCCACCATTGTTATTGTTGTTATTACCACGCCCCCGGCCGCGCTTGTTTTGCTGCTGTCCTGGCCTCATCAATTGCTCACCTGAATTCTGTTGTGCTGATAATTCTCGTTGTTTCGATACAATCCGGAGAAGAACCAGAGGCGCTTTTCTGAACTGCTCCCATCACGCGTCCTGCCTTTTACGACAAGACTTCGCGTATACCGACCCAGACGCGCAAATGCTGCATCGAGCCGCCTGCGAACAAAGTTTACTGAATCACATGCCGGAAGCGCCCAGCCTTCAGGGTTCATAAAAAGAACCCGCTTCGGGACTGATCCAAACCCTGGCGAATCTCAGTTCGCCCTCAGTCACCCGGCATGTGGCCGCAAACTAGCCCGCTTCCTGCGGAAATCCAAGCCTTTTCTTTTGCTTTGCAAAATATCCTTGAACAAAACGCATATGGGTATTTTTCCACCTATCTGCGAAAGATCAAGGCGCGATCATTCCCGCCGTAATCTTTCACGCGGTCGATGCAATCATATCCGTTTGAAGCAAATATGGCTGTTACGTCCGCCATCTGATCGTAGCCGATTTCAACCCCGACCACTCCACTATTTTCCAGAAAATCCACTGCTTTTTCAGCTATTATCCTATAGGGAAGAAGGCCATCCGCGCCGCCATCAAGGGCAGCAAGGGGATCAAACTCGCGAACTTCGCGATCCAATGTATCGATGACATCCGTTCTAATATAAGGCGGATTTGACAAGATTATGTCGAAGCGCCCGGAAATATTCTTAAACCAGTCGCTCATCACCGTTTCGAACCGCTTCCCAAGCCCATGCCGCTCTGCATTGAGACCGGCAGTCATCAGAGCATCCTGCGAAATATCGCTTCCAACGCCCGTCACACCGGGCACGGCATGCAGAAGCGAAATGCAAATCGCGCCCGTGCCTATGCCCATGTCGAGAATTCTGGTGGAGCCTTTTTCCGAAACGACCCTACGCAGATGTGGAAGAACAGCATCAACCAGCACTTCCGTATCAGGTCTCGGTTCCAGCGTTCCCGGCGATAGCAGAAAATCCAGTCCATAGAATTCGCGATGACCCAGAATGCGGTGAACGGGTTCCCCACGCTCGCGTCTGGCAATCATCGGCTCGATGCGCTTCGCCTCGTCATCGGAGATGACCCGCGCACCGTTCAGAACGAAATCCGTCAACGAAAACCCAAGGACCTCGCCGATCAGCACCCGCGCATCCGTCAGAGGATCAGCCACACCTGCCGTGGTGAGGCGCTGCCTTGCGTTGGCAACGCAGGCCTGAACGGTCCGATCGGTGCTCACTGCTGCTCGCCAAGCTGCGCAAGCTGACCTGCCTGATAATCGGCAATCAGCGCATCGACCATCTCATCGATATCGCCTTCGATCATTCGGTCCAGCTTGTAGAGCGTGAGGTTGATGCGGTGATCCGTGACGCGGCCCTGCGGGAAGTTGTAGGTGCGGATACGCTCCGAGCGGTCCCCCGAACCGACCTGGCTTTTGCGATCCGCCGAACGCTCGCTATCCACCTTCTGACGCTCGATATCGTAAAGGCGCGAGCGCAGAACCTGCATGGCCTTGGCACGGTTCTGGTGCTGCGATTTTTCGGAGGATGTCACGATCAGACCGGTCGGCAGATGCGTGATGCGCACGGCGGAGTCGGTGGTGTTGACGTGCTGGCCGCCAGCACCCGAAGCGCGCATCGTATCGATACGGATATCCTCGGCACGGATTTCGATGTCGATCTCCTCCGCCTCCGGTAACACGGCAACGGTGGCGGCAGAGGTGTGGATGCGGCCACTGGCTTCCGTTTCCGGCACGCGCTGAACGCGGTGAACGCCGGATTCGAATTTTAGCTTGGAGAACACGCCGCGACCGGTGATGGTGGCGATGATTTCCTTGAACCCGCCCGCTTCGCCTTCGCTTGATGACAGGACTTCAACCTTCCAGCCCTTGCCGCTGGAAAAGCGCTCGTACATACGAAAAAGATTGCCCGCGAAAAGTGCTGCCTCCGAACCGCCGGTGCCGGCGCGGATTTCAACGATAGCGCTCTTCTCATCTGCCGCATCCTTCGGCAGCAGCAGGATTTGCATTTCCTTTTCGAGTGTCTCGATGCGTTCCGCTATTTCCGGAAGCTCGGCCTCAGCGAGATCGCGCATATCCTTGTCGGTCGACTTGTCGGCCAACAGCGCTTCGAGATCGGCGACTTCCGCGAGTGCCTTTTCATATTCGCGGATCGTCTTCACGACAGGCTGCAGTTCCGAATATTCGGATGCGAGCTTCACATAGACATCCGCTGCGGGACCCGCAGACATACGCGCTTCGATCTCTCCGAAACGACGCTCAAGCTCACGCATTTTTTCGACGGGAAGCTTCGCCACCTGTCACGCACTCCAATTTTTGTTGTTTTTTAGATAGGGATGGAATGGGTCGCGGCAAAGCGTAAAAGCAGTTCGCGCGGAGTTTCCAACGACTTTTGATCGTCCAGCGCCGCGTTCAGCTCTTCCGTCAACAGCCCGGCATCCAGCCCCAGCAGCATGGCCTTGACCGGCCCGATCGATGTCGGCGACATCGAGACGGAGCGGAAACCGAGGCCGATCAGCGCCATGGCCGACAATGGCTTGCTGGCCATTTCACCGCATAGCGTGACCTGCGTGTTGTTGCGCGTTCCCGCACGGACGATATCGCGCAGGATGCGCAGGAACGGTCGTCCGAGATTATCGAAACGATCCGAGACACGAGCGTTGCCGCGATCCACCGCCATGGTGAACTGGAACAGGTCATTCGAACCGACCGAGACGAAATCCACTTCCGCCATCAATTCATCCAGCTGCCACATCAGCGCTGGTACTTCCAGCATCGCGCCAAATTGCAGCTTGCGTGGCAGCGAATGACCGAATTTCGACAGATGCTGCACTTCCTTTTGCAGCAGATCGCGCGCGGCGCGGATTTCCGAGACTTCGGTAATCATCGGCAGCATGATGCGAAGCTCCGCACCGGAAGCGGCACGAAGAAGCGCGCGCATCTGGGTCCGCATCAGTCCCGGGCGATCCAGTGAAAGGCGTATGGCACGCCAGCCAAGCGCCGGATTTTCCTCTTCCTGACCGCGCATATAGGAGACGACCTTGTCGCCACCGATATCAAGCGTGCGGAACGTGACCGGCTTGCCTTTGGCGTTGCGCAGAACGCTGCGATAAAAGGCTTCCTGCTCCTCCCCCTTCGGCATGTTGGAGGCGATCATGAACTGAAGCTCGGTGCGGAAAAGGCCGATGCCATCGGCACCCGACTCCTCCAGTTGCGGCAGGTCCACAAGCAAACCGGCATTCATCTTGAGATCGACGCGCTGGCCATCCTTGGTCACCGGCTCGACATCGCGCAGCGCGCGGAACTGCTCCTGACGCTTGGCGCGAAGGCGCACCTTTTCCTCATAGGCGCGCTGCAAATCCAGAACGGGACGCAAGTGCACCTGGCCGTCATCACCATCGATGATGATCGCATCGTTGTTTTCCGCAAGTGCTACGATACCGGCTGCCTGCCCGATGATCGGAATACCCATGGCGCGGGCGACGATGACGACGTGGCTGGTAACCGCCCCATCTTCCAGCACGAGGCCGCGCAGCTTTTCGCGTGGATAATCCAGCAACTCGGCAGCGCCCATGGCGCGTGCCAGAATGATGGCATCCGTCGGGAAATCCTGCTCCGGTCCGCGACCGCCATAACCGATCAACTGGCGCAGCAGCCGGTTCGCAAGGTCGTCGAAGTCATGCATCCGTTCCCGCAGATAGGGATCGGTCAGGCGCATCATGCGCGCCTTGGTGTCGCTCTGAACCTTCTCGACCGCCGCTTCTGCCGTCAGGCCGTTGCGGATCGCCTCTTCCATGCGGCGCACCCAGCCCTGGTCGTGGGCGAACATGCGGTAGGTTTCCAGAACCTCGCGGTGCTCGCCCTCGGTCGCGACATCGCGACGCTGAAGCATGTCATCGATTGAGATGCGTAGCGAACCAATAGCTTCCGCCAGCCGCCGGATTTCGGTATCCGCGTCTTCATTCAAAAGGTTGGTTACGACAATGCGTGGATCGTGAAGGACCACATGACCAAGACCGATGCCTTCGCCGTAAGCGTCGCCATCGATTGAGACGGCTCTCGTCAGGTCCAGTTCCACGCCGGGGCGGGTGATTTTCTTCAATTCGCCGCTCGCCACGATTTCCGCAATGAGCATTGCGGTTGTCTCAAGCGCTTCAACTTCATCCTCCCGGTATGTTCGGCTGGTCTTGTTCTGAACGACAAGAACGCCAAGAGTGCGACCGGATCTCAAAATCGGCACACCGAGGAAGGAATGATAAATTTCTTCACCC